>Ga0302046_10004150_pt1 | contig 12900 bp, 11 predicted proteins | sample RVTome_11_FD_200261 | JGI IMG/M metagenome (GOLD analysis project Ga0302046, IMG submission 200261) | Soil microbial communities from uranium-contaminated site in the Upper Colorado River Basin, Wyoming, United States - RVT147D111 (version 2) ...
TTATAATATAATAACGTTGCTTGCGCCGGTATCCCGACTCCTATAACCTCACCCACATCTCCTCAACCCGCAGCCGTTTGTTCGTCGTTGTTCAGCCAGATAAATCAACTGAATAGGTGGAACGCTCCAGTCCGCCACTTGAATTCGGTCAATTCACAGTTGGCCTGATAAGCCGACTGGATCTAACTATATATATCTTAAAAGGAGACACTTTAGTGAAAGCCTCAATAAGAAACACCTTTGCCATTGCAGCCATCCTGCTGCTCATCATCATGCTGACAGCCTGTTCGAACTCGTCGTCTGAGCCGGCGGCCGAGGCGCCAGTTGCGGCAGCACCAACCCAAACGCCGGAACCGCCAACCGATACACCCGAACCACCCAGTCCAACACCCGAACCAACCGACACCCCGGAACCACCGACCGATACACCCGAACCAACCGATACTCCGGAACCACCGACCGATACACCCGAACCAACTGACACGCCCGAACCGACCGATACACCCACGCCGGAAGATACGCCCACGCCGGCCCCCCCAACCGCCAGCCCGACTCCCGAAAGCTCGCCGGTGGACGAACACCTCGCCCTGGGAGCCCAATATTACGACCAGGATGAGTATGACAAGGCGATTGTCGAGTTCGAGGAAGTGGTCCGGCTGGACCCAAACCTGGCAGTGGTCTACGCCTATTTGGGCTACAGCTACGCGCTTGGCCCGGAACAATTCGATAAAGCCATCGAGGCTCTGGAAACCTATGTGCGGCTGAGCCCGAATGCTGAGGATAAGGCCGAAGTGGAGGGCGACATCCAACTGATGCGCGAAGCGCTCGCGTCCCAACAAGACACCCAGTTTGATATTCCGGCCGGCATGGCGCTGTTCGTCTTCAAGAATTACAGCGGTGAGGTTTGGGACGTCGATATTGGGCCTTACTTCTTGCAAGTTCCGGCCAACCCGCCGGATCGGGAGTACACCTATACAACCATCCCCATCGAACCGGGCACCTATACCTGGCAAGCCCACTCACCCGGCGGCGGGTATTACATCACCGACAGCAATGGCAACCAGGGCTTTGAGTTTACCGTCGCCGCCGGCCAGACGTACGGGACACAGTGCTGCCGCTAATCCGATCAGCAGCATTCAGAAGTCAACCACTCCGGCGCAATTTTAAAAAGAACATGGGCTAAACCTGACAGGTTTTCGAAAACCTGTCAGGTTTGGTCAACTCAACATCCTTGTCAAGTAAAGTTACTATTAGTCCACCGGCGCGGCTTTGATCTCATTCCACAAGCGCAGGTAGGTGGCCTCCGTTTCGCCCAGGGCCAGCAGGTATTGCAGCTCATCGGTCACTTCGGTCGGCGGGTAGATGATGGGATTGTTGAGAAATTCCGGTTCCAGATAGGCTTCGGCGGCTTCGTTGGGGCTGGCAAAGAAGTTCCGTTCCGACAATCGGGCCCCGATATCAGGCCGCAGCAGGAAGTCGATGAACAGTTCGGCAGCCAGTTTTTGGCCGGCAGGCGCGTTAGCCGGGATGCAAAGGTTGTCGATCCATGTGATACCGCCTTCCTGCGGCACCACAAAGTCGAGATTGACTTCCCCCCCGCTTTCGTCCATAGCCCGGAAAATGTCGCCGCTCCAACTGTGGGCCAGCACATTTTCCCCACTGGCCAGCAAGGAGTGGAACGTCGTCGAGTCATAACCGGCCAGGCCAGCTTTGGCCTCGATCAGCAACTGCTGCGCTTCTTTCAGTTGGGCTTCGTCGGTCGTGTTGGCATCGTAACCCAGGTAAATGAGCGCGGCGGCAAACGCTTCCCGCACGTCATCGAGCATGGTCATTCGACCATAGTAAGGCGCGCTCGGGTTTGGCTCAAACACCGTGGCCCAACTGGTGGGGGCCTCCATGACATCAGCGAGACGTTGATCAGGCCGGTGTTGGTGCGCAGCAGGGTCAGCCAGATCGTAACGGGCAACAAAAGCAGCCAGGCCGGTAACGATTGAGAGCGTTGAATTGATCGAATCATTGGTTTTCCCTTCATCCGTCTGATACAGCCCCTGAGGGTTTTAGAAACCCTCAGGGGCTGGGTAGCCTATAAGCGTATCGCCTCAATTTCTGATCACGACCGCTGATGCCGCTATTCTAGCACATCGTTCCTTGCCAAAGTTGACTTTTCTTGCCAGGAGGGGCTAATGCCAACAGCCCCTCAGGGTTTTAGAAACCCTGAGGGGCTGTTTAGTTTACAAGCTCATTGTAAGGTCCGTATGATCGACGTTGAGGACAGGTCTCCTGTTAGAGCCGGACCGGCTGACCGGTTCTGGCCGACTCGTACAAGGCCAGGACGCTGCGTAAAAGATCGCGGCTGAGGCTGAGGGGCACGACCGGTTCGGCTCCGTCGAGGGCGCAGGCTTCCATGGCTTCGACTTCGTACAGATAGGGGTCGCTTTGGGGGAACGTAATCGTTTCTTGTTTGTCATCTTTAGTGGTGAAGATGACCTGGCTGCCCTGACCTGACTGGTGGGGTTTCCAGGGCTCGGCGATATAAAGCATGCCGTTGGTGCCTACAATTTGGGCCCCCTCGCGGAAGGGGGAGCGAAAACCGCATGAAATTTGGGCGATGACGTCGTTGGCAAACTTCATCTGGCCCAAAAAATAGACGTCGACCCCAGTTTCGCCGGTCAGTTGGTGGGCCCAGACCTCGACCGGTGCGCCGGCTCCGGCCATCACCACGGCCAGGCTGTTGGGATAGACGCCGACATCCCATAGACCGCCGCCGGCCAGATCGGGCGCGAGACGGATATTGTCGGAGTCGGCCGGGGGCAGGAAGTAGGCGAACCAACTGTTGATCAGGTGCAGCTCGCCTAATTGGCCCGACTCGATCATGGCCTTCACTTTGAGCGTCTGCGGATGGTGCAGATACATGAAGGCTTCGAATACGGTCACATTGTTGGCCCGGGCCGCTGCTTCAACCTGATCCAACTCGGCCAGGGTGGGCGTAATGGGCTTTTCACACAGCACGTGCTTACCCGCTTCGGCGGCCTTGACCGTCCACTCGCAGTGGAGGCTGTTGGGCAGTGAAATATAGACGGCGTCGATATCCGGCGCAGCCAGGAGTTCTTCGTAGCTGCCGTAGGCCGTGGGAATACCTTTTTCCTTAGCATACGCCTCGGCCTTGGCTTTGTCGCGGCTGGCCACCGCGGCCAATTCACTCCGGCTCGCCTGGCGGATTGGGTCGATCAACGCCTCGTTGATGTTGGCAGTGGAGACGATGCCCCAGCGAATTTTATTGGACATGAATTTTACCTTTCTTTAAATAGGATTAGGTTGTGTTGACATTTTTGGTCATGTCATTGTGAGCGACTAATACCTCGCGGCGTAAATAACCCCAGGGCTACCCCCTCCAACCTCCCCCCGCCAGCAGGGGGAGGCTTTAAAAGTCCCCCGCTCGCGGGAGGATCGAGGGGGGTGTAACCGACGGCCTATTTACGTGTCCGTGTACCAGAGGGAGCGAAGAATCTCCCCCTTCGTCGTTAATTCAGCGATCAACTCGGAGATTCTTCGTCGCTTCAGCCGCTTCGCTTCCTACGCTCCTCAGAATGACATGTTTGTGGAAATGCCAACAGACCTTAGTGCAGCAAAGCGATTTCGATCATCCTTTTAACGAACCGGCCAGCAAGCCGCGCAGGAAGTAGCGGCCCAGGACGATGTAAACCAACAACGTCGGCAGCGCCGTCAGGAAGGCCGCGGCCATCTGCACGTTCCATTGGACCGTAAAACTGCCGGCGATGTTATTGAGCGCCACCGTCATAGGCTGGTTCTGATTCTGGGCGATGGTGACGGCAAAAATGAAATCATTCCAGATGTTGGTAAACTGCCAGATCAAGACGACGACAATGGCCGGTGGGGACAGCGGCAAAATGATGTGCCGGTAGATACTAAAAATGTTCCCGCCGTCGATCCGGGCCGCTTCGACCATTTCGTTGGGGATGGTAGCATAATAGTTACGGAAGATAAGCGCGGCAATCGGAATACTATACACGATGTGGACAAAATTGAGGCCGGCCAGGCTGGCATACAACCCCATCGCTCTCAAGGTTAGAGTCAGGGGGATCAAGATAGATTGATACGGAATGAACATACCAAACAGAACCAACGGGAAGACGACATCGGCATATTTGAATTTCCATTTGGACAGAATATAGCCATTGAGCGAGCCGAGCAGGGTAGAGATAACCGTGGAGGGCACGGTCGTGATGACGCTGTTGATGAAAGCCTGGCCCATGCCGATGACGGCCGGACTGCCAAACCATGCTTCGTAGAAACTGTCAAAACAAAAGATAAAGGCATTGGTGCAATCAGGCAGATTGAACAGGGGTGGCGGCTGCCACATGCGATACAGATCGATATCGGTATATTGTTTGAAGCTGGTCAGCAGAATGAGATAAACCGGCAAAAGATAAAAAGCAGTCGAGGCCAAAAGAATAGCGTAGATAAGCCAACGGGTCCATCTGAAAGGCGAACGCGGTTTTGGGGGAGGCGCGGTTTGGGTCGCCATTAACGCTCCTCCTGCTGGCGCATGCTGATGGTCAGATAAGGCACGATGAGCAGCGAAATCAAGATCAACAGAATCACGCCGATGGCTGCCCCGGCTGAAAAGCGGGCCTGTTCAAAGGTTGTTTCCCACATATTGTAGGCGGGAACATCCTTGACAAAGCCCTGACCGACGCCGCCCATGGCCACCACCAGGTCGTAGATCTTGAGCGAAATGTGAGCCAAAATGACGACCACGCTCAGGGTCACGGGCTTGAGCAAAGGGATGATAATATAACGGTAAATCTGCCACTCACTGGCCCCATCCACGCGAGCCGCTTCACGCAGGTCGTCAGAGATGCCCCGCAGACCCGCCAGATAAAGGGCCATGGTATAGCCCGACAACTGCCACATGGCGGCAATGGTCAACGTGATCACGCCCAGGGACAGACCAAAACTGGGCGAGGCTAACCAACCCAGACCCACGCCGTTTAGAAGCTCTCCCAGGCCCGAGTTAGCAGGAATATGATACACCACGTCGCTGGCCCAGTTGGGCCGGATGAAACCCAGGCCAAGATTCTCAAAAATCCGGTTGACCCCGACTGTACCCAGATTGGGATCGCCGGGCGTAAACAGCCAGCGCCAGGCCAGGCCGGTCACAATAAAGGAAATCGCCATGGGAAAGAGAAACAGACTGCGAAAAAAACCCTCACCGACGATGTGGCGATCCAGCAGCGCCGCCAGGAAAAAACCGATGAGGATGCAACTGACGAGAAAAAGCAGGGTGAAGCCGATCACATTCCGCAGGCTGGATGAAAAACGCCGGGCGTCGATGCCGGCAGCATAGCGTTCGCCAACGCCCATCAGGCGGGCGTAAGCATCAAAACCGCCGTAGGTATAATTAGGAGCCGCCCCACGCGTCCAGTTCGAGACCGAAACCCAGCTCGTCCAGCCAATAAAGCCATAAACGAAAACGGATATGGCAATCAGCGAGGGTAAAATAAAGAGAAAGCCTACAATCTTTTCCCAATTTTTTTCCCAGGTGGTAGTCATAGTGCTCCTTCGAACATGGTATTACCCAAACCTGACAGGTCGGTGAGACCTGTCAGGTTGGTTTTGTGTTCATTATCGGCGGCGTGTTTCAAGCGCCTGATAACGTCCTTCAATTATAAGGCGAGGCAACCTGAGAAGGTTGCCTCGCCTTGAAAACTGGTTAAGCTTGGCTTATGATTGTGGGTATCCGGCGTCTTCAGCCGCCAGGATGAAGGCGTTCTGAGCGGCGTCGATGTCACGGTCAGAAGCAAATTGGGTCACGATGTCACCAAATTGCTGCTGCCAGGAGGGGATAGCGCCGGAGCCGTGAGCCACCATCGGAATGATGCGGCTGGAAGCAAAATCATCGGCAGCGGCCTGGAAGTAGGCGCTGCGATCTGCCGGGAAGGTGCTGTAATCGCAGTCGGTGCGAGCACAGATGGAGCCTTTATTCTGGTTGAAGGCTTCCTGGGCATCCTTGCGGGTGATGATCTTGACAAAGTTGCGCGCATTTTCCAGATTGGGCGCATCGACCGTAATGGCAAAGCCGTCAGAGACCAGGAAGAACTGATCCTGGTTGCCGGGCGGTGAATTCCAGGTGACGTAATCCGTAGCGCCTTTGGCGATTATCTCACCGTAAGCCCAGTCACCCATGATGTTGAAGGCGGCCTGGTCGTTGATAACCAGGTCGATGCCGCCAACCCAATTACTGGCAGCCCGGTCCTCGTTGGTGCAGTCTAGCATCCGGTCAAAATTTTCAAGAGCTTCGGTCACACCGGGATCACTCCACGGCACGGAGCCATTGAACAAACCCAACGCATTCTCAGCCCCGACCGTACCGGACAAGGCTACTTCAAACGTATGGCCTAACTCAAAGCCGTCAGCAATACCCATCCCCAACGGCACAATACCTTGAGCTTGCAGGGCCTCACAGGTGGCAAAGAATTCCTCAAAGTTGGTCGGAACTTCTACCCCGGCCTGCTCTAAAACCCGGGTATTGGTCCACATAACGTTGCCCCGGTGGATATTCAAAGGCACGGTGTAGGTGTTACCCCGCACTTTCAACAGGTTCTTGAGGTCTTCGGGCATCACGTCCAAAACACCGGTTTCGGCCAGAATGTCATCGACCGGCTGCAGGTATGTTTCGGGGCTGTAGGCTTCGGCTTCAAGCCCGGCATGGAGCTGGAAGGTATCAAATGGGTCGCCGGCAATGAGCTTGTTCAGGTTAGCGCCTTTGAAGTTCACCCCGGCCCCACCGGCGATACCGGCATGGATCAACTCGACATCGGGGTATTCCTGGCGATAAAACTCGTAAACCTCGTTGACTCCGGCAAACTCGCCGCCGGAGGTCCACCAGTTGCCGACCAAGAGCTGGCCTGAGGCGCCACTGGCGAACAGCTTTTCGACGTCAGCGTTGGTCGGGTCGAAATCGGCCATAAAGGCCTGGGCATCCTCTGCCGACGGAATGCGGAGCTTTGAGCCGACCTCGATCGTGTCGGGATTCTCAATTTTTGTATACGAGGGATCATCGGCGTTGGCCAGGTTGGTAGCCGACATAATCGCCCAGTAGGCGTTTACATCGCCGTAAAACTTATCGGCCAGCTTTGACAGCCAGTCATCAGCCTGGACGGTGTAATCTTCATCCTGGGCCGGGGGCGCAGCGCCGACCAGTGAAGCCGGCAAGACCACGGCTAAAAGAACCAACAGAATAGAAACAGCGATAAACTTCTTCATTGTGGAAACTCCTCCTTGAATTTGGGTTTGTTATTTTTTTACTTATCAAGATGTTATCTTGATGAACACGATTGAGTTTATTTAAAAACTGAGTACCCTGAAATGGAGACTGCGATCAACTTAACATCCGAATCATCAAGCCTCCTTTCAACATCTGCGCATTATGATAGGAGATGACCGGCTATCCCTGCAAATTTTATCACGAACAAGAAATATGTCAAACAACGTAGCCCCCATAGGGCCGCATGCGGCCTCACACAGGCCCGGCACAACCCCCTGGGCTACTTTCGGACTGTTTCGGCCCCGGCAAACACATTAGCGGCTGCGCCAATGATGCCCAGGTCAGCCTCCAACTGCCAGGGCACGATCCGGACCGAATCCCATAACTCCGGCTGGGTATGCTCGCGCATGGCGGCCATGGCCGGCTCGAGTAACATCGGGCCAATCCGGGTTAGCCCACCCCCCATAACGATGACCTCCGGGTTGAGCATCTCGATGACCATCGACAGGCCGACGCCGCTATAATAGCCCGCCGTTTGGAGAATTTCACGAGCGACCGCATCCCCTTGCCCGGCGGCGGCGGCGATGACCTCACCCCCAAAGCGCTGCCGGTCGGGCGGCATCCGTTCACGCAAGAGGGTTTCGGCCCCGGTATCGATGGCTTCATAGGCCATCCGCGACAGGCCCACCCCGCTGGCGTAGGCCATGACGCAGCCATGCTTGCCACAACCGCACGGGGGACCGCCGATATCGATCACAATATGACCCACTTCACCGGCTGTGCCGGTGTGCCCGACGTAAAGCTGGTTGTTGATGATGATACCGATGCCATAACCGGTGCTCAAGGTCACGTAGCACATATGCCGGCTGCCCCGCCCGGCCCCAAAGCGATGCTCACCTACGGCGCAGAGATTGCAATCATTTTCCAGCAGCACCGGTACCCCCAACCGTTCGGCCACGACATCGCGCAGGGGAAAGTGATCCCAGGCCGGCAAATTCGAACTGGTCAGGACCAGCCCGGCCGGGCCGTTGGTGTTTCCGGGAAAGCCTAACCCCACCGCTTCGATGTCGGCCGCCTCGCCCCCGCTTTGAGCCAGGACAGCGTGATAGGCCGCCTCGATGGCGCTGATCACAAACTCGGGCTCCTGCTCGGCATGGGCCTGCGTGGTAAAGCGCTCCAGCACGATCCCGGCTCGATCAACCAGACCCGCCGCAATCTTGGTGCCGCCGACGTCGATGCCAATGGCGTATGGTTTCATGCATGCCTCATCCGCTCTGCGGACCTAATGCTTGTTTAACAATGTTGTTGGGCTTACTAAACCTGACAGGTTTCTGAAAACCTGTCAGGTTTAGCACAAGTTCTTTGTTAAAGATGCACTAAGAAACCTTTTGTTTCTTCCCGGATGAAGACCCTAAGGGTTTTAGAAACCCTTAGAGTCTGGGTTAGCTTCCAAATAATCCTTAATCCCCTGCCGCCATTCGGGCAGGGCATGGCCGGTGACCAGTTGGAACAGGCGGCAGTCCAGGACAGCCCGGGCCGGCCGCCGGGCGAACCGGTTCAGGGCCGCCGACTCGACGATTTCAACCCGTTCGGTGCGGCCCGCCGCCTGCAAAACATATTGGGCAAAGCCGGCCCGGGTACAGGCGCCCAGGCCAGTTACATGGTACAGGCCGTAGGCCCCGGTCGCGATCAAACGCAGTATCGCCTCGGCCAGATGCCCGGTGTAGGTCGGCGACTCGAGTTGGTCGACCGGCATGCGCACCACGCCCTCGGTCACAGCCGCCTTGAGCACGCGCGCGACGTAATTATTGGGCGCGGGTCCATACAGCCAGGCCGTGCGGATGACGTAACTGCGTGGGCACAACCGCATACTAAACTGCTCGCCGGCCAGCTTCGACCGCCCGTACAGGTTGAGCGGATTCGGCTGGGCTACCTCATCATAATCCACCTCGGACCGGCCGTCAAAGACGTAGTCAGTCGAGATATAGACCAGCTCACTGCCAAGCCGCTGCGCGGCCAGGGCCAGGTTTTGAGCACCAACGGCATTGATCCGCCAGGCCTTGTCCGGGTTGGCCTCGCAGCCTTCCAGATCGACAAAGACGGCTGAATTGACGATCATGTCCGGGCGTTCGGCGCCCAACGCAGCCAGAGTGCGGGGCCGGTCGGTAATATCGATCTCGTCGATGTCCCAGGCCAGGAGGTCATGCTGCGTTCCCAAAACCCGGCCCAACTCTCGGCCGAGCATACCTTTAGCCCCGATGATGGCAATCTTCATGAGGATGAACCCCTGACCTCCTCAATCCGCACCCACCGCTGCTCGGCAGCGGAGCGAACGGCCGCCGCCATGGCCTCCTGGATACGCAGGCCGTCGGCCAGCGTAGGCGAGGGGGTCAAATCGTCTGAGATGGCCTTGAGGAATTGGTATTGGCATTCGGCGTGGGTCCGGACAAAGCCGGGCGGCATCGACCAGTCGGGCGATTTTTGGCCCTCGTGGCGCTGAACGGTCTCCAGCTTGCGAAAACCGCGCATGCCACCCAGCGGTTGATCGGAATCACGCGTGTCATAAACCTCCAGCCAACTCGGATCAGCCGCGTTGAAGCGGAGCGCCCCTTGATCACCGAAAATCTCGATTTGCAGATCGTTCGGCGCCCCGGTGCCCATGCGCGAGATCTCGACCAGGCCCAGCGTATCATCGGCCAGGCGCAGGTGCATTAGGGCGATATCGTCGACGTCGACCGGCCCTTTTTCCGAGGCTCCGGCCGCCAGCGGGCGCTCTTTGATCAGTGTCTCCAGGGTCGCCTGCACCGATCCAAAGTCTCCCAACAGGTAGTAGATCAGGTCGAGCACGTGGGAGCCCAGATCAAACAAGGCTCCACCCCCGGAGACATCTTTACGCAAGCGCCAGGAAAGTGGCTTATCCGGGCTGATATAGCTGGAACGATAGTAACGGCCCCGAAACGAAAAGACGCGGCCCAAGAAACCCGTCTCGATTAACTGCCGAGCCCGGCTGATGGCCGGAAAAAAGCGGAAGTTAAAGGTCATCTGGGTCTTGATACCGGCCCTGGCTACGGCCTCGACCATGCGCTGCCCTTCGGCCACGGTCATCGACAGCGGCTTTTCGCAGTAGATGTGCTGGCCCGCCTCGGCCGCGGCCAGTACGATTTCCTCGTGCTTGTGGTTGGGGACGCAACAGTCGATGAGATCCACGTCAGCGCGGGCCAGCAGTTCACGATAATCCGTCGTCCAGACCTCACAGCCGATTTCGCGGGCGGCCTTCTCAGCCGTTTCGGCGCGCGTGGTAGCCACCCCGACGATGTTAACGGTATCGGCGGGCAGGCCGTAGTGATAGGGCAGCGCGCGGTAAGCCATCGCGTGAACGCGCCCGATGCCGCCGTAGCCGATCATGGCGATGCCAAGTTTTTTCAATGAACTACCACTCATTTTTTTAGCCCCTGCTCATCACGATACTGATCGCTGGCTTCGTCCATCACGGCGCGCAGTTTTTTAACGGCGGCTTCGATCTGGCCGCTGCCGGGGACAAACTTGCCGTCAGCCCCCTTGAGCAGCGGCGACGAGAATTCGCCCACGGTCATGCCAACTTCGATAAAGTCGGCCACGTTGCCGGCGTTGAGGCCGCCATCCTCCATCAATTCCATGGCGCTTTCCAACCCGGCAGTGACGATCATCTCGTGCATGCGCTGAATGTTATCGACCATGATCGGGTCCATGGTGTGGGGACTGCGGCCGGTTTCTTTGGCCCAAAAATAAGCCCGACTTTCATACTCGATGATGTCGACAAAGGGCAGGAGGTATTGTTCAAAGGCGGCCAGCGGCGTGCCCTGCCAGGCCCAGACGCCCACCTTGAGCCCCATATCCTTGATATAGGTGATAGCCTGCATGGTCAATTCGTCCATCGTTTCGACCGGCAGCGTGATCAGGTTGACGCCCAGATCGGCCAACTGTTTGAATACATCAAAGCTGGGCCGGACCATCTGAAGCTGGGCTTCGATTTCCAGATTGGTGCTCTTGCGCACACCTTCGATAATGTCGAACCCGCCCCGGGGCATGCCAAAATCCATGTACTTGCCGTCACGGACCTCGATGTGAAGCCAGTCAACACCACCGGCCTCCAGTTCCTGAACCTGAGCGCCCAGCACCGCGTAGTCGGCCCAGAAGAGGCCGGCGGCGATCTTTACCTTTTGGGTTACGTTGCCTATTGTGTCTGTCATGGGTGGATTAAGTGCCTTTCATATAAGTTGGATTTTTTCATCAATTCTCAACAATCACCTTCATCGCCTGGCCGGAGCGCATCAATTCGATGCCCTGAGCCAATTCGGTTAGCGGCAGGCGATGTGTAATCAGGACGGAGGGTTGTATACGCCGGCTCTCGAGCAGTTGAACGGTTTGCTCGAAGGGGTTGAGCCCGACGAACGTGCCGTGGATGGTCAGGTCATAACGCGTGATCGTATACTGGTTGACCGGCGGGTGGTCGTGAGGGCGCAGGCCAAACAGAATCACATGGCCGCCGCGCCGGGCTAATTTGACGGCCACGGCCATTTGATTGCCAACCGCATCGACCACGATATCGGCTCCCAGTTCGGTCAGATCGCGCACGGCCTGCGGCAGGTCGACATCGGCGGGGTTAAGGGCTGCGTCCACACCCAACTCGTGCGCGAAGTCGAGTCGATAGGGCGCAATATCGGTCACAATGATCTTGCCCGCGCCCAGCGTCCGGTACATTTGGGCGAAGAGAAGGCCCATCGGCCCGGCCCCGATGATGGCCACCTTATCGCCGGCCTGGAATGGCGCCCGCGTGACCGAACCAACGACGCAAGAGAGCGGCTCGAAGAGCACGGCATCATCGCGGGGAACCTCGGGCCTGAGCTTGAAGAGAGCCCGTTGCGGCGCGCGCAGATAGGGCGCAAACGCCCCATCGATGGTAGTGCCAATGGTGCGATAGTCAGTACACTGATTGGCTAACCCCCGGCGACAATAACGACATTGGCCACAGGTCAGCCGGGGCGCGATCACGACCCGGTCGCCGGGTTCCAGTCCGTCCACGTCGGAACCCACCTGCTCCACCCTGCCCACCCCTTCATGGCCAATGATGATGTTGGGCGTGGCTTTATGAGCCGGCGGCGTGGCCAGAATATTCAAATCCGTGCCACAGATACCACAGACTTCGATCCTGACCAGCACCTCATCTGGCCGCTCAAGTTGAGGTATGGGACGATGTTCGTAGGCCAATAAGCCCTCGCCCTTGAAAACGGGCGCAACCATGGTGAACACGATGGGACTCCTCGAAGATAGCATGTCAGCGCTTCAGCACTTCAGCTAATCAGCTTGTCGCCATGTCGGCATTCCAACTCTTAGCTGAGCGGTTGGCTAGTACATCGCGGCGTAAATAACCCCAGGGCTACCCCCCTCCAACCTCCCTCGCCAGCAGGGGGAGGCTTTAAGAGTCCCCCCGCGAGCGGGGGGATCAAGGGGGGTGTAACCGGCGGCCTATTTACGCGTCCGTGTACTAGCTGAAATGCTGGCATGCTCATCGGCAAGACTTAGAACATCCGTAGCGACTTGATCGTCGATACAAAGAACGTCGATGGCGCCGG
>Ga0302046_10004151_pt1 | contig 12900 bp, 14 predicted proteins | sample RVTome_11_FD_200261 | JGI IMG/M metagenome (GOLD analysis project Ga0302046, IMG submission 200261) | Soil microbial communities from uranium-contaminated site in the Upper Colorado River Basin, Wyoming, United States - RVT147D111 (version 2) ...
GACGGGCGCGCGGAGCCCGGGCGCGCAACGCCCGCCATCGCCCGAGGCGCGGCGCGCGCTGGCGCCCGGGTGTTCAGCCGCAGCGCGGTGCGCGGCATTGAAACGGCGGCGGGTCGCGTGTCCGCCGTCGTGACCGAACATGGAACGGTTTCGGCCAGAACGATCATCTGCGCGGCCGGCGCCTGGACGCGCCTGTTCTGCGGTTCGCTCGGCGTCGACGTGCCGCAGCTGCCCGTGCTCGGCACGGTCGCGCGCACGGCGCCGGCGATGCAGCTGCTCGACGGCCAGGCCTGGTCGCCGGCGGTCGCGATCCGTCGACGCGTCGACGGCGGCTATACCGTCGCGCACGGCGGCTCGTCGCTGCACTCGCTCGTTCCTGCAAGCTTTCGTTATGCCGTCAAGTACCTGCCCGCATTTCGGCAGGGGCACGAGTCTCTGCGGCTCGGCTTCGGCCGCGATTTCTTCCGTGCGCTCGCGACGCCCTCGCGCTGGGCGCTGGACGCCGTCTCGCCGTTCGAGCGCGAACGCGTGCTGGATCCGCAGCCGGAAGCGCACGTCCTCGGTCAGATGCGCGAGGCGCTACGCCGCTGGCATCCGGGAATCGCGGAGGCGCCTTTCGTCGAGACCTGGGGCGGCATGATAGAGGCCTCGCCCGACGTGCTGCCGATCATCTCCGCCGTGGAAGGCATCGGCGGATTTCTCGTCGCGACCGGTTTCAGCGGCCATGGTTTCGGCATCGGCCCCGGCGCCGGTAGACTGGTGGCCGAGATGGCTTGCGGCAGGGCGGATGCGGCTGCGGTCGCGGCGTTCCGTCTCGGGCGGTTCTTCGACGGTTCGCCGATCCGCCCGGGGCCTGCGATTTGAGTGCGAGGGGTGCATGAGCGCTGAGGATCACGTGGTTCGCGCGTCCGAGATGAAGGCGGCGCTCGCGCCTCATTTCTATTTGAGCCCGGAGGTGTTCCGGCTCGAATCAGAGCGGATCTTTCATCGTCAGTGGTTCGTCGCCGGGCGCACCGAACAGCTGGCCTCGCGCGGCAGCGTCCTGCAGGTCGAAGTCGCGGGCGAGAGCGTGATCGTGATCCGCGGTCGCGATGACGCGCTGGCCGCCTTCTATAACGTGTGCCGCCACCGCGGCAGCCAGCTCGTCCGCGGCAAGCCGCTGCCGGATGCGTCGGATCCGGCCGCGGTCAATTCCGGCAGGGCGGGGGCGGCGATCGTCTGTCCGTATCACGCCTGGAGCTACCACCTCGACGGTTCGCTGCGCGCAGCCCGCTTCGTGCAGTTCGACGCGGATTGCCCGAAAGAGAATTTCTCGCTGGTGCCGGTAGCGCTCGAGACCTGGGGCGGATTCATCTTCCTGAATCTCTCAATGGGTTCGCCGCCGCCTTTCGAGGAACAGCTCGTCAAGGTGAAGCACATGCTCGGGCGCTATCCGTTCGCGGAGATGCGCCGCGGCGCGCAGCTCGTCTACGACGTCGCGGCGAACTGGAAAGTGCTGATGGAGAATTACAACGAGTGCTATCACTGCGGGCCCGCGCATCCGGAGCTGTGCGCGCTCGTGCCGGCATTCCGCGAAATGGGAGGCGCCGGCCTCGCCTGGGAGGACGGCATCCCGCATCGGCCGGGCGCCTGGACATTCACGGCCTCCGGCACCTCAACGCGCGCGCCCTTTCCGGGACTGTCGGAATCCGAACGCACGCACCACAAGGGCGAGATCGTCTATCCGAACCTGCTGCTGTCCGCGGCGGCCGAGCACGTCGCCGCCTTCACGCTGTGGCCCAGGGGACCGGACTGCACGCGCATTGCCTGCGAGTTCCTGTTTCATGAATCGGAAACCGGCAAGCCCGGATTCGATCCATCGGACGCCGTCGATTTCTGGGATGTCGTGAACCGGCAGGACTGGCGCATCTGCGAGGGCGTGCAGGCGGGCATGCGCTCGCGCGGCTTCCGTGGCGCGTTCTACGCGCCGATGGAGGACCCGAGCCTGGATATTCGGCGCTACCTCGAAGCCCACCTCGGCGATCTGACCGCGATCCGGTGAGCCGGCCCTGCCACGACGTCGCCATCATCGGCGGCGGGCACAACGGGCTGACGGCGGCTTTCTATCTCGGACGTGCCGGGCTTTCGACGGTCGTGCTCGAACGGCGCGACGTGCTCGGCGGCTGCTGCGTCACCGAAGAGATCGACGCCGCCCGCGCGCCCGGTTGCCGTGTGTCGACCGCATCCTACATGGCGAGCATGCTGCGGCCGGAGATCATCCGGGATCTTTCGCTCGGGCAGCACGGGCTTCGCATGGTTGCCGCGAATCCGACCGTGCAGGCGGTGATGCCGGACGGCGTCGTGCTGCCCTGGTGGAGCGACCGCGCCCGAATGCGCGAAATGCTGACGCGCTTCGCGCCCGCGGACTGCGAGCGCTTCCTGTCGCTGGAGCAGGGGCTTGCCGGCCTCGCGCGCCATCTCGAGCCGCTGTTCATGCGGGCGCCGCCGGACCTGGAACGGGGCGGGCTTGCCGGGCTTGGCGAACTGCTGCGCTTTGCGTTTCGCTTCCGCGGCCTGCGCGGCCGCGAGATTTCGGATCTCGTCGCGTTCTCGACGGGCAGCCTCGGCGAGTTCCTCGACCGTTCGCTCGACTCGCCGCACCTGAAATCGCTCGTGCTGTCGAACAGCCTTTACGGCAAGCACGGCGGGCCCTACGATCCGGGCACGCTGTTTGGCCTGCTGTTTCACCTGCTGGGCGGCGGCGCCGAGTCGAAGCAGGGTTTCGTCGGCCACGTGATGGGCGGGATGGGCGCGATCACGCAGGCCATGGCCACGGCCTGCCGGTCGGTCGGCGTGGAACTCCGGACCTCGGTGACCGTCGCCGGAATCCGCGTGCAGGATGGCCGTGCCAGGGGCGTCACGCTCGCGGACGGCGCGGAGATCGATGCCGGCATCATCGTGTCGAATGCCGATCCGCGGAGCACCTTTCTCGGTCTCGTGCCGCAGGCGGCGCTCGCGCCGGAGTTCCTCTCGGCGGTGCGCGGCATCAAGATGGACGGACCCTGCGCGAAGCTGAATCTCGTGCTTTCGGAGGAACCGCGACTCGAAGGCGCCGATCCGGCGGCGGACGGGTTGCAGCGCTCGCAATTCACGCTGGTGCCCTGGCTCGACGGAGCGCAGGCCTGCTATGGCGAGGCGCGCCGCGGGCGCATCGCCGAGGAACTGTGGATCGACTGCCTGGTGCCCTCGCTGATCGATCCGTCGCTCGCCACGCCCGGCCGCCACGTGATGACCTGCTTCGTGCAGTACCTGCCATACCGTCTGTCGGGATCGGACTGGAGTCTCGAGCACGCGCGCCTCGAGCAGCAGCTCCTGCGCCAGATCGCGCGCTTCGTGCCGGCGCTCGGGCGCTCGCTGATTGCCGCAAGGCTCTACACGCCGCTCGATCTCGAGAATGTCTTTGGCATCAGCGAGGGCAACATCTTTCACGGCGACCTGCGGCCCGACCAGCTTTTCTTCATGCGCCCGCTGCCGGGTTACGCGCGTTACGCGACGCCGCTGCGCGCGCTCTATCTCTGCGGCGCCGGCACGCACCCGGGCGGCGGCGTGACCGGCGCGCCGGGCTTCAATGCGGCTCACCGCATCCTCGACGACCTCAAGCGGGACCGCGAGCTGCGCAAAGTCGGGCCGAAATGAGCCAGACATGATGAGCCTGCGCGGCATGCCGGTACGGTTCCGCATCCTGCTCGTGCTGATCGTCATGAGCTTCGTCAATTACCTGTTGCGCAACAACATCTCGGTCGCGGTGCCGAGCATCCGTGAAGAGTTCGGATTCTCCAGCACGGAGATCGGCTGGATTCTCGGCAGCTTCAACATCAGTTATGCGCTGTTTCAGATTCCGGGCGGCATCTTCGGCGAGGTCCGGGGCCCGCGCCTCGCGCTCGCGATCATCGCGATCACCTGGGGGCTGCTGACCTACTTGACAGGCTTCGCGCCGTCGCTGATGGCTGCCTCCGCGGCCGGCGCAATGCTGTCACTGGTCGTCGTCCGCTTTCTGATGGGCATGGCGAACGCCCCGATCTTCCCGATCATGGTCGGCACGATCGCGCGCTGGTTTCCGGCGGGTGGCTGGGCGTTCCCGAATTCGCTGACCAGCATGGGCCTCACGCTCGGCCAGGCGGCCATCGGGCCGGTCATGACGTTCCTGATCGTGCGATATGGCTGGCGCGAGTCCTTCTACCTGCTTGCGCCGTTCGGCATCCTTGCCGGCGCGTGGTGGTACTGGTACGGACGCGACCGCCCCGCGGCGCATCCGGCCATCTCGCAATCGGAGATCGAGTTGATCGACCGCGATCGCGATCCGGCTTTCACGGATGCGCACCGTGCCGGCAGCTGGCGCGAAGTCCTCGCGCGGCGCGACGTGCTGCTGCTGGCGGCCAGCTACTTCTGCATGAACTACGTGTTCTACATGTTCGCGCAGTGGCTGTTCACGTATCTGGTCGAGGAGCGCGGCTTCTCGTTGCTGGAAAGCGGATTCCTGTATGTGCTGCCATTTGCCACTGGCGCACTGCTTGCGGTGGTGGGCGGATTCACCTGCGATTTCATGTGCCGACGCGTCGGCGCGCGCTGGGGCTGTCGCATTCCGGCGATGATGGGGCTGACGCTGGTGGCCGCGCTGCTGCTGGCAGGCAGCCAGGCGGCCAATCCCTATGTCGCGGTCGGCCTGCTGTCGCTGTGCTTCGGCTTCACGCAGTTCACCGAGGGCGCATTCGGCGCGGGCGCCAGCTACACCGGCGGTCCGCACGCCGCGACCGCTTACGGCGTGGTGAACACTGGCGGGAATGCCGCCGGATTCCTGGCGCCTGTCGTCGGCCTGATGGTCGATCAGGCGGGCTGGCTGTGGACTCTGGCAAGCGGTTCGGCATTTGCGCTGATCGGCGCCGGATTGTGGCTGTTCATCGACGTCGAACGCAGACTTGGCCATGGGAAGGGAGCGGCATGACGGCGCATCGCGTGCCATTCGACGGCCGCTTCTCGATCGGCGATTTCTCCCCCGATCCGCCCGACGGCATGCCGTCGCGCAAGGCGCTCGGCGACGAACTCGGCGGCCTCGTAGACGAGCTTGACGCGTTGCAGCAGCGGCTTTTTGCGGACCAGCGCTTTGCCGTGCTCGCCGTGTTCCAGGCCATGGATGCCGCCGGCAAGGACAGCACGATCCGCAAGGTGTTCTCGGGCGTGAACCCCGCGGGATTCCGAGTCCACGCCTTCGGCCGCCCGAGCGAACCCGAGTTGCGCCACGATTTCCTGCAGCGCGTCGCCGCACGCCTGCCGGAGCGCGGCAAGATCGGCATCTTCAACCGCAGTCACTACGAAGAAGTGCTGGTGGTGCGCGTGCACCCGGAGTTCCTCGCGGCCCAGCACCTGCCCGGGGTCGACAGGCAGCGCATCTGGGCCGAACGATTCGAGTCGATCCGCGGCTTCGAGCGGCACCTGGCGCGAAATGGCGTCGCCATCGTCAAGTTCTGGCTCAATATTTCGCGCAAGGAGCAGAAGAAACGGTTGCTGAGCCGCATCGACGAAGCGGACAAGAACTGGAAGTTCCGCCTCGGGGATCTCGATGACCGCGCCCGCTGGAAGGAATTCCAGTCCGCGTACGAGGCGATGCTGCGGGAGACTTCGCGCGAGTGGGCGCCGTGGTATGCGATTCCCGCCGACGACAAGCCCTACATGCGGGTCGCCGTCGCGCGCGTGATGGTCGAGACCCTCAGGAATCTCGATCCTCGGTTTCCGAAGTTCGGCCCGGAACAGCGTCGCGAGGTCGCGGAAGGACGGCGCCGCCTGGAGAAAGAATGACGCCCGGCGATGGAGGCCGACGGGCGTCAGTGCGACTCAATGGTGGCCCTGCGGCATGCCATCGCCGCCGGTGAAGTCGGCGCAGGACACGGACGGATTCCAGTCCGCGAATACGCCATTCGGGTTGTGCTTCCAGGCCCAGACGTGCAGCTCGTAGAACGCGGGAATGCCGTAGCGGTTGGGTGCACCGACATGGTTGACGAGCTGCCCCATCAGCACCGGCGGCGCTTCGTTCGCCGCATGCCAGGCCTCGGCAATCACGACGTATTCGACCGCGACGAGGCGCATCTGACTGTTCTTCTCTTCGTATAGCAGGGCTTCGGGACGGGTCGCGTCGAGAGCGCCGTCGATTGGCGGACGGTCGAGACCAGCGTGTCCGCGGGGGCCGCGATTGCGGCGGCGGCCACCAGCGGCGCAGCGGTCAGCCATAGTCTGCGAATCATCGGTCAACTCCTTTCTTTTGAGGGGACGCATCCCTTTAAAGGGTTGCGTCCCCTTTAAATCCCTTTTGCTATTCAAGCTTCGGCGGTCGTCGGGTCGATGACGGTCGTGACCCGTGAGATGCGATTAGCCGGGAAGCCCCCCTGACGGGCGTGCTCCCTCAGCAGTTCTTCGTTCTCGGCGATGTAGACGCAATAGATCCGGTCGCCGGTCACGTAGCTGTTCTGCCACTGGACCTTTGGCCCGAGCTTGCTGAGTACGCTGCAGGATTTCTGCGAAATGCCCCGAAGCTGCTCGGCCGTCAGGTTCCCCGCTCCCGGGATGTCCCTTTCGATGACATATTTCGGCATGGCTGTCTCCCTCGTTGTATCCGACCCGGTGCCCTCTCTCCACGGGTGCCAAGCTACGTTGTAAAGTCGCCCGGTGCTGCGTCCGGGACTCCCTGATTCATGACGAAAACGCTCACCCGCGACGTGCTGACCAGCATCCTGCGGACCCTGCGGCTGCGGGTCCGCCTCATGTCGCGGGGTGATTATTGCGGCCAGTGGGCGCTCGATTCGGGCGAGCGCAACAAGGCGACCTTCCATCTGGTCGGGCGCGGCGAGCTTTGGCTGCACTGCACCTCGCGCGACGAGCCCTTGCTGCTGCGGGAGGACGACTTGCTGTTCTTTCATCGCCCGCAGTGGCACCAATTCAGCTGCTCGCCGCAGAAATACGAGCGTCCGAACCTCGGGCGGTAACCGAAGGACAAGGACGAACCCGTGACCACCGTCATCTGTTGCGTCGTGGAGTTCGAGTCCGGCGCGCTCAACCTCGTGCTGAATTCTCTGCCGGCGATGAGCGTCGTGCAGTGCAAGAAGGAGCAGGCCTCGGCGGAACTCATCGCACTCGCGCGCCACATGCTGTCGGAACACGACGCTGAAACGCCGGGGTTCGAGTCGGTGTTGGAGCGGCTCGCCGAGGCGTTATTCATCGAGGTGCTGCGACACCATATGCGGCTCGGACAGGACCGGGGCCTGTTGCGCGCGCTGGCCGATCCCCAGCTCGGACAGGCGCTGTCCGCGCTGCACGCGCAGCCGGGACGGGACTGGGATGTCGAGTCGCTGGCGTCGATCGCCGGCATGAGCCGCAGCCACTTCGCCCGGCGCTTCAGCGAATGCCTCGACACCACGCCGATGCATTACCTCGCCGAGTGGCGCATGAACCTGGCCGACGAACTGCTGCTCGACCCGCGCCAGTCCGTCGCGCGGGTGGCCGAGACGCTCGGATTCCAGACCGAGGCCGCATTCCGCCGCGCCTTCAAGCGGCTGCGGAACGTGGGCCCGGGCACCGTCCGGCGCGAAGCGAGGCAATGACGCTTCAGGCCGGCACCCTGGCGATCCGGCCGGCGTGCATGGCCGCTTCGTGATGCCGGCGCCCGGCCGACCTCCAGAGCATCATGGCAAAGGCGAATCCGAGCGCGCTCGAAACGAAGAAGTACAGCATCATTGGCTGGTAGCCCGCCGGATTCGCAACGCCGGCGTCGTAGGCGTCGTTCAGCCAGCCGGCGAGCAGATTCGCCCCGCCAATGCCGAGATTCTGCACGACCCACATCAGCCCGATTGCCGTGCCGAACTTTTGCGGTGGTACCAGTTTCGCGGTGAGGGGCCACATCACGGCCGGCACCAGCGAGAAACTGACACCGATCAGCACGGTTCCGATCCACAACGACCACTGCGTCACGGCCATGCTGAAGATCGCGATTGGCAGCAGCAATGCGCCGAATGCCAGCATCGGCGCATAGCGCCCGATGCGATCACAGAGCCAGCCGAAAGCGGGCGTCGCAAACAATGCAGCCAGGAAGACCCAGGCATTGAGGGCGCCCGCGGCCGCGAGATCGAGGCCGTGCGCATGCTGAAAGTACTTGATCGCGAACGTGCTGCGAAACGCGAAGATCACCGAGTACCAGAGCACGCACAGGATCAACAGGTACCAGTAGGCGCGGCCGAAGCTCAACAGGTCGCGGAAGGCAAATCCCTGCGCGCCGCCGTCGTGCTTCGCATGGATGGCGCCGCGGTTGCGGCGGTCGATCCACCAGTAGCCGACGGCTCCCGCGAGCGACAGCACCGCAAACGATACGGCGATGAGCAGCGGCGGCTGCCAGCCCTCCGCATAGGCGACGGAAAACCAGGTCGGCGACATGTCGGCCGAGAAAGAGCCCGACCGGGCGATGGCTAGCACCGAACCCATCGCGAAGGCGAGGTTCCGTCCGGTGAAATACTTGACGATGCCGGCCATGATTGCGATGCCGAAGGTCTCGCCGCCGATGCCGAACAGCAGCCGGCCGACGACCATGCCGCCGTAGGCGGGGCTGAGCGCCGTCAGCAGCGCGCCGACGAGGCAGATCGCCGACGTCCACACCAGCATGCGTGCGGCGCCGAACCGATCCACCAGGATGCCGCCCAGCAGGATCAGCACGATGTTCGGCAGGCTGTAGATGGCATTCAGCATGCCGATCTGGGAATCGCTGAAGCCGCGCTGCCGCTCCAGCAGATCGGCTACAGGGCCGACGGAGTCGTATACGTAGTAATTGCCGTAGTAGGCGATCGCGAGCAGCGCCAGCACCACCCAGGCGACGGTGCCGCCGCGGTTTTGGTCGTTCATGTGTCCCCTGTCAGCGATCCCGCGGGTGGTTTTTTTCCAGCCAGCCCGGATACGCCGCTTCCAGGCGTTCCAGCTCGCGATCGGCCTCTTCGTGGCGTCCCGCCGCCCGCAGGTCTTCGATCGAAGCGTACCAGTCTTCCGGCGCAGGCAGAACCTCGCGGGATTTCTGGAGCTGGCCCACGACGCCGGCGCTGTTCCCCGCAAGGTCTTCCTGCGATGCCGCGGTGACCGGTGCGGAGGGCGTCGCCAACGCGGAATCTTCGCGGCGGCGGCCGGCAGTTACCGTGATTTCCGACACTTCTTCCGCTTCCCGCTTCGCCGCATCGGCTGACACTGCCTTGGCGGCACGGGATTCGTTTACTGACGGCTGTTTGGCGGCCGGCGGCGCCGCGCGATGCGCAGGCGCAGGCGGTGCCGAGGCGTCCTGCCGTGACGCAGCGTCTTCCGCTGCAGGAACCGCGTAATCTGACTCGGAGATGACGGCGGGCGGACCTTGCTCGCCGTACTGCCATTGCACCACGAACACGGCGAGCAGCAGCGATGCCGCGAGCGAGGCGGGCAGCCACCAGCGCTTGGCACGCGGAGCGAGCGCTCGACGCGCCGCGGCGCGAATGCGCGCGTCCGTCAGCGCCGGCGGCATATCGCTGCCGTTTTCGAGCAGGCGCCGCCAGGCATCGCGGTCGACCGGTTTGTCCTGTTCCGTTGCCATGTCCTCAGTCCGCGCCCGTTTCCGCCGCGAGTGTCCGTTTCAGCCGAGCGACCGCATACCGAAGCCGGCTCTTCGCGGTCTCGGGATTCGCGCCCGTGATCTCGCCGATCTCGGCGAGCGACAAACCCCCTTCAACGTACAGCAGGAACGCCGTGCGCTGCTCATCGGGCAGTGCCTCGAGCGCGGCCGCGAGCCGTTCGCGCGCCTCGCCCGCAAGCGCGGCTCCGAGCGGACCCGTTTCCGGATCATCGGGCGCCAGCGCGATCGCGTCGTCGTTCGCCGTTTCGCGGCGCGCGCGGCGGCGGCTTTTGCGCCAGTGGTCCATGCAGCAGTTGTGCGCGATCCGGTAAAGCCAGGTCGCAAAACGCGCCGAAGGCTGGTATCGCGCACGATGTTCGATGACGCGCGACCAGCATTCCTGGAAAACGTCGTCGGTCGCGGCGGCGCTCGCGACGGTGCGGCGAATGAAGCGCCATAACGCACTCCGGTGATTCGCGTAAAGCCGGTCGAATGCCTGCGCATCGCCGCCGGCGTAGCGCAGCATCAGTTCCGCGTCCGCGTCCCCTGCCTCCATCGCCGGCCACTGTACGCCGGATGGCATTGCCGGCCTCTGCTTGAACGCGCAGCAAGGCCTCCAGGTGTTCTATTCCTGCGCGAAATGCCGGGGCATTACCGTCAACAGCCGAGGCCGCGCCGCCGGAATGCGGCTTCCTGTCCGTCTAATTCATTGTTTTTACTGGAAAACAACGACCAGTGAGAAAAAGATTCAAAAAGTACTTGCGCTGTATTCAGTGTTATAGTTCACTACAACACCAGAGGAGCACATCAGTACATCGGGACCGGCCACAGGGGCAGGGACCGCAGAGCAAAGAAAAGGAGAGAGTCATGTTCACGATGGTTGCACAGAACACCCGGAAGACGATCAGCGCAGTGGCGGCAGTCGCCATCGTCTCGTTCAGCGGCCTGGTTCTCGATCAGGCGCACCTTGCCGCGGCCCCCCGCGGAACGATCGAGATCGGCGAACTGACCCCTGTCGTCGTGGGCGAAATGACGCTCGCCGCGCTGCCGGAAGTGGTCGTGGTCGCGAAGCGCGAAACGGCGGCCAGCGCCAGCTTCGCGGCGACGACGCAGCTCCCGGAGATCGTCGTGGTCGCCAAGCGCGCCGCACACCTGGTCACGCAGTCGGACTCCGACAGCCCGTCCATGAAAGCTGACGCGGAAGGTGCTCTGCTAAAGTAGTCTGGTAGCGGGCTAGCTCACTTAAAAGCACGTCATGGACACCAACTGGAACGACAGCCTGCCGATCTATCGCCAACTGCGCGACCGCGTGGTGGCAATGATTCTGGAAGGCGTGTTGAACGACGGCGACCCGCTGCCGTCGGTCCGGAGCGTCGCGGCCGAGTACCGGCTGAACCCGCTGACCGTGCTGAAGGGCTACCAGCAGCTCGTCGACGAGCAGCTCGTCGAGAAGCGCCGCGGTCGCGGCATGTTCGTCACCGAGGGCGCACGCCGGGCCCTGATGAAGGACGAGCGCCAGCATTTCCTGGAGGAGGAGTGGCCCAAGATTGCGGGCCGCATCCAGCGCCTCGGCTTCGAGCCCAAGGAACTGCTGGACGCCCTCGACAAGATTCCGCCCGCACCGGCCTCGAGCCTGAAACGGGACGACGACCAGGCCGAGGGAGATGATCGTGAATGAGCTGATCGTGGCACGCGGGCTCGGCAAGCGGTTCGGCGAAACCCGCGCCCTGAACGACGTTTCATTCGAGGTGGACTCGGGGCGCATCGTCGGCCTGATCGGCCCGAATGGCGCCGGCAAGACCACCGCGCTCAAGGCATTGCTCGGCCTCACGCGCTTCGACGGCGAGCTGTCGGTGCTCGGCCTCGACCCCTACCGCCAGCGCCACCGCCTGATGCAGGACGTCTGTTTCATCGCCGACGTCGCCGTGCTGCCGCGCTGGATCCGGGTGCGCCAGCTGATCGATTTCGTCGCGGCGACGCACCCGAAGTTCCGCCGCGCGGTCTGCGAACAATTCCTCGCGCGCAGCGACATCAAGCGCGGCAGCCGCGTCAAGGAACTGTCCAAGGGCATGGTGACGCAGCTGCACCTCGCGCTCGTGATGGCGATCGATGCGAAGCTGCTCGTGCTCGACGAGCCGACGCTCGGCCTCGACATCCTGATGCGCAAGCAGTTCTACGAAACCCTGCTGAACGAATATTTCGACGAACAGCGCACCATCCTCGTCACGACCCACCAGGTCGAGGAGGTCGAGCACATCCTGACGGACCTCTTGTTCATCGATCGCGGGCGCATTGTGCTCGACGCGGCGATGGACGAAGTGCAGGAGAAATACGCGCAGGTCGCCGTCCGGCCCGAGCACCTGGCCGCTGCCCGCACGCACCGGCCGCTGGCCGAGCGCCAGGGGCTCGGCCGCACGCACATGCTGTTCCATGGCATGGATCGCGCGGATCTCGAGCGTCTGGGCGAGGTCGGCGTCCCTTCGGTTGCCGACCTGTTCGTCGCGGTGATAGAGGGAGCACGCGCATGACCCGCTTTTTCTGGCTGATCCGCCGCGAGATCTGGGAACACAAGGCGATCTGGGTCGCGCCGGCGGTCGTCCTCGGCTGCATCCTGCTGCTGCTGCTGACCGGCAGGGTGCATCTCGGCCCCTACAACGGTGAGCACGTCGGACTGCCGACGCACTTCACGCAGGAGGAGCGGATCGCGCTCCTGATGCTCGCCTATTCGGGCCTTGCGGTGGTCGTCTTTCTGGTGATGGGCATCATCGCGTTCTTCTATTCGATCGATTCGCTGTACGCCGACCGGCGTGACCGCAGCGTTCTGTTCTGGAAGTCACTGCCTCTGTCTGACGCGGAAACCGTGCTGTCGAAGTTCGCGACGGCGATCGTGGTGATCCCGCTGGTCGCGCTGGTCGCGGCGGTGATCTCCCAGTTCGTGGTGGCCGCCGGCGCATCCATCATGCAGTTCGGATCGGTCGGCCTGCCGGCGGACCTGGTCTGGCACCCGCAGGCCATTTTCGGCGGCATCGGCATCGCGATGCTGTGGTGCGTGACGGCGATGCTCTGGTATGCGCCGTTCGTCGGCTACCTGATGCTGGCATCCGCATGGGCGCCGAAGGGTCCGTTCCTGTGGGCGGTGCTGCCGCCTGTAGGCGCCTGGATCCTGGAAAAGGTCGTGATGCGCTCGGATTTCATCGGCGACTTCATCACGGAACGCCTGTTTGCCCTTTATTTCCTGCTGCGCAACCGCGGCCAGT
>Ga0302046_10004153_pt1 | contig 12898 bp, 22 predicted proteins | sample RVTome_11_FD_200261 | JGI IMG/M metagenome (GOLD analysis project Ga0302046, IMG submission 200261) | Soil microbial communities from uranium-contaminated site in the Upper Colorado River Basin, Wyoming, United States - RVT147D111 (version 2) ...
GTTGACGCCGGCCCCGGTCGAGGCACAGACCGCGCCGCTTCCAGGAACACTTGCTCACGAGGACGTTGTACGCCGGCAGCTTGCAGGCGAAGAGATCTCGCGGGCGGCGAACGACCGGCGCGCCGGCGTTTCGGATTCCATGGCGGCGATGCCCGAGACGCCCGCGGCGATCCCGCCAGAGGTTGCGGAGTACGCCCGCCAGCGGCAATCGCGCCCTGGTGGAATCCAGGACGTCGAGCGCCTCCCGACCGCGGCGCCGGGCACCGCCTACGCTCCGCCTGCGAAAGAGCAGTTCGAGCTCGAGGCGGAAGAGGGCGCCGAACGCGAACGTGAACGGGTGCTCGAACGCTCGCGGAACATCCGCGGATTCTCCGAGGGCCTCGATCTTCTCGGGCGTTCGCTCGGCGGGCTGAAGGGCGGGCGCGCGGTGCAGGAGCCCATGGGCGGGACGCCCGGGCTCGATGAGCAGATCACCCGGCAGGAGGACTACGTGCCGCTGGCGACGCGACGGATGCTCGAGGCGAAGGGAATCAAGGTGCCGGAGGGGGCTCGGCTCTCGGACCTCGAGAAGATCCTCCCGGCGGTGACCCGGCTCACCGAGGGCGAGCTCGACCGACAGTCAGCGCAGCGCGTCGCGCAGACGAAGGCGATCGCTTCCATGCAGCCGGATGAGATGAGCGACAAGGAGCTTGCCGATCTCCAGCAGATCGACGACGCGATCCGCAGTATCCGTCAGCTCGGGAAAGAGCGGGAAGAGAAGGGGTACTACACCGGGCCGCTCGACAAGATGGGCGCGAAGATCGGCGAGTGGAGCGGAATGATATCCCCCGAAAGCTCCGAGTGGCGCCGGAAGGTGCAGACGCAGCTCGCTACCTACATCCACGCCATGGCCGGCGGGGCGCTCACCCCTACCGAGGTCGAAATGTACATCGGGGCGATTCCGCACACCGGCCTCCAGGAAGAGCAGTTCGATGCCCAGGTGGAAGGGATCCTTGGGCAGCTCGAGGACAAACGCGCGAACATGCTGAGAACGCGGCGTTTCGGCGGGAAGAAAACCAAGCCTTTCGAGAAGACGACGGTCCAGGTAGGGAGCGACAGCTACGCCGTCCCTATCGGAGAGCTCCGGGAGTTCGTCAATGCCCAACGATGAGGAGTTCGAGCAGGCTTTCCGCGAGAAGTTCGCACGCTACAAGGTGGAGCCGGAGCGTGGCACGACACCCGAGCGACCGCTCCAGGAGTCGGGCGTCACGCTCGGCGAACGGGTCCTGCTTCAGAACGTCGCGCCGACCCCGGAGTCGAAGATCGACTGGCTGCGAAAGCGTGGCTACGAGGCGATGTACGCCGATCCGTCGGGCTCTCAGCTCGCCGTCCGCAAGGCGGGAACGACTCCCTGGAAGGTAGTCGACCCAGGGCATGCCGAGCTCGCGGACATCCTCGACATCGGCGATGAGCTGGCGTTCGGGCTTGCGGCCGGGGCGGGCGCCAGCGCCGCCGGCCCCCTTGGCGCGGCGGGCGGCGGCGCCGCCACCGAGGGCGTCCGGCAGTCGCTCGGGCAGCTCGCCGGCTTCCAGACGACGCCCGGGCAGGTGGCCGAGGACATCGCCCTCTCGGGGGCGGTAGGCGGCGCGACGGAGGTTGTCCTTGGCGGCGCGGGGAAGCTGCTGCGCGGGGCGCTAGGGCGCGGCCGTGTGGCCACCAAGGCGCCTACGGGGCCGCAGGTGAACCTCCTCGAACCGAAGGCGACCGTGACGCCGGAAGGGGCGCTCGGGAGGCGCCTCGAGGGCATGGGGCCACCGGCCGGCGAGCGGGTGATCCCCGGCGTCGGGGATCAGGCGGGGCGCCTCCGGGAGCTGCGCGGCGAGGGCTACAGCTTCAGGACCCGGCCAGCACAGGGCGGGCCGTCGCGTCCATCTGGTCCAACAGGAACCACTTCGACCAATTTGGACCCATTCGGGACCACTTCGACCACGGGGCGGGTATCTGGCGAGGCTATGGGGCGCACCCCCGGCATCCGCCACACCCTCACCCGCGAGGAGGGCGGCGCCATCCGCGAAACCTCGGAGCAGCTCGCCCCGAAGCCCGAGCAGGTGAAGCCGCTCATCTCCATGGAGGAGGCGCAGACCATGAAGGGCGCCTCGCTCGACCGCGTCATCCCCATCCTCGAGAAGGCCGGGAAAGATGAGCCTGTCTTCGTCACCTTCATGAAGAAGGGCACGAAGAAGACCGGCCCCGAGGTCCGCAGCATGCAGGTTCACCCCAACGCCGGCGGGCCGGGCTGGCTCTCTGAGGGCGAGGTCCGCAAGCAGACCTCGAAGATGCCGCTCGCCATGCTACGCGAGCTGGCGGCCGAGCATGGCCCGGCGCCCGGGATCGTGAAGAAGCTCTACGGGAGCTCGAAGGCAAAGGACCTCGACCGCGAGGGGCTCGCGAAGTGGCTCTTCGAGAAACAGCCGGCGGTCGTCACCGAGCGTGGCGGCCCCTCGCCCGTGACCCGCGCCACCGAGAACAAGGCGCAGCAGCTCATCCAGTTCTGGGAGGAGTTCGGGGAACATACATCAGGCGAAAGTGCGGCGAAGCAGGCGCGCTCACACCTGAAGAACCTCATCGAGGGCCGCAAGGAATCGGGCGGCTACCGGCGCTTCCCGGAGAAGAGTGTCCTCGAGGTGCGCGTCGGCGACAAGGTCTACCGCTTCGATGAGGGCGGCGAGGCGCTCGCCACGAGCAGCGCGGCGAAGCAGGCGCTCGGGAAGGTCGGCGGGAAGCTGGTCAGCGCCGCGGCGAAGACCCCCACCGGGCGCGCCCTCAAGAAGCTTGTGTCGCTCGCCGAGCGGGTGGCCCCCGAGGCAACGAAGAAGGCGAAAAGCGCCATCAAGGGCGCAGTCGAGAAGGCCGCGGGGGCGCTTCCGGAGGGCACGGCAGAGACGCTCGGGCGCGCCTCGGAGAGCGTGAAGACGCATGTTCGGTCGATCGCGAGCACCCTCAGGACCCGCGGCCGTGCAGCCGCTCAGGCGGCGGCGTACAGCCTCATGAGGAAATACCCGGAGCTCCAGGCGTGGGCGGAGGAGGAGGAGGACGAATGACCGAAGTCTGGGTAGCACTCTTCGCCTCTTCGCCCCCCGCCGCGGCGGTGTTGATCTCGCTGAATTGGTTCTTGAAACACCTCCAGGGGGAACGCACCGCTCAACGCGAAGAGCGTACGGCCTGGCGCGAAGCGCTCTCAACAACGATTGCGACGGCGCTCGACAACAATACGGCTGCGATGCACGCGCAGACGGCGGTGATGGTCGCGCAGCTCGAGCGGCTGAGGCTCCTGGGCGATAATCTCGAGGCAAAAGTGGCCGAGCTGGAGAAGTAGCGTATCATTTCTTGCCGGAGAGCCGGCGTCGGGAAGGATGCCGGCTCTCTCTTAGCGGCGGTCCTTGCCCTTCTCCCAGCCTCCCGAGACCGACTTGCTGAGGTCGTGGAGGATCCTCAGGATGAAATGGTAGGCAAACGGGATGACGACGACGCAAACAGCGATGAAGATAGCGATGAAGACGATTCCAGCAACTGTGTAGCCGAGTTCCTCGGACATGGGTGTTTCTCCTTTCGGAGAAGCCTACGATGCCCCGCCTGGTTAGGCCAGCCGTTCGGGTAGTCGCCTCGGGGCGCGATCCATACGCTTGAGGGATGGACGTCTCCGACCTCATCGCTCTTGTCGAGCGGCACTACCGCCTCAACGACTGCCCGTACGCCAGCGTCTTCCCGTCGCAGATGCGGCGGCTCGTCGCCGAGCTCGGCGGCCTCGAGGCGCGGGCGCTCACCTGGGAGGGGATCGAGGCGTACAAGGCGCGGCGGCTTGGGGCCGGAGCGGCGCGCGGCACCGTCAACCGCGAGCTCTCTGGGGTCCGGCGCGGCTACCGGATCGCCATCGAGGCGGGGCTCCTCCGGCGCATGCCGCGCATCGGGTTTCTGCGCCCGGGGCGCCCCCGGAGCGGCTTCGTCTACCCAGGGGACTTCCGGCGCCTCTGTAGGTACCTGCCGGGTCCGATCCGGGACGTCGCCGAGTTCGCCTACTGGACGGGCTGGCGGCGCGGCGAGATCCTCGCCCTCGGGTGGCGCGCGGTGCGCGGCGGCTGGTGCTGGTGCTGGGGGAAGAACGGCGATGAGAAGCGGGCGCCGATCAGGGGGCACCTCGAGGCGATCCTGCGCCGTCGGGAAGCGGCGCGCTCCGGGGCGCACGTCTTCCACCGCGACGGCCGGCCGATCCGCTGCTTCCGCCGGGTGTGGCTCACCGCCTGCCGGAAGGCCAGGCTCGAGGGGGTGGTGTTCCACGACCTCAGGCGGTCGTTCGTCCGGAACTGCATCCGCAGCGGTGTTGACAGGGATGTCGCGAAGAAGCTCTCCGGGCACAAGACCGATAGCGTCTTCAGCCGCTACAACATTATCAACGAAGCAGACTTAGAGAACGCGGCGCGGCGGCTATTTCTCCTCGAGGACGCCGAAGAGCTCGGAGTAGGTTGAGGCATCCCGACATGCCTTGTGGACGAGAGCCTCGAGCACCATTCGTTGCGTCACTTCCATGTAGGCCGGAGCTTCGTCCTTCAGCCTGGCGACGATGTCATCGAGGTTCTGCCGCGTTTCGTCGCTGAAGCGGTATCCGACCGGCTGTCGTTTGTGCTGGTTCTTGGGCCGTCCTGGGCCTTTCTTGGTCATCTGCATGGCTCCTGGATTCTACAGGCGCATCCGGGTTTTGGTAGAAAAATCGTTAGATTACGTCTTGAATAATTCTAACGCTCATCGTAATCTGGAAGTGAGTGGTGACCGACTCCGGCCCGTGCGTCTTTGGGCTAACTCCCTCGGCCCGTGCCATCTCTGTCGGTCACCTTTAGTTAGCGCCTCCCGCCTGCTGGTCAGAAGAATGGGCGGAGCCAGAGTTGAACTGGCGACACCTAGATTTTCAGGGTAACTAGCAGGCGGGACCGGTCTTACCGGAACCGTCCATGCTTGCACCCGCTACCACGAGTTTCCGTCACCCAGCGCCCACCCCCCGGATGCGCTGGCACCTGTCTTTTCTCCGGGCGGCACCGTGTTCGCAAGCAGCACGGTTGCCGCCTCTTTCCCCTCGACTCGAGACGCCTCGGGGCGGAGCTGCCATCTCGCCCCGGGGTTTTTTTGTTGCCACCCGGAGGAGGACACCATGACCTGCCGCTACTGCTCCGCCCGCGTCCGTCCCTGTAGGCGCTTCATGATCGCCCCGGATCGTGCGCGCGACATTTGCCCGCCCTGCTGGCGGAAGATCGAGCGTGCGGCCCGCAACTTCGTCGCGGCGCTCTGCGGGAAGGCGGTGAGCGTATGAGCGAGCTCCTGGAACGGACTGCAGTCTCTACCCACGAAGTGGCGGTCTACCTGGCGTTCAGCGCCAACCCCGACAAGTGGATGTCCAACAAGGATGTGGGGGAGATCGTGAAGGGTGTCAAGCCCCGGACCGTCCGTGCGCACACGCTGAAGTTGGTCAAGCTCGGGTTGCTCGACCAGGCTGAGGTTTTTCCGGCGCGCCGCTACCGCTGGAGTGTGATGGCCGACAAGCGCAACATTGGTTACGCGCGAAGACTGAAGCAGGCCGCTGAAGTGTTCGGTCATGAATGACTCTCTGGAGTTGCCAATGAACGATCTGACCCACGACGATTCGGACTTCGTCCTCGATCGCGCGATCACCTTCTACCGCGGCTGGGCGATCGAGCGCCAGGCGTCCGGGCTCTTCGCCTTGTATCACCCGGACGACCAGGGCGTCGTGAGCATAGTGCTCTCGCTCGAGGCGGCACGCGAGGCGGTCGACGCGGAAGTTGCAGCAGAGGAGATCGAGGCGGCGAACGAAGAGGAGGCAGCGTGATCTACGGCTTCGCGGTCACCTTCTCGGACGAGACGACAAGCCCCTTCCCGATCGAGGCGAGCTCAACAGAAGAGGCATGGAAGAAGCTTGCGATCGAGATCGCCAACAACTACTCGGACGGCTTCTTTGAAGACGCGCGCGTCGAGGACATCGAGCTCCAGCATGTTGGCCCATCGAAAGAGAGAGCAGCACCATGAGCGGCTACCTGAAACGACTCCGCGAGGACTGCGCGAACCTGATTGACGCCCTCGTCCACTACCTCGAGATCGGCGATCTGCGGGCGGCCTACCGAAAGAGCGGCGACCTCATGGACCGGATCGACCAGGCGCACCGCGAGCGTGACGAGGCGGAGGAGCACGAGACGCCGCGCTTCCCCTTCAGCCTTCCGCACATGCAGAGGAGGTGCCGATGAAGTACCACAGCAAGTATGAATACTCCCTGCCCTTCGGTAACCCGGTCCACGTCTGGAGCGTCATCGGCCGGCACCTGGCGATTCATCTTCGACTCACGGACATCAAAAATCACGGCTTGTCCGGCGGGATCGAGCTACACCACCGCGAGCCACCGGAATACATGGCGGATGAGGCGCCGTCGGACATCCGCTGCGAGCTACTCCAGGGGCCGTGTTGGCACGACGGCTCGAGCATGGCGGCAACGGAGTTCTGGATACCATTCTGGCAATCAGCCCCGCACGACCACGACCGGATGTTTGCGGCGCTCCAGGCGGAGATCGAGGGCCGCCAGAAGACGACGAGGGAGAAGCTTGCCGACGCCACGGGCGTCAGAGAGGAGGTCGAATGACCGAGCTCCAGCGTCCCGCCGAGCTGCCGCTCCACGACCCGGCTGGCCCCTCGACGCTCGGGAGGCTGCTCGCCTGCCCGGGCTCGCTGCGCGCCTCCATGGGCGAGCCGGAGCTTTCGAGCGTCTGGGCGCAGGAAGGCGAACGCCTCCACGCGGCGCTCGCCGAAGCGCTGCGGCCCGAGCCCGGGAAGCTCCCCGAGACGCTCTCGGACGAGGAGCGCCAGCGCTGCGAAGCGTGCCTTGAGTTCGTGGCGGAGAAGATCGGCGGCCGGTGTGTGCTCGCGCAGTGGGTCGAGCAGTACGTCGAACTCGTCGAAGGCAACAACGTCGTCAACTACGGCACTACTGATCTCATCGTCCTCGTCGAGGCGGAGCTCCTCGTCTTCGACTTCAAGTTCGGGCGCAAGGTCCACCAGCATTCGCTGGTCCTCCAGCTCGCGAACTATGCCGCCGCGGCGGCGACCTCGCTCCAGGAGCTCACCGGGACGAAGGGACCGCCGGTTGCCGCCTACGCCTACTTCCCGCTCTACGACGAGTCGTACGTCTGGCGCGCCGCGGACTTCTGCTCGGCCGTGCCGCAGGTGACGCGCAGGGTGAAGGAGGTCATCGCCGGGGCGCATGCGTCGGATGCCGAACTTCGCCCCGGTCCGCACTGCGACTATTGCTCACATCTTCCGAACTGCTCGGCGGTGCGCGAGCAGACGGCGCTCGTCGCCGAGCACTTCCAGGCACGCCTCCCCGCCGACCCGAAGAAGGTGGTGGCGCTCTACGACGCCGCGAAGCTCGCCGAGAAGCAGGCAAGCGCGGTGATCTCGCGCGTCAAGGAACTCCTCGACGAGGATCCCCGGGCGCTCCCCGGGCTCGTCTATACGGAAGTGAACGGCATCCGCTCGGTCGAGGATCCGGGGCGCTTCTGGGAGGCGCTCGTCGCCCCCGGGCACGTCGACGCGGCCAGCTTCTCCGACAGGTGCACCCAGGAAGTGATCTCGATCACCAAGGCCGAGGAGCTCTACGTCGAGACGCATTACAAGGGCCGCGGAAACGGCGGTCCTACGAAGGACAAGCTGAAGGCGCGGTTCCGCGACATCACCGAAGCGGCAGTTAAACAGCCAAAACAGAAGCGGTTGCGGAGAGTGAGCGAATGAGCGACACCATCGATTTCGAGCAACTCCGGGCACCATTCCCGGCAGAGGATGTGAAATGGCGTATCGGTCAGTCCGGGCTCAAACAGAACGGCGAGCCCTGGGCTAAGGTGTTGGCCTACATCGATGCGCGGGCGGTGACCGAACGACTCGACGAGGTCTGCGGCCCCTTCGGATGGCAGCGGTCATGTCGGTACATCCAGGCGCCGGCGACACAGGACGATGGAAAAACCGTCGAACGCGACGGCTTCGTCTGCGCGATCTCGATCCGCGACCCGGCAAGTGGCGAATGGATCACCCGGGAGGACGGCGCCGGACTGAGCGACATCGAACCCTTCAAGGGCGGGATCTCCGACAGCTTCAAGCGCGCCGGCTCCGCCTGGGGGATCGGCGCCTACCTCTACAAGATCGAGGAGACCTGGGCCGAGTGCTCAAAGCATACGGGAGCATTCCCGAACTTCGGCTCTGGATTCGATAAACGCTCGAAACAGCGCTTTACCTTTTCGTGGAAGACTCCGGATCTTTCCGATGCTTCGCCCCCGGCAAGCGGCAACGGCGAGCGGCCGCCGCGGCGTGAACGCGAGCTCGATCTCGACAGTGACACCGCGCTGGCGGGGCGCGAGGCGAAGGCGATCGAGGAGGACCGCGCTTTCCCGGGAAGCGACGTCGCGGACATCGGCCCGCTCCAAAAGCAGTACGCGAGCTTGGCGAATGACCTCCGCCGCTACGGGCTCGACGTTCGCGAGCGTGGCTATGCGGCGGGCGACTCGAAGCGCCTCCCGGGGGAGGAGCTCGAGCGGCGGATCCGACAAATGATGTTTTGGATGAAAGAGGTTTCGTGATGGAACTGAACGACAAGGAAACCGCCGAACTTATTCGAGGCGAGTTGAAGAAACCGAGAGGACCGTTCTCGTGGGTGACCGATGGCGCTGGCTACAAACAGCACATGCGGTTCGTGAAGCATCGCAACGAGAAGTGGGAAATCTGGGCTAACAATGGAGGCACGTGGAAATCCTTCTGCGTTGATTACGCAGATCGTTTGGAGGGTGGTGAAATCCAGTAGGCGGGGGAACGTAGGGAAGGGGGAATTCGATGTCGACACAGACTCATCGGCTCGACGTAGCGCGGGCGCTGCTCAAGTGCCTGCTCAAGGGCAAGGACTTCGTGATCCACTGTGAGGCGCGGCTCGGCGAGGGTGCCGTCCCGGAGCTCGCGGACTTCAACTCGCGTGACCTCGCCACCATGGACAGGTGCACGTTCTTCCTCGAGTTCCTGATCGAGGAGCTGGGCGCCATCCGCTCGGACGTCGACAGCCGCGAGGCGCAGCCGGAGCTGCCGCTCGGCGGCGACCCGGCGGAGAAGGAGGAGGCGCTCGCCGTGCGGCTCGGCGGCAAGAAGCGCGGACGGACGGGGTGATGCTATTCATCGCTACCAGAGCGTACCCCGCGCGCGTTCGGCAGGCCCTCGCGCCTCAGCGCCTCGACGACGGCCCGGGGGTAGAGCCAGATCCCCCCGGGTCCCCGGAAGGCGTCGATCGTGCCGTCGCGCGTGAGCTGATGGATGCGTCCCCGGGTGTACCCCAGAAGCGCGGCGAGTTCGGGGCCGCTGTAGAAGTCCTTCATGGCTCAGGCCTTCGGGCCAAAGATTGGCTTGTGCGGCGCCATCGCCTCGGCGAGCTTGCCGCGATCGAGGAGATCGAGCTTCGCTTCGAGGGCCGCCCCGGAGAGCTGGCGCTCGAAGAAGCGCCGCATAAGCACTCGCTCCAGCCGCGCGACACCCGGACGGCGGCTCTGGTGTATCTCGCTCGCCGTGATGGTGCGCGCCACGGCGATGATCGCCGCCGAGCGCTCTTCGGTGCTCGCCGAATCGCGCACAGGACTCCAGCCGATCTCCGCGTCGAGTCGCATGCCATCCTGGCTCAGGCCATCGCTTCGGAGCCACTTTTCGATCGCATCTGCCCGCATGTCTTGCCTTTCTGCCGGCTCGGCCGGCGTGTCGTTGTTTCCTTTGTCCTACACTCTATTATACACGAGTATAATGGACGCGCAAGTTTTTCCTAAAGCGAGCAGGTAATGGAGGTTGGGATGTTGCCGAAGGCGGAGCTCGAATGTCGCGAGCCCGAGATGAACAAGCTCGAGGCGGCTTTCGCGAGGGAGCTGTCGTGCCGTCCCGCCATCCTCTGGTGGGGCTTCGAGCCGCTGAAGCTGCGGCTGGCGAAGAAGTGCTTCTACACCCCGGATTTCGGTGTGCTCTACAAGGACCGGAGCTTCCACCTCTACGAGGTGAAGGGGTTCTGGCGCGAGGACGCCCGCGTCAAGCTGAAGGTCGCGGCGCAGAGCTTCCCGATGTTCAGCTTCCACGCGGTGACGCGCACGAAGAGCGGCTGGCGGCAGGAGGATTTCTGAGGGAGGTGGACGGTGGCGACGAAGCAGCGGCAAACAGGTAAGGACGGCGCTCCGGCTATGTGGCTCTGGGTGGACCGATTCTTCGGCTCGGCGCGCGTCCAGCAGCTTGGCGGATTCGCCCAGGCGGTCTACCTCGTTCTCCTCGCCAGAGAGTGGCAGCTCCAGGGTCAGGGCCTCCCGGGCGACAGCGAAAAGCTGAGGCGCCTCGTGGCGCTCGAGGAGGCGGACTGGGCGCCGATCTGGGGGGAGCTCCGGCAGTTCTTCGATGAGCGGCGGGGGCGGCTCTACAACCGGGTGTTGGAGGAGACGCTGGGATACCGGCAGGGGCTCCAGGAAGCGCGAAGTGAGCACGCGCGGAAAGCCGCTCAAGCGCGGTGGAACCAGCATGCCGAAGGCAATGCGTCAAGCAATGCGTCAAGCAATGCGCGAGCAATGCACCAGGCAATGCCCGAGCAATGCCATCCATCTCCATCTCCATCTCCTAGAGAAGAAACTCCTACTACTTCTGAAAACTACTCTAGCGCGTGCGCGCAAGGCGACCGGGAAACGAGGTTGAAACGCATCCGCGAGCTGCGTCAGAAGGCGCTCGAGGAGAACCGCCTGGACCAGGATTTCACCCAGATGGGCGAGGCGATCGACGGCCTGGGCATGGACGAGGGAAGACGGGCCGGCGCCGATGGCGCCGTGCCCGAGTAGGAGTAGTTTCATGTTCATCTCCGACCCGGAGCTCAAGGACGCAGGCGCCTTCAGGATCTTCCTCGAGAAGGCCCGCGAGGAACTCGAACTGCGCCATGACGAAGACCCCGATGCCTGGGGGCTCCGCGCCTACTGCCTCAGGACGGCTAAGCGGCCGGCCGGGCTCTTCGTCCGCGCCCTCAAGGATCGGAAGTGGACGTGGGTCTCCGAGGAGGACCTCCGCCAGGGCGAGCGTGACCGCCTCGGCGAGGATGCTCCGGTCACCGCCCTCGAGCGCCAGCAGCTCACCAGCGAGCTCGCCCGGCACGCCGGAAAGTGCCTCGAGGCCAGGCACGAGATCAGCCCCAACGGCATCGACCACCGCCGCGACGGGTTCCTCGCCTGGGAGCGGATCGCGCTCGCCGAACTCCAGGTCTTCGCCGAGCAGGCGCGCGACGGGCGCTTCGGTGCCGCCCCGGAGCTCATGACGCTGCGCGACTTCGCCGCCTCGGAGCTCGGCGACTGGGCCGCCGCGGCGCCGCTCCCCGAGGTCCACGCCGCGCTCGAAGCCCGCGCCAGGGAGCAGAACTGGTGGAAGCTCATCGGCCCCAAAGCCGCCCCGCAGGGCGACTTGCGCGGGACCCTGAAACCTGGTGGTGTACCCCTTAGCGGCGGTGAGGAGATCCCTTGGTAGTCCGGAGGTGCTTGCCTATGACATGATTCTATGCATACTTACGACTCTTGGAGTAGCCCGGCCGGCCGAAAATGCACTGCCTGCCGGCCGGGCGTTACCGCACGCCATGCGACGTGCGCGCACGCTGGCGCACCACACCGAAAGGACCCCCTGACCATGACCCAAGAACAACTCCTCCGCATCCGCGCCCTGGCGCTCGAGACCGAGCGCAAGGCGAGGTCGATCATCGAGGCGCTCGGCGAGGTGGCCCCTTCTGAGCCCTCCAGTGGCCCTCCAGTCGCTCCGGAGCCGGTCCCCCGAGCCGTGATCACCATCGGCACGGCGAGCGCACAGAAGGGCGGCGAGGCGGCTCTGGAGGTGCGGGTGACGTCCGCGGCACCGATTGCTGGCGTCTGGCTCAACCTCCAGCACAGCCCGCGGCTCGAGTTTCTCTCGGCCACCAGCAAGGTGAAGTCGAAAGCCTTCCGGGTCGAGAAGGCGCCGGATCACTTCCGGGCGCTCGTCATGTTCTCCACCGACCTCGCGACCGAGAGCGCCTTCCCGGATGGCGGGCTCGTCCAGTTCGCCCCGGGGACGCTGCTCCTCGTGGCCAACTACCGGGTGAAGCCGGACGCGCCGCTCGGACATCTGCCGGTCGCGGGCGGGCGCTCCGGGGCGGCGACCCCGGGGGTGAGCCGGGTGAGCTGGCCGACGCTGCTGCTCAACTGGGGTTCGGGCGGGATCGTGCCGCTGGTCGAGGACGGGTACGTCGAGGTGGCGCCATGAGCGAGAGCGATATTCTCCTCGGGCTTGGCGCCGAGCCGGTGAGGAGCCAGGAGGTGGATGGCGAGCCAGGCCCCTGGCACGGCTGGCAGGTGCCCGGTGAGGCGGAGCCTTACGGCTGGGCGCGCGATCCGGCGCTTGCCGGCATGGCGCTCCGGGTCTGGGCCGAGAGGGTTGGCTGGCGGGCGCTCCTCGAGCTCGCCTTGACGCGAAAGGATTCCCCATGAACACCCTCACCCGCATCGCCGGACTCGCGTTCGGCCTCGTGCTATTCGCGCCGCTCTGGCTGGCGCCGCTCGCCATCGGCATCGCGCTCGACGAGGGTCCGATGCCGCTCCCCGAGCCGGTCTACGTCCGCTTCGACAAGGCGAACCCGGCCGAGGGGCCGTTCGGCTTTGACTGGTCGGGGCTCGACAGCGCGGGCGCTCGGGCGGTCGTCAATCACACCGCCTTCAAGTTCGTTCTCGAGAATCCCGATGTCCCGGTGCTCCCCGACGTGCCGCCGCTCTGGGCGCGCATCGACGGCCCGGTCGTCGCCGGGACGAAC
>Ga0302046_10004154_pt1 | contig 12898 bp, 7 predicted proteins | sample RVTome_11_FD_200261 | JGI IMG/M metagenome (GOLD analysis project Ga0302046, IMG submission 200261) | Soil microbial communities from uranium-contaminated site in the Upper Colorado River Basin, Wyoming, United States - RVT147D111 (version 2) ...
TCGCGGCGAGGGTTCAGCCAGATCCAGGGCCACCTCGACGGATTCCGGCCGCATCGCGTCGTCCAGCACGGCCCGGACGATGCGATTGACCTCGATGGCCTCGGTGGCGCCACGCGGATACAATCTCGCATAGTTGGCCGAGAGGCCTTCCAGGTAGGCGATGCTGGTCTGCAACGTGCCTTCACGCTCGCCAAACACACGCGCCAGCTGATCGGGTTCATCGCGCGCGACTTCGCTCAGGTGACGAATGATGTTGCGGATGGGCGTGAGACCGTTCTTGATGTCGTGGTTCACCTGACGCGCCAGCTCGCCCACCGCCGCTCGCCGCTCGACGTCCCGGAGCCGAGCGGCCGAATGGCGCAACCGGGCCGTCATCGTCCCCAGCAAACGGGCAAGGGCCCCGATCTCATCACGTCGATCGCTCTCGAAATCGATCTCCAATCGATCGAGATCCACCCTGGCCGTCTTCTCCGCCAACGTGGCCAGGGGGCGGCTGATCCGGCGGGCCAGCACGCCCGCCGCAAGAATCGCGAGCAAAACCGTGGACCCGACCACCGCCGCTAACCACAGGTCCATCCTCCTGCGCAGGGCGGACAGCTCGCGGGTGTCATGGGCCACCACCACGCGAGCCGTGGCCGTTCGGCCGTCCACCGCATCGACAAACGGCACCGTGAACTGTCGCACGAGCGTTTCCGTCCGCGGCACGGAATGCCCCGCCGCCATGCTCCCACCAGGATACTCCAGCGCCACCGTGACGTCGGGATCGCGGACCAGGGTTTCCAATAACGATTCCCGCGCTTCGATGCCGCCGACCAAGTAGTGAGTCGTGCTCCCCAGCTGCACCGAATCGACGCTCGCAAGCGCAAGGATGGGCTCGGCCGCCCCGCGAAAGCGCACGAGAGAAACGCCGCCGTCGCGTAGCGGTCCGGGGAGGGTGGGATCGATCCGGTCGAATTCGTTGCGGAAATGGCCGGAGGTCACGATGCGTCCAAACGTATCCTGCACCTGCAGCACGGACAGCCCAGCCTGGCGCATGGCGGACTCGCCAACGTCGAGCAGGTACCGCCGGTCCGATTCCGCATCAGGGGCCAGCCCCAGGCGGAACCGCGTGTCCTCGAGGAGATTCCGCGCCAGCATGTCCAGCCGACTCGCGATATCCTGTCCGCGACGGCGCCAATCGTCCTCGACCAGGCTGAGGAGCAGGTTGACGCGCCGGTCGTACTGCTCGGTGAGGCGGCGGGTGGTCTCCCCGCGAATGCCCAGCCCGAGCGCGGCGAGCGGAATGATGGCCAACGCCAGGAACGCTGCCGTCAGTCGACCGCGGAAGCTCACCGCCTACCTACGTGCGGCACGCCATCCCACGCCACGGTGACGGCCACGGGGTCTCCCGTGCGAAGGATCAGGTACGGCCGGGTATCGACCAGCGGCACCAGCGCATGCGCGAATGCGCGATGGGGATCCGCGGGCGCGTTGGGGGACGCCCCCGCCACCAGCCATGGCGCACTCTCGACCAGCGACCGCGCCTCCCAGCACGCCGCAAGCGGCTGGCGCGCCACGGCGGTGACGTACGCAAACTCGTTGCCGCGTCTCAGCGCATCATCGAAGTCACGCTCGGTCAGCCCGACGGCGATCACCTGCGCCTCGGCGGCCAACAGCTCCGGTATGACCAGTGAAAGCGTCGCTTCCGTATCCGTGCCGATCGCCGCTTCGCCCAACAGCGCGACAAGACGCTCGGCGAGATCCTTACTGGTTCGGTCGGATCGGCGGAACACGACACGCGGAACCCCCGGTCGCAGATCGATTGAGGGCTGCTCCGGAACCGACGCGACCCGGCATGCGCCCATGTCGTCCCACCAGTGCGGCGGCACCGCGGCGCGCGCATCCGCCCGAACGGCGTCCTGGGCGAGTCCCGCGCGAAAACGGCCGGTCACCGCCCCGGGCGTCACGCCGCCCGCGATCCCGCCGGTGGCGCCGGTCCGGAGCGGGCTCATCAACAGGTACGTTCGGTCCCACTCGAGCGGGAAGACGCGAAATCCCGCACGGCCATGGGCGTACTCCCAGACCGGTGGATCGGTGGTCAGGAGGAAATCGGTCCCCTCGTCCAGGATGCGCCGGCCATCGAGTTCCGGTGCCAATCGAAACCGCAGGTGCGCATCAGCGGAAGTGGCACCACCGCTCCGCACCAGCTCCATCACGTTACGCGTGGCGGTCGTCATGGGCCGATACGGGCCTGCCCCCATAAGCTCACCATCCGCGCCGGTACGCACCACCGCGAACCGGCTGTCCGCCAGGAACATCGGGAGGGCGGCAGAAGGCACGTCCAACTCAACGCGCACGCGCCGGTCGTTCACCACCGTGACCACCGGGCCATCCGCGACTGCCCCGGTGAGCCGCCATCCCTGTACGACATCCGTCGCCGTCACGCGCGTGCCGTCCCAGAAATGGGCGTCGTCTCGCAGCACGAGGGTCCAGGTGCGTCCCGCGTGATCAGCTTCCCACGACTCGGCCAAGCTCGGAAGGGCGCGGCCGGTGCAGTCGACGTGAATGAGCGTCCCATGCAGGTGCCGCGCGAGGAGGTGTTCACTGCGATTGCGAGGGCGAACGACACGATCGCCGAGGACGGGGTCGGTGAGCGCCAGATTCACCGGCGCCCCCGCCCCCATCGACGCTCCATCCGAGATCACGCACGTGGCGGCCGGGTTGGGCGATGTCGTTCCCCCGAAGCCCGGCAGACACGCCCACACCGTCATCGGTATCGTCCAGACGAGGGATGTGCGGATGAAGAGTTTCATCTGCGTACGGCTCCAGTGACTGGCGCTCGGGTCATGGACGAAATGTATCGGGTTGCATCCACAAACCGAGGCTGCCAACGCTTGCTTGTATGGGTAGTCTCTAACCCGGACCGAGGTTCCGGTCGAAGCGGGACGCTCAGCATGCTGCCACCTGCGCAGGAGGTGCTGAGCCGTAGCGCCTTGCTGATCGGGAAAACCGCACGGTGGAAGCGCGATTCAGGCTTGGCCTACCTGCCCGGAGATGCGCATTCTCGGTCCCTCGGGAAGCGCTGAACAAGTCGGTCGGGAGTCGCTCCAGCCGCGGCAGTGCGCAGAACACATCGCGTTGCGTACACGAGGGCACCGCCTCACTGCCGCGGCCTTCGCGCCCCCCGCCGACCTTGTTCAGAGCTTCCCTGGCGGCCATCGTCGATTCAACCGTTCGGGTGATCGACGAAGACGGCCTGGACGCCATTCATCCGAAGCGGTCGGCAATCTTGTGGCGTTCCGGCAGTTCGAATCGGCAGCGGTTGTCAGTCGGATACGTAGATTGATCGTCACAAGAGGGACGCAAGCACATTACAAACACCCACCTGCACGGCCCGGGCGCCCCGGCACTACCGCCTCGACGTCTCCTGCCGCCGCTGCATCATGCACCCGCACGCAACGCCACGATCGGGTCTACCCTTCTGGCGCGTCTCGCGGGCACGTAGCTGGCGAGCAGCGTCATGGACAGAATCACGAGCATGGCCGTTCCGTACGTCAGCGGATCACGGCTGTGGATATCAAAGAGGAATCCGGCAATCACGCGATGGAGCACCACGGCTCCGGCGACTCCGAGGGATAGCCCGATGCCGCCCAGCACGACGCCTTCGGAGATCACGAGCGTCGTGACGTCCCTGCCGCGGGCCCCCAGCGCCATGCGGATGCCGATTTCGTTGCGGCGTTGGGAGACGGCGTACGCGAGCACGGCGTACACGCCGACCGCGGCCAGTCCCAGCGCCACGGTCGCGAAGACAGTCAGCAGCGCCGTGTAGAACCGATCGCCCGCCACGGAGGCGCCGACCATCTCGCCCAACGTCGCGACGTCGGAGACCGCGACGTTCGGATCGAGCGCCCGCACCTCCTCTCGCAGCGCGGGCTCGAAGCGCTCCGGATGTCCCGCGGTCCGCACGAATACGTTCATGAAGCTCGTGGGGTACTGCCGGTACGGCAGATAGATCTGCGGGTCCGCGCCCGCGCGAAGCGTCTCGAACTGCGCATCGCCCACGACGCCGACGATCTCGCGCGGAGGTTGGCGGGGGATCCCCGCGAACCTTATGTGCACGTTGATGCGTTGGCCGATAGGATCCTGATTCTGCCAATAACGGTCGGCCGCGGTGCGATTGATGATGGCGACCGGCGGAGCGCCGGGCCCGTCTGACTCGGAAAAGGCCCGTCCGCGCAGAACCGGAATCCCCAATGTCGAGAAAAAATCCGGACTGGTCCCCAGCAATCGGGCGCTGGGGGACTCATCATCCGTTCGACCCTCGATACCGAATGATCCGGAGAACGTCCGCCCGGCGAAGGGGGCGGCCATGACGGCGCCGACCCCTTCGACGCCGGGACGCGCCTGCAGACGGTCGAGCAACGACGTGAAGAACCGATCGTAGGCTTCGATGCCGTCGTACGAAGCCCCCAGGGAGAAGCCGGCGGTGAGCACACCGCGGTCGAAGCCGGGATCCTGATCGAGCAGCCGGGCAAAGCTACGAATGAGGAGACCGGAACCCACCAGCAGAATGAACGCGAGGGCGACCTGGGCGACGACTAGACCCTGCCGCATGCGGCGCCGGGCCCGGGTGTCGCTGGCCCCTCGCCCGCTGCTGCGCATGCTCCCAGCGACGGTGACCCGGGAACTGGTCAGCGCCGGAAACAGTCCAAACACCACACCGGCGATGACGGACAGGACGATCGTGAAGATCAGGACGCGCATGTCGGCCGTGATGGCGTCGAGTCGGGGGATTTCGTCCGGTGGGGCCAGGCCGAGTAACACGTGGGTTCCCCAGATCGCCAAGGCGAGACCAAGGAGCCCCCCCACGAGGCCCAGCAGCAGACTCTCGCTCACCAGCTGGCGCAGGATCCGGCCGCGACCCGCTCCGAGCGCCGCCCGCACCGCCAGCTCCGCGTGCCGTCCCGTGGCACGGGCGAGAAAGAGATTGGCCACGTTCGCGACCGCGATGAACAGCACCAACCCCACGGCGCCTAGCAAGACGTAGAGGCGTCCCGAGACGTCTCCGACCAGGTGCTCATGGAGCGGCATGACCGCGATGCTCCATCCGCTGGCATAGTCGGGATCCTCTCCGGCGATCTGGCGGCCCAGCGTCACCATCTCGGCCACCGCCGTCGGCAACGACACGCCTGCGCGTAAGCGACCAACCGCCTGGACGAACCGCGACCCCCGCGAGTATTCCGATCCCAGCGACAGGGTGCTCCAGAGCCTCGCGTCGGGAAATGCCGGCGTGCGGAAACCCGGCGGCATGACGCCGATCACGGTGTAGGTCGCATCATCCAACCGCAGCGTTTTCCCAATAGCTGCAGAGTCCGCCTGGAAGATCTGGCGCCATAGGACGTCGCTCAACACGACCACGCGTTGAGCCCCCGGCTGATCTTCCTCCGGGCGGAACGAGCGACCAATCGCCGGCGCGACGCCCAAAACCTCGAACATATCGTACGAGACATTCCCCCCCGACAGCGCCTGGGCGGTGCCGGAGCCGGTGAGGGTCGGCCCCCATGACGTCTGTCCGGCGACGCCGACGAAGCTGGAGGTACGAGTGCGCCAATCACGCAGATCGGGGGGTGATGCCAGACCCAGCACCCCGCTCTCCGCTCGCGGCGCCACCGCGACCAGGCGTTCCGGATCCTCATAAGGGAGTGGTCGGAGCAGAATGCCGTTGACGACGCTGAAGATCGCCGTGTTGGCCCCGATGCCGAGCGTGAGCGTGGCGAGCACGACCAGCGCAAAGCCCGGCGCACGGCGCCATGTACGCCCCGCGAAACGAATGTCCTGCCAGAGCCCATCCATGCGACCGATCCTCCGGCGCCCGGCGGCCGTAAGGCCGGCGGCACGCTGCCAAGTCTTCACCAGTGACTCCGCACGCATCGCTACCCGGCGAGCCACTCCGCGCCGTCGACTCGCCTCCAGCAGCGCATCCGCAAACTGCATCGCAGTATCGAACCGTCGCGCTGGTTCGAGCGCCATCGCTCGTTGCACGACGGCAGCCACACCGGCCGGAACGGACGCGAGGTAGTCACGGAGGTCGGGCACCGGCGTCACGAACCGCTTCGACACCACCTCCATGGTGCTCGTCCCCGCAAACGGCGGCGCGCCACTCAGCATCTCGAACACCATGCAGCCCAGGCTGTAGACGTCGGACCGCGCGTCGAGATGCGGCTCGCCGGCGGCCTGTTCCGGACTTACATAAGCTGGAGTTCCCGCCGAGGAGTCCACGTCGCCCCGCCGGCCCCAGGCCAGCGCCTCCGCGTGCACGGCCCTCGCGATCCCGAAATCCGCGACGAACGCGTGATCTTCGCTCATCAGCACGTTCTCCGGTTTGACATCACAGTGAATCACATGGTGGCCGTGGGCGTGCGCCAGCGCCCGCGCGATGCCGCGGACCAGGCGGACGACATCGTCAACGGCCAGCCGCCCATGGCGATCCAAGAGGTTCCGGAGCGATCCGCCTCGCAGATACGGCATGACGTAGTACGGATACCCGGCCGCTTCGCCCGAATCGAACAGGGGCAAGATGTGATGATGCTGCAGGCGCGCCGTGTATCGAATCTCCTTGAGGAACTGCCCGGCGCCGATTCCCGTCACGGCTTCCGGAGAGATCACCTTGATGGCGACCGTGCGGCCGTGCTTGACATCCCTCGCGAGGTGCACGGTGCCCATTCCCCCTCGCCCGATCTCGCGGTCGATCAGGTAGCGATCCGCCACCGCCGCCTGAAACGAGGCCCGCGAGGCGTGGGTCCAGCCATCGCCCTCTTCCTCTATTTCGAACAGGTCGTCGAACGGGACCCCGAATCCGTCCAGCATCTTCTGCCGAGTTTTCGCGGACGGGTAAGGGTGGCGCCCGTTGACGAGTTCTGAGATATGACCGCGGGAAATCCCGAGCCGCATGGCCCAGTGGTTCTGGCTGAGGGCACTGCGGGAGAGGATCTCGACCAGCCGTGCGACCTTGAGACGGACGCGCATGCGAGAGGATACGCTCGAACGGGTTGTGGGTTGCACCGGCGATCCACTTTGCGTCACAAAGGGTTCGGGGGTGTTCAAAACGGACGGACCGCTGGACAGTCGGACAGGGTGGGGATTTCAACTCCCTGCGGTTATTTGGTTGCACAGCCACACCGCGGATCTTGACTCATTTTGCACTCTTTGATCCCCGAACCGTTTCGGAGGTGGACGCTTACTGTTCGGCTGTCCGCTTGTCCCGCTGTCCGCCTGCTCCAGTGCCTTTCCAACAAACCGGGTCCGCCGCGCATCGAAGGATGCGGAAGGTGGGAACGAGCCCCCTCCGGCCTCCATCAGGAGTTGCGTTCGTGGCACTAGCGCTCAAGAATCTGGCCTGGAGCATTCCCAGGGCCCTAGCTGGGCAGGCAACTGTGCAATCGGAACCTGATACCCGGGACACCGCGGGAGCCATCCCGCTGATCGATGAAGATGAGCTGGTCCGAGACGCGCAGGCCGGCGACTCGGAGGCGTTCGAGCGGCTGTACGAGATCCACGTCCGACGCGTTTACGCGCTGTGTTTGCGCATGCTCGCGGATCCGCGCCGGGCGGAAGAGATGACCCAGGACGTGTTCGTCAGAGCGTGGCAAGCGCTCGCCACTTTCCAGTTCCAGAGTGCGTTCGGGACGTGGCTCCATCGCATCGGTGTGAACGTGGTGTTGGGGGATCTGCGCTCGGAGAAGCGCCGCGAGGGGAAGGTCAACCCGGTTCCTGATCTCGAGGTCTTCGTGCATGAGGTGCGCGAGTCCATGCCGGAGACGATGATCGATCTCGAGCGGGCTATTGCTCAGCTTCCGGACGGCGCCCGTGAGGTGCTGGTCCTTCACGACATACAGGGTTATCGCTACCGCGAAATTGCGGCACTGATTGGGACGGCCGAAGGCACCGTGAAATCACAGCTGCATCGCGCGCGTCGGCTCGTGCGGGAGGCGTTGATAAAATGACTCACTACAACGATACACTGAACGGTTCGAAAGACTGCAAGATCGTCGAGGAGCTGTTGTCCGCGTTCCACGACGAAGAGCTGAACGCGACTGCCGATGCGTATGTGCGCCACCACCTCGACGGGTGTGAGGACTGCACTACCAAACTGGAACAGATCAAGGCCACGGTCGCCACCATCAACACGCTACCCACCGAGGCCGTGCCGGAACGGGACCTGTGGCCTGGCGTCGTTCAACGCAGTCACGATCTGGGTACGGTTCCGCCGCTCCGCCAGCAGGACCGTCGCTGGAACTGGCAGAAGTTGCTCGCGGCAACACTGGGCGCGCTGATGCTGCCCGGGGCGCTCGCGTACGCGGGGATGCGATTGCGCTCTGAAAACCCCAATCCACCAATGGTGACGGTATCGCCGGCCCCTGTCGCGCCGCCGGCACCACCCGCGCCGCCCGCTCCGAGTGCTGCGCCGCGAGCCATGGACGCAGGCATCCAGGGCCTCATTCCGGCACTCATGGATGAAAGTCCGGAAGTCAGTCGTAGCGCCGCGCGGGCCTTGGGCAACCGTGAAAGCCATGCCGCCATTCCGGCCTTGATCCAGGCGATGCGCACCTCGGAAGACGGAGAGACGCGCCGGTGGGCGGCGTGGGCTCTGGGACAGATCGAGAGTGCAAGAGCGGTGAGTGGACTCACCTGGACGCTGGTCAACGACAGCTACAGTGAAGCACGGCGTTGGGCCGCATGGTCGCTTGGGCAGATCGAGCACGCGTCCGCCGTCGCCGGCCTGAGCGAGGCGCTCCTCCACGACCAGGACGGCGAAGTGCGGCGCTGGGCGGCGTGGGCGCTTGGCCAGATCGAACACCCGGCCGGGGTGGCCGCCCTTGGTCGCGCAGCAATTTCCGATTCAGAAGGAGAGGTCCGGCGCTGGGCCGCCTGGGCCCTAGGACAGATCGAGCACCCCGGCGCCGCACAGGCGTTGGGAATGGTCTTGCAGCGAGACGAGTACCCCGAAGCACGCCGCTGGGCCGCCTGGGCCCTGGGTCAGATTGAGAGCGCGGATGGCGTGCAGGGTCTGATGTACGCGCTCCAGAACGATCCGGTCACCGAAGTGCGCAGGTGGGCGGCTTGGGCCCTGGGACAGATCGAAAGTCCCAGCGGTACCGACGCCGCCATCCTCGGTCTTCGTGATAGCGAGATAGTGGTCCGCCGCTGGTCCGCATGGGCGCTGGGCCAGATCGAGAGTTCGGATGCCGTCCCCGCCCTCTCGCAGACGCTGACAAACGACCAGAGCGCAGAGGTCCGACAGTGGGCGGCGTGGGCGTTGGGCGAAATCGGCGACCCGCGCGCCGCTGAGGCGCTCACCGCCGCACTCGACGATGGGAGTCCTGAAGTGCGGCAGTGGGCCATTCGGGCGCTGCAGGAATTGAACTGAGGCACAGTAGGCGCGGAGGCACAGGAGAGCGTCAAACCATCGATACGCCCTGCTGTGCCTCAGCGGTATCCACGCACCGCCCTCTCCAACGCCTCCCGATGAGTTCTGCTCAACCGCAGCTTTGGCCCGGTCGTCAGGACGAGCATACAGTCGCCACTGGACTGCGGGATCAGCTCCTTGATCCGATTTACGTTCACCATGGCCGACCGATGAATACGCGCGAACCCTCGCGTGCTCATGCGCGACTCGAGTTGTTTCAACGAGTCACGTACGAGATGCCGGTTCGCTCCGACGTGCAACCGAACGTAGTTTCCCGCGGCTTCGATCCAGTCCACCTCATCCGCATCGACGAAATAGATCCTGCCGGCGGTTCGCACCATGAAGCGAAACGGTGTTGGGCGATCCCGCCGCAGCGCCTCGAGCAGCGCATCGACACGGGCGTGCGACGTCGAGCCTGACGCCAGGCGTTTGCGGGCACGGGACAGGGCCACCGCCAACCGGTCTTCATCGAACGGCTTGAGCAGGTAGTCGACCGCGTGGACCTCGAACGCGCGAATGGCATACTGGTCGTACGCCGTCACGAAGATCACCGCGGGACGGGTCTCCGCTTCAAGCGCCGCAAGTACGTCGAATCCGTCCGCTTCGGGCATCTGAACGTCGAGAAAGACCAGATCCGGCCGTCGCTCGGCGATCGCCGCTACCGCACGCGCGCCGTCCCCAGCCTCCCCAACCACCGCGACGTTCGGTTGCAGCGTCAGAAAGCGTATGATTCCGCGGCGCACCAGCGGCTCATCATCGATCACAAGCACTCGCAGGTCACGCATGGGAGGATTCCCTCTCGCCTTGATCGCTCGGCCGGGTAGCCCACGGCAGTGACACTTGGACCCGCACCGCACCCGCATCGGACTGGACGTCGATGACGCCATTCGGGCCGTAGAGATGATCGAGACGGGCGCGGGTCGTCCCCAGACCGATTCCATCGCGCCACGGCGAACCGTCAGGCCGGAGCGCGGCTCCGCCGTCGTTCCACACCCAGAGCCGCAGGCGGCCATTCGCACGAGCCGCCCCGATTTCGATCGTACCGGCACCCGCCCGTTGCGCGATGCCGTGCTTGATGGCGTTTTCGACGACGGGCTGGAGGATGAAGATGGGCACGCGGGCGGCGAGGGCGTCATCCGGAATTTCGTACCTGACGGAGAGGCGATCGTGGAAGCGGATCTGTTCGATCTCGAGATAGAGCCGCAGAAATTCCAGTTCTTCGCGCAGGGACACCTCCTGCACGCCACTCGTCTCCATCGACAGGCGCAGCAGATCACCGAGCTTGGTGATCATGCGTTTGGCGGCCGAAGGATGCTCCTCGACGAGCACGGAGATAGCGTGGAGCGTGTTGAACAGGAAATGGGGGTGGAGCTGCATGCGCAGTGCCTGCAGCTGCGCATGAGCGAGTTGAGCCTCCAGCTGCGAGGCGACGATCTGGCGGCGGCGCAGTTCTTCGTAGTACGTAAACGCGTACCCCGTACCCAGAATGGCCCAATACGTGAAGACGGAGAAGTGAACGCGCGCCACCAGGAAGCCGACGAACATCTCGCCGTACATCTCGGTCGCAAACGTATCCGGAAACAACACACCGTATAGGGCCATGGCGAGCGCGCTATGCGCCGCCGCGATAACCAGACCGCCGGCCACGTGAAAGGCCACCGCCGGGACCCACCGGTGGCGGGCGATCGGAACCCTCTCCCCGAGCCAGAGCACGAGCGGCGTGAAGAGCGCCCACGTGGGCCAGATCGGGAGCTGACGCAGCGCGGCAACCCCCAGGGTCACCGGCTCGCTTTCCTGCGCCGAGAAGACGTAACCCTGGATGGTGGTGAGGATGCCGAACACGATCCAGACCGCCGGCAGAATGACGAACCGGAAGCGTCGCGCGCTCATTGGCGCTGGCGTATCGGCGGCCGAACCGTGAGGCAGAGCAGCTCCGCAGTCAGATGAACGAACCCCGGAGGAATCTAACGACGACGGGCGGGTCGTTCCGATTGAGCGGAACCCGCCCACGCCGGGCAACCTGCGCCCCCGCGGGTCACTGCACAGCCTCCAGAATCCGGCTCCAGGGCGTGGGACTCGTGTGCATCGCGAAGACGGTCTCGACATCCAGGCCCTCTCGCCGCACGGCATCGACTACTTCCTGCAGATACAGCGGCCAGAAGAACGAACCATCTCGCTGCTGCTGAATCAGATCGGCCGCATAGAGAAGGCGATGTGCCGGCCAGTACGCCATCAGCATGCGCTCGCCGGACTCAGAGCGAATGGGATACAACTCGAGCGCGTCATCGCCCTGCCCCAGCGTGGTCTTTCCGGACACCGGCTCGAATTCGGCCGTCTTGAGATCTCGCTCGAGCGCGTCAGGCGCAGCCGTCCACGGCTGCGCGACGATTCGTTCGAGCAACGGTTGGTTCACGTCGACGGTATACACCGGGATCCCGCGGGCCACGTAGCCGCGCACGCCACCGACATGGGGCCACGCGTCAGACGTACTAATGGCCGCCGTGATCTCCCGGTCGGGAAACCGGCGTTGCGCTTCCTCCATCACCTGTTCTGAATACTCCGGCGAGATCGGAGCTTCCAGCACGACCAGCCCATCATCCACGGGAACGAGTGTCGCATACCACGCGCCGGGAAGCACGACGATCCCACCCGGCAGCTCGATCGGCTCGGCGTGCGCGCCGCCGAACGTGCGGCCCAGCTGCATGTCGCGCAGCCCCCCGGCGTCTTGGGCTGCCACGAACGCTCGCCGCGTGTCCGGGGTGATCGCGAATGAATCCGCCGGTGCCTCGACGTTGAACGCCACGCGCGTGGCGGTAACGGACTTCCAGGGATAATGCTCGAAATACACGTCGCGCTGCCTGGGGAATCGCACGCTGCCGTCCTCCAACGCCCATGCGGAAAACCACGTCGACACCCACGCGTCTCCCCACACCGACCCGTGCCCGTGCAGCTCCGGCGCGCGCACGGCAACCGCCGTGGGCAGCGATGTATGGACATTCACGAGCACACGCACGGGACGTTCCCGCCACGTGAACGCCAGGATCGTGTGTGGCACACTCTGAACGACCGTGTCGCCTACGATCCGCTCATCAGCAGCATCGCGGGCCGCGAACCATAGGCGCAAGGGGTCCAGCTCGAGCGTCCAGGACGCCTCCAGGACGTTGGGATAGCCGCCAGGCGCCTGCCGATCGCCACGCACGAACGCCGCCGCCCCCGTATCGGCAACCATCGTGCGGGCGGGGGTCCAGTCGGGAAACTGCATGAACCGGGTCCGCGTCGACACGCGCGTGGTGCGATTCTCCAGGTCGATGAGCGTTGCTCGATCCTCGTACATGGCGATCCACGGACCGGCCGGCCGCTCAGACTGCTCGATCAGGTACTGATGCCCGATCTCGGTTGCGGATACGCTGCGAACCGAACGTAGCGCGGTCTCACCCCCCAATGCGGCGATGC
>Ga0302046_10004155_pt1 | contig 12898 bp, 7 predicted proteins | sample RVTome_11_FD_200261 | JGI IMG/M metagenome (GOLD analysis project Ga0302046, IMG submission 200261) | Soil microbial communities from uranium-contaminated site in the Upper Colorado River Basin, Wyoming, United States - RVT147D111 (version 2) ...
CGCCTGGCACCTCGTTTTCTACGCCACGGTCGACCGCGGATTCGATCCCGAGGACGTGCTCGTCGTCGAGCTGCTGCCGCGACCGTCTTTCATGGTCGAGGCGCCGACTCAAATCAGCGTTGCCATCGAGAGGGAACGCCAACGCGACGTCGTGGCGGGCTTGCCGGGCGTCGAGAACGTCAGCTTCGCGACTTTCGCGCCCGGCGGCGCGGGCACGCTCCCCTATACGGTCGTCCAGCGGGAGCCGGGGAGATACGTCGAGATCGCCACGATCCAGATCGACGAGCACTACTTCGACGTGCTGGGCATGCCGTTCCTGCACGGACGGACCATCGATCCGCACGACATCACGCAGCTCGTCGGCAACGAGAGCTACGCCGTTTCCACCTTCGGTCGTGTCGATGCCGTCGGTGAAGTCACGCTGACGAATCGCACGCTCCGCGGCGTCGTCAAGGATGTGCCGTTCGGCCACCCGGCCGAAGCGCCTCCGGCGGCAGGATTCGTGGCCAACGCACTCACGTCCTATCCCCTCCTGCTCGTCAAGAGCCCGGCGGCGCCTGCCGAGATCCGCGGGATGCTTCAGCAGAAGATCGATGCCGGCGAGCTCGAGCTCGAGCTCGGCACGATCGACCGGCTCGGGAACATCGCCGGCCGGACTCTGAGCGCGGACCGCGCACGCTCGGCGCTCACCGCGGGATCTGCCTTGCTCGTCGTCATCCTCGCGGCTTTGGGCTTCTACGGAACACAGCGCTATCTCGTCACCGCGGGCCAACGGGAGTACGCCATCCGCTCGGCCCTCGGCGCGGGCCCGCGCTCGCTCGGGCGTCTCGTTGTATGGCGCGGCGTCAGACTGGCGCTGCCGGGACTCGTCTTCGGCATCGTCCTCGCATTCCTGGCCGTAGGCTGGCTGCGTGAGGGATTCGTAACCCGCGACGTGTCGGCCGCGAGCGTCAGCCTGTCGATCGTGCTCCTGATCGTTGCGCTGATACTCGCGGCGACCTTCGGTCCTGCTCTACAGGCACGCAGGACGGCGCCCGCAACGCTGCTGCGCGAGGATTAGCAACGGCGACTCTGCGGCGCGCCGGGCGCGGAGGCTCGAGGCGACGCTTCCCTTGACATCGTCTCAGGATGTAGCCAATCTACCCCCTAGAGGGTGTAGCGCATCTACACCCGAGGCGAGAACAGTGAACCAACCCGATCGAATCGAGGTCCTGCAGACCACGCTCGACCTGATCGTCCTCCAGACGCTGCGCTGGGGCCCGAATCACGGTTACGGCATCTCGCAGCTCGTCGGCGTGAACTCGGACGGCCGGTTGCACGTGAAGACCGGCTCACTCTATCCGGCCCTGCACCGCCTGGAGCGCAAGGCCTGGATCCAGGCGCGATGGACGACGTCGGAACAGAACCAGCGCGTTCGGGAGTATCGCCTCACGGCGGCGGGCCGCAAGCAGCTCGCGAAGGAACGCAGCCGCTGGGAGCAGCTCAGCCTCGCGATGGCGCAGATCCTGGCGGGGCCAGAGGGAGGCCGCGCATGAGCTCGTTCTTCGCTCGTGCACGCCGCAAGCGCGAGCTCGACGAGGAGATCCGCGCACACTTCGAGATGGCCGTCAGGGATCGAATGGCTCGCGGCGAGTCGCGGAGAGACGCCGAGCGAGCCGCGCGGCTCGAGTTCGGCAACGTCGACAACGTCCGGGAAGACGCGCGGGCCGCCTGGGGCGGGATGTGGATGGATCGATTCGGGCGGGACATCCGCTTCGCACTCCGGGCGCTGCGCAAGCGGCCCGCTTTCTCACTCAGCACCATCCTGATCCTGGCCCTCGGGATCGGCGCGACCACGGCGATCTTCAGCGTCGTCAACGGCGTTCTGATCCAGCCGCTGCCGTATCCCGAGTCGGATCGCCTGATCGAGCTGCAACACCAGAACGGCGGCAACGACGATATCGCCGCGTCGACGGCGTTGTATTTCACGTACCGCGAGCATAACCAGACGTTCGACTCGCTGGCGTTGTGGACCTCCGGGACCGCGGTGGTCACCGGCGCCCAGCAGTCGGAGGAAGTCCAAAGCCTCGACGTGACGCACGAGTTCCTGCCGACGCTCGGCGTCGGGCCCGCGCTCGGGCGCGGATTCTCGGAAGTGGACGGCCAGCCCGGCGCGCCTCTGACGGTCGTCGTCTCCGCGGCCTATTGGGAACGTCGCCTCGGCGGCGCCGAGGACGCGATCGGACAGAGCCTCGTGATCGAGGGCGAGCCGTACACGATCATCGGCGTCCTGCCGGCATCGTTCCGCTTCGTGACGGAGCAGGTCGAGATCCTGACGCCGATGCAGCCGGCGCCGGGTGTTGGCGGCACGGCGATGTTCGGGTCGTTCGGCGAGCGCGGCATCGCCCGGCTGAAGCCAGGCGTGACACTCGCCGAGGCGTCGGCCGACGTCGCGCGCATGGTGCCGATCGCCCGGGAGACCTTCCCGCCGTTCGGCGGCGATGCCCGCGACGACCTGAACGACTTCGGGCCCAATCTGCAACCGCTCAAGGCGCGGGTCGTCGGCGATCTCGACGACGTGCTCTGGATCCTGATGGGCACGATCGGCCTGCTGCTCCTGATCGCCTGCGCGAACGTCGCGAACCTGCAGCTGATGCGCACGGACGCGCGTCTGGAGGAGCTGTCCATTCGCGCCGCCCTCGGCGCCCGCTTCGGCGCGATTGCCCGCAGCCTGCTCGCGGAGACGGTGCTGCTCGGCGTCGTTGGCGGCGCGGCGGGTCTGCTCGTGGCAACGCTCGGGTTGCCCCTGCTGCTCTCGGCCGCGGGCGAGTACCTGCCGAGCGTCCTCGAGATCTCGATCGACGGGACCGTGCTCGTGTTTACGCTGGTCGTGTCCCTTCTCTCCGGGCTCGTGCTGGGTTTCCTGCCGCTCATGAAGCACGGCTTGCCCGGCCTGACGGCAACCCTCCGGGCCGGGGGGCGCGCATTCAGTCAGAGCCGCGAACGGCACCGGGCCCGGAACCTGCTCGTGATCTCACAGGTGGCCCTCGCGCTCGTGTTGCTCGTTGCAGCCGGCCTGATGATGAGGACGTTCCAATCGCTGCGGAGCATCGATCCCGGCTTCGATCCGTCCCCGCAGGTGCAAACGGTGACGATACCCACGGGCTCCGTGCCGGATTTCGCGCGCGCGGTCCGTTCGCTGAGTGACATCCAGGGCGGGCTCTCCCAGCTGCCGGGCGTGGAGTCCGTGGGGTTCGCCTCCATGGTTCCGCTCGGTGGAATCGGCCCGAACACGGGTGCGTTCATCGAGGACGAGCCAGGCGCCGAGCGTCTCGTTGGCAATTTCGAGCTTCGATTCGTCTCGCCGGAGCTCTTCGAGACGGTCGGCACGCCGCGCGTCACCGGCCGCGACGTCTCGTGGACGGACGTGTATGACGCCGATCGGCCCGAAGCGGCGATGGTCTCGGAAAGCTTTGCGCAACGCCAGTTCGGCTCGCCCGAAGCGGCTCTCGGAAAGCGGATGCGGCGAACGCCCGAAGGCCGCTGGATCGAGATCGTCGGCGTTGTCGGCGATATCCACCTCGAAGGCGTCGACCGGCCGGCGCCCGACACCGTCTACTTCACTCTGCGGAACGAAGTCGCTCAATACGTAAGCCGTGCGGTCACGTTCGTCGTTCGCAGCCAGCGTGTGGGCACGCCGGGATTTCTCGACGAATTGCAGCGTGCCGTCTGGTCCGTGGATTCGAGCCTGCCGCTGACGGGCGTTCACACTCTGAACGAGCTCTACCGGCGGTCGATGGCACGCACGTCGCTGACGCTGGTGCTGCTCGCCATCATGAGCACGATGGCCCTGGGGCTCAGTCTGGTGGGAATCTACGGGGTCATCGGCTACTTGCTTTCGAAGCGCACTCGCGAGATGGGTGTACGCATCGCGCTGGGTGCGCACTATGCGGGTCTGAAGCGCCTGCTGCTCGGTCAGGTGCTGGCGCCGGTCGTCGTTGGCGTCCTGCTGGGCCTCGGCCTGGCCGCGGCCCTCGCACGTGCCGCGCAATCGCTGCTGTTCGGCGTGACGGCGCTCGACCCTGCGACCTATGCCGTCGTCGCAATGACGCTCGTCGCGACAGCCGCCGTCTCCGGTTACCTTCCGGCGCGGCGCGTGATGCGCGTCGATCCCACGGAGGCCTTACGCGTCGAGTAGAAGCTCGGCGTCGGCGATCACCACTCGTCTCGCGAGTCCGTCGACCTTGAGCAGCCGGCCCGTGAACGAAACCGCCTGACCGATCCTGTCGTCGAGGCCCTCGATGCCGGGCGGCAGCCCGATGACAGCCTGGACGTTGCGCGCTCCAGCGGCTTGGCCTTCGAGGATCGTCAGCACCGCTTTGGTGCCGCTCCCCGTGCCGAAGTCGACCATGAAAGGCGAGATCGACTCGAGCGTTCCGGTCCAGGCGATACGTTCGCCCTCGTAGGACTCCCTGAATCTCTGATTCGCGCTAAAGCTCAGCGCGCCCGGGGCAAAGACGGCGGCGCAGAACTCTTCGACGCGCAGCGCATTCTCCCGGGAAAGTGGCGGATCGGACGGAGCTGTCGTTTCGACCCCCGGTTCCGTCGGCTCATCGGGCCCCTCGGCCGGTGGGTCGGCCGGCTCGGGCTCCGGTGCCACCGTGTCCACAGTGTCCGTGGCGGCAGGCGCCGCGGCCTCCGAAAGCACCCTCGCAACGCGCATCATTGCATCGAGCGCACCAAGCATCTCGTCGGATTTCCTGACGTAGCCGCGCGTCTTGAACGAGATCTCGTCGTCCGTTACGACCGCTCCCTTGAACGAGCGCAGGAAGCTCTGGATCTCCGCCCGACGCTCAGGCGTGAGAAACTCCCGCACGGCGAAGTCGTTGCGACCGTCTACCACCACCTGACTATCGAAAACCTTGTCGCCGGTAACCATGCGCGGCCCGAGGCTGTTCCAGAATCCCTTCTTCCTGAGCCTGAGACCGAGATTCAGCGACGGGATGCCGAGCCGAAAGCGCGTTTCGGCCGACGCGGTGCTCCGGTTCTTCATCTCGACCGTCAGCTCGTTCCCGGACAACAAGCCTGAAAGCTTCGGGCCCGACCAGAAGGAGGACGGCTTGTGCAGCAGGCCGTAGGTCTCAGCGGCCGTTTGCCACGCATCGCCGGCCCCGCCCTTGCGGGGTCTTCCGAACACCAGGCCGGCGCCCGCGGTAAGGAGGCCGAAGAGGACAGAGAAATCCATAGATACGGAACGTTACGCCTCAGGTACAGGTTACATGCTCTTGTTGTGACTCGAGCAGTTCGCGTCGCTCGTGGACCGCTTTGCAGCAGAAGTCAGCCCCCCCTGACTGAACCCGGCACGAGCTCCACGGTTATCGTAACCTCACTGCTGGGAAGCCAGACCCTTGACTACGACTGACGAACAGATCGCCCTCATCTCCCCTCGCTTCAGGCACTTCGCGAACGAGGCCCGAGGCTCGTCGGCGCTCTACGCGAGCCTGTCGCCCGAGATCGCGCGCGATTCGGAGTTGCTGGAGCTGTTGCTGGTCGCACCGCCCATGCAGCGCAGAGCCAATCTGCTGTTCGCCGCCGTTCACGACCTGCTCCTCGCGGAGGCGTCCTACCCGCTCGCGCGCTACTACCCAAGCGTGGACGCGTCGCCGATTCAACCCGACAAGGCCGCCTTCCCGGCTTTTCGAGACGTCTGCCTCAGTAACCGTGCCCGGCTCGAGAGCACGATGGCCGTCCGCCAGACGCAAACCAACGAAGTGCGCCGCACACTCGCGTTCGTTCCTGTCTTTCAGCGCCTGGCACAGGCGGGCCCGATCGCCCTGATCGACGTTGGAGCCAGTGCCGGGCTGAACCTGTTGGCGGATCGCTATCGCTATCGTTACGGCGACGGGCCCTGGGTAGGGGCCGCAAATTCCCCGGTCGCTCTTCAATGCGAGATTCGGGGCGCCCGGCCGCCACTGCTGCCTTCTCTGCGCGAGATTGCCTACAGGATCGGCATCGACACGCATCCCCTCGACGTCTCCGATCCGGAGGATGCCAGGTGGCTGATGGCCTGCGTCTGGCCGGAACAGCTCGATCGGATGGAGCGGCTGCGAGCAGCCGTTTCGATCGCACGACAGGCGCCGCCTGCCATCGTCAAGGGCAATGCCCTGGCCGCCCTCGAGGGAGTGCTGTCCGGCATTCCGGACGGCCTGACCATCTGCGTGCTCAACTCCGCGATGCTGTTCTATCTCTCGGACGAGGATTGCGCCCGCTTTGTAGGACTGCTCGACCGACTCGCCACCCCGCGCTTGCACTGGCTCTCGCTCGAGGGTAGCGCGCTGCAAACCTTCGGCGCGAGGCTCCCGTTCGACCGGCTCTATGTGCCGCACCCCGACGACCGGCCGACTGACATATTCGGGCTCATCGGGTATTCCCGCTGGGAAAAGGGACAGAGACAGGACCGGCTCCTGGGCCGCGCCGATATGCACGGGAAATGGGTCGAGTGGGAAGCCGATTGGCAGACGACCTGAATATCGGTTTCCGCTTTCGAGGGATCGCCCCCCGACTCGAAGTATCAAGCCTCGACGTCACTCCGCCCGCAACGTCACTGCCGGATCGAGACGACCCGCTCGGCGCGCCGGCAGGTAAGCAGCAATCGTCACAGCGGCGAGAAGAATGCCAAACACGACCAGATACGTCGTTGCGTCCAGCGGCCGCACGTCGTAGAGCAGCGATCCCATCCAGCGGCTGAACGCCGCCGATGCGACGAACCCAACCGCAAACCCGATCGTTGCGACCTGAAGTGTGCGCCTCAGGAACATTCGCTGCACGGCGCGTGACTGTGCGCCGAGCGCCAGACGAATCCCGATTTCCCGCGAACGCTGCGAGACGATGTACGAGACCACACCGTAGATTCCAACGACGCTCAGCACAAGCGCCATCGCGCCGGCAATCGACAACAGCGTGAGCACGAACGACGTTGGCGCGAGCCAATCGGAATAGACGCGCTGCATCGTGCGGATTCCGAATACGGGCAAGGCAGGATAGTTCGCCCATACGGCCTGGCGGAGCTCGTTGACGAAGCTCTCGGTACCGGCGCGATCGCTGCGAATCGCGAATGTAATCGCTCGAAGCTCTCCGAGGAACGGCCTGTAGATGATCGGCGGCGGGGCCTGATTCAGTCCGTCCTCACGCGTGTCTTCAATGACGCCGACTATCTCGTACGGTGCAGCGCCCTCCTCGGTCGACCAGCGAACGCGTTGTCCGATCGCGCGTTGCGCATCTCCCCATAGCTCGCGCGCGAGATTGTCGGAGAGCACCAAAACGTTGCCGCCCTGCTCGATGTCGGCCCACGTGACTTGCCGGCCTGCAATGACGCGTGAACCGAGCGCCTCGAGGAAGCCGGGAGAGGCGTACGCGACCTTTCTGAAAGGCGACACCTCGCCCTCAGCGTAGTCCTGGCCTTCCAGATAGATGCTGCTTCGCGGCAAGACCCGGTCCAACGGTACGCCCCGGCTATAGCCTGCCGCCGTCACACCCGGCAGCGCCGCGATTCGATCCAGAATGTCGCGCTGTGCCGCTTCGAGGCTTTCTCCGTCCGGCACCATCGCGAACGGAATCGAAATGCTCGCCACCTGAATGCTCTCCGGATCCGCGAAGCCCGGTTCGACGTCGGTCAGCGCCTGGAATGTCCGCAGCATCAAACCGGCGCCGACGAGGAGCATCAGCGCCAGTGAGACCTGCACAACGACCAGCGCATTGCGCGTGCGGTTGCGCTCCACGCCTCCACTCGGACCGCGCGCCCTGGCACCGAGCGGCGCTTCGCTCGCAGACGCGTGCCTGACAGCGGGCAACAAGCCGAACAACAGGCTCGAGACGAGCACCATCGCCGCGGCGAAAGCGACTTCCGGCGCTCCGACGGCGATTTCCTCGACGCGCGGCAGATTCGTCGGCGCGATGCGCGCCAGGAGGTTCAGCCCGCCGAGCGCGAGAACGACGCCCGCGATGCCGCCGAAAGTTCCAAGAAGGAGGCTGTCAAGAAACAGATTGCCGGCGATATGACGCCGCCCTGCTCCGATCGACTTGCGAATCGCGAACTCGTGACTTCTCTCGTCCGCGCGCACGAGCAACAGATTCGCAATGTTGGCGCAGGCGATGAGGAGCACGGCGCCAACGGCGCCGAGGAGCAGCCAGAGCATCCCGCCAACGCCACGAACGACGTCGTCCTGCAGCGGCCTCAGCGCGGGAGTGAGCTGCCATTCACCTACCGAGTTTCGAAGGAAGGGAGGCGCCGACCACGCTTCGAGCCATATCGACAGGACTCTCGCCACGTCCGCGTTCGCTTCCTCGAGGGTCGCCCCATCGCGCAACCGCGCGAGACCATTCAGAAAGAGAATGAAGGTTTCCGCAGGATCGATATCGATACGAATCGGCCTGATGACGTCGGGTTGCCGGCTCAAGTCGAGGAACCGGAAGCTCGCCGGCATGACGCCGACAACGCGCGATGGAACGGCATCGACCGAAAGATCCTGCCCGAGCACGGACTCGTCGCCTGCGAAGCGGCGCTGCCAGTAAGCGTGCGAGAGAATCACGGGAGCCGGCCCTTCCCGTTCCGTCGAATACTCACTCTCCAGGAAGGCGCGGCCGAGCGCAGGCTGCGCGTCGAGCGCCTGGAGCGTGCCGTCCGTGACCGCGATCCCGGCGATTCTCTCCGGGTCGCCAGCCCCGGTCAGCGTTACCGCCCCTTCCGACCACAGGCCAACCTGCTCCAGGCTGCGACTCTCGTCGCGAAGCGTGAAGTACATGGTGTCGACGACGCCGGGCGGATCGTCCGGGAGTCCCGTCGCCGTCAATCGGAGACTGACGAGCTCATCCGCGTCCGGATACGGCAACGGCTTGATCAATACGTCGTAGACGACGGTGAAGATAGCGGTGGTCGCGCCGATGCCGAGCGCGAGCGTCAGCACGACGGCCGTGGTGAGGCCGGGCCGGCGGGACAATCCCCGAACGGAGTAACGAAGGTTTGGCCAGACGGACGCGAGCATCGCTACGCACAGAGCAACTATCGTGCCAATGGTACAGGTCGGGACGGCTATGGGTTCGGCTGCCGTCTCGGCTCGATTCCTCGCAACCCCGACTACGCGACAGTCCCGAAATCGGTACGGCGTTTCGGATTCGAGACACGAGAGAGACTCCGATCGGTGAGGACGTTGGCAGCTCAAGACCCGAGGATCGCAGCCACCACCGAGTCGACTTGACAACACGGCAATTCGAGACGATCCTCCATAGCATGCCTACCGTAGACAATCTATCTGAAAAGCTGGACTTCCTTCAGGGCACCCTGGACGTGCTGATTCTGCGCAGTCTCGCGATCGCCCCGAACCACGCCTACGGGATCTCGCAGTTCCTGAAGCTGCATTCGAACGACGCCTTCATCGTGGACAACGGCTCTCTGTACCCCGCGCTGCAACGGGCGCTGCAACGCGGCTGGCTCAAGGCCGACTGGAAACAGTCGCCGAACGGACGGCGCGCACGCTACTACCGCCTGACACCTGCCGGCCGGAAGCAGCTCTTCGCCGCGACATCGAAGTGGGAGCGATTCGCCGCAGCGATGCAGCGTGTCCTGGCGGCCGAGGGCTGAGGATCATGCGGGAAATCTGGGCCAGGATTCTCTACCTGTTCAGACGGGAATCCGATGCCTGGGAGCTCGACGAGGAGCTCGAAGCGCATCTCCGGATGGAGGTCGAAGCGAGCATCGAGCGCGGCATGTCGCCCGGCGAGGCCCGTAGATTGGCGTACCGGGAATTCGGCAACACGAGGCGCGTCCGGGAATCCGCGCAGGACGCGTGGCTCTTCCACTGGCTGGAATCGGTCCTGCAGGACGTCCGTTATGGCCTGCGCCAGTTTCGCCGGGCACCCGGCCTCTTTCTCGCCGTCATCGCCTCGCTCGCGATCGGACTCGGCTCGAGCACCGCGATCTTCAGCCTGATCGACGCGGCCGTCCTGCGGCCGCTGCCGGTCGCCGATCCGGAGCGGTTGATTCACCTGCACTGGCGGAACGACGCGCAGCCCGCGGGCGTCTTTCGCGTGCAGCGCCGCCTCTCCGGCGGCGAGCCCGGCGGCCCGATCGAGGCATCGAACGTTGCCGAGCCGATCTTCCGCGCCTTTGCCGAGCAGCAGACTGGATTCGCATCCCTCGTCGGCGTTTACTCGACCACGGATGAGATTGCTGTCTCGGCATCACCCGATACACCGGCAGAACAGGTCAGAGCACTATTCGTCAGTCGTAACTTCTTCGACGACCTTGGCGTCCCGCCGGTGCTCGGCCGATCGTTCGTCGCAGAGGAAGACCGCCCGGGCGCCGAACCGGCGGTCATCGTCAGTCACCGGTTCTGGTCAAGCCAGCTCGGCAGCGATCCGGATGTGATCGGCGAGGTGATCCGAATCGATGGCGAGGCCGCCCGGGTCGCCGGCGTCGCTCCGCAAGCGTTTTTCGGCCTTCGCCCGGGGCTCTGGGTCGATATCTACCGGCCGCTGGCCAGCGCGCCGACGCTCGAAGGGTTCGAGGCCGCGAACTGGACGGTGGATATGGTGGCCCGCCTGCCCCCGGATGTGCCGGGTACCGCAGCCGCTGCCGCGATGACCCCGCTGTTCCGGAATCTCGTCGCCGGGATGCTGGGAACGGAAGTCGAGGCAGAGCTCGAGCTCTTTACCCGGCCCGCATCGCGCGGGTTGTGGTGGGGATCACCGAGGATCGACGAGGTGTCGCAGGCGCTGCGAATCCTGATGCTCCTGGTCAGCGTGCTGCTCTTGATCGTCTGTGCCAATGTGGCCAACCTCCTGCTTTCACGTTCTGCGAGACGGCAGCGGGAGTCTGCCGTTCGGCTGGCGCTCGGCGCCGGACGCTCGCGTCTGATCCGACAGCATCTGGTCGAGAGCGGGATGCTGGCCGTCATCGGCGGTGCTGCCGGGCTCGGCATCGGCATCGTTCTGGCGCGGGCGATCCATGCCTTCTTTCAGACCGGACAGAGCTCCAGCGACGTGTTTGCCGTCATGCTCGATTGGCGCCTGGTCGGATACTCGACCGCGATCACGCTCGCGACCGTACTGCTGTTCGGTCTCGCTCCGGCATGGACAGCCGCGCGGCCAAAGGTCAACGACGCGCTCAGAATCCAATCGCGCTCGGTTCTCGGCGGCGGACTCCGGTTTCCGCGGCTGCTCGTTTCAGCTCAGTTCGCGTTGTCGTTTACAGGGCTGATTGCTGCCGGCCTGCTCGGAAGGTCTCTGGCGAACCTGTACTCGACGGATCCCGGTTTCGATGGCGAGCAACTGTCCTATGCGACGGTTCACCCGAACCGAGCCGGTTATTCGTCCGTCGAGCTCCGTTCCTACATCGCACGCCTGCAACAGGCGATTGCCGCCATTCCGGGCGTCCTGGCGGTCGCACCCCTGAACGACCGGCGCCTCGACGGCGGCGCGGTACCCGGGCCGATCAACCTGTCGCCCAGGGAAGATCCCAACGTGCCTGCCGCTCCGGACATGGTGGCATCCCTGATAGCGACCGCACCGGGCGTCGTCGACGCGCTCGGGCTTCGGCTCCTGGCCGGCCGAGCGTTCGAGGCCGGCGACAGCGACCGGTGTTCCCGTCCTGCTGTCGAGGACGAGGGCGGCTCCGGCTCCCTCTGCCCGGTGCTGGTCGACGAACGCTTCGCAGAAACGCTGTTTCCAGGAGAGTCAGCCATCGGGCAGCGCTTCGAGGCCTTTGGTTCCGGCAGCTCCGTCGTGGTGGGTGTCGTGGCCAACGCCCGCGAGAGCTTTCGGGAGGCAGAGCTGCCCACGCTCTACCAACCCATCGGACCCGAGCAAGGGATGATGTCGGGCACACACTTCGCGATCCGCGCTCAGATCGATTCGGGTGCGCTCGCCGCAGCCGTTCGGCAGGCTGTCGCGCGAGTCGATCCGGCCGTACCGCTCGCCGAGTTCCACAGCCAGAGCGGCCTGGTCGATCGTCTCCTTCGAACGGAACGGCTGCTCGCGCTGGTCTCCGGCGGTTTCACCCTGGCCGCGCTGGCATTGGCAGCGGTCGGTCTCGGCGGTCTCCTCGCCTACGCCGTCGCGCGCCGGACCAACGAGATCGGCGTTCGCATGGCGCTCGGCGCAACCGGCGGCGAGGTGCGGCGGATCGTGCTTGGCGATTCGCTGCGGATGGTCGGCATCGGCATTCTTGCGGGAATCCCCGCCGCCTATGCTGTCGGCAGGTACCTGGAGAGCCTGCTGTTCGAGCTCGACCCCGTCGATCCGTCGACGCTCGTGCTCGCGCTCGTGGTCCTGCTCGGCATCGCCGGCGCGGCCTCCGTCCTGCCGGCGCATCGAGCCGCCGGCGTCAATCCGATGTCGGCGCTGCGGGACGAATAGGGTCCTGAGCGTTTCCCGCGAAGCTCCCGCACGCTATCATTGAACGACCTGGCGATAACAAGGCCGGCGCGGGCACGCGCCGCCGGCCGTCTTACAAACGGAGAATGGCTGTGCACGATTCGAAACCATCCTCGCGTACCGGCATGCGTTCACGCACGCGAAGAAGAACCTGGATGACCGCGGCGCTCTTCGCGCTGTCGAGCACGCTCATCGCGCTCGGCTGGTCCGCCCGGCTGCCCGCCCAGTGGCCCGAGCTCAGGGATCCCGACGCGCCGCGCGATGCCGACGGCAACGTGCTCATGGACGCCCCGCCGCCGCGCATGGCGGACGGGACGCCCGATTTTTCGGGCGTCTGGATGCGCGCCAGGAGCGCGCCGCCGCCCGGAGAAGCCGGGCGGGGACGGGGACGTGGCGGCGGCGGCGGCTCGATCGACGTCGCGACCGAGCCCGTGCCGTTCGACCCCGACAGCCCTCCGGCCGCGGCGTTCTTCGAAGCGGGCGCGAACAT
>Ga0302046_10004156_pt1 | contig 12897 bp, 15 predicted proteins | sample RVTome_11_FD_200261 | JGI IMG/M metagenome (GOLD analysis project Ga0302046, IMG submission 200261) | Soil microbial communities from uranium-contaminated site in the Upper Colorado River Basin, Wyoming, United States - RVT147D111 (version 2) ...
CGCGCATCAGGCCTCCTGCTCCCGCCAGCGGACGGCGCGCAGGTAGACGAAGACCGCGAGCAGGATGGCCAGCACGTTGACCACGCCGAGCGCGGCGGCGAGGCCCACGTCGCGCAGCGCGCTCTTGAAGGCGATCTTGTACATGAACGTGATCGTGGTGTCGTGGCCGAAGCCGGGATTGCGGTCGTTGAGCGTCCACACGATCGGGAACGAGTTGAAGACGTAGATCATGTTGAGCACGGTGGCCACCAGCAGCGCCGGCCGCAGCAGCGGCAGCGTGACCGACCGGTACGTCCGCCACCGCGACGCCCCGTCGACGCGGGCAGCCTCGTAGACCTCGCCCGGAATGGTCTGCAGCCCGGCCAGCAGCACGTAGGTCGTGAAGGGCAGCGACACGAAGACGCCGACGGCGATCATCGCCCCCATGATGGTGGCGTCCTCGCCCAGCCAGTCGACGGGACGCGCGAGGACCCCCAGCGACACCAGCGCGTGGTTGAGGATCCCGAAGTAGTAGTCGTAGATCCACACGAAGAGCTTGGCCGTCATGATCAGCGAGGCCGCCCACGGCACGATGAGCGCCCAGCGGACGAGCCGCCGGCCCGGGAACTCCTGGTCGAGGAGCTGGGCCAGGCCCAGCGAGATCAGGAGCGTCACCGCGACGACGACCGCCACCCACACGGCCGTGTTGGCGAGGACGGCGGGCAGCGCGTCCTGGTCGACCAGCCGCGCGTAGTTCGCGCCGCCGGCGGAGCCCTGGTAGAGGCCGGTGATCGAGTACCGGCCGAGCGAGGCGAGGACGAGCTGGGCCGCGGGGTAGAGCACGACGCCGGCGATGAGGGCCAGGCTCGGCCCGAGCCAGACCAGCGCCCGCCAGTGGCCGCCGCGCGTCAGCGGCGTGTCAGCGACCGCCCGCCGCGGCGGTGGCGTTCTCCTGGAGCCGGTCGAGCACCTGCCGCGGGTTGCCGCCCGGTTGCACGGCCAGCCCGATGTTCTGCTGCACGTCGAGCTTGACCCGGTCCCAGGCGGGATCGGTGGTGGGCACGAGCTTGGCGCTGGGCAGCGCGTCGAGGTAGGGCTTGAGCTTGGGGCTCTTGCTCATCTGCCGGAGGCCGGACCTCGTCACCGGGAGAAAGCCCTCGGCGGTGATCCAGCGGGTGATGTTCTCGGGCCGATAGTACAGATCGAGGAACTTCTTCACGGGCTCCCGGTTGCCCTGCTTCTTGAACGCCATGAGGTAGTCCTCGACGCCGAGCGTCACGCTGGCGCCGATGTTGGTCGGCATCGTGGACACGCCGTAGTCGACCTTGCCCTCGGCGTCGAGCTGGGCGGCGAGCGGGCTGAAGCCCATGACCATGCCGACCTTGCCGTCCTTGAAGAGCTGGAAGGCGCCGTCGGTGCGGTTGGTCCGGCCCGGGTTGACCTGGGTCACCCGGTACTTGTTGGCGAGGTCGGCGAGGAACTGCAGCGTCTGCACGTTGCGCTCGCTGTTGATGGTCCACTCGTCGCCCGACTTCCAGTCGCCGCCGTTGTTCCACATCCAGATCGACCACTCGGCCTGCGCCTCTTCCGGCCCCAGCGGCAGCGCGTAGCCGATCGTCCCCTGCCCGAGCGCCTGGATCCTGCTGGCGGCCTGGACGAACTCGTCCCAGGTGCCGGGGGGGCCGGCGAGGCCGGCCTTGAGGAGCAGGGGGCGGTTGTAGAAGAACGCGCGCGCGCTCGACAGGATGGGGAAGCCATACAGCTTGCCGCGATACTCCCCGCCCCGGGCGAAGGCCTCCAGGAAGTCGTCCTTCGTCTGCTGCGAGAGGATCTCGTCGGCCGGATAGAGCAGGCCGTCCTCCGCGTAGCTCGAGAACGAGTTGAGGTTGAGGACGTCGGGCGGCTGGTTGTTCTGGAGCATCGTGCTGACCTGCTGGTCGATCGAGTTCCAGTCGATCACCTGGAGGTCGACCGGAGCCCCGCCCTGCTTCGTGTACGTCTCGGCGAGCGCCTGCCAGAAGGGCCGCGTGTGGTCCTTGCTGTAGTCGGCGATCACGACCTTGATGCCGCCCGACCCGCGCCCGCAGCCCGCCAGCGCGGCGGCCGCGGTCGTCCCGGCCAGGGCCAGGAACGCGCGCCGTCTCACGAGCGCGCCAGCTCCGTGCGCAGCGCCTCGGCCGGGCAGGCGCCGAACGAGCCGTGGTTGAGGAAGACGATCCCGCGGTCGAGCGGCCACAGGGCCGCGAGATCGTCGCTCACGCGTTCCGGTAGGCCGCCAGCACGGCCTGGGCCATGTCGCGCGTCTTGGCGCCGCCCCCCTGGTCGGGCGTCAGCGTGCCGCCGTCCCGGTACACCCGCCCGACGGCCGCCCGCAGCCGCTCGGCCTCGGCGGCGAAGCCGACGTGCTCGAGCATCATGGCCGCCGACAGGATCGTCGCGGTCGGGTTGGCGATGCCACGGCCGGCGATGTCGGGCGCCGAACCGTGGACCGACTCGAAGTACGCCCAGCCGTCACCGAAGCAGCCGGAGGGCGCCAGGCCGAGCCCGCCCGCCGTCTCGGCGGCGAGGTCGGACAGGATGTCGCCGTAGAGGTTCATGCACAGCACGACGTCCATCGAGCGCGGGAAGCGCACGAGCCGCCGGGCGGCGTCGTCCACGTGGAAGTGCTCGAATTCCAGCTCGCCGGCGGCGCGCACCACGCGCTCGGCCGTCTCCTGGAAGAGCCCGTCCGTCTGGCGCAGGACGTTGGACTTCGTCACGCACGTGACCTTGCCGGGCTTGCCCGAGGCCTGGCGCCGGCGGGCCAGCTCGCAGGCGAAGCGGGCGATCCGCTCGGCCCCGGCCGGCGTGACGACTTTCACCGCGAAGCGGCCCTCGCTGCCGTAGTGCCCGATCGCGCGCCCGGTCCGATCGCTGAGGTCGGGCATGAGGCGGGCGATGTCGGCCAGGTTCCCCTCGCGCCCGGGATAGAGGCCCTCGCTGTTCTCGCGCAGGATGACGTAGTCGATCCCGGAGGGATCGGCCAGCGGCGAGTGCATGCCCGGATAGAAGCGGATCGGGCGCACGCCCGCGAACGCGTCCATCTCCCAGCGCAGCCACGACACCACCGGCGACGACGACGGTCCGGCGGCCCCGAACAGCACGCCGTCGGCCTCGCGGGCCGCCCGCTTGGTGTCGTCGGGAATGGGCGAGCCGTGGGTCTTGATGGCGGCGGCGCCCTGAGGCGGCGTGAGGATCTTGAGCGGCAGGCCGGTGCCGGCCAGCAGCTCGCAGGTGGCGTCGACGACCTCGATCCCGATCCCCTCGCCCGGCAGCGCGACGATGGTCTTCATGGGCGGCTCCTTCACAGGTCGGCGACGTCGGCCGCCTGGCCGGTGGCCGCGCTCCGGGCGACGGCGTCGGTGAACTCCATGTAGCGCACGCCGTCCTCGAAGCTCGTGTGCGTGATCTTCTCGCGCCCGCCGATGGCGTTGACGAACTCCTCCTCGACGCGCCAGCCGATCCGTTTCTCGGCGGGGATCGCGATCTCCGCCAGCGCCTTGTCGCCGCGCCGTCCGCCCGACAGCCGCCTGGCGTCGGGCTCGACCCGGAGCGTCCCCTCGCTGCCGAAGATCCACGCCTCGGGAGGCGGGGCCAGCGCCGTCAGCGAGCTGAAGCGCAGGTGGCCGACGGCGCCGCTCTTGAACGTGACGAGGATGTCCACGTGGTCGGGGACCTTCACCTCCTGCCAGGCACCCGTCTCGTCCTTGCGCCGGGGCACGGCGACCTTCGTCATGGCCATCACGCGCCGGGCCGGACCCAGCCAGCGCATCATGGCCTCGTACCAGATGCCCATGTTCAGGATGTTGTTGCCGCTGAGGCGGATGTCCTGGCGCCAGTGCATCGCGTCGCCCAGCTCGGCGAAGCGCGCCTGCTGGGTCGCCTGCACCTCGACCGCATGGACCTCGCCCGCGTACCCTTCGGCCAGCAGTTTCTGGAGGGTGGAGTCCAGCTCCAGGGTGTGCGGCGCCGGCACCAGCTGGGCGACGAGCCGCGGCGCCTTGCGCGAGGCCTCCAGCATCTGCCGGCCCTCGGCGGCGTTCATGGCCATGCGCGCCTCGCACAGCACGTGCTTGCCCGCCGCCAGCGCCGCCACCGTCAGCTCGCGGTGCATGTACGGCCAGGTGCCGATGCAGATCGCGTCGATGTCCCCGGCCTCCACCACCTGCCGCCAGTCGTCGTGCACGCGCGCGATCCCGAACTCCCTGGCCACGCGCTCGCCCGACTCCTTGCTGCGGTTGGCCACGGCCACCAGCTCGACGCCCGGCTGCGCCTTGAGCTTGGGAATGTGATGCTTGCGGGTGTTGGCGCCGGCCCCCACGAACCCCACGCGGATCGGTGTGTCAGCCATGGCGGGATGGTATCACCACGTCCGGCGTCCCGCGCAGCCAGTGATATGATGCGGGCACCTCGACCGACGTCACGGAGGAGCCATGCCGACCGCGCGCATTCCGTCCCTCAAGGGCCCCGTCGACCTCTACTACGAGGAGACCGGCCAGGGCTTCCCGCTGGTCTGGTGCCACGAGTACGGGGGCGACCATCGCTCGTGGGAGCAGCAGGTGCGCTACTTCTCCCGCCGCTACCGCGTCGTGACCTGGAACTACCGCGGCTACCCGCCGTCCGAGGTGCCCAAGGACCCCGACGCCTACTCCGTCGAGATCCTGGTCGAGGACCTGCGCGGGCTGATGGAGCACCTCGGCATCCGGCGCGCCCACGTGGGCGGGCTGTCGCTCGGCGGCGGCGTGACGGTGAACTTCGGCATCCGGCATCCCGAGCTGACCGCCAGCCTCGTCGTCTGCGGCGCCGGCGCCGGCAGCGACAACCCCGACGAGTTCGTCCGGAATGCCGAGCGCCAGGCCCGTCTCTACGAGACCGAGGGCGCCGAGGCCAAGGCGCGGAACTTCGCCGCCAATCCGACGCGCCGCGGCTTCGCCGACAAGGACCCCCGCGGCCATGCCGAGTTCATGCGCAACGTGCTGGACCATTCGGGAGTCGGCTCGGCGCTCATGGCGCGAGGCGTCCAGATGAAGCGCAAGACCATCTACCAGCTGGAGCCCGAGCTGAAGGCGATCGCGGCGCCGGCCCTCATCGTCGTGGGCGACCAGGACGAGCCGTGCCTGGGGCCGGGCCTGTTCATGAAGCGCCACATCCCGCACGCCGGCCTCGTCGTGGTGCCGATGACCGGCCACACGGTCAACATCGAGGAGCCGGGGCTGTTCAACCAGCTCGTCGCCGAGTTCCTGACCTCGGTCGAGAGCGGGCGCTGGGGGCCCTGGAAGGGAGGATCGCGATGAGCCACTACACGCTCGAGCAGTTCTTCGCCGACACCCGCGCGACGATCAAGAGCCGGGGCGTGCCGTCGGGCCTGGCCGAGATCCGCGATCACCTGGAGAAGCTGCTCCACAACCCCGAGCTGCTGACGAAGCATCTCGGCGATCCGGTCCCCCACGTCGAGCGGACCACGATCGGCCACGACCCCGAGACCGACGTGCACGTGCTGGTGCACGGGCGCGCCAAGGCCGGCAAGTCGGCGGTGCACGACCACGGCCCCTGCTGGGTGATCTACGGCAACTACAAGAACCCCACCCGGATGCGGCGCTGGCGCCGGCTGGACGACGGCAGCACGCCGGGCCATGCCGAGGTCGAGCTGCAGAAGGAGTTCCTGAACGAGCCCGGGCACGCCGCCGTGTTCGCCGTCGGCGACATCCACTCCATCGAGTTCGGTGACGACACCTTCTTCATCCGGGTGACGGGCGGCGACGTCGAGACCCAGAAGACGCTGAAGTTCGACCCCGACAGGAAGACCGTCGAGGTGGCCGACCGCGCGCTGAACCAGCGCTGACCGGCCGCCCGCCGGGCGTCCTAGCGCCGCTCCCAGGCCAGCCGCCCGCCGAGCCCGATCAGCAGCAGGCCGGTGATGCTCTCGAGGGCCCGGCACGCCGGCGAGCAGCAGCGAGCGCCCCAGCACGGGGTCGCCCGGACGGATGAACTGCGGCAGCAGCGTCAGGTAGAAGAGCGCCACCTTCGGATTGAGCAGGTTGGAGAGCAGTCCTTGCACGAACGCGCGCCGGGTATCCCGCGCCGTGGCGGTGTCCGACACGGGCGGCGGTCCCCGAGGCGAAGGCCCGCCGGAGGGACAGGACGCCGAGGCCCACGAGGTACAGCGCGCCCGCCAGCTTCAGCCAGGCATCGTACGCGCCCCGACGGGTTGTCAACGCCGCCAGACGCGCGCGTACTGCTCGGCGAGCTGAGCCCGCACCGTCCCCACGTCGGGGTGGCGGCGGGCCTCCACGTAGGCCTCGCGCGTCGCCGGATCCGTGAGATCCACCGACCCCCGCTCGCAGCACATCAGCGATCGGGGGTCGCGCACGTGCGGCAGACCGAGCGCGTGGCCCAGCTCGTGGGCGAGGACCTGGTACAGCACCGTCTCGCGGCTCGTCCGGCCGCGGGCCGCCGGCTCCACGACGACGATGGTCACGGGCAGCTCGATGACGCCGGTGTCGTCCGTGCGAAGGTGGGTGACGCCCATCAGCCCCTGCGTGGCCGGTGGCTCCAGGCCGACGCGGACCTGCGCGGCCTCCCGGGGGGCGCCGGCCGCGAAGGCCTCGACGCCGAGGACGTCGCGAGCCACCGCGTTCCAGTCCTCGACCGCCCGCCGGGCGGCGGCGTCGAGCGACGCCTCGCCGGCGGGCTGCACCCATAGCCGGAGCGGCAAGTGCGACCGCGGGTGACCCGTCAGCCCCGTGAGTCCGGCCTCCGAGGCCCCCGCCGGCGCCGCCGGCGCGACGAGGCAGGCCAGGACGAGTATCATGGCCGCCATCACCGAGCCGAGGGGGACGCGATGATCGAGCGACGGCCGTTCGGGCGCACCGGTCACCTGAGCACGGTCACGCTGTTCGGCGCCGCCGCGCTGGCCCGGGCCAGCCAGGACGACGCCGACCGCGCGCTGGAGGTACTGCTGCGCCACGGCGTCAACCACATCGACACCGCCGCCCGCTACGGCGACTCCGAGCTGCGCATCGGCCCCTGGATGGCGCGCCATCGCAAGGACTTCTTCCTCGCCACGAAGACGGGCAGCCGGACGGCCCGCGAGGCGCGCGAGGACGTCCACCGCTCGCTCGAGCGGCTGCGGGTGGACCACGTCGACCTCATCCAGCTCCACGCGCTCTGGCATCCCGACGACTGGGACCGGACGATGGCGGCCGGCGGCGCGCTGGAGGCGGTGATCGAGGCGCGCGAGCAGGGGCTGGCGCGCTTCATCGGCGTCACCGGCCACGGCTGGGCCATCCCCGCGATGCACCGCCGCAGCCTGGCCCGGTTCGACTTCGACTCGGTGCTGCTGCCGTACAACGTCTTCTTCCACGAGAACCCTCGCTACCGGGAGGCGTTCGACGAGGTGCTGGCGATCTGTCGCGAGCGCAACGTGGCCGTGCAGGTCATCAAGTCGATCGCGCGCGGCCCGTGGGCCGCCGCCGAGCGCACGCACACGACATGGTACCAGCCGCTCGAGGCCCAGGCCGACATCGACCGCGCGGTGCACTGGGCGATGGGTATCCCCGGGGTCTTCCTCAACACCGCCGGCGACCTCAGCCTCCTGCCCCGGTTCCTCGACGCCGCCAGCCGCTTCGAGCGCCGGCCCGCCGACGCCGAGATGGCCGCGATGCTCGAGTCCGCGCGGCTGACGTCGCTGTTCGGGCTGCCGACCTGAGGAGTGAGCGTCCCGGCCCTCGGCGCCCGTTCCTCACCGCCGAGTGGCGCCACCTCGTCCTGCTGAGCTACGAGGCCGATCCGGCCGTCCTCGAGCCGCTCGTGCCCGCGGGCACCACGCTCGACCTCTTCGGGGGTCGGGCGCTGGTCAGCGTGGTGGGCTTTCGGTTCCTCGACACGCGCGTCCTCGGCATGCGGATCCCCGGCCATCGCGACTTCGACGAGGTCAACCTGCGCTTCTACGTCGGCCACGAGGCCGGCGGCGAGGTCCGGCACGGCGTCGTCTTCGTGCGGGAGCTGGTCCCGCGCGCCGCCATCGCCTGGCTCGCGCGCCGCGCCTACCACGAGCCGTACCGCGCCGTGCCCATGCGGAGCACCGTGCCGGCCACGGCCGGCGGGGCACCCGGCCGGCTGGTCTACGAGTGGCGCACGGCGGCCGGCTGGCAGCACGTCGCGGCGACCGCCGACGGTGCGCCCGCGGTGCCGGCGCCCGGATCGGCAGCGGCGTTCATCACGCATCATCTGTGGGGGTACACGGGCCAGCCGGACGGGAGCACGCTGGAGTACGAGGTGGAGCATCCCCGGTGGCGGGTGTGGCCCGCCTCGGCGCCCGCGCTGGCGGCGGACGTGGCCGGTCTCTACGGCGCGGCCTTCGTGGCTCCGCTCTCGCGGCCGCCGGTGTCCGCGTTCATCGCGGACGGCTCGCCGGTCGCCGTCTACCGGCCCCGGCGCCTGTGACCCGGTCGGCCGCTACTCGAGCCCCCAGCTCGTCACGTGGGCGGGCACGATGCGGAACATGACGCGCGTGGGCGGCATCGCGCGGCCGCCCCACAGCCGCTGGAGCCGCGGGTACTTGGCGTGAAAGCGCTCCGCCAGCGCGCGCCGCTCACGCTCGTCGGTCAGGAACGTCACCCGGCCCCGGATGGTCACGCCCCGCGCGTCGCCGCCGTCGGCGCCGGCCGACTCGACCACCACGCAGACGCGAGGATCGCGGCGCAGGTTCCGGACCTTCTGGGTGTCGGCGACGCTGATCATGGTCAGCGTGGCCGGATCGTGCACGAACCACATCGGCATCGCCAGCGGCCCGCCGTCGGCCTGCACGGTCGCCAGCACCGCGATGGGCCGGGTGGCCAGGAATCCCTGGAGCGGGCGCTCGTCGAGCACGGGCGGTATTATGCTCCAATCGCGGACGACGGGGAGGTGGCCATGACGACAGCCGAGTCCTCCAGGAACATGCGGCTCGTGACCCAGCACGACCTCGGCGGCTTCGGCAACGTCGGCGAGGGCATGGTGATCCAGCTCGCGCGGGACGGCCGGCGCGTGCTGTGGCTGGCCCACGAATCGGCGCCGAAGAACGTCACCGCCGTCGACGTGACGGATCCCCGCAAGCCCTCCGTCATCCTGCAGACGGACCTGCCGCACGGCGACATGCGCTCGAACTCGCTCGACATGGCGGGCGACCTGCTCGTCGTGGCCTACCAGACCAGGACCGTCGGCCTGAAGCCGGCCGGCTTCGAGATCTTCGACGTCGCGGACCCGCGCAAGCCGCGGCCGGTCGCGTTCTTCGACGCCTCCGGACCGCACTCGCGGGGCGTGCACCACCTGTGGTCCGTGGACGGGGCCTACGTCCACGTCGCCAGCGGAGCCGCCGACTTCGAGGCCCGCAACCCCAGGGACGACCAGTGCTACCGCATCGTCGACGTGCGCCGGCCCACGAGGCCGGTCGAGGTCGGACGCTGGTGGCTGCCGGGCACGCGCGAGGGCGACGCCGAGCCGCCGCCGGTCCGCCATCCCACGTTCGATGCCGGCTTCCGCGCCCACAACACCAACGTCTACCCGCAGCGGCCCGACCGCGCGTGGGTCGGGTACCTCGACGGCGGCGCGATCATCCTCGACATCGCGGACATGGCGCGGCCGCGGCTGGTGAGCCGCTGGGACTACCACCCACCCTTCCCCGGCTTCACGCACACGGTGCTGCCGCTGCTGAGCCGGGGCCTCATGATCGTCTCCGACGAGGCCGTCCGGGACGGCGGCGAGGACTGGCCCAAGCTGGTCTGGATCGTGGACGTGCGCGACGAGACCAACCCGGTGCCGATCGCGACCTGCCCGCTGCCGCCGGTCGATGACTTCAAGGGGCGCGGCGGCCGCTACGGCGCCCACAATCTGCACGAGAACCGCCCGGCGCCCGGGGCGTGGGTGTCGGAGACGATCGTGGTCGGCACCTTCTTCAACGGCGGCGTGCGCGCCTTCGATGTGTCGGATCCGTTCCAGCCGAAGGAAATCGCCTATCACGTCCCGGCGGCGCCGCGCGGCTCGCGCGCCGGCGCCGTCCAGATCAACGACGTGTTCGTCGACGACCGCGGCATCGTCTTCGCCGTCGACCGGTTCACCGGAGGACTCTACGTGCTCGAGATGTCCGTGTAGGACTGCAGGTCCTGGGGCGGAAGGAAGCGCGCCACGAAGCACCACGACGGTCTCGTCAGGACGGCCGGGGGCGCCGGCATGCCGCCATCCCACAGGAGGGATCCTCGTCAGCGCACTGAGCGCGGCCGGCGGGCGAGCAGGAAGAACACCGAGCCCAGCGCGGCCAGCGCCGCCAGCACGCTGAACCCCGGCACGTAAGTGCCGGTGCGGTCGGCGAGGATGCCCGCCACCAGCGGGCCGCCCATCATCCCCACCATGAGGACCATCGACGAGATGCCGGTGATCGTCCCGAACGCGGCGCTGCCGAAGTAGTCGGCGCGGATCGCGCCCATCAGCGGCCCCCGCATGCCCCACGCCGTGCCGTGCAGCACCGCGAAGGCGAGCACCATCCAGAACGCCCCCGCCAGGGCCAGGATCATGAGCGCCGCGGCATGGGCCAGCATGCAGGCGGCGGCGATGCGGCGCTTGCTGATGCGGTCGCCGAGCCAGCCGCCGCTCACCTGCCCGATCCCCTGCATCACGGTCATCAGGGCCACCACCGCCCCGGCCTGGGGCAGCGAGTAGCCGAGCCGCTCGGTCACGTGGATGACCATGTGGACCATCACCGCGGAGACGACGAGCAGCGAGGCAGCGTGCCCCAGCGATATGTACCAGAACGCGCGCGTGGCGAGGGCTTCGCGCGCCGTGAAGTCGCGCTCGGGCGCCGCCGGACGCGCCGGCGCGTCGCCGGTCTCGCTCCGCGGCGGGTCGCCGTCGGGCGTCCAGCCGTACGCCTCGGGCCGCCGGCGCATCACCTGGGCCAGGGGCAACCCGGCGGCGATCACCAGCAGGCCGGACGCGAACGCCGTCCACCGCCAGCCGAAGCGGCTCAGCGCCAGCACCACGAGCGGCGTGAGGAGGCCGCCGACCGCCATGCCGCTGGCGCTGATGCTCAGCGCCAGCGCGCGCCGGCGACGGAACCAGGCGACGACGGCCACGCCCACCGGCAGGTAGCCGCCGAGGCTCGAGCCCACCGCCATGACGAAGAACGTCAGGAAGAACGTGACGGGGCCCTCGATCCGGCTGAAGAGGATGAAGCCGACGCCGAAGATCACCATGCCGATGCGGATCAGCACGCGCGGGCCGAAGCGGTCGGTCAGCCACCCCTGCAGCGGCCCCAGGATGCCGCTCTCCGCGCGGGCCATCGCGAAGGCCGCCGACAGCATCGTCTTGCTCCAGCCGAACTCCTCGCGCAGGAGCACGGCGTACGCCCCGTAGGCGTGGAACATGAGGCTTCCGATGAGGCTCTCGAGGCCGAAGCCGGCAGCGACGACCCACCACCCGTAGAAGATCCGGCCCCGGGGCATCGGGAGCGCGCGTCTTCGCTGACTAGCGCCGCCCCGGCTGGTGGGCCAGGTTCAGCGCAGCGGCGACGGCTGCCAGGCGCCGGTCGCGGGTCCACAGCCGGGCCGGGGCCGCCAGCGCCGCCGACGCCAGCAGGTGGACGTCGACGAAGCCGATGCCGCGCCCCATCAAGGCATGCCGCTCGAGGAAGTCGAGCGCCTCGGCCTGAGTGGCCGTCGGCACGGCCGGCAGCCGGCCGAGCAGATCGATGACCTCGCGCCGATTCCGGAGCGTTCCGCAGGCCAGCTCTCCGATGACGAAGGGGTGCGCGAGCACGCGTCCGGCGCCCAGTTCGCCGGCCAGGATCGGATCGCCGGATCGAAGATGCTGGACCCAGACCGACGTGTCGACCAGGATCACCTGCCCTTGGCGGCCTTCGGCCGGCGGCGCGCCGGCAACCGGAGCGAGTTCTCGCTCGCGCCGAGCCGGGCCAGGCGCCGCGCGCTCTCCCGCTCGATCAGGGCGCGCAATCCCTCGTGGATGAGGGCAGTCCGCTCCGTCATTCCCGTGAGGCGCTGGGCCTCACCGAGCAGGTCGTCGTCGAGATTGAACGTCGTGCGCATGGCCGCCTGGCCTCCGTCTGCACCAACCGTACATCATGTGATGCCTGATGTCAGCCGTGGTCATCCCGTCGGATGCCTCGGGTAGCTCGGCCGGCCCATGCGGACCTCGCCGAGGCCGATGCCCATGGCCTCGACGTCGAGTTCCTGCTCCAGCCGGTGCAGCACCTCGTCGCTGATGACGCCCTGATCCCGCAATCCGACGACGGCCTGCCGCTCGGCGTCGAGCGTGGCGTGCCGCAGCCGCCGGTAGCCGGCCTGGGCCGCCGCCGCGGCCGGGTCAGCGCTCTGGAGCAGCGGCGAGGAGCGGGCCAGGCGCTGGGCATAGAGCGCCCGCATGCGCTCGACCTGGTCGCGTCGCGCCCACGGGGCTGCCGCGACCTCGTCCAGCCGGGCGAGCGCCGCCCGCGCCGCCGTCTCCCGGGCCCGCGTCTCCTCCTGCGCGAGCGTCGCGTCCTCGCCCAGGTCGAGGACCCGGATGAGCGGTGACAGCGTCAGCCCCTGCACCACCAGCGTGCTCAGGATCACCGCGAACGCCAGCACGATGATCTCCTCGCGGAACGGCAACGGCGCGCCGGACGCCGTGGTCAACGGCAGCGCGAGGGCGGCGGCGAGCGAGACGATCCCGCGCATGCCCGCCCACCCCAGGATGAACAGCGCCGGCCACGGCGGCAGCGGCTCCCGCGTCCGGAGCGCGGGGCTCACGAGCCGCGACAGCACCGCCGCCAGCGGGACCCAGGCCAGACGGACCGCGATCGCAGTCGCGCTGACCACGGCGCCGTGGGCGAGCAGCGTCGACCACCGG
>Ga0302046_10004157_pt1 | contig 12897 bp, 7 predicted proteins | sample RVTome_11_FD_200261 | JGI IMG/M metagenome (GOLD analysis project Ga0302046, IMG submission 200261) | Soil microbial communities from uranium-contaminated site in the Upper Colorado River Basin, Wyoming, United States - RVT147D111 (version 2) ...
CCGGATCAAGCTCTTCGACCAGATCGCGCGCACGCCCGGCATCGACTTCCGGCTGATCATGCTGGCGCACCGGACGCGGGCCAAGCCGCAATGGGTCTACGAGCCGGAATCCCTGCCGTTTCCAGCAGAGAAGCTCGTCGGCCTCAGCTTCTACGTCGGCTATGCGCGGCAATTCAATATCAGCCCACGCTATTTCCTGCGCCTGATGTCGGAACGGCCGGACGTGGTGATCTGCGCCGGCTATTCCTTCGCGACGATCCAGACGGTTCTCTACACGCTCTTGACCGGCAAGAGCTACGTCATCTGGATGGAAGGGACGAAGACGACCGAGCAGACGCGCTGGCCGCGCTTCCTCCGGCGCTGGCAGCGCATGTCGCTGACCCGCATGGCGGGCGCGCTGGTCGACGCCGGCACGGAATCGCACGCCTATCTCAAGTCGCTGCTGCGGAAGGACAAGCATCCGCCGTTCTTCCGGTCGTTCAACGCGGTCGACAACGACTATATCGCGACGGAGGCGGAGCGCTTCGCCGCCGACCGCCCCGCCTTCGACGCCTTCAGGGCGCGCTTCGCGCCGCGCAATATCCTGTTCGTCGGCCAGCTTATCGAGCGCAAGGGCGTCGCCCAGCTCATGGAGGCCTACCGCATCGTCCGCCAGCGCAGCAAGGAGCCGGTCGGCCTGATCATGCTGGGCCAGGGGCCGCTGATGGACCTGCTGCAGGGCATCAAGAAGGAGCAGGGGCTCGAGCACCTCTATCTCGAAGGATTCATCCAGCAGGACGTCTATCCGCGCTACCTCGCCGCGGCCGACATGCTGCTCCTGCCGAGCCTGCACGACCCCAATCCGCTGGTCGTGTTCGAGGCGCTGGCGGCGGGCAAGCCGATCGTGCTGTCCGAGCGCGCCGGCAACGCCGCCGACTTCGTCGACGTCGGCCGCAACGGCTTCGTGATCGATCCGCTGAACATCGAGGATATGGCGGAAAAGACGCTTGCCGTCCTGGACAGCACGCCGGCCGAGCGCGCGGCGATGGTGGCGCGGTCGCGCGAGCTGGTGCGCCAGGCCAACTACGCGGACTCCGCCAAGGGCTTCGTCGACGCCGCGCGCTGCGCCGCCGCGAAGAAGACGCGCCCATGACCAAGCCCTCGGTCATCCTCGTCGGCCCGCTGCCGCCGCCGATCCACGGGGTGACGATCTCGACCGAGCGCTTGCTGAGCTCGCCACTCCGCGAGAAGCTCGATCTGCGCCATCTCGACACCTCCGACCACCGCTCGATGGAGACGGTGGGGGCGCTCGACATCCGCAACGTCACGCTCGGTCTGGCGAGCTACTGGGATCTGCTGCGGCTTTGCCTCGCCAGGCGGCCGGATGCGGTCTACGTGCCGATCTCGCAGACGGCGCTCGGCTTCCTCCGCGATTCTGTTTACCTGCTGTTGCCGAAGCTGTTCGGCGCGGCGATCGTCATCCACCTGCGCGGCGGGCATTTCGGGCGATTCTATGCCGGCACGAATGCCCTGATGCGCTGGTATATCGACCTGTCGATGCGCTGCGTCGAGCGGGTCATCGTGCTGGGCCAGGTGTTCAAGCCGATCTTCGCCGCCTGGATCGACGACGGGCATATCGACGTGGTGCCGAACGGCACCGACCTGGTGATCGAGGGCGTGGCGGAAAAGCTGCGCCAGCCGAACCGCGGGCCGCTCACCGTCACCTACCTCAGCAACCTGGTGCCGACCAAGGGGATCGAGGAGTTCGTGCGCATGGCGCTCGACATCGCCGCGGCGGAGCCCGACGTCGGCTTCGCCGTCGCGGGCGACTGGCTGCAGCCGGGCACGGCGGCGGAGCGCGCCGTCAACGGTCTGCTCGCGAGCGCCGGCGCCGCCGACCGCATCCGTTTTCTCGGCGAGGTCCAGGGCGCGGCGAAGGCGGCGCTGCTGGCACGGACCGACATCTACGTGCTGCCGACCTACTATCCCTTCGAGGGGCAGCCCAACGCCATCGTCGAGGCGATGGCGGCCGGCTGCGCGGTGGTCTCGACCGACCATGCCGCGATCCCCGAGACCGTGCTCGACGGGGAGACCGGCATCATCGTGCCGCAACGCGATGTCGCCGCGCTGACCCAAGCCGTGCGCCGCCTGTGCCGCGACCGCGACTCGCTGTGGGCGATGGCGAAGGCCTCCTACGCGCGCTATCGCGAGGGTTATACCGGCGACCAAAGCTCGGATAGAGTGGGCGCGAGTATTCTCCGGGCGATCGCACCCACGAATGTTCATTAAGGTCGACAAGCGCGTCTACGACATGCCGCCGCCGATCGCCGCGGCCGGGGAGACGCTTGTCCGGGTGACGTCCTACGCGCCCGTCGCGGTGCCGCCGAACGCCCGCGCCCACCGCTTCGCCTTCGAGAACCAGGTCGCCAAGCTGCTGTTCTTCCTGTGGCGGGAAGGCATCGCGCTGACCGCCGGCAAGGTCCGGGCCTCCTTCCTGCAGCGCAGGATCGCCCGCCAGCGCCAGATCGTCTTCGCCGTCGGCCGGCTGGCGGACGGCGCGCGTGTCGTCGCGCGCCGGTCTTCAGAAGACGGCGGCCAGACGGAACTGGCCGCCGGCGAGGCCGCCGTCGTCGCGCTCGGGCCGCAGGACTGTCCCGATGCGGAGATCCAGCGCTTTCCCGCCGATCTCGTGTTCGCGCTCGATGCGGACCAGGACCCGGCGGCCCTGTACGCGCGGGTGCATGCCCATCTGACGCAGCACGGCGAGCGGCTCGCCGAGCTTTTCCACCATTCGCCCTATTCGGGCCGGCCGCTCGGCTTCGCTTTCGACGACCTCGTTCCCGAACGGGACGAAGCCGGAAAATCGGTCGATGCGAAGCGCCGCGCCTTTCACGATTTGGCGTTCTCCGCGCCGAAACCGTCCCCGCCAGATGCCAGGTCGGCTGTCGGGCCGGCGGCGCGCAACGAGGTCTTCCTGGTCGGGGCGGGCGCTTATGCCTGCGCCTACATCCTGCCGTCGCTGCCGGGCCTGCCGCGCAACACGGTGGTCGACCTCAACCCGGCGCTGGCGGCGATCGTGGCTGAGCGCTTCGGCTTCCGCCACTGCGATACCGACGCCGCGCGCGCCTTCGAGCGGCTGGTCGGCGCGGACGAGCCGGTCGTCATCCTTGCAGGCTATCACTCGACCCATGCCGAGCACGCCGCCATGGCGCTCGCTGCCAATCCCCGCGCGCGCGTCCTGGTCGAGAAGCCGCCCGCGCTCGACATGGCCGGGGCGGCGCGGCTGGTCGCGCTGCGCCGGGCGGGCGGGCATGTGGAAATCGGCTACAACCGGCGCTTCGCGCCGCTGACCCGGGCCGCCCAGCGCGACATCGCGACCGCCGAGGGGCCGGTCAGCGTGACCTGCGTCGTCAAGGAGCTTCGGATACCCGACAGCCACTGGTATTATTGGCCGAGCCAGGGGACGCGAATCCTCGGCAATGTAGGGCACTGGGTCGACCTCGGCGTCAGCCTGATCGACGCCGACCCGGTGTCGCTGGTCATCGCGTCCGCGGAAGGGAGCATCCCGGGAGACGAGATCGCCATGACGGTCCTGTTCGGCGGCGGGTCGCGGCTGACGGTCGTCGCGACGGAGCTCGGCAACGGGCTCCGCGGCGTCCAGGAATTCATCGACGTGCGGCGCGGCGACCTGACGCTCAGGATCGACGATTACCTGTCGATGACGGTCGAGCGCGGCGGCCGGCGGCGCGTGCGGCGGCGGCGCATCCGCGACAAGGGGCATGCTGCGATGTACCGTGCGTTCGCCGGCGACATTGCGGCCGGCCGCGGGCCCGCCTATCCGGACCGCGCGCTGCTCGCGACGACGCAGATCCTGGCCGCGGCGGCTGAGGCGGCGAAGCGGCACCGCTACGGCAGCGTGATTCCTCTCGGGACGTCGGCGATCTCATGACGAACCTGATCCCCATCGCGATCTTCCTCCTGCTCGGGCTCGCCTCGGCGGCGCTGTTCGTCATCTATCCGGGGCAGATCTTCGTCTGGTACCTGCTGATTAAGCCCGTCGTCGACGGCTTCCTGGAGCAGGGCGCGACGATCGGCGGCGCGACCTTGAGCTTCAGCTACCTGCCGTCGCTCATCATGCCGTCGCTCTTCCTGCTGATCTCCGCCTTCCACATGAACCGCTTCCAGTACCTGCCGTTCAAGGGCTTCGTCATCCTCTACATCCTGCTGAACCTGTTCGCTTATTTCAAGGAAGGCCAGTTCAGCGTCCATACGACCGGCTATTACATCCGCGTCGTCTTTCCGATGTTCCTCTATTTCGGCGTCCCGCTGTTCGTCGACAGCCGTCAGGCGCTGGAGCGGCTGGTCAAGATCGCGGCGATTTCCGGCGTCTTCCCCTGCGGCATGATCTTCCTGCAGAAGCTGGGCTTCATTAGCTACAACCGCGAGGCGGAGAAGCTGGGAACGGAGATTTATGAGCGGGCGACGGGTGGCTACGCGGATTCCTTCTCCGTCGCCTTGCCGATCATCATCTCGACCTTCTTCCTGCTGCAGATCATCCAGACCAACAAGGAGAGCGCCAGGGCGCAGAAGCTGTACGAGTTCCTGCTCGCCGCCTATCTGTTCAGCCTAATCTTCACTTTCCACCGCATGACTTATATTGTCGTCGTGGTCGTGCTTGGAATGTGGATCTACCTGAACAAGCGCTTCAACTATGCCTTCCTGCTCGGCGTCGCCGCGGTGGTGTTTCTCGGGACGTTGCAGGCGTTCGTGCCGGACTTCTTCAGCGATGTCGACGTGATCACCGATACATCGGGAAGCATATACGCCGGCGCGGACCAGGGGATCGCGCTCGAGCGGTCGGCGCTGCACGGGCGCGGCTGGCTCTGGCAGATGTTCTTTGACGAGTACGCGCAGAAGTCATTCGTCGACCAGATGTTCGGCATACGCCTTCCGGGGCGCGCGCCGCACAACGACTATATCCGCGTGCTCTTCACCGTCGGCGCCTTCGGTCTCGGCGTCTATATGTTCCTGTTGACGCTGATCGGCGTGCGGCTGCTGGTGATCCTCCGCCACTTTACCAAGGCCGGCGACTCGTTCATGAAGAATCTGAGCCAGACCGCGCTGTTCATGTATGTCTTCTACATCCTCGGCGGCATGACGCTGACGATCTCCACGCTGTCCACGATGTCGTGGTACTTCTGGATCCTGTTCGGGATCGTGGGCTATCAGGACAGCATCTACCGCTCGTCGCAGCGCGAGATCGCGCGGGCGGCTCTTGTCCGCGGATGAGGCGCCGGATCATCCGTGGCCGAGCGCGCGGCGGCGCTCCGAGCGCTCCCACCGCGCCGCGGTCTCGATGATGGCGTCGAGCGCTGCGAGGTTGGGCTTCCAGGACAGCAGGCGCATGGCGTGGCCGGGATCGGCGACCAGCACCGTCGGATCGCCCGCCCGGCGCGGACCTTCGACCACCGGAACCGGCCGCCCGATGACGCGCTCGGTCGCCGTCAGCACGTCGCGCACCGAGTAGCCGCTGCCGACGCCGAGGTTGGCGGTCGCCGACGCGCCGCCGGCCAGCAGGTGGCGCAGCGCTGCGACATGCGCTTCCGCGAGGTCGGCGACGTGGATGTAGTCGCGGATCGGCGTGCCGTCCGGCGTGTCGTAGTCGCTGCCGAAGACGGTGAGCGGCTTTCCCGCACCGAAGGCAGCCTTGAGCGCGAGCGGGATGAGGTGCGTCTCCGGCTCGTGGCATTCGCCGAGCTCGCCGTCCGGGTCGGCGCCGGCGGCGTTGAAATAGCGCAGCGCGACCGACTTCAGCCCGTGCGCGGTCCCGAAGTCGTGCAAGAGCTGCTCCACGAACAGCTTGCTGTGGGCATAGGGATTGATGGGGAGGAGGCGGTGGTCCTCGGCGATCGGCGTCGATAGCGGGTTGCCGTACACCGCGGCGGTGCTCGAGAAGACGAGGTGGCCGACGCCTTCGTCGCGCATCGCCTGCAGCAGCGAGAGCGAGCCGCCGACGTTGTTGCGGTAGTATTTCCCCGGGTGCTCGACGGACTCGCCGGCGGCGATATAGGCCGCGAAGTGCAGCACCGCCTCGGGCTTGTGCGCGCGGATGACGGCGGTCAGCCGCTCGCTGTCCAGCATGTCGCCCCGCTCCAGCGGCCCCCAGCGGACGAAATCGCGGAAGCCGTGCTCCAGGCTGTCGTAGACGACGGGCTCGTGCCCGGCGCGGGCGAGCGCCTTGCAGGCGTGGCTGCCGATGTAGCCGGCGCCGCCGGTGACGAGGACACGAGCCATGGCTGGTTTCGATCCCTTCGCTTTTGGGTCATCTCGCATCGCGGCGCGAAAGCCCGACGCAGGGTTATAAGTTTCGAAAAATTAAGGTATTTCTAAGGCGGGCCGGATTGTAAGGTTGACCGAGCCGGATTTCCAGGGAGAATGCCGGATATCCGCAACGGTTGTCCGCAGGAGGCGGTTTGGCGCGCGAAAGGATCTGGCTGCCGTGACGGCGAGGTTCACCCGGACGTTCGGTCGCGCCGGTCGGCTACGGCGGCATTCCCGCGCATGAGACGCCGCCCGACGGACGCCACAATACGCTCCGATGCCTGACACCGGCGATATCCGCCCGCGCACGCGGCCGATTGCGACATCGGGCGCCTCGACGGGGACTTGGCTGCTGACCTTCGCGCTGGCGGCCGCCGGCCTTGGCGTCGTGTTCCGGGACGGGCTCGTCTACATGAGCGAGTTCTGGGATACCGAGGAGTACAGCCACGGCTCGCTTATCCCGATCATCGCGGCCTTCCTGATCTGGCAGCAGAAGGATGCGCTCGAGGCGGCGCTGAAGGCCGGCGCCGGCCGGATAGAGACGGGCAGGGCGGTCGGGGTCGGCATCGTGCTGATCGGCCTGTTCGCCGGCCTGCTCGGCGAGCTGAGCACCGTCTATCTCATCATCCAGTACGGCTTCCTCGTCGCGCTCTACGGCGCGGCGCTCGCGCTGTTCGGCTGGCGCGGCATCCGGCTGATCTGGGCGCCGCTGCTCTACTTGGTCTTCATGGTGCCGCTGCCGGACTTCCTCTACGTCAATCTGTCCGCCCAGCTGCAGCTGCTGTCCTCGCAGATCGGCGTGGCTGTGATCCGGCTGTTCGACATCCCGGTCTTCCTCGAAGGCAACGTCATCGATCTCGGCATCTACAAGCTCCAGGTGGTCGAGGCCTGCAGCGGCCTGCGCTACCTGTTTCCGCTGATGAGCTTCGGCTACCTGTGCGCCTATCTGTACCGCGGGCCGATGTGGCACCGCGCGGTCCTGCTGCTCTCGACCATTCCGATCACCATCGTCATGAACAGCGTCCGGATCGGCATCATCGGCGTCCTGGTCGACCGCTGGGGGATCGAGCAGGCCGAGGGCGCGCTGCACCTGTTCGAAGGTTGGGTGGTCTTCATGGCCTGCGTCTCGATCCTATTCCTCGAGGTCATGATCTTCACGCGTTTCGCCGGCAACCGCCGGCCGCTGGCCGAGGTGTTCCGCATCGACCTGCCGGACCTCGGTCGCGGCTGGCTGCCACGGCTCGGCGCCGCGCCGGGCCGCGCCTGGATCGCCGCCGCGGTGGTGCTGGCGACGGCGGGCGGGGCGAGCCTGCTGTTTGCAGACCGCGGCGCCGCGCCGCCGCCGCGCGCGTCTCTGTCGGAGTTTCCGCTCCGCGCCGGCGACTGGCACGGCCGGCAGCGCAATATCGAGCCGCCGATCCTTCGGACGCTCAAGCTGACCGACTACGCGCTGATGGATTTCGTCGCGCCGCGCCCGAACGGCGTCGTCAATTTCTATGTGGCCTACTACGCCTCGCAGCGGAAAGGCGAGGCGGTCCATTCGCCGCGCTCCTGCATCCCCGGCGACGGATGGCGAATCGAGTCGCTCGCGCCGATGGCGGTCGACGGCGTTACGATTGACAACCGAAGATTGGTGGTCAACAAAGTAATTATCGCTAAGGGAAATCTGCGGCAGGTCGTCTACTACTGGTTCGCGCAGCGCGGCCGTCACCTGACGAATGAGTACCTCGTCAAGTGGTACCTCTTTTGGGATGGTATTACCCGGAACCGGACCGACGGCGCGCTCGTTCGGCTGGTGACGCCCTTGGGGCGCAACGAGCCGGAAAGCGCGGCGGACGCGCGCCTCGGCGACTTCCTGCGCGCGGTCTTTCCCCTTATGGACAACTACGTTCCGGGGTAGGCCCGGTCGCGAAGGATGCATTTCGCCGGCCGCAAAACTCTGTTATTACAGCGCTACCGGGATGGGCGGGCAACGGGGGCTGGAACAGGCTGCGCGCAGAATGCGCCGTGGTCCGACGAAGCCCAGCGTGACGACCGAGCGCAGCTTGCCCAAGGCGTGGTGCGCCGAACGGCAAGTTTATAAGAGTCCGACCGGCAGCCTATGATTCTCGCATTCAGCTTCATCAGCGCCCTGTTCGTCACGATGGTCCTCGTGCCGCCGCTCATGCGTCTGGCGGCGCCGCTGCGGCTGCTCGACGTCCCCGATGCGCGCAAGATCCATACCGAGCTGGTGCCGCGCTGCGGCGGACTGGCCATCGCTTCGGGCATCCTGCTGCCGATCCTGATGTGGCTGCCCAAGGACGGTGCCATGACGGCGGTGCTGACCGGCGCGCTGGTCGTCTTCCTGTTCGGCCTGTGGGACGACATCAAGGATCTCGACTACCGCATCAAGCTGACCGGCCAGATCCTGGCGCTCGGCGTCGCCATCAACGGCGGCGTGGTGCTGGAGCACTATCCCTTCGCCGGGCTCGACCCGGTGTCGGTCTGGCTCGCCTATCCCGCGACGGCGATCATCGTGCTCGGCGTCACCAACGCGATCAACCTGACCGACGGCCTGGACGGTCTCGCCGCCGGCTGCACGCTGCTGACGCTGGCGATGATCGCCTTCCTCGCCTATCAGGCGGGAAACGACCCGGTCCTGCTGCTCTCCGTCACGGTGATGGGCGGGATTCTCGGCTTCCTGCGCTACAACACCCATCCGGCGATCGTCTTCCTTGGCGACGCCGGCAGCCAATTCCTCGGCTTCATCACCGCCGCGCTGACGATCTTCCTGGTCGAGCGGGTGAACCAGGCGCTGAGCCCGGCGCTGCCGCTGCTGCTGCTCGGCCTGCCGATTCTCGACACGCTCTGGGTCGTGGCGCTGCGGCTGGCCAAGGGGCGCTCGCCGTTCAGCCCGGACCGCCAGCATATCCACCACCAGCTGCTCGATCTCGGCTTCCGGCAGTACGAGGCGGTGTCGTTGATCTACCTGCTGCACGGCAGCCTGATCTGCGCCGGATTCTATCTTCGTTACGCGGCAGATATTCTTGTAGTAACCATATTTACGGCCTTTTGTTTGACTGTTGTCTCAGCGATCGGCCTGGCCAAGTCCACGGGTTGGAAGCTGCACCGCGCGGCGCCACCGCCGGGCGAAGAGCCCAGCAAGCGCCACTTCCTGCTCAGCCGGCTGGTCTGGCTGCCGGACGCGGTGACGCATGTCCTGGCGGTGACCATCGTTCTATTCCTGATCGCCGGCGCCGTCATCGTGGGCGCCCTGCAGCGCGATTTCGTGGTCATCGCGACGGCGTCGTTCGGCGCCCTTGTCGCGGGCAGCATCCTGCTGCCGGGCGGCGCCCGCTGGCTCAGCCGGGCCGGGGTCTACATGTCGAGCGTGATGATCGTCTTCATGCTGGCGGAGCGGCCGGACACCGCCTGGGTCAACGACATGACGATCAATGCGCTGCTCATCGTCATGTCCATCGTCCTGGTGATCGGCATACGCACCAGCAGCCACAACCTCTTCCGCGTGACGCCCCAGGACCTGCTTATCGTATTTTTTGCCTTAGTCGTGCCAAATTTAACGTCCAATTATATCGTCCAGTATCCGGTCGGGGAGATCCTTTTCCGGCTGCTGGTGTTGTTCTACGTAACGGAATTCCTACTTAGCAAGGGTAGCCAGGGCCGATATGGGGAAGAGCGTGCAAGACGACAATCTTTGTATATCAATAGGATACTACGGATCTCGGCGCTCGCCTGCCTGTTGATCCTGATCCTGAGCGGCGAGCGTCTCGCGCGGTGAGCAGGGCCGCGAACTTCTTGGAACGGGAGAAGTTTGTTGATACTATTCCCGCGAATCTTTAGGTATTAAACGAATATTAACATGCGCCTGACTGGCATTATTAAGATCTTCGGCCCTGTGTTTCTGCTAAGTACTGCGAATGCGCACGCCGTGCAGATCAGCCTGTCGGGCGGCAGCATCGACCGTTACTTCCTCATCCTCGAGCACTATATCCTGCCGTTGATGGTGGTTTCGACCATCGTCCTGTTCTGCGGCTATCTCGCGAGCCGGATCTACCACCGGACGGTCCAGCGCAAGCAGCCGGACGAGGATGACGACGACATTGCGTCCGGTGAGCCGCGCCGCGCGTCGTCCGACGACGGGACGGCGGCGTTTCTCCGCGAGCTGCGGGCGACGCCGCCGATCGAGGATCCAGAGCCTCAGCGCGAGCCGAAAGGGCGCACGCATCACCCCTTCCTGCGCAAGCGATCGGCGAATGCCGCCGCGGCGCTGCGGGCGCAGCCGCCGATACCCTATCCGGAGCCGACGCTGGCGCCGCCGGGCGATGCGGCCGGCGACGTCAGGCTGGCCGCCGGCGCGACGCGGCCGACCGCCGAGCCAAGGCGGCCGGCCTCCTACGAGCCTGTCCCGGCCGCTCCGGCCGAGCGGGAGCCCTTCGAGTTGAAGGCCGAGCCGCGCCCCCGCGCGCCGATGCCGCCGGCCCCGACGCCGGCCCCGACGCCGGCCCCGACGCCAGACGCGGGGCTGTGGGACGATGCCGGGCGCGCGGCCAAGGCCGAGCCGACGCTGGCGGCGACCGCCGGCTGGTGGAAAGATGCGGACGGCGTGGCGGAGCCGGCGAATACGGAGCCGTCGGCGACGGTCCTGCAGGCGTTGAAGGCCGGGTCGGCGCCGCTGCCGGCCGACGTCGAATCCGCCCGGGTGCGGGCCAGCGAAATCGGCGACAGCATGGACTATGCGACCAGCGTGCTGCAGCAGGCCGCCACGCTCGTGACCCAGCGGATTTCGGCCAAGCAGGGCCTCGCGCTGGACGATGTACGGGGTATGCGCATCGCCGGCTTCGACCAGCCGCAAGGCGTGCTGGAGGACCTGCGCAAGCTCGGCGGCGACGTCGCGGAGGAAGTGCTCGCGGCCTACCAGGCCGTCGCGAGATTCGACGGCGTCCTGCGCCGGCTCGAGCAGATGACGGTGAGCGAGCCGCTGGACGAGGGCTGGAACGACCTGCTGCGGGCCCGCATCTCGGACACGCTGTATGCCGTGGGACAGGTTCGCAAGACGCTCGGCGGCTATCGCCTGGGCGTAAAAAAGCCGGGGAAGCCGGGCGACGGGTCCGCCCGGCCGAGCGGCGCATCGGGCGCGGGGGCCGACCAGACGGTGCCGGTCGGCCGCAGGCAGCTATAGCCTCGGTCCTTTGAGGCTGGCCTTTAACCCGTTAGGAGTAAACCGAAATACACCGTTTTACCGGTAGATAGTCCACCGATAGCGTATCGAGCAAATATAATCGCCAAGTGGATAAGCCGGACAATTCGCGGAGCGTGGGGCGCCCTATGATGGTGATTGGGACTAATATTCGAAATCTTCGGATTCGAAGCTGCGGCGCGGCGATGCGCCTGCTGCTCGCCGTGCTGCTGCCCGTCGTGCTGGCGGCCTGCGATGGAGCCGAAGAGCGCGAGGCGGCTTACTTCGAACGCGGCAAGGCGCTGTACGAGGCGGGCGATTACCACAAGGCCGTTCTCGAGCTCAAGAATGCCCGTCAGATCAACCCGATGAACATCGATGCCTTGTACTACCTCGGCCTGATCGCCGAGAAGGAGAACGGCTACCGCGAGGCGCTCGGGTCCTACCAGTCGGTTCTCGAGCAGAAGCCCGACCATGTCGGCGCCAACCTGCATCTCGGCCGAATCCAGCTGATGTCCGGGGACGTCGAGAAGGCGTCGGGAAAGGCGGCTGCGGCGCTTGCGGTGGAGCCCGAGAATATCGAAGCCCGCGCGCTGCGCGGCGCGGTCCACCTCCGTAACGACCGCCTGGACGAGGCGCGCGCGGATGCCGAATTCGCGCTCGCCAAGGACCCGGCCAACGTCGCGGCGACCTCGGTACTGGTCGGCGTCCTGCAGAAGCAGGACAAGGCAAAAGAGGCGATCGCCCTCCTGCGCAAGACGATCACCGACAACAAGCAGGAAACGGCGCTGCGCCTCCTGCTGATCGAGCTCTACCGGCGGGATAAGGATATCAACGGCATCGAAACGGTCTATCGCGAGCTCTTCGAGGTCGAACCAAAGAATCTCCTGTATCGTACGGACCTAGCACGATTTTTCGTCGCGTTCGGCGACAAGGACAAGGCGGAGACGCTGCTGCGCGAGATGGTCGCGCAGATGCCGGACAACGACCGTGCGAAGCTCGTCCTGATCGATTTCCTCACCAATCAGCGCAGCGCCGAGCAGGCGGAAGGCGCGCTCAAGGCGTTCATCAAGTCCAATCCGGGCAATGCCGAGCTGCGGTTCGGGCTGACCCAGCTTTATGTGCAGGAGGGACGCCTGGACGCGGCGGAAGCCGTGCTGCGCGAGGTGGAGACGGCCTCCAAGTCCAAGGCCGTCACGCTCCGCGCGCGGACCACGCTCGCCCGCCTGCGCCTGCAGCAGGGCGACCTGGAGTCCGCCGGCGCCATGGCGAAGCAGGTGCTGGCCGACGAGCCGGGGAATCCTGATGCGCTGATGATGCGCGCGCGCCTCTATCTGCGCGACGGCAAGCGCGACGAGGCGGTTGCCGACCTGCGCCAGGTCCTGCGGGACGGGCCGGGCAATCCCGAGGCGCTGGCCCTT
>Ga0302046_10004158_pt1 | contig 12896 bp, 12 predicted proteins | sample RVTome_11_FD_200261 | JGI IMG/M metagenome (GOLD analysis project Ga0302046, IMG submission 200261) | Soil microbial communities from uranium-contaminated site in the Upper Colorado River Basin, Wyoming, United States - RVT147D111 (version 2) ...
AAGAGTAGGTAGAAGCCGAGATAAAGTTCTTCCTCCAAACAAAACAATTGAATGTGATCCCCCAACCTGCTGTCAAAAATGCGAGTCAATGGATATTCGCAAGCATAAAAGGCTGAGTAAGACTATATACGATCTGAAATTTAGTCCGACTAGTATCAAAAGATGGATTGTCAAGTTTTACTTTAATCGATATAAATGCTTCAAATGTGGAATCACATTTTTCATCCATAATGACACATGGGCGAGGGGTAAGTTTGGCTCGAATCTCTTGGCATATATGATTTATCAAACCCTAGAATTACGACTTTCTCAGCAGTCTGTCGTGAAGAGTCTAAATCAGCTATTTGACTTTAATGTTAATGACAGCATGCTTAATCGCCAAAAAACAAAAGTTGCTCAAATATACAAAGAGACTTACGATGGAATCCTAAATAAAATATTATGTGGGAATCTGATACATGTTGATGAGACCAAAATAAGTATAGAAGGGAAAAGCGCGTATATATGGGTGTTCACAAACCTTGAAGAAGTAATATATCTTTACAAGGAGACACGAGAAGGGGACTTTCTCCATGAATTGTTGTGCAATTTCAAAGGAGTTTTAGTTTCCGATTTTTACACCGCATATGACTCAATTAACTGCCCCCAACAGAAATGTTTACTTCATCTCATCAGAGACTTAAACGATGAAATTCTCAAATATCCATTTGACGAAGAGTTAAAAGCATTAGCACAAGAGTTTGCGATATTGCTAAAGTCAATAATCGAAACGATTGATTGCTTTGGCTTGAAGGCGCGTTTCTTGAAAAAACACAAAGCCCCTATTAAGCGTTTTTACAAGGCACTTGCCAATCGTGATTATAAGAGCGAAGCAGCGCTCAAATGTAAAACACGCTTTGAGAAGTATCATGATAAGCTTTTCACATTTATCGACTACGATGGCATTCCCTGGAATAACAACAATGCTGAGCACACTATTAAAGCATTTGCCATGCTCCGCAAAGTGATTGGAGGATCAAGCACAGATAAAGGAATTCGTGAATACCTTACTCTATTTAGCATTTGTGAAACCTGCAAATACAAGGGGATAAGTTTCTTGGAATTTTTACGATCTGGGGAAAAGGACATCGATAATTTCATTAATGGCTAAATAAAAACGGAAATCTTTGATGTATTAAGATTCAGGAGGATTTTGGGACAACATGGAGTTTGGAAAGGGTTTGTGGAGGAGATGTCCAGTCACAGGCGCTGGCGGCAAAACAGGCAGAACTTGTCAGGCGCTCTTTGAGTGTATGCCAGCATTTCCCCTATCCCACGCTTGCATCGTAACAGACAAACTCCAGTAAATTCCCCTCTGGGTCGGGGAAATACAGCGAGCGAACGTGAAACCATCCGTGGTATGGTCGCAGTTAGATCATCAAGCTCTATCACGCAATAGGCAGGATGTGTGAGATTGCAATTTGAGCTAGGCTGTATACGGCAAGCCCCAGGAACAATCCTGGCAATGCCGGGACGAGTCCGCATTTTCCTCGTCGAATCCACCAACGCCGCCAAAACTCAAAGCCAAAGATGGACACGATCACAGCCGGAAATGGAAAAGCAAAACTGATAATTGCCAGAGCAAGCAAGTCTGCATGCCCGATCATCTGCTTTCGAACGCCAAAGCCGACAAGGAGCACGGGCCATGCAGCCGGATAGAACACGAACAGCAATGCCAGTCGGGATGAAATACCTGGAATAATGCCCCACAAAACAACAGCCGTCAGAATAGCCCCGTGCAGGGGCGTTTCGAACAAAGCCCAACCAGCAACCAGTACAAAGAAGGCATCAATCAAAGGAATCAGGCGGGAACGCAAATCCCACAAGGAAAAGAAGGCGAGCGAAAAAACAGAAACGGTTTGAACAATGGTCACGAAATATTTCTCCTGGAAAAAGATATCAGAGCGGACGTCCTTGTAATGATCGCTGAATATTTGACGCCATGGCATCGGACGCCAGCGCAGAGAGCATATCGTCCGTTGAATTGTAATAGTCAGGGTTGCCGCTGTAAGCCTTTGCCATGCTGCCCAAGTCCCTGGGAGCCTGATTGGCCACAATACCAATATCAAGACCGGCACTCTGGAACCCGTCACGTATGACAGGGAAAACCTGTCTGAACTCATCTGCGGACCCGCCAAAATTATCCAGAATGGTTTGAGCCGACCTGTCAGTAACACCTTGGATACCAAGGTCAGGCCCTGAATTTCCCTGTTGTTGCCTGCCCCCACCAAAATTATCAATACGAGATGAAAGCTCGTGTTTACGGGCATCAAGTTCGTGGCCGCGCGCAAGCCCACCAGCGACTCTCGCATGACCAGGAAGTCCCATGGTATTGAAAATATTGGACATGGTATGCATCGCCCCGGCGTTGTTTAAACTCTGCATCGCTCCACTCAAGCCGCCTCCCCCACCCGTCAAACCTCCTCCAGTTGTGCCCAACGAGCCAGCAACTGCCTCCCCACCTCCAGCCGCGGCAGCGCCACCTCCACCTGCTGCCGCACCTCCTGCGGCGACCGCTCCCCCACCGGCCACGGCAGCACCACCAGTAGCCACTCCCGCGGCGACCAAAGCGACAGCACCAGCAATACCTTTAGCCGCATCCCACATCTTCCCGAGTGCGTCACCCGCAGTTCCCAGTGTGATCTTTCCAAGCATGCCGGATATCGTCAACAGCATTCCAGCCGCGCCAAACATCCAGATGATACGGATCATGCCAGATACTATTCCGACCCCGCTATTCACTGACAAGTACGTGGATGCAAGTATGCCTGCCTTGAAGATACCTCCTGCCATAATAGGCATAATGGCAACCACGACCGCGCCCTTGATCCACATTGACCTAAGCCATCTCATTTCAGGAATAACACTGGCAACTGCAAAACTCGGCCCCAAAACAGCCAGGACGTACAAGGTGGCCTGCGCCACACCAAAGGCAAATATCATCCCTGCCACAGCCAGCAACGACCCCAAGGCAAGGGCAATCATCACCAGCCCCTGAAGGAATACGACGACGCCATTGGTGGTTATAGTTGTCACAGCCGGAACAGTCATCACACCAAGAAATCTGCTTGCCAGGGATGCAGTTTCCCCAAGGACAGCAGCCATCGTAAACCACCCAAGCCGAACGATCATGTCGAGGAATGGACCGGAAACAATAGCTAACACACCTGCAGTAAGCCAATCACCAAGAACTTGTAATGCCGAATCATCTGCCCCAAACAACCTGTTCCAGTGATACATTGCAAGTCGAAGAACAAACAAGGCGACCGCCAGAGACCCGGCGACCGGCAGGCTCGATCTCGCTACATCGGAGTAAGATCCCCTGGCTGGAGCCTGAACCACCTGAACCAGTACAGATGTCCATATATCCATATCGTATTGCACGGCTTCCTGGTTGGCTTCAGCGGCAGTCATGAAAATATTTCCCAACGCTTCCGAAATGGTTTCTGCAGGGAAGACCAACCGGTGAATAACCTTTGACACAGAACTAATGAACACATTGGACGAAGTACTACCATCCTCCTCCGGAGGCGGAGGTGGAGCAGGAGTTCCCACTACTGGAGGTGGAGGTGTGCCATCTGCCAACGCAACATTCGCGCTGCTCGATAAAACCATGAGCAATGTAAGAAGCCCGCCAAACAAAACGACAACCAACAAACGACGCCACAGCGATCGTTCCTTATTCATTCCTGTCCTCTCCTTCCACTTCTTCATTCTCGGCAATGTGCTTGACCAGATACGCACGCTCTCTTTCGTTTTCGTCCATAAAGCGCGAGACAACCGATGATTCCATCGTCCCACTCGATCCCAGACAGACTTTCTTGAAGCCACAAGATGCACACTTCTCACCGATGTCGCCGTTGAGAATGGCGAGCGGAAAATTAGGCCCCACTACCGCAGCCTGATACATCCGACTCACCATGGACAATACAAGCTCGTGGTCGATGGAAAGATCTATAAAATTAGCCTTGCCGTGATTGTTCAGGGCATAGACGAACGGACGGCCACTAGCCCAAGGTTTGCCTCCAACAAGAGAAGAGTTATGCACAAGAGTAAAACGAACAGCGTCTTGTCTCTCATCGTCAGTCAAAAGCCCCAAGTATTCCCTCCTGACTCGTTTGTATTCCCAAACCCAACCCCACACAGGAAAATGCACGCTTAACTTGGAACCTACCTTGGGAGCAGAAAGTGAAACCATGAATTTTTGAAAGACAGGCTCAGCCTGATCTTCGCGCGGCTTGAGTTTCATTTGCAACTTCCAGTCTTTCATAAGAAAAGTCCAAACACGAACGTAAGCCATAAGCGACGACCATGAACCTCCAACATGATCGAGCCCTTTCTGCACGCCAAATTCACGCTTATCACGGTCGCGGACAGCCACAAAAAATTGATTCAATTCCGCCGCAGTGTTTCCTGAAAACCGTATGTATTTGTCGCGGTAATCTTCGACACGCGTTCGGTACTCCTTGATGGCCGGGAGGAGATCCAAAAGACCGTACTCCCCCAAAAAATCAAGAAGGGTTTTACCTGTAGCGTAGTCCTCAAACGCCTTCCAGGTAACATCAAAAGGCACTTCGGCTTGCACATTTCTCACATACCAATATGCCGCCACAGGGCAAAAGGCATAAAGCATGGCCGCCACAACAGGAGCGGGCCTCCCATGCGTTTCACTAGCCGCAATGAATATATCCCTATACATACTTTCCTCTGCTGTCATAGGCGTATTCGGGCCAATCGACTTTAAGCAATTCAGGATGAAATTCGAGCATCCAGTCCCAAAGCGTCATATTCTTTTTTTTCTTGGGGCGCCTTGAGTGTGCAGTAACAATGTCGGGGTGAAACTCCTCCGCCCACTGATCAAAAGCGTACATACGAAATTTCTCCTCTTTGCACCTAAACAAGATATGCCAACAATCCCATATACACGGCGGCGCGCCACGCTGCCGGCATTTTTATTCCAGTTACCTTACCTTTCCTCATGACAAAACGCAGGCCTACCTGTGCCATGCCTGTTATCAACCAGGAGATCGCCGCAACAAAAAACACCCTGTCATCGGCAAACACGTAGGAACACCAGAACAACCCCATCCAAAGTTTTGCGTCCCCTCCTCCTATCACACCTGCTTGCCATATGGAGAATATAATGACGCTCATGATCCACAGGGAAGGATTCCCTGGAAAGCTCACGAAAACACCCAGCAGGATAAGAGGCAGGGTAAGCCAATTGGAAACCTTGCGGTGCCTCAGATCATAAAGCGAAGCAAAGAAGACGATCCCCAGCAGAATAAAATAGAACCATAGCATGTACATCACCGTTATGGATTTACGTTGACATTCCAGAACGCTGCTGGTACGCCATTGAAGTTTATGTCCGCGGCGAGGTCGTCCCGCAGGTCGCTGACATCAGAAGGCAAATACTCCCCCCTATCGTTCGCATGGACACTGTCTGAACAATCTGCTGATGTGCACACTTCATATTGAGCAAGCCAGATGAAACGATACGGGACGCGGCCATCCCAATACGGGAGATATTCAGCAAGGTGCATCTGCAAAAACTCGGGCGTTGCCGGTTCCCACCGAAGGATAAGAGAGACATTCCTGCGCGTTTCCCCATTGACCACAACCACGTGCGGCAGAAACAAAGTTACCTCACTCAAGGGCAGGTGCTCATTCCTGGACAAAACATCTGCCAGATCGATGTTGGGAAATTCGAGTTCAGCTGTGAACCCCTCTCCCTGGCAGACTCCACCTGTACGAGAGATGTGGACCACGTCGCAGAACGAGGCACTTCCCGTGTTGAAGAGATCATCACTCGTAACGGCGTCGGCACCTGTCTGGGATGCAGTTCCAGAGCCTGCAGGAACAACCAGGAAAAACAGAGCAAGGGACAGAAGTAGAAGTGGGCGAGAAGAGATTGTCATGCGATAAGGATAAACCCGGAATCAGGGGGGTCCCCCCCTCCGCGCGCATAATTGAACTCTATCTCGCATTTGGCGAAGGTATCGTTACCAAGACCGCCAATGCATATTTTGTTTCCATTGTCGCCGACGATATCATCGTCATCGCTGCCACCACGACGCAATCATCGCCATTCTTTCCCCGGATGACATCATCACCGGCTGACCTGTTTCGAAACGTGACCCCACGGATTAAGAGCCTCAGAAAAACGAGCCTTGGCATTAGTAGCAAATTGAAGCACTCTATCTCCTGTGTCGCTGATGATGAAGTGGGGACGTCAATTTGAATTTTGAAACAGTTGCTTCACGATATTTTGCATCTGCCTTATCGTCAAACAATCTCGCCGTGTATACTTGTCCACATAGATAGCCTGACTGGTTCGGTAGAACGCATTACCTTCTACAATCCAGAAAATGGATATACCGTCTTGCGTCTACGTCCGGATCCTCAAAAAGGAATCCATACGGTACCGAAATCCAGTTTAGGTTCTGATGGTCAGGCTACTGTGGTGGGAAATCTGCCCAAAGTCTCACCAGGGGAACATTTGCAACTACAGGGACATTGGGACAGACATCCAAAACATGGTTCACAGTTCAAAGCAGATGTTTGCCCGCAAACCTTGCCGGCAACGAGTGCCGGTATTCAAGGATATTTTGGCTCAGGAATGATCAAGGGAATCGGTCCGAAGCTGGCAGAGAGAAAGGAGATTATGGTCTTTCTGCATGGTCATGGCGTCAGCACCAACCTGGCGGTCAAGATCTACAAGAACTACGGTGACAGGTCTTTAGAGGTTGTCCAGGAAAATCCATACCAATTGGAACGCGACATCTACGGGGTCGGCTTCAAGACTGCCGACCGCATCGCCTAGGCATTGGGACTGCCATCAGACCATCCTTCCCGTATCGAAGCCGGGATTGTCTTCGCCTTGAACGAGATGATCAATGACGGCCACGTCTATTCCCTTCAAGAGTTTCTCCTGCAGCGCGCCACAGACCTATTGGAAGTGCCCAAGGAATTGTTGCCTTCCGCGCTGGAACGCCTGGCACAGGAAGAACGCATCCATCCTGACCTGATCCCCATAAACAACAAAAAGGATGAAAAGGGAAAACGAGCAGCCTCCGAGTCACAAGCAATGTATGGCACACCAGTGATTTATCTGACCCAGCTCTACTTTGGAGAGAAAGGCGTGGCTGAACGCGTAAAGACGCTGGCAGATTCTTCGTCCATCGCCAAAACCATGAACCATAGCCTCTTCCCTGCGGACGATCTGTCCGTTGAACAAGAGGCAGCCATCGACATGGCGTTGACCCATCCGGTCAGCATCCTGACCGGAGGTCCGGGCACCGGCAAAACCACTTGTCTGAAAGCCTTGATCATCACCTTGGAAGAACAGAAGCTATGCCCTCGCCTCGCCCACCGAACGAGCTGCCAAACGTCTCTCGGAAGCAACGGGGCAGTCAGCCAAGACCATTCACCGACTACTGGAATATTCTCCATTGGATGGTTTCAAGCACAATGATGAAAACCCGCTCGACCTGCATTTTCTGGTCGTGGATGAAGCCTCAATGCTCGATCTATTATTGACCAACCACCTTCTGAAAGCAGTCCAACCGGGGTAGGGTCAAGGGATGGCGCCTGGGATTTTAGTCCTGGTTTCCATCCCCTGCCACATCGAACCGGACATGAGGTTTTCCCTCATCCGGCTCTCCGACAACCTTCTTCCTGGAGTATTTAAGACATCCATTGTCTCGGCTTTTTTTTTGGGGTAACCTGCCACAGCAAGTCAAGCCGTTACATGTCCGTCTCTTGGCTCTCAAGTATAGTCCGCGTTGGAGTTGTTGTGATTTGTCTTGTGGTGGAATTGGCCTTTCGGCATGCACCGTCACTTACGTCCTCGCTGAACTTGGTTGAAGTAGAGACCCTTCCCTCCGAGTGAGTTTTGTTGTCTCACTCATCATTAGGCTTGCGCCTCATCGGTACTATGGTCTCCTCCGACTTCTCACCTAGCATCCCTCAGGATTTCACCTCTTCAGTTTATACCTTTGGTTACAGTAATTGTGGGTTACTGACCAGATGAGACCTCTCCTGTTCCATCGTCTACTATCACAACATCCCATACTCCCTACACCGGAGAGTTCTTGACGGCCGTTTCAGGATCAAAGCCGCTTCTGTTGCCTTCGCCATGCGTGACAGGCTCGGCTCTCTCTTGCTCCCCTTTCGGAGCTAACATGTCGGTGCTGCAAGTTTCACTTTATGTTACGGGCTATTGTTTTGCTTCCCTTTCTCAGGGAGTTACAACGCTTCAACACAATCAGTCACCCGACTGCATTGGTTGCCTGCTATCCGGCAGCCTGACCTTTACCGGAACTGGACTTCCACCAGTGAGCAGACGATGACTTTCAGGACACACCACGCTGTGTTGGGCTGCTATTAACGCATCACCAACCATCCTACACCTGATATTCCCAACATATGGGACATCGGGTGTAGGCATACAATGGTAATTAACTGGCATTCGTTGACATATTTGCGCGACCTATCATAAAGAAGGCGACGGTAAAGAATAGGTTTATAACAACAAATACCCAACCTGTTGGTTCTGAACCTGGAGTTAGCGTAACAAGAGCAACCAATATAGCCCAGATGACAAACCCCACCGTGTTACCGAGGAATATTGCATCGCGCGCTTTAGAAGCCTCCGCGTCTCGAGCAAACCAATTCACTATAGCAAGACCGAAGTACAGACTGAGTGCCACTCGGAATCTTGCATCCAATAGGGCAGGCGCATCGACTTCAATGCCATATGTACTCGTGGCTGGAAACATTCCCAACAGCCCGATGAGGGCAATCCAGATAGCCGAAAGAGTGAGCAACAACTTGGGTTTCATGAGTTTCTCTCCTGTTTAGTGATTAAGATATTTACTGATAAATACAGCGCAATCAAAGACAGCGCTGGCGAGGAAGCCACCGAGCTGTTGCTCGATGAATACCCAGACTCAACTTTAATAAACTATTTTGACTCTCGAATGAGCGGGAAACATTAATTCACATTTGTTCCTCCTTTGATCTTGCGATATACATTCGAACTGGGCCGCCCAACGAGACTGTCGAAAAACCAATTTTTGGGAGAGCCTTCCCCGTCCAGGGTCCCACCAAGAGACCAAATTCTCGCGTTGCAGGCAGTCTTCGGTTTTTTTCGCTCTGCCAGAGCTTAGATCAGTGCCCCGAAGGTGTGGATCTTGCCGATATTGTGGACCAGAGCGAACAAACTCCATTGTACATCCACTTTGCGCTTGGTACGCAGGGTGAATCGATCCATGTGTTTATGCACACAGATGTTCGCAAAGACCGGTTCGACAATGCCAAGCCGTCGGGCGTAGATTTTCTTGCCCTGCTCACTATCGATCTTGGCCTTCATCTCATCGATCAAATTCGGCTGAGCGGTATCCACTTGAATGGAGAGATACCTGCGCGAAGTATCCGACTTGCTCAAACAGCGCGAGCGCAACGGACAAGCGGCGCAGTCTTCGGGACGCGCGTGATAGATATCATAGGTGCGATGGCGGTTGACCTGGTTGCGGGCATGACATTTCAACTCTTTTCCGTTCGGACAAAGATAGACGCGCCTGCTTTCATCATAAGTAAAATCCGCCGCGCTGAAAGGACTCGACTTGGCATCCGCCTTCTTCTTATCCTTGAAACGTTGCTGATCGGCAAAGCGCGGATCGCGTGTGCGATATTGGATGTCGGGGATGTAGGCATCGATCTTTTCATCCTTGCAGATCTTCAAGCTGTTGAGCGAGTGATAATTGGGGTCGGCGGTCAGCTGCCTGCCTTGAAAATAGGTTTCATCTCTTCCGATAGCGGCGACGTTTTTTTTACGCCCTCCAACATCGGCTTGAGATTTTCGTGATCCTGACTGGCAAAGGCTTCCGCAGCCAGAATGACCTGATGCTTGGAATCGACCAGCGCCTGCGCGTTGTAACCCTGAACGACGCCGTGAGAAGAAGGCATCTTGACCGATTCATTATCCACTGCGTTGCTTTGGATCTCTTTGCCGTCACTGCCCAACTTCGGTTCGCGATCCTTGAGAAATTCATTCAGCCGCTCGACCTGGACCTGGAAGCGGCGTTCGCGCTTCTTTTGACGTTCGATCTCGACTTGAGGATGTTGATCTGCCTGGGCATGTTCTTCCATCACGCGCTGTAGCTTCTCCTGCAACTTATCACGCTTGTGTTTGAGTTCAGCAAGGGTGCCGCTCCATTCTTTGGAGACATTGGCAGAGAGTTTGACGCCGTCCAGAGAAAAGTGCGTGCCGCCCAGCAAATCCAATTCATCACACACCGTAAGAATATCGCTGAAGATGGAAGAGATCTCTTTTTGCATGGAAGACACAAAGGCGGCAATCGTGCTATGGTCGGGGGCATACCCATAAGAGAGGGCAATGAAGAGGATGTTTTCATGGCAGGCACGTTCGATCTGGCGGGAACTGATCATGCCTTTGGCGTAGCCCAGCAGGATGATTTTGAGCAGGATCTTGGGATGGATGGCGGCCGCACCGGTCACATCGTTTTTGTAGCGTTCATCGAAGACCGACAGATCGATGTTCTCATCCACCAGTCGGTTGATGGTGTGCTCCAACGTTCCCGGAACCAGTTGGTCCTGGAGTGAAATAGGAAGCATTACCATTTGATCTTCATTGCTTGGTTTGTATTTTGCCATAGTGTCCTCTGGTGTATAAAACCCCGTCGCGTGGCATTAGTTATTAAAATCCCCTACTTTTTCGACAGTCTATCGCGGTAGGACAACCAGTTACCTAGCTGCCCCCGCACGGATCCCGGCGTGCGGAACTACCGCACCGGGCTCTTCAGAAATACTCGCATCCGCAAAGGCATTATGCCAGACCGGGAACAAAAGCCCTTCTTTCACGTCTGGGGCGATTGACGAGATATGGTTTCACAACACCGAAATGGGTCAATAGCTGCTTGAACCCTTCCCAATTATAGCTTTTACGCTGACTGCGCTGGTTGAGATACTCCCACAGATAGCGGAGCGCTCGGTAATAGAACTGAGCCAGGCTGGGATAGTTCCCATGCACCCCAAAGTGATTGAAGTACCCTCTCAGTTTGGCGTTCAGCAGACTGAACAAATCGGGTAAACGACGGTGTCGGTTCTCCTTACACCATAGCTTGAAGCGCATCAGGGAGTTGTTGAGGCTTCTACGGGAGGTGCGCTTGTCTACATGTGGCTTACCTGCCCGATCTTTTCCCCAGCGAAACTCAAAGCCCAGGAAGTTGAACGGCACACAGCCCATCTGTCTGGAAGGGCTGAATGGGAGGATGTGCGTTTTCTCGGCAGAGAGTTCCAGATTGAATTTCTTCATCCGTTCTCCCAATGCCTGGTAGAAACGCTGCGCGTCTTCTATCTTTTCAAAGGCACAGACAAAATCATCTGCGTACCTGATCAGACAGGCTTCTCCGCTACAGTTTGGGATCACCACTTTCTGAAACCACAGATCAAGCACGAAATGCAGGTAGATGTTGGCGAGGATCGGGGAAACGATCCCACCTTGAGGCGAACCCGTGATTGGGTGTACCACCCTGCCATCTGTCTCCAACACTCCGGCTTTCAGCCACTTTCCGATCAGCCACAGAAACGACTTGTCATCCACTCTTTCAGCCAACATCTTGAGCAACCACTCATGGTCGATGTTATCGAAGTAACCAGAAATATCTGCCTCGACCAGATAGTTGTATCTCCCAAATTGCAGTTTGACGGTTAGTTTGTCCACGGCGTCCATAACACCTACGCCGGGGCGATAACCGTAACTACAGTTGAGGAAATCCTGCTCGAAGATGGCTTCCAGAATGCGTTTGACCGCGATTTGTAGCAGCTTGTCTTGGGTGGCCGGAATCCCCAGTGGGCGCAACTTGCCATTCCCTTTTGGAATGTAACGCCGCAGGACGTTCTTGGCCCGGTAGCGTTTCCGTTTCAGGTCTTCCACCAATTGGTGGATATTTGCTTCCAGGTTCTGCTCATATTCAGCGGCACTCATACCATCGACGCCATGGGCGGCTTCTTTGCGAATATAGCGCCAACTATCCTTGAGCATCTCCTCGTTGAGCAATCTGAATAGGTCACGAAACCGGTGTTCCGGTCGTTCTCTTGCCTTCTTCGCTATGGCTTGCAGTGAGGTTAGCACGCTTGCATTCCGTTCCGACATGTACGGTTGTGTTCTCCTTTGCAAACTACGTACTCCTGTCAGCCCCTTCCCCATGTGAACGGTTCTCCCGTCTCAGAGTACTATGAGCTGATCTGACTCCCGATTGTTTCTGGCTTCCCTACTTGGTCTTTCGTTCAGCCTACCCACCTTGTGGCAGGAACGTTCGGGTCTCCCAAGTTCTTGTGCGTTTCTCTCGACACACGCCACGCCTTATGTAAACCCCGGCAGACCTTCGGAAAGCTCACCAAAAAAACGCTTTCTCTGTATTGGCTTCTGGGCCGTTGATCCCATTGCCGTCTGCTTGGATGGATCGCTCCATCGACGCAATAACGAGGCTATATCAGACTTCAGGAAGTGCGGTCTTCCCTGTGGCTTACGTCGTTCCCTGTGTACGCTTCAGTGATGTTGTTCGGTCTCTGATGTCAGTTGTTTGTGTTCCTGCTTTGCAGGCTCGTTGAAGTTGCTGACATCCCTGCTTCAACGCCGAGGTTTTCTCTTCGCGACGGTCACTCCTCTAACCGACCTGAGCGGCCTCCTTCATCACTGCAACACTCGGTACGAATGGCTGGTTAGGCCTTGTTCGGCAGGGACTTTCACCCTGCAAGAAACGCCAAGCTTCGCTTGGCGCACCAACGGTGAGCGTTAGCCGCAAGTGGGCGGGAGGGGGTTGAAAAAC
>Ga0302046_10004159_pt1 | contig 12894 bp, 10 predicted proteins | sample RVTome_11_FD_200261 | JGI IMG/M metagenome (GOLD analysis project Ga0302046, IMG submission 200261) | Soil microbial communities from uranium-contaminated site in the Upper Colorado River Basin, Wyoming, United States - RVT147D111 (version 2) ...
GCCGCTTCGACCAGGGCAATAGGCGCGGCCGGCAGGCCGCACCAGCAGAGCCGAAGCCCCGGTAGGGGCGCAGGCGACAAACTCGACCAGCAACCGTAGGTTGCTGGTCGAAGCACTAGCGGGGGGCGATGGTGCCGTCGGCGAGGACGATGGACCGCATCAGCGAGTCGATGCGGGCGATAGTTCCCTCGATGACCACGGGGTCGCCTCGCTCGATGCCGCTGCCGGTGTCGGAAGGCAGACCGACGGTGGCGTCGACGAGTGAGCTGCCGGCCGACTCGCCCGTGACCTGTCGGACGGTCACCGTTGCCTTGGTGCCCGGTATCGACCCGAGGTCGAGATCGGACGTGTACGCCCTGAGCGAGCGAAGCGACCCTTCCCACCGGACCCGGGAGCCGATGAGATCCTCCAGCTCGCGGTCCACGGCGAAGCTCAGCGCATTCCCTGAGAACATCGTTGTCACGATCCTGTCGAGGACGGCGGTGTCGAGAGTCGGCGGCGTCGGGATGGCGGCTTCGGGAGCCTGGTCGGGAGCCCGGCCGGCTACCGGCTCATCGACGGCAGCCGGCGGCCGGGGTTCGCCGAGGATGTCGAGCCTGGCGGGCGGCGGGGTCGGTTGCTCGACGACGGCGGGCATGACTCGCAGGGCGCTCGCCGACGCGATGAGGTCGCGGCCCTTCTGCACGAGCTGGTCGACCGAGTCCGTTAGCTGCGACTCGTGGACCATGGCGATGCTCGTCACCTCGATGGGCCGGTAAGCCCGGAAGAGATCGCGAAGCAGGTTCGCCTTGTCGTCGCTGAGCCAGCGGCGAAGCGCCTCCTCGTCGTCCGTTCTCGTCACGATGAGCGAGTCGAGGCCCTCCCACCCGGTCGACACCACCGGCAGGCGGCGCGGCTCGAAGGCCGGCTCGTGGTCTCGGCCGAGCATCTGCAGGCCGAACTCGAACGCCGGATAGTGGATGCGGTACCGAGTGACGAACCGATCGCCGGCCACGACCCTACCGATCGCCACCGCAAGCTCGCCCCGCGAGCCGAAGAACGCATCACCACCGCCCAGGGAATGATCGACCGAAACGCCGAGGCTGTCGGCGATCTCCTCCCAGTCGGTGCTGCCGAACTGGGCGCTCCTCGTCCTGGCCGAGAAGAAGTCTCCGAAGCGCAACCGACCGTTCATCGATGATCACAGGTCATATCGCCACGCAGGCCGGCAGGCTCGAGGGCGGTGACTGCTCCTGGGGACTCGACCACGTCGGTTCGACTGTACGGCCTCAGAGCCGCTCACCCAGGTAGTCGCCGACCTTGTCGAGTGAGACCCGATCCTGCGCCATCGTGTCCCGATCGCGCACGGTGACCTGGTGATCCTCGAGCGTGTCGAAGTCGATCGTCACGCAGTACGGCGTGCCGATCTCGTCCTGGCGCCTGTATCTCCGCCCGATCGCTTGGGTGACGTCGTGCTCGACGGTCCACCGCGGTCGTAGCTCGGCCGCCAACCGCTCGGAGACCTCGATGAGCTCGGACTTCTTGGAAAGCGGGAGCACCGCAACCTTGATCGGGGAGAGGCGGCTGTCGAGGCGCATCACCACCCTGATCTCGCCCTTCACGTCCTCCTCGTCGTAGGCGTCGATGAGGAAGGCAAACGTCGTTCGCGTCGCTCCGGCAGCCGGCTCGATGACATACGGGTAGAAGCGGTCGTCTGTGTCCTGGTCGAAGTACATGAGGTCCTTGCCGGAGTGTTCGGCGTGTGCCTTGAGGTCGAAGTCCGTCCGGTTGGCGATGCCCTCCAGCTCGTCCCAGCCCCACGGGAAGCGGTACTCGACGTCGAACGTGCCGGCCGAGTAGTGCGAGAGCTCGTCCTTCTCGTGGTCGCGCAGCCGCAGCGCCTCCTCGCTCATCCCGAGGTCGGTGTACCAGCGCCTGCGCTCGTCGACCCAGTAGCGGAACCACGTCTCGGCGTCCTTCGGATGGCAGAAGTACTCCATCTCCATCTGTTCGAACTCGCGGGTTCGGAAGACGAACTGGCCGGGTGTGATCTCGTTCCGAAAGGCCTTGCCGATCTGGGCGATGCCGAACGGCAGCTTCATCCTCGCGGTGCGCCGGACGTTCTCGAAGTTGATGAAGATGCCCTGGGCGGTCTCCGGGCGGAGGTACACCTGTTCGCCGGCGTCCTCGACCGGCCCCATCTGGGTGCGGAACATGAGGTTGAACTGCCTGGGCTCCGTGAACGTGCCGCGCATGCCGCACGTCGGGCATTGGTCGGCATCCTCGAGCTTGTCGAGCCGATGCCTGCTGTTGCAGTTGCGGCACTCGACGAGGGGATCCGTGAACGATGCCACGTGGCCGGACGCCTCCCAGACCTCCGGTGCCTGGATCACCGCAGTGTCGATCCCGACCACGTCGTCGCGGGTCCGCACCATCGAATGCCACCACTGCTCCTTGACGTTGCGGAGCATCTCCACACCGAGCGGCCCATAGTCGTACGCCGACCGTAGGCCCCCGTAGATCTCCGACGACTGGAAGACGAATCCCCGCTTCTTGGCGAGGTTGACGATCGTGTCGAAGTCGGCGGGCATGGCCGCGGATGGTAGTTGTCGGGCACCGCCTCCCGGCCACGATGCGGACGGCCGGGGAGCCGCCCACGGGAGGTCCGAGGTTTCCCGAGCCCCTTCAACTCGGGAAACCTCGAGGTCACGCCTCCTCGACGATGAGGGCGGTCACCATGCCGAACATGCCCTCCTCACGCTCGACGTGCGTGAGGATGTGGCAATGCCACACCCAGATCCCGGTCTCGTCCGGGTGCATCAGCACCGAGTACCGCTCGCCCGGGGCGACGAGCACCGTGTCGGCCCAATACGGATGATCGAGCGGAACACCGTCCTTGGCGAAGACGAGCTGCTTGAACTGGTGCTGGTGCATCGGGTGCACTTGGAGACCCTCGTTGTAGTAGTGGGCGGCGATCCAGTCTCCCTCGCTGACCACGTACGGCTCGGTGGCCGGGAACGACTTTCCGTTGAGCGAGAAGCCGATGACGCCTGCGTCGTTGAGCACGAGCGGTATCTCCTGCGAGATCTCGAGATCTTCTGGAATCGTCACGCCCGAGATCGTCTGCCCGTACGGGATCGGCGTGTCGCCGATGATGAACGTCCCGAAGAGCCCGTTCGTCACCTGCATCTGGCCGTGGTGATGGGCGTGGTACATGCCGATGGCCGGGGCGCGAGCCTCGAACTCGTACGTGAAGTCCTCACCGGAGTCGATGAGCTCCTGGGTGATCGGGGCGACGCCATCCATGGCGAACGGGGTCGCGATGCCGTGCCAGTGAACGTCGGTGCCCATGGGGAGCTCGTTGTGCACGACGACCTGCACGTTGTCGCCCACGTCGACCCTGATCGCAGGGCCCGGAACCTGTCCGTTGTACGTCCAGGCATCGACGACCCGCCCCGGCTCGACCTCCCACGGCGTGATGGCGACGGTGAGGTCGAACTGCTTCGTCCCGTCCTCCAGGATCGCCGGCTCGAGCGGCTGGTTCCCTTTGCCCTCCGTCTCGGCAGGGAAGGCGAGGATGCTGTCCATCATCGCCTGGTCGAGAGCCGCCCAGTCGGTGTCCTCGCCACCGCGCGTCCCCTCGCCGGTCGGCGTCGGCGCCCCCGACTGCACGGTCAGGACCGCATGCATACCGGACGCCTCGTGCCCGGCGACGCTGCAGATGAGCTGATACGTGCCTTGGCCGAGCTCGCCGAGGTCGACGGTCTCGCTTGCGCCGCTCTGGATGTTGCCGTCGGTGCCGCCGATGCCCTGGACGATGAGGTTGTGCTCGGCGCTGCCGTCGTTGTGGACGGCCAGCTGGATGTGGCCCGGCGGGACCACGAGGTCACCGGTGATCTTGTACTCGGAGAGTGAGACGTGTGCCGTGATCGCCTGGCCTTCGACCGTGGGTGCTGCCGCGTCGCCGTCCGGCTGCGCGGCGACCGTCGTCTCACCTCGCGCCGCGCTGATACCGGCCACGACGACGACACCGATCGCCAGCACGACCGCGAGGATCACGAAGATGTCGAACAGCTTGCCCTGGCCTGTGAACGAGCGAGACTCCGCCACGACTGGTCCTCCACTGTGAAGATCGAGTTGTGGCGAGGATCACGAATGAGCATCCGATCGACCACGGCCGAAGGTCCCTAATGGGCCCGCCCGGGACCACGCCGCCAACACCGGCGTCCTCGGTCAGGCCTTGCCGAAGCGGCGCTCCCTGGCCTGGTACTCCTCGATGCACGCCGCCAGTACCTCCCTGTCGAAGTCCGGCCAGAGCACCGGGCTGAACACGTACTCGGCGTAGGCCGCCTGCCACGGGAGGAAGTTCGACGTGCGATGTTCACCGGAGCTGCGGATGACGAGGTCGACGTCCGGCATGTCCGGCACGGAGAGGTGGGAGGCGAACACCTTCTCGTCGACGGATGACAGCCCGCCCGCTGCCGCTTGCTGGGCGATCGCCCTGGCGGCTGCGACGAGCTCGGAGCGGCCCCCGTAGTTGAATGCGAACACGGTCGTCATGCCGGTGTTGTGCTCGGTGAGGCTCTCAGCCGAAGCGATCCGGGACCGGAGCGCATCAGGCACGCGAGGGTCGTGGCGGTCACCGATGAAGATGATCCGGGTGTTGGCGGCGTGGAGTTGGTCGCGGCGCCGCTCCAGCACGTCTGCGTTGAAGTGCATGAGGAACTCGACCTCGTCGGCCGACCGGGTCCAGTTCTCCGTGGAGAACGTGTACGCCGTGAGCCACTCGACGCCGAGGAGCCGGGCACCGTCGATGACGTCGAAGAGCGCCGGCTCCCCCTGGGCGTGGCCGGCTGTCCTCGGGTAGCCCCTCGCCTCCGCCCATCGGCCGTTGCCGTCCATGATCAGCGCCACGTGCCTCGGGACGCGGGCGCGGTCGACGCCGGGAGCGTATTCGCCCTGGTCAGACATCGAGCACCGCCAGGCTCTCGAGCCGCCTCTCGAGGTGGTACTCGAGGAACCGTCTCGCCACGCCCATCGCGTCCCTCGAGAGGTGAGGATCGACAGCCGGGAGAGCAGCGAGATCGGCGGCAGCTACCGCAGCCAGGTAGCCCGTCAGACCGGCTCGCAACGCGTAGGCGCCGGGGGTGCGGCACCGCTCGCAGAGCACCCCGCCGGAGGGAAAGCTGAACCGGCTCAGCTCTTCTCGGCGCCCGCATCCTGCGCACGCCTCGAGCGCCGGCGCCAGACCCACCGTCCCCGCCGACTTGAGGAGGAACGAGGTGACCAGGTCGGGGTGCGGTTCTGTGACGGTGTCGAGAGCACGCAAACCCCGCTGCAGCAGGAGGAACAGCCGCACCGACGACTCGCCTTCCGCCGAGACGGCGTCCGCCACCTCGACCATCGTCCCGGCGGCGACGACCCGGTCGAGGTCGTTGCGGAGTCGATGGAACGGCTCGATGAGGGATACCTGAGTGATCGTGTCGAGGTTGCGGCCCTCGTAGAGCACCAGGTCGACGTGGGAGAACGGCTCGAGGCGCCCCCCAAACCGGCTCCTGGTCTTCCTGACACCCTTGGCGACGGTACGGAGCTTCCCTCGATTGGGGCTCAGCAGAACCACGACACGGTCGGCCTCTCCGAACGGATAGGAGCGCAGCACTATCCCCTGGTCGTGTCGCAACGCCATTGCAGGTGTCCTCCAGCCGCGAGGGTAACGGCGCACGACGCCTGCGCGGTGCCGGGCACCGGGATCACCCGGATAGTCCGCCGTCCGGCTTACCCTGGTTCCCGAGTGGCAGATGAGGAGGCGTGTGATGACGCGACTCGACGACGAATCCCGCGGCGTGTTCCTCGAGGAGCACCCGGACTGGGCGCTCGAGGGCGAGTCGATCAGCAGGACGTTCGTGCGCAGGGACTTCAGGGACGCGATGGGCTTCGTGACACAGGTGGCGCTCGCCGCCGAGGTCGCCGACCACCATCCGGACATCGACATCCGATGGAACAAGGTGACGCTCGTTCTCAGCACCCATTCGGAGGGCGTCCTCACGGAGCGTGACACGTCACTTGCTTCGGCGATCGACGAGCTCTAGCGGCCCTGCCTAGCCGCCGACGTCGCACGACCTCACCGTGATCACGATGGTCCCGGAACGACTCCGGTTGCCGGCTCCATCCGTCGCCACGATGGTCGCTTCGAGCGTCGTCCGTTCCCCCTCGGGAACCAGGCCCGCCTCGAAGGTGAACGAGCCGGTGGCATACGGATCGTCGAACGCCATGGCGGTGACGCCCGTCACCCGGCTGCCATTGAAGACCGCCGACCAGTCGAGCACGACGGAGTCGATCCCCGACGGGTCGCTGACCCTCACGCCGATGCGGGCCCTGTTCGGGCCCAGCGGGCACGCCTGACCAGGGCCGAGCGCCTCGTACACGACGTAGTTGTCGACGAGAGGTCTGCTGAGCCGGGGCCCCTCGACGTCGCGGGCAGTCACGGTGAGTTGAGCGATTGTCGAGTTGCCGGTCGTGTCCGCGGCTCTGATCCGCACCGTGAGCGGGAAGAACCGCCCGAGGCCTCGCCTCGCCAGCGTGACCTGCCCGGACGCCGCGTCGATCTTCAAGACCTCGTTGGGATCGTCGAGGATCGCATAGGAAACCGAATCCCCCTCGTCCTCGTCGCGGGCGACCACCGTTCCGACCACCGTGTTGGGAGCGGCCCCCGCCTCGATCGAGAAGGCGTGGTCGTCGAGGAGGGGCGGCTCCGGCACGTCACCGACCGCCACCGCCACGACGAATCCGGCATGCGCCCCACTGGGGTCGACGACGTTTCCGCGCAGCTCGAGCGCCGCCGACTCCTCGTGGTTGAGGGTTCTCGAGGCAGTGACGACGCCATCGTCATCGACGGCCAACCAGTCCGTGTCACCGTCGGTCACCACGAAGGTGAGCTCGTCGCCGTCGATGTCGCTCGCCGACAGGGACCCGACGGTGGACCCGCTCCCGAGCCCCTCGTCGACGGAGACCCGCAAGTCGCTCGCGGTGGGCGCGTCGTTCACCGGAGCGAGATCGATCGCCATCGTCCCCGAGGCGATGGCAACGCCGTCCGTGACGTCGTACACGAAGGAGTCGGCGCCGTTGTGATTCGGCGGCGGCCGATAGATGACAGATCCCGCCGCCGAGATAGTCGCGGTTCCACCCTGTTCAGTGATGAGCTCACCCGACGTGGCCATGCTCACGGGATCGCCCTCGATGTCGTACCAGCCGGAGAGCGCGTCGAACGAGATGTCGACGTCCTCGCGGCCGGACACTTCGAGTGCCCCGTGGCGCGGCGCGTCGTTGCGCCCCTCGACCGTCACGCTCACCGGCACGGTCAGGGTCGCCGCGCCATCCGAGACCTGGTACGTGAACGAGTCGCTGCCGAAGAAATCGTCGGCGGGCACGTATGCCGTCACGCCTGAGGCGACCACTCCTCCCTGGGCGGTGAAGCGGTCGAACCCGGTGATCTCTATGGGATCGCCCTCGGGATCGACGATCCCGGCGAGCGGATCGATGCGGAGGACCGAGTCCTCGGCAACCGAGAACGATGGTGCGTCGACCAGTCGCGGTGCGTCGTTCACCGGTGTGACGGAGATCCGCACGGTTGCCGATGCCGTGTCACCCTCCGGGCGCGTCACGGTGTAGGTGAGAGTGTCCTGTCCGTTGAAGTCGGGTGCCGGACGGTATGTGATGGCGGACTCGCCGGCGGTGGCGGTCCCACTGCGAGGAGCGTCCCCGATCGCCATCGAGATGCCCGGCACACCGGCGCCGCCATCGTTGGCCAGGACATCGATGACGGCCGTGGTGTCCTCGGCAACGACCACCACGTCGTCGCGGGTGACGAGCGGTGGCAGCGGCGACCGGGGCTCGTCGGTGGCGGGCGGATCGACGGCAGGGTCGCCTGAGCCGACGGTGGTGTCGGTCGTCTCCCCGTCGTCTCCCACGACCGGTCCGGTGCCGCCTGCGAGAACGGTCGTGTCGGAGCTCGGGTCGGCGACGCGATCGATGGCGGCCGGACCGGCCGGAACGTCGTCCGACGTGATCACGGCGATGCCGCCTGCTGCGGCGGCCACGAGGAGCAGCACCCCGGCAGCGATCCCGGCGATGCTCTGCGCCCCGGCGCCGACCACCGCGGTCGTGGCGACGGCCGCCGCCGCGGCGGTCGTCGCGGTCCCGGCCGTCGCCGCGGTCGTCGCGGTACCCGCCGCCGCGCCTGTCGCCCCGGCGCCGGCTGCCGTGGCCCCCCCTGCACCCGACGCTCCATTGGTGCCGATCGTGGCGGCGGCGCTTGCTGCGGCGCCCGCTGCCGCAGTGGCCGCGGCGGAGCCCCAGATCGATTCCTGAAGCCCGATGGGAACGGGCACCGCCGCCAATGCAGCGAACAGCTTCAGGGGCACGAACAGCGTCCTGCGGTTCTCGTGGCAGACGCCGCACTCCCTGGCGTGCTTGTCGACGGACCTGCGCAACTCTGGAGTCAGCTCCGGTCCCCCGTGGGCGTTCACGATGGCGGCCAGCCCCTCGCAGTCGCGACGACCCTTCCGCACGAGCAGGTACGTCGCCATGGTGTCCGACACCGACTTCTTCATGCGGCTCACCATCGTGTAGGCGTTGCCCTTGGAGACACCGAGCACCTCGGCTATCTCGGCGCTGTCGAGACCGTGCCTGACGTGGAGGTCCATCACCGTGTACGTGCGCTCGTCGAGCCCGGCCGCCGCCTCCCAGACGATCTCGGCCGCCTCACGAACCTCGACCTGGTGCACCGGATCGTCGGTGAGGTCGACGGTGATAATGGCGAGCGATATCCGTTCCTCGACCTCGACATCCGTGAACCCGCCGACGGCCACCGCCCTCTTGGAGCGCTTGATGCGATTGAGGGCGTTGCGGTGAGCGATGGTGAAGAGCCAGCTCTTGAAAGAAGCGGGGTTCTTGAGGTGGCCGAGGCGCTCGAACGCCTTCACGAAGGTGTCCTGGGCGACGTCGGCGGCTTCGTCGCGATCGCGGAGCAGCCTCGTGAGGAAGTCGAAGATCTCCGCGAAGTAGCGCTCGTAGAGGATCGCGAACGCATCGACACCGCCCCGGCGGGCGAGCACGACGAGGTCGGCGTCCTCGGTCGGTAGCGCAGTTGTCATGCCTTCTCCGAGCCCCCCGTGGTGACCAACGGTAGCCGTACTTTGCGTCAGCGTGGCAGGGGAGCGGAGAGACCAAGAGGGACCGCTCCCGATGGAACGGTCCCTCGATCGATCATGCCGCCCCCACCAGGCTGTTCGGCACGATCACGGCCTTCCTACTCCCGAGCGGCCCGCCGTTGCAAGACCTTCGAGTATGAGACACCCGAATGGACTAGTTCTTACACGAAACGGCTGAGAAAAGGCCGATATGAGCCGACGGACCCAGAGGGCTCGCCGGGAGCCCCCCTGCCGACGACCTCGGCCCGGATTCAGTACCCGAGCCGGTCGAGTGCGTGGTCGCGTCGCTGCCAGTCGGCCTCGACCTTGACGCGCAGTTCCACGAACACCTGGGCACCGAAGAGTCGCTCCAACTCCTCTCTCGCCTCGGTGCCGACCGCACGGAGAAGCGCTCCACCCTTACCGATGACCATCCCCTTGTGTGACGTCTTCTCGACGAAGATCGACGCCCCGACGTAGACGAGGCCGGACTGGCGCGTCTCGATCTCGTCGACGACCACGGCGAGAGAGTGCGGCAGCTCGTCGCGCAGCCGCTCCAGGAACTTCTCACGAATGAGCTCGGCGGCGAGTTGCTCGTCCGCTTGGTCGCTCGTCACGTCCGGCGGGAAGAAGAAGGGCCCCTCGGGCACGAGATCGAGGAACTCGGAGAGGATCGGTTCCAACCCCTCGCCGTGCAGTGCCGACACGGGCACGTACCCGGCGAAGTCCCACTCGGCCGCCTCGGCGAGCTGTTCGACCACTTGCTCTCTCGTCGCCTTGTCGACCTTGTTGACCGCAACGACGACCGGAGCGGACGAGGCGGCGAGCCGCTCGGCGACGAGGCGATCGCCCGGGCCGATGCGCTGCGATGCGTCGAGCACGAACAAGGCGCCGTCCGTTTCCGCCAGGGTGCCGTGGACCAGGCGATTGAGACGCTCTCCGAGCGCGGTACGCGGCTTGTGTAAACCGGGGGTGTCGACGAACACGAGCTGGGCGTCGCCGCGGGTGAGCACGCCGCGCACGGTGTTGCGGGTGGTCTGCGGGCGGCTAGACGTGATGGCGACCTTCGTCCCGACGAGGCTGTTGACGAGGGTCGACTTGCCGACGTTGGGCCGACCGACCACAGCCACGAACCCGGACCGGGTCATCGACGCGGCGTGAGCCGCACCCTGGCGACCCGGCGCCCTTGGACCCGATCGGCCACGAAGACGTGGTGGTCGAGCTCGAAGGCCTCGCCTTCACGCGGCACCCGACCCGCAAGGCTCAGCACCAGTCCGCCGACGGTGTCCCACTCGTCGGCCGGGAGGTCCGAGCCGATGATGGCAGCGAGCTGGTCGACGCCGAGGCGAGCGTCGACGAGGAACTCGCCTGAGCCGAGCTCGGTGACCATGGGCTCCTCCGAGTCGTACTCGTCGACGATCTCGCCGACCAGCTCCTCGAGGAGGTCCTCGATCGTGACGAGGCCGGAGGTCCCGCCGAACTCGTCGACGACGATGGCCATGTGCACCCGATTTCCCTGCATCTCCCTGAGCAGCTCGGCGACCCGCTTCGACTCCGGCACGAGGTAGGCGGGGCGCATCACGTCCCTCGCCGATATCGGACCCTCTCCCCTGTCCAGGAGCTCGAGCAAGTCGCGTGCGTAGAGCACGCCGACCACGTCGTCGATGCCCTCGCCGACGACGGGCACCCTGGAGCGGCCCTCGGCGATCACCAGGTCGAGCGCCTCGTCCGTCGAGTCGTCTGCTCGGATGGTGATCATGTCGGTTCTCGGGACCATGACCTCGCGCACGAGCGTGTCCGTGAACTCGAGGACGGAGGTGATCAGCTCGCGCTCCCGCTCGTCGTCTTCGGTGTCGACGTCCTCCACCTCTTCGTGCTCGTCCTCGTCGAGGTCGGAGATGAAGTCCGCCGCCGCCTCGCCGAACGTCACCGCGTGGTGCAGCAGCCCTGCGAACCGATAGGCGAGGACGCGGGGGCGCGATCTCCCGACGATCCGCGGGATGAGGTCGCCGATGAAAACGAAGAGGATCCCGACGATCACGAGGGCGACGAGCAGCGGCCACCCGTCGAGCAGGCGAGCGAGCGCCCACGAGGCGGGCATTGCCGCCGCCACGAGCAGTCCCGTGTGATAGGCGGCGAGCGCCGGCTGGATGCGGGGACGGTCGTCGAGCAGCTCGGCGACGAGCGCCGCCCGCTCGTCGCCTTCGGCGGCGTCGTGGAGCGCGTCGGCCCGTGGCGTGCGGACGAGCGATGCGCCCGCCGCCCGGATGACGGAGGTGAGACCGACGAGGATCACCGCGAAGGCCAGAGCGAGGGTCGTCATGAGGGCTTCACCCGGCCGGCCGAGGCGAGCAGCTCTCGCTCCCGACCCTCCATCAACTCCGCCTCGGCGTCATCGACGTGGTCGTAGCCCAGTAAGTGGAGGAGCCCGTGGACCACCATCAGCGCCATCTCGTCCTCGAAGCGTACCGCGCCTGCCGCGGCGTTGGCACGAACGACTGCCGGGCAGACGAGCACGTCACCGAGCACCGGAGGCGGCCCCCCAGGCACCCGCTGCGGCGGCACCCCCGGCGAGAGGTCCTCGATCGGGAACGAGAGAACATCCGTGGCTCCCAGCTTCCCGAGGTGCCGCTCATTGTGTTCCGACATCGCCTGCTCGTCGACCATCGTGAGCGAGACCTCCGTGCCTTCGGGGCACAGCTCCGCCGCCAGGACACGCTCAGCCAGCTCCACGAGTTGTCCGGGTTCGAGAGGGTCGTCTTGCTCGTCCGCGAACTGGACGCTCATCGATCCTCCGCCCGCGGCCCCGGGAAGCCGGGGTACGGGATGCGGGTGTGGTAGTAGCCGATGAGCGCCTGGACGATGGCGTGCTTGACGCGAGTCAGGTCTCCGAACGTGAGGTCCGACTGGTCGAGCTGGCCGTCCTCGAGCTTCTCGCCGACGACGGAGTCGACGAGCTTCCTGAGGCTGTCGGCGGTCGGGTCCTCCTGCTGGGCGAGTGCCCGGGCGGCGCCCTCGACTGCATCGGAGATCATGAGGATCGCCATCTCCTTGCGCCGCGGCTTGTCTCCCGCGTGGCGGAAGAGCCCCGGGTCGACGCTGGGATCGGCGTCCAATGCCTGGTGATAGAAGTAGCGCATCAGCCCGGTCCCGTGGTGCATCCGGATGCCGTCTGCGACCTCGTCCGGGATGCGGTACTGGCGGGCGAGCTTGAGGCCGTTCGTCACGTGGTCGCGGATGATGGTCGCAGACTCCTCAGGCGCCAGCTCGTCATGCGGATTGGACACGCCGAACTGGTTCTCGATGAAATACTGAGGCTGCTCGGTCTTGCCGAGGTCGTGGTAGTAGGCCGAGGCCTGCGCCAGCAAGGCGTTCGCCCCGATCGCCCTGGCCGCCTTGCCGGCAAGCGTCCCCACGAGGATGGAGTGGTTGAACGTCCCGGGGGCGTGCTCCTCGAGCAGCCGCAGGGCGGGATGGTTCCTGTCGGTCAGGTCGAGGAGCGTGATCGTCGTCGTCATCTGGAACAGGTTCTCGAGGAACGAGAGCAATCCCTGCGCGGCCAGGCCGGCGATGATGCCGCCGATCACGGCGAACATGGCGGCGGTGACGACCGACTCCCACCCCAGGTACATCCAGGCAACGGCCCCGGCGAGCGGGGCGAGCACGAGTGCCGACAAGGTGACTGCCAGCCTCAGCTCACGGCGGCTCGACACCGCAGAGACGAAGG
>Ga0302046_10004160_pt1 | contig 12894 bp, 11 predicted proteins | sample RVTome_11_FD_200261 | JGI IMG/M metagenome (GOLD analysis project Ga0302046, IMG submission 200261) | Soil microbial communities from uranium-contaminated site in the Upper Colorado River Basin, Wyoming, United States - RVT147D111 (version 2) ...
ACCTGATGATTCGTACCGACGCCATCGGCAACAAATTCGAGTTCATCGCCATTGCCGCCGAACGCTGCAAGCAGCTGCAGCGGGGAGCCCGCCCGCGCATCGAAACCCAGTCCCGCAAGTGGGTGACGGTGGCCCAGGAGGAGGTCGTGGCCGGGATGATTGAATACAGCTATGGACCATTCCCGGAGGAGGTCGCGGCCGAGCCCGAAGTGGGGGAAGTGACTACCGAGGCCTATCCGATCGAGGAACATGGCTCGGGGAACAGCGAGTAAGAGCGCGGGCGCGAAGGCCCCCTCCGGCCGGGGAGCGCGCATCGTTCTCGGCGTGAGCGGCGGGATCGCGGCCTACAAGGCGGCCGAGATCATCCGCTCCCTGGTGCGCCAGCAGTGCGACGTCCACGTGCTGATGACGGCCCATGCCGGCGAGTTCATCACGCCCCTCACCTTGCAGACCCTGTCGGGCCATCCCGTGCTCAGCAGTCAGTGGGATCTGTCGGCGGGACCGGATATCCAGCACATCGCGTTGAGCCGCGACCTCGATCTCTTCCTGGTGGCCCCGGCCACGGCCAATACCCTGGCCAAGATGGCGCACGGCCTCGCCGACGACCTCCTCAGCACTTTCCACCTGGCGGTCACCGCGCCGGTCGTGGTCGCTCCCGCCATGAACCTCTGGATGTGGGAACATCCCGCGACGCGGCACAACATCGACACCCTGCGCCAGCGCGGCGTCCAGATCATCGACCCGGGAGTCGGCGAGCTGGCGTGCGGCGAGGAGGGAGTGGGCCGGATGGCGGAGCCGGAGCAGATCGTCGACGCCACTCTCAAACGGCTCAAAAAAAAACCCCGCCGACCCTTGCAGGCCGCCGCGTTCTGGTGACCGCGGGACCGACCCGCGAGGCGATCGATCCCTCCCGTTTCCTCAGTAATCCGTCGTCGGGCAGAATGGGTTATGCGCTGGCTGCCGCCGCTGCCGAGCGCGGGGCGATGGTCACGCTGATCAGCGGGCCGACGTCGCTGCCGCCGCCCGGCGGGGTCCAGTTGGTGCGTGTCACTTCGGCCGACGAGATGTTCCGCGCCACCCTGAACCAATACGCCGGCGTCGACCTCGTCCTCAAGTCGGCGGCCGTTGCCGACTATCGTCCCGAGGTCAGCGCCAGCGGTAAACTCAAGAAGGAGACGCTGCGGCGCCGCTCGAAACGCAATGAGGCGGGCGATCGCACCATCGATCTGCGCCTGATCGCGACCCCCGATATTCTCGCCGAGCTCGGCCGCCGCAAGACACCGGGACAGGTGCTCGTCGGCTTCGCGGCGGAGACCGATGACCTGGTGCAGAACGCCAGCAAGAAGCTGGAGGCGAAGAACCTCGATCTGGTGGTCGCCAACCGGATCGGCCGCGCCATGGAGGGATTCGAGGCGGACACCAACCGGGCGATCGTCATCGACCGCCATGGCCGGCGGACCGAGCTGCCGCTGATGACCAAGCGGCGGATGGCGGAGGTGATCCTGGACATGAGCGAGGCGCTTCTGGGCGCTCGCCGGCGGCGTCCCGCCGCCGGGAGATCGCGATGAGCGATGGCCGCAGCCCATTGACCGAGCTGCGGGACCGATTGATCTGGCTGCGCACGCTGGGGGTCGAGGAGATCGGAGGGGCCGGACCGGTGCATGCGGGCCCCGTGGCGGAGAGCGCCGCGGGCGATGACGAGGCCGGCGACCGGCGTGCCGGCGCAGGGTACGGCGCGAAGCCGGTGACCCAGCCCGGCCTGTTCGGATCCGGGCGGATGGACGGCGCGGCCCCCCCGGACCGGGGGGATCGCCCGCGCCTGCGCCGGGGGGCCGGCGGGGCGCCGGCCTCACCGATTGCGACCACCGTGCCCCCGGATGCCCCCGATACGGCAGCACGGCTATCGCTCATCCGCGCCGATCTGGGAGACTGCCGTCGCTGCAAGCTGCACGAAAAGCGGACCAGTATCGTCTTCGGTGTCGGCGATCCTCAGGCCCGATTGATGTTCATCGGCGAAGGGCCCGGCGCCGACGAGGACCGCCAGGGAGAGCCGTTCGTCGGCCGCGCCGGGCAGCTGCTGACGAAGATCATCGAGGCGATGGGATTACGGCGGGATCAGGTCTACATCGCCAACGTCGTGAAGTGCCGGCCGCCCGAGAACCGCACGCCGTTGCCGGACGAGGTGATCACCTGCTCGCCCTTCCTGTTCCAGCAGATCGCCGCCATCCGCCCGCGGGTCATCGTCTGTCTCGGCACGCCGGCGGCGCAGACCGTCCTCGGCACACGGGAAACGATCACCCGGATGCGTGGCACCTTCCGCGAGGTCGACGGGATCCGAATCATGCCGACCTTTCACCCCGCCTACCTGCTGCGCAACCCGGCCGCCAAACGGGAGGTCTGGGACGACATGAAGCTGGTCATGGCCTGCCTGAAGACGGAGGAATGACGACGGTTCGCGCCTCCGTCGCCATTCCGCGCCCGGTCCGGCGGCTGTTCACCTACGCGGTCCCGCCCGCCCTGCTCGACCGGTGCCGGCGCGGTGTCCGGGTCATCGTCCCGTTCGGCCGCAACCGGCTGACGGGATACGTCCTCGCACTCGAGGAAGGCGGCGTCCGCAGCGGGCCGCCGATCCCCCTCAAGCAGATCGAGGAGGTCCTCGACCCGGAACCGGTCCTCGACGACGCCATTCTCGACCTCACCTCGTGGGGAGCCGACTATTACGTCACCTCGTGGGGCGAGATGATCCGCGCGGCGTTGCCCGGCATGAGGGCCCGGCTGAGCCGGGAGGTGGTGCTCACCGTCGCGGGCCGCGCGGCGCTGGCGGCGGGCGCGGGCGATCCGGGCGGGGGACCGGCGCGCGGAGCGGACTGTTCCCCGGCCGACGTGGAGATCCTCAGGCTGGTCGAAAAGTACGCGCGCGGCGAGGAGCGGGGGATGCGGCTGCCAAACCTGCGGCGCCGGATCGGCGCGGCCTTCAGGCCGGCGGCGATCGCCGCCCTGCGCCGGCGTGGCCTGCTGCGCGAGATCGACGTCGCCATCGCACCGGGTCCGGGGCGGCGCGAATGTGAGATCGTCCACCTGGCGGCAGCGGCGGAATCGTCGCCGCCACAGCGCGGCGAGCGCCAGCAGGCGGTCCTGCGCGCCCTGGGAAAGGCGCCCGGCGGCATGGAGATGAGCCTTCTGCTCGCCGCGGCGTCCGCCAAACGCCCGACGTTACGCACTCTGCTCGATCGGGGCCTGGTGCGGATCGAGTCCCGCGAGATGCCGAGACGGCCGCAGGAACTGTCGGGCGAGGCGCCGGCGCCGGCCCCCCTGCGTCTGTCGCCGGCCCAGAAACAGGCCGTCGACGAGATCAGGGATCTGCTGGGGGCGTCCCGGTTCGCTCCCTGCCTGCTGCACGGCGTCACCGGCAGCGGCAAGACCGAGGTCTACATACGCGCCATCGAGAGCACTCTGGCGCTCGGCCGCCGTGCCCTCTACCTGGTGCCGGAGATCGGCCTGACGCCGCTGCTGGCGAAACGACTCCGGAGCCGGTTCGGTGAGGCGCTGGCGCTTCTCCATTCCGGTCTGACGGACGGCGAGCGCTTCGATGAGTGGCGGCGGATCAGGGCGGGGCAGGTCACCGTGGTGCTCGGGGCCCGCTCCGCGGTGTTCGCGCCGCTGCCCGATCTCGGCCTGGTCGTCATCGACGAGGAACATGACGCCTCGTACAAGCAGGACGAGTACCCGCGTTACAGCGGGCGTGACCTGGCGATCATGCGCGGCAAGATGTCCGATGCCGTGGTCGTGCTCGGTTCCGCGACGCCGAGCATGGAGAGCTACCACAACGCCCGGCGCGGCAGATACCGCCTGCTGAGCCTGCCGCACCGGGTGGGCGGGGCCCGCATGCCCGACGTGGTGCGGGTCGACATGCGGCGCGAGTTCGCCGAGGTCGGCCGCGAGACGATCATCTCGAGACAGTTGGCAAGCGCCATCGACGAGCAGCTGCAACGCGGCGAGCAGACGCTCGTTCTTCTCAACCGGCGGGGCTTTTCGACCTTCGTGCTGTGTCGCGCCTGCGGCGAGCGGGTCGAATGCCGCTCCTGCAGCATCGCCATGACGCTCCACCTGCGACAGCGGGCGTTGCGCTGCCACTACTGCGACGCCCGGCGCAAGGTGCCGGAGCGCTGTCCGTCCTGCCGCAGCGAGCATATCCATTTCGGCGGCACGGGGACCGAGCGGCTGGAGGACCGGCTGCGCGACCGTTTCCCGGCCGCGCGGATCGTGCGCATGGACAGCGATGCGGTGCGCGGCCGCGGCGCGGCCGAGCGCATCCTCAGCAGCGTCGAGCGCGGCGAGGTCGATATCCTTCTGGGCACCCAGATGATCTCCAAGGGGCATGATTTCCCCAACGTCACGCTGGTCGGTGTCCTGGGTGCCGACGCCCTTCTCGGCATGCCCGATTTCAGAGCGGGAGAGCGAACCTTCCAGATCCTGTCGCAGGTCGCCGGTCGAAGCGGCCGCCGTGAGCGCGGGGGCAGGGTCATAGTGCAGGCCTATTACGTCGATCACCACGCCATCCGGACCGCCTGCCGGCACGACTTCGACGCCTTCGCGCGTGCGGAGCTGGAATACCGCCGGGTGATGAACTACCCGCCGTTCAGCGCCATGGCGCTGGTGCTGCTGCGCGATCGGCGGCTGGAGAAGGCGAGCGCCGCCGCCGCGCGGGTGGCGGCTGCGCTGCGCAGGCGGGGCAGCGCGGCGCTGCAGGTGCTCGGCCCCACACCGGCCCCGCTGGAGCGCCTGCGCGGGCTGTACCGCGTGCAGGTCATTCTGAAGGGACGCGGACGGCGTGACGTGCAGGCCGCCCTGGCGGCGCTGCATGAGGAGCTGGAGAAACAGGGGCCCGGCTGCCAGCAGATGACGATCGACGTCGATCCACTTTCGACTCTGTGAGATCGGGGGAAGGTCAGGGGACGATCTCGAGGCCCGGGCTGCCTTCCGCCGGCAGCACTTCCCCGATCACGGCGGCGCTGTCGTTACCCTTGGCGCGCAGCCGTTTGACCAGCTCGGTCGCCTGCTCGGGCGGCAGCGAGATGAGGAGGCCGCCCGAGGTCTGCGGATCGACGATGAGCCAGGTCTGCTCTTCCGGGAAGCGGCCGGAGAAGGTGAGATGCCCTCTGGTCACCTGGAGGTTGGAGGCGGTCACCGAGGTTGCCACTCCCTGGCCGATCAGGTCGAGGCTTTCCTCGTACTTCGGAATATCGCTGAAGCGCATCCTGAGGCGGACGTTGCTCCCCTTCGCGATACCGATGGCGTGTCCCGACAGGCCGAATCCGGTCACGTCGGTGCAGGCGTGCGGCTCGAACTCGAGCATCATCTCGCATGCATCCTTGTTCAGGGTCGCCATCCAGGCAACCGCCCGGTCGAGAAGTTCGTCGGCAACCAGGCCGCGCCGGTGTCCGGTGATCACCACCCCGGTTCCGATCGGCTTGGTCAGCACCAGGTGATCGCCCGGCCGCGCGCCGGTGTTGGTCAGGATGCGGCCGGGGTGGATGATCCCGGTCACCGAGAGGCCGTACTTGAGCTCGTCGTCGCGCACCGTGTGTCCACCGACCAGGGTGGCGCCGGCCTCCACGATCTTGTTGTAACCTCCCTCCATGATGCGGCGCAGATCATCGCGATCGATCCCGCGCGCGGGGAAGTTGCAGAGATTCATGGCGGTCAACGGCCTGCCGCCCATCGCATAGATATCGGAGATCGAATTCGCCGCCGCGACCTGGCCGAAGCGATAGGGATCGTCGACCACGGGGGTGATGTAGTCGACGGTCTGCACCAGGGCGATGTCGTCGGTGAGCCTGTACACACCGGCATCATCGCCGGTCTCGAATCCGACCAGCAGGTTCGGGTCGCTCTTCGCCGCGCCGGCGAAGTCCTTGACGATCTCGCTCAGATCCACCGGACTGAGTTTGGCCGCTCAGCCACCGGATCGGGCGTGGCTGGTCAGCCTGGCGCCTCTTTGTTCGCTCACGGATCCCCTCGCTTGTGCGGATGCAGCTCGTGCATGCCGTCGTGGGTACCCCGTGATGGTAGCCTCGTTCGCCTTGCCTGTCAACGTAAGCCGCCTGACTGGAAAGGGTTGCGAGGGAAGGGCCGGGATCCGGGTGCGCTATAATGCCGGCGGACATGGACGAGCCGCACGACATCACCGACAATGTTCTCGACCTGGTAGGCCGGACGCCGCTGGTGCGCATCCACCGGATGAATCCGGAGCCCGGCGTGTCGCTGCTGGCGAAGCTCGAAGGATGCAACCCGATGGGCAGCGTCAAGGAGCGGATTGCGCTGCGCATCGTCGCCGAAGCCGAGCGCCGGGGGACCCTCAAGCCGGGGATGACCCTGCTGGAATCGTCCAGCGGCAACACCGGAATCGGCCTCGCCATGGTCGGAGCGGTCAAGGGCTATCGCGTCGTCATCACCATGGCGCAGAAGGTGTCGATGGAACGGCGTCAGATCCTGCGCGCGCTCGGAGCGGAGATCGTCTTCACCGGCCCGGCGGGGGGCTCGGACGATGCGTGGGACCTCGCCGATCGGCTGGAGCGGGAAAACCCGGAACGGTACTTCCGCATCGCCCAGTATGAAAACCCGCTCAACCCGCTGGCCCACTACGAAGGGACGGCGGAGGAGGTGTGGCGTCAGACCGGGGGACGGGTCGACTGGCTGGTCCTGACTCTGGGGACCTGCGGCACCCTGGTCGGCATGGGACGGCGTCTCAAGGAGCATAATCCGAAGCTCCGGGTCGTCGCGGTGGAGCCGCAGAAGCAACACGCCCAGCAGGGCATCAGGAACATGGAGGAATCGCGCGTTCCGGTGATCATGGACTGGAGCCTGGTGGACGAGCGGATGGTCGTCAGCGACGACGATGCCATGCGGACGACTCGACAGCTCGCCCTGCAGGAGGGGATCCTGGGAGGCATTTCGTCCGGCACCGCCTTGTTCGCCGCCATCGAGGTGGCGCGGCGCGAGCGCCGTGGGTCGATCGTGACCCTCTTCCCGGACCGCGGCGAGAAATACTTCAGCACTCCGCTCTTTCCGCCCGGCCCCGATCCCTCCTGCTGAACGAAGCCCGGGAAGTCCCGGGGAGGTCGGATCCGCGGTGGCAGCAGAGGTCTGGTGAGCGATGCACGCTAGCCGAACGATGGTCGTGCAGGTCGTGGCCTGCGATTCGATGGACGAGGCGCTGCGCGCCTACCGCCACGCCGACCCGCGCGCCGACACGGTCGAGTTCCGCCTCGATCGGATCCGCCAGATCGATCTCGATCGGCTGGCCGCAGAGCGCGGTCTGCCGAAGGTTCTGACCGTCCGCAGCCGGGCCCAGGGAGGAGGCGTGCCGCCCGCCGAGCGGCGCGATCTTCTCAAGCGCATCGTGAAGCTCCCGGTCGAGTACATCGACCTCGAGCTCGGCGACGAGCGGCTCCCCTGGCTGGCCGCCTCCTCCGGCCCGCGGCGCATCCTTTCGCACCATCTCCTCGATTCGACACCTCTCGATCTCGGGCCGCTGCTGGGCCGGATGAAAGCCGTCACCGGCATCGCGCTGTACAAGATCGTGACCTTCGCCGAGGTGGCGACCGATAATCTGCGCATCCGGGACCTGCTGCGCTGGCACGGCGACGGGTCTCTGGCTGCCTTCTGCATGGGCACGAAGGGCGCGCCGAGCCGCGTGCTGGCCCCCTTCTGGGGGTCCGCGGCGATCTATGCGCCGCGCCGGGGCGACCGTCTCACCGCTCCAGGCCAGATCACCCTCGAGGACCTGTTCGACACCTACAGGTTCGACGAAATCGGCCGGGAAACGCGCCTGTTCGGCGTGCTGGGCAATCCGATCGGACACTCGCTCTCGCCGATCATGCACAATGCGGCGTTCCGGGCGCTCGATCTCGATCTGCGCTACCTGCCGTTCGAGGCATCGACGCTGGCCGAGTTTATGCCGCTGCTGGCCGATCTCAGACTGGCCGGGCTGAGCGTCACCATCCCGTACAAGGAGCGCTTTCTGCCCCACCTGGAGCGGCTCGACGCAGCGGCGCGGCGGGCGGGGGCCGTCAACACCGTCCTCAAGCGGTGGAACCGTCTCGAAGGGTATAACAGCGATACGGCGGCGGCGCTGGCGCCGCTGCGCGGTCGAATCCGCCTGCGCGGCGCCCGTGTCGGAGTGCTCGGCGCGGGCGGTGCGGCGCGCGCACTGCTGGCGGGATTGCAGCGGCGCGGCGCGCGGGTCACCGTCTTCAGCAGAACAAGGTCGAAGGCCGCGGCGCTGGCGGAGCGCTTCGGGGCGCACCCGTTGCCGTGGCACAAGGCGCGCCGGTTTCGATGCGATCTGTTGATCAATGCGACCCCCGTCGGCATGGCCCCCGACATCACCCGCACGCCGATCCCGGGCAGCTGGATCGCAGCGCCGCTGGTGTACGACATGGTCTACAACCCGCTCGAGACCAGGTTTCTGAGCCTGGCCCGCCGCCGCGGCGCCGGCACCCTGGGTGGCCTCGAGATGTTTCTCGAGCAGGGCGTGACGCAGTTCGAGATGTTCACCGGGCGGAGGGCGCCCCGTCCCGTCATGCGGTGGGCCGTCGTCGAGGCGCTCGGCGGCGGCAACGGCGCCGACGACGGGGAGCCGTCGGTCCGATCCGTCCGGGCGGGGCGCCCGTCGGAACGAAAGAGCGGTGGCGAACGGGGGCGAAGAGAGAAACATGCCGGGAGATGAGCGGTACTCGCGCCAGGTGCTGTTCCGCCCCCTGGGGGCGGAAGGGCAGCAACGCCTGGCCGCCGGCGGAGCCCTGATCGTGGGCTGCGGCGCGCTCGGCAGCCATGTCGCCGAACTGCTGGTACGCTGCGGCGTCGGTGAGGTGCGCCTGGCCGATCGCGATTTCGTGGAAGAATCGAACCTGCACCGCCAGTCTCTGTTCCGGGAAGCGGACGCCGAGCGCGGCCTGCCGAAGGCGATCGCGGCAGCCGATCGGCTGCGCGAGATCAACTCGCAGATTCGCATCGAACCATTCGTCGAGCAGGTCGGCGCCGACACCATCGGCCGTCTGGCGGAAGGAATGGCGGTCATCGTCGACGGCACCGACAACTTCGATACCCGGTTCCTGATCAACGATCTCGCTCTCCGGGATGGTCTGCCGTGGGTGTATGGCGCCTGCGTCGGCGCCTATGGGTTGAGCGCGACGATCGTGCCGGGGCGTAGCCCGTGTCTCAGGTGCCTGATCGATTCGCTCTCGGCTGCGGCCGGCAACGAGACCTGCGACACGGCGGGGATCATCCCTCCCGTCCCGGCGCTCATCGCATCGATCCAGGCGGCCGAGGCGATCAAGATCCTCTCCGGCTCTCTCGGCGCGGTGAGCCGCGATCTGATCGCCGTCGATCTGTGGGACAACAGCATGCAACGCTTCGCCCTCGACCGTGACGCCCTGGGGCGGGATTGCCCGGCCTGTCGCAGGGGGATCTACGAGTACCTCGAGGGGGAGAAGGGGACGCGCAGCATCATTCTGTGCGGCCGAAACGCGGTGCAGATTCAGGCGAAATGGGCCGGCGGGATCGACCTGGAGGCGCTCGCCACCCGTCTGCAGTCGCACGGTGACGTGGTCCGGAACAGCTTCCTGCTGCGACTGTCATTGCAGGGAGTGACCCTGGCGGTGTTCAGCGACGGGAGAGCGATTGTCTCCGGCACCTCCGATCCCGTCCGCGCCAGGACGCTCTATGATCGCTACGTCGGCTCCTGAGGCCGGCGTTTTGTTGACACCCCGCGGGGGCTGAACTAGATTGTTTTCTTCACTGTCGGGAGACTGCGATGACGACTCATTTCACCGGAAGCACCGCCCGGCCGCTCATCGCGGCGGCGCTGTTGTGCGTAATCGCCGCAGGCTGTTCGAGCGTCGAACGCAATCCCAATGTCCCCGGTACGTACAGCGACAAGCTGAGCCCGTTCAACTACAAGGAAGAGGGGAGCCTGGTCCTCATGGTCGTCGGCGTCGACGCGGCCAGATTGATCAGGCAGGAGCCGTACTTCCCATTATTCGTCCAGATCGCCAACAAATCGGATCTCACGTTCGACATCTCGCGGGAATCGTTCACTCTGGAGGACGGTCTCGGCAGGCAGTACGGCACCGCTCCGCCGGCGGAGGTCGCAGAGAAGTACAAGCGGGTCGATCTCGATCGGCGCCTGTTCTCCCGCAACCGATCGGTGACCTCGACCTACGTCGATCTGTTCACCCTGATCGCGAGCAACTTCTTCCCCTCCAGCGCGCGCCCCACGCTGCGCGTCGAGCAGGTCGAGCTGCCGCCCCGCGCTTACATGGAAGATGTCCTCTATTTCCCGATCCCCGAGACGGGGCTGAACGAAGTTCCGCTGCGCCTGTTGTTCAAGCAGCGCGCCCTCGAGCAGCCGATTCAGGTCATCTTCGAGGTGCCGCGCACGCTCGGTGTGTTCGAAGATGACGATGCTCCCCGGGCCGGCGAGGTCCCGAGGTGAGACGGCAGGGCTACAATTTCCCCCCCGGCGAGCTGCCCGCTCTCGCCCGCCGGGGCAACGTGATTCCCCTGTGCCGCGAGATCGGAGCCGATCTTCTCACTCCGGTCGGCGCGTTTCTGCGCGTCGCGCGCGGTGCCAGGTGCCCGTTCCTGCTGGAATCGATCGAGGGGGGCGAGTCGCTGGCCCGCTATTCGTTTCTGGCCCGCGATCCGGTCGCTCTTCTAAGACGGCGCGCGGAGCTGCCGCCGGCCGGCGGCGACGGAGACCCCCTCGCGCCGTTACGCTCGGCCGTCGCTCCGTTCCGGCCCGTGCGGCTTCCCGATCTGCCCCGCTTCGCGGGCGGGGCCGTCGGCTACCTGTCGTTCGATGTCACCCGTTCGATCGAGCGCCTGCCGTCCGCCGCTGCCGACGATCTCGGCATCCCGGACATCCAGTTCGGGATCTACGATACGATTCTCGCCTTCGATCACCTGAAGCAGCGCATCCAGATCGTTTCCAACATCCGCACCGAGGAGGGCGGCACCCGCATCAGTCAGCACGCCCTGGCGCAGCGCTATGGTGACGCCCGGCGGCGGATCGAAGCGCTCGAATCGCTGCTCGGCCGCCCCCTGCCGCGGCGGCGACCGCTGCACCGCCGGCGCGGCCGGTGGAGATGCAACGTCAGCGAAGCACGTTACCGGGCCGCGGTCCGGCGGGCCAAGGAGTACATCAGGGCCGGGGATATTCTCCAGGTGGTGCTGTCGCAGCGCTTCGAGCGGAAGTCCGCGGCGCGGCCGTTCGACGTCTATCGCGCGCTGCGCCGCATCAATCCGTCCCCCTACATGTACTTCCTCGACTTCGGCGACGTGACCCTCGCCGGTTCTTCCCCCGAGATGCTGGTCAGGGTCGAGGGACGGCGGACCAGAACCAGGCCGATCGCCGGCACCCGGCCGCGCGGCCGTGATGAACGGGAGGATGCGAAGATGGCGATGGCGCTGCTCGCCGACCCGAAGGAGCGCGCCGAGCATGTGATGCTGGTCGACCTCGGCCGCAACGATCTGGGGCAGGTCGGCCGCGCCGGATCCGTCGAAGTGACGCGCTTCATGGACATCGAGCGCTATTCGCACGTCATGCACCTCGTTTCGGAAGTCAGCGGCGTGCTGAAGCCGGGCCGCGATGCGTTCGACGCGCTGATCGCCTGTTTCCCCGCCGGGACCGTCTCCGGCGCCCCCAAGGTGCGGGCGCTGGAGATCATTGATGAGCTCGAGACCAGCCGCCGCGGGCCTTACGCGGGCGCCGTCGGCTATGTCGATTTTTCGGGTACGCTCGATTCCTGCATCACCATTCGCACCGTCGTCATGAAAAACGGCGTGGCGCACGTGCAGGCCGGCGCCGGGATCGTCGCCGATTCGGTGCCGCAGCGGGAGCACCGGGAGTGCCTCAGCAAAGCGGGGGCCCTGATCGAGGCGATCGAGCAGGCGGAGTCGGAGCCATGATTCTGATGATCGACAACTACGATTCCTTCACCTATAACCTGGTGCAGTACCTCGAGGAGCTCGGTGAACGTGTCGAGGTCTATCGCAATGATCGCATCTCGTGCGACGGCATCGCAGCGCGCCGGCCGCAGGGCATCGTCATCTCTCCGGGGCCGAAGACTCCCAACGAAGCGGGGATCAGCGTGGAGGTGGTGCGGCGCTTTTCCGGACAGATTCCACTCCTGGGGGTCTGCCTCGGGCTGCAGTCGATCGCGCGGGCGTTCGGAGGGCGCATCGTTCGCGCTCCAAGCCTCATGCACGGCAAGACCAGTCCGATCGAGCACGATGGCCGGACCATCTTCACCGGTCTGCCGCCGGCCTTCCAGGCGACGCGCTACCATTCCCTGGTGGTCGATCCCGTCTCCCTGCCGGACTGTCTCGAGGTGTCGGCACGGACCGAAAGCCGGGTGATCATGGGACTCAGGCACCGGTCGCACCGAACGGAGGGGGTTCAGTTCCATCCCGAATCGATTCTGACGCCCGATGGGAAGCCGTTGTTGAGGAACTTCATCCTGGGAGCCGGTCGATGATCCCCGCGCGGCGGCGGGGCAGCGACGGCGGCCTGCGCCACGCCCTCTCGCAGGTGCTGGAACGGCGCGAGCTCACGGCCGGGGAGGCACGGTCGGCATTCGAGGCGATCCTCGATGGCGAGGAGCCGGCGTCTCTGCTCGCCGCATTCCTCGTCGCCCTTCGGATGCGGGGTGAATCGGTGACCGAGCTGGCGTCATTCGCCCGCGTGATGCGCCAGAGGGCGCGGCGCATCCGCACCGACCATGCCGTCGTCGTCGATACCTGCGGGACCGGGGGCGACGGCGCCGGCACCTTCAATGTGAGCACGCTCGTGGCGTTCGTCGTCGCGGCGGCAGGCGTGCCGGTCGCCAA
>Ga0302046_10004163_pt1 | contig 12884 bp, 10 predicted proteins | sample RVTome_11_FD_200261 | JGI IMG/M metagenome (GOLD analysis project Ga0302046, IMG submission 200261) | Soil microbial communities from uranium-contaminated site in the Upper Colorado River Basin, Wyoming, United States - RVT147D111 (version 2) ...
GCTGGAGCAGGAGCAGCAGGCCTCCCGCGCACAGGCCGAGCAGGAGCACGCGCGCCCGGCCCCGCAGCTGCAGGATCCCGAAGACCGCGAAGGCGCCCAGCAGGATCACGGGCACGTACCAGCGCACGAAGACCGTCAGGAGCATGCAGCCGGCCGCCATGGCCATGCTCCCGAGCCGCCTCGAGACCGCGACCTGCGTCATCCACGCCAGGGTCCAGACCGAAAGGGTCAGGACGAGCGTGTCCTTCAGGTTGAAGAAGGACGACCACGCCAGGACGTCCCAGTGGAGCAGGAAGAAGAACGCCAGACCGCCGGCATGGCGGCGATCCGCGCCCTGGATGCGGACCAGACGATGGAGCCCGCGTGCCGCGAGGCAGCTCAGGAAGACGTTGACCAGGACGGCGGACCAGTAGTGCGGTCCGAACAGCGTCTGCGCGACGAGGTTCATGAACAGGTACCCGACGTGTCGTCCGCCGGCGGCGGTGAACAGCACCAGGGAGCAGTCCGGATCCGTCAGGACCCGCAACGGCCCGATGCCCGCGGCGAGCATGCCGCGCGCTTTCGAGGTGTAGGCCAGGTCGTCGACCATGCCCGCATCCAGCGGCCCCAGCCCGCCGAAGTTGAGCACCGGCAGGGCGACGCGTACGAAGGCGAGGACGAGAGCCCAGCGGAGCCCCACGACGCCGCGCAGGACGAGCGCGCACAGGAGGAATACGATCGTCGCGGAGAGCACGAGGTCGGGTCCGAAGTCGGCGCGCACTCGGACCTACTCCTCGGGGGAGCGCTGTCGCTCGTCACGGGCCAGGTACCAGTCGAGGGTGATCCCCATCCCGGTCCCGAGGTCCACGTCTGGCTCGTAACCCAGGATCGAGCGCGCGTCGCTCAGGTCCGCCAGGCTGTGCCGTACGTCCCCCGGCCGGAAGTCGTCGTGCACCGGCTCGACTCCGGCGCAGTCCAGGCCGCGTCGCGCCAGGCCGTCGCGCAGGAGGCGGAAGAGCTCCGAGAGGGTGGTGCGCCCTCCCAGGGCGACGTTGAACGAACGACCGGAGGCAGCGTCTTCGGGCGCGCTACGCACCGGTCCCAACGCCGCGAGCACGTTGGCCTGCACCGCGTTCGCCACCGGGCAGAAGTCGCGACTGGTCTCGCCGTCGCCGAAGATCCGCGGAACCTCGCCGCAGCGGAACGCCTCGATCCAGCGCGGGATCACGGCCGCGTAGGGACCGTCGGGATCCTGCCGCGATCCGAAGACGTTGAAGTAGCGCAGCCCCGTCACCGCTACTCCCAACGAACGCTGCAGTGCGTTCGCCCAGACCTCGTCCATCCTCTTGGAGGCGGCGTAGGGCGAGAGCGGCGAACCGAGGCTGGCCTCGCGCTTCTCGAGCTCGGCCTGGTCGCCGTAGACGCTGGAGGAAGAGGCGTAGACGAAGCGTTCGCTTCCGGCCGCGCGCGACGCCTCGAGGATCGTCCCGAAGCCGACGACGTTCGCGTGGAAGCTCGCGGCCGGGTCCGCGAGCGAGCGCGGCACCGAGCCCAGCGCGGCCTGGTGCAGCACGAGCGGGGCGCCCGCGCAGGCCGCGCGACACAGGGCGGCATCGGCCAGGTCGCCCTCGAACAGGCGAAAACTGTCCCAGGCGGCGCGCCCGACCCGTCGCTCGACGTCCTCCAGGTTGGAGCGCGAGCCGGTGGAGAAGTCGTCGAGTCCGCGGACCTCCTGGCCCAGACGCAGCAGCTCCTCGACCAGGTGCGAGCCGATGAAGCCGGCCGCGCCCGTGACCAACCAGCAGCGGGGCTCGCGTCGGAGCTCTTCGCGGATCTCGTCCCAGCGCGTCATCAGAGCCGCCAGGTCCGGACGTGGGGCGGGAGCGCATCGCGATCGAGCCCGCTCATGACGTCGATCAGGAGGTCCGCTCCCGCATCCACGAGCTGGAGCGCCACGGGCTTCAGGACCGCGTGCGGCACCGCGAGGACGACGGCGTCGAGCGTGCGTAGGGTCCCGCGCTCGACCAGCTCGAGGCCGTACTCCTTCCGCGCGGCGTCCGCCGTCACCAGCGGGTCGTGCACCAGCACCTGGATGCCGTACTCCTCCAGCTCGCGCACGATGTCCGGCACGCGGCTGTTGCGCAGATCGGAGACGTCGGGCTTGAAGGTCAGCCCCAGGACCGCGACGCGGGCGCCCTTGACGCCGCGTCCGCGCTCCACCAAGAGCTTGATCGTCTTCGTGGCGACGAACGCGCCCATGCCATCGTTGATGCGCCGGCCGGCGAGGATGACTTGGGGGTGGAAGCCGATCGACTCGGCCTTGCTCGTCAAGTAGTAGGGGTCGACGCCGATGCAGTGCCCGCCCACCAGGCCCGGGCGGTAGGCGTGGAAGTTCCACTTGGAGGAGGCCGCCGCGAGGACCTCGCCCGTGTCGAGCCCCAGGCGGTCGAAGAGCATGGCCAGCTCGTTGACCAACGCGATGTTGAGGTCGCGCTGGACGTTCTCGATGACCTTCGCGGCCTCGGCCACGCGGATCGAGGAAGCCGCGTGGAGCCCGACTTGGACGACCGCGCCGTAGCACTCCTCCAGCACGCGCAGGGTGGCCGCGTCCTGACCGGCGACGATCTTCTTGATCTTCTCGAAGGTGTGCTCGGAGTCGCCCGGGTTGATGCGCTCGGGGGAGTAGCCCAGCGTGAAGTCCTTCCCCGCCGTCAGTCCCGACTCTTCTTCCAGGACCGGACCGAGGACCTCCTCGGTGGCGCCCGGATAGACCGTCGACTCGAGCACGACCACGTCCCCACGCGAGAGCGCGCGCCCGGCGATGCGCCCGGCCGCGCGCAGAGCCGACAGGTCCGGACGACGCTCGCCGTCGATCGGCGTGGGGACCGCGATCACGTAGAAGTCCGCCGCGGCGAGGTCGGACTCCGCGGCGCTCCAGCGCACGTCGGCGCGCGACAGCTCGTCGCGCGAGAAGGAGCCGGTGGGGTCGTCGCCGGCCGCGATGCGCGCGACCTTCGCCGCGTCCACGTCGAAGCCGACCGTCCCCGGGAAGCGGCGACCGAAGGCCACGGCCACCGGCAGGCCGACGTAGCCGAGACCCAGGACGGCGATCTTGCGCATGCGTGTGGTGCGGGACGGGACGGGGAGGGAGCGAGGCGCGGCGACTATAGCCCGGGAGCGGACGACGAAAGCATCCGGGATCGGGCGGACCTCCAGCTCGGGTAGGAGGTCGCAACGAGGCACGGCGGACGCGTGCAAAACCGTTCCGCTGGACCGTTGCTCCCGCAGCGCTCGGCCGGCAAGCTCCGCTGCGCCTTGGCTGGCTCCCACCGCGACCCGACGCTCGCCTCCGCGGACCGCGTTCCTTCCGCTCCCGTGGAGCGGACGTTCTCGGCGACTCCCTCGCCGGACGGCCCCCGCGATCGATGACCCTTTCCGAGCACCCCCTCCGCACCCGTAGCGGCCCACCGCCGCGCCCGGACTCGCCCCGGCCGGTCTCGGACCGCTTGCGCGGCGCCGGACCCCAGGCCACGGCCTACGTGCGCGTCGGCAAGCGAGCCCTAGGGCTCCTGCTCCTGGTCCTGGTCCTGCCCGCGGCCCTTGCCCTGGGGCTGCCGATCGCGCTCGTGAACCTGGCGATCTTCCGCGACCCGCGCCGGATCCTCTTCCGGCAGGCGCGTGTGGGGCGAGACGGGGTGGTTTTTGGCATTTGGAAGTTCCGGACGATGCGCGAGGGGCGCGAGGGGCGCGAGGAGCGCGAGGGGCGCGAGCACTTCGAGTCCTGGCGCGCCGGGACGGATCGCCTGCGGGTCACTCGCTTCGGCCGACTCCTGCGCAACACGCACCTCGACGAGCTGCCGCAGATCGTAAACGTGCTGCGCGGCGAGATGAGCTTCGTGGGACCGCGACCCGAGATGGTCGACATCCACCGCTGGGCGACGGAGCACATCCCGGGCTTCGAGGCGCGCTGCGCGGTCCGACCGGGCATAACGGGCCTGGCGCAGGTCACCCAGGGCTACGCCGGCATGGACGAGGCCGCCTACCGGGCCAAGCTCGAGGCGGACCTGCGCTACATTCGCTCGACGTCCCTGGCCCTGGACCTGCGCATCCTGTTCTCGACCGTGTTGTGGATGCTTGAGGGGAAGGGCTGGCGGCGCGGGACGCCGGTCCCGCCGGCGCGGGGCGCGGAGGAGCCGCTCCCGGCGGCTACGATGACGCCATGGCCACGACCGGCCTCGTCACCAGCTCCTCCTACGCCCGCCACGCGACCGGCCCGGGGCACCCCGAGCGTCCGGACCGACTGACGGCCGTGCTCGGGCGGCTCGCGGCCTGCGGACTGGCGGACGAGTTGCAGGCGCTCGAGCCGCGCCGCGCCACGCAGGCGGAGCTCGAGCGCGTGCACCTCGCGCGTCACGTCGACCAGGTCGAGCGCGCCTGCGCCGCGGGCCCCTGCGCCATCGACGGCGACACGACCGTGTCGCCCGAGTCCTGGGAAGCAGCGCTGCTCGCGGCGGGCGGCCTGCTGGAGGCGACGGACCGCGTGCTCGACGGTGGCTGGAACAACGCATTCTGCGCCGTCCGGCCGCCCGGGCACCACGCGGAGCGCGACCGCGCCATGGGCTTCTGCCTGTTCAACAACGTGGCCGTCGCGGCCGAGCACCTGCGCGCGCGCGGGCTGGAGCGCGTCGCGATCCTCGACTGGGACGTGCACCACGGCAACGGGACGCAGCACGTCTTCGAGCGCCGTGCGGACGTCTACTACGTCAGCCTGCACCAGTGGCCGCTCTACCCGGGCACCGGCGCCGCGCGCGAGCGCGGCCTGGGTGCGGGCGAGGGAGCGACGCTCAACCGCCCGATGCCGGCCGGCTCGCGCGACGCCGACTGGCTGCGCGAGCTGGACGGCGTGGTGCTCCCGGAGCTCGAGGCCTTCCGCCCGGACTTCCTGCTGCTCTCGGCCGGCTTCGACGCGCACCGGCTGGATCCCCTGGCCGGGGTCGAGCTGACCGAGGACGGCTACCGCGCGATGACGGAGCGCGTGCTCGAGCTCGCCGATCGCGTCTGCCAGGGCCGGCTCGTGTCCGTGCTCGAGGGCGGCTACCACCTGGAGGCGCTCGCCGGCTCGGTGGAGGCGCACGTCGGCGCCCTGCGCGCGCACGGAGGCGGCTAGTGCGTCTCACGACCAAGGTCCACGACCGGGACGTGGCCGGGATGACCTACGTCTATCCGGTCGTGTCGCGCCGCGCACGGGGCGTGTCGGTCGGCGTCAACCTGAACCCGAACAACGCCTGCAACTGGCGCTGCGTCTACTGCCAGGTGCCCGGGCTCGTGCACGGCAAGGGGCCGCCCATCGACCTCGCCCGGCTCGAGGAGGAGCTCGAGCGCATGCTCGGCGCGCTCCTCGCCGGCGACTACATGGAGCGGCACGTGCCCGAGGGCTCGCGGCGCCTGAACGACGTCGCGTTCTCGGGCAACGGCGAGCCGACCAGCTCGCCGCAGTTCGCCGAGGCGATCGCTCTCGCGCGCGAGGTGCTCGCGCGCTTCGAGGGCACCTCGCAGGTGAAGACCGTGCTGATCACGAACGGCTCGCTCGTCCACCTGGAGGCCGTCCAGCGCGGCCTCTTGGAGCTGGCGAAGACGCGCGGCGAGGTGTGGTTCAAGCTCGACGGCGCGACGGACGCCTGGCTCGCGAAGCTGAACGGCGACCGGACCGGCCGCGCGCGGCGCAAGCGGAACCTCTTCCTGTGCGCCGGCCTGTGTCCGACCTGGGTGCAGACCATGGCGCTGGCCTGGAAGGGCGCGCCGCCGGCGGAGGCGGAGTGCGCGGCCTACCTCGAGCTCCTGGGCGAGGTGCTCGCCGAGGGAGCGCCGCTCTCTGGCGTGCTGCTCTACGGTCTCGCCCGCAAGTCCTGGCAGCCCGAGGCGCCCGAGCTGTCACCGCTGCCGGCCGCCTGGATGGAGGCCTTCGCCGGGCGCATCCGCGGCCTGGGTCTGCGGGTGGAGCTCTCGCCCTAGGAAGCCCTCACAGCCGCACGCGCAGACCCCAGACGAGCTGCGGCACGAGCACGCAGTCGCCCTCGCCCTGTGCCAGGATCCCGACCAGCTCGGGGCCGAGGTCGATGCTCGGCGTCAGGCGCACGCGGTAGCCGAAGCCGAAGCGCAGGCCGAGGTAGTGGCCGGGGAGCTCGATCAGGTTCGGCTCGCCGCGCGCCTCGAACCAGACCAGGCCGGCGATCCACTCCCAGCTTCCCTCCGCAACGGGCGTTGCGATCCAGCGCAGGCCGAGCCCGGCCTGCGTCCAGTCGCCGGCCGAGGAGTTCCCGTCGTCCGCGAAGTCCTCGTCGTCGAGGAACTGCTGTGCGCCGTGCAGCTCGGCGCGCAGATCGCCCCGGGCGAGCTCCGCGACGCGCCAGTCGAAACTGCCCTCGAGGCCCAGGTCCGGCAGCGCGCTCAGCGCCAGGCCCAGGCGCGGCGCGCGATCCGCCGGAGGGGCGCTGCAGGCGCCGTTCGCGAGCGCGAGCGCGAGCAGGAGCCGTCCCATCAGTCCGTCTCCCGACTCTCCGCGACGATGCGCTCGGCCAGGCTCGCCGGGTCGGCGCCGGTCGTGTCGAGCACGAGGCCGCACTGCGCGTAGAGCGGCTCGCGCTCGGCCAGGATCGCCCGCAGCTCCTCCATCGCGCGCGGGTTGTCGGCCATCGGACGCCGGTCGCCCTGGTCCACCACGCGCCGGAAGTGCTCGCCGGGCTCCGCCCGCAGCCACACCGTGCGGCAGGTGTCGCGCAGGCGGCGGAAGGTCTCCGGGCTCGACACGATCGAGCCGCCGGTCGCGATCACCATGCGCGTCCCCTGGGCGAGCACGCCCTCGAGCGCCTCGGCCTCGAAGCGGCGGAAGGCGCTCGCGCCGTGCAGGTCGAAGAGCTCCGCCAGACCGAGGCCGGCCAGCTCCTCGACGCGCCGGTCGAGCTCCACGAAGGGCACCTCGAGCGCGCGCGCGAGCAGCCGCCCGACGGTGGACTTCCCGGCGCCGCGCAGGCCCACCAGGGCAATGCGCTCGGAGCGCCGGCGCGGCGGCGACAGGTCGACCAGATCGCGCAGGGAGAGGCGCACCGCCTCCGCCTGCCGGGCCAGCACGAGCAGGCTCGGGTTCGCGCGTCCGGCCTCGGTCTCGGTCCAGTGGCGGCGCGAGACGCCGGCCTCCCGGGCGGCTTCGGTCACGGTGCGGCCGGTCCGCTCCCGGGCCTCGCGCAGCCGCCGGCCGAGGGCGGTGAGAAGGACGTGGACTTCCATGGGCTGAGCGCTAGGATGCCTACGCGCTCTCGATCTGGGCAACATAATTCCCAGTCCGCTGCCAACGCCATGTCCACGACCACCGCCCCCACGCCCGTTCTCCAGGAAGGCCTGACCCCCTTCCGGACGAGCCCCGACCGCTACCGGCACTGGAAGCTCTCCGTCGACGGCGACCGGGCCCGGCTGGCGATGCAGGTCGAGCAGGAGGGCGCGCTGCGGCCGGGCTACGAGCTCAAGCTGAACAGCTACGACCTGGGCGTCGACATCGAGCTCGCCGACGCGCTCCAGCGCCTGGTGTTCGAGCACCCCGAGGTGCGCTGCGTGGTGCTCACCGGCACGGACGACCGCGTGTTCTGCGCCGGCGCGAACATCCACATGCTCTCCTCGAGCACGCACGCCTTCAAAGTGAACTTCTGCAAGTTCACGAACGAGACGCGCCTCGCGCTCGAGGACGCCTCGCTGCATTCGAGCAAGCGCTTCCTCGCCGCCCTGAACGGCACCGCTTCCGGCGGCGGCTACGAGCTGGCCCTCGCCTGCGACAAGATCCTGCTGGTCGACGACCGCTCGTCGGCCGTGTCCTTCCCCGAGCTGCCGCTGCTCGGCGTGCTGCCGGGAACCGGCGGGCTCACGCGCATCGCCGACAAGCGCAAGGTCCGCCGCGACCGCACCGACGTGTTCTCGAGCGTCGCCGAGGGCATCAAGGGCAAGCGCGCCGTGGAGTGGAACCTGGTCGATCGTATCGCGCCGCTCTCGCGCTGGGACGAGGCCGTGGCGGAGATGGCGGCCGAGCTCGCGGCGGAGGTCGAGGCGTCGGCCCCGCGAGGGATCGCGCTCGAGCCGGTCGAGCTCCCCTTCGAGGACGACGTTTTCCGCGGACGCCACGTCACGCTCGCCCTCGACCGCGAAGCGCGCCGAGCAGCGCTGACGCTCACGCTGCCCGACGAGCCCGGTCCGGGCACCGGCGCCGAGGCGCTGGCCGCCGGTTGCGACTGGTGGATCTTCCGGGCGTTCCGGGAGCTCGACCTCGTGCTCCTGCACCTGCGCTTCGACCTGCCGGAGATCGGGCTCGTCACCGTTCGCGTCGTCGGCGAGCACGGGGTCGCGCGCGAGACCGATGCGCTGCTCGTCGCCGACGGGCACTGGTTCGTGCGCGAGGTGCGGAATCTCGTGCGGCGCGTGCTCAAGCGCACCGAGAACTCGGCCAAGAGCTTCTACGCCGTGCTGGACGAGGGCACGGCCTTCACCGGCACGCTCCTCGAGCTGGCGCTCGCCGGCGACCGCATCTATCTCCTGAACGACGGGGACACGCCGGTCTGGGTCGGCATCACCGCGGCGAACGCCGGCGCGTTCCCGATGGCGAACGGGCTCTCGCGCCTCGCCACGCGCTTCCTCGGCACGCCCGCGGCGGTTGACGCCGTGCTCGCGCACGCCGGCGGCGAGCCGCTGGATGCCGGGACGGCGGACGAGCTCGGCCTCGCCACCTTCGCGCCGGACGGGCTCGACTGGGAGGACGAGCTGCGGCTCGCGCTCGAGGAGCGCGCCTCCTTCTCGCCCGACGCGCTCACCGGCATGGAGTCGAACCTGCGCTTCGCCGGACCCGAGACCATGGAGACCAAGATCTTCGGACGCCTGTCCGCCTGGCAGAACTGGATCTTCCAGCGCCCGAACGCCGTCGGCCCCGAGGGAGCGCTCAAGTGCTACGGCACCCCGAGACGCGCCCAGTTCGACTACCGCCGCACCTGACATCCATGACCACGATCGACTACGACCAGAAGATCCCGAACAACGTCGACCTCAGGTCCGACAAGAAGCTCCAGCGCGCGCTGGAGAAGTGGCTCCCCGACTACCTCGAGTGGTGGCGCGACATGGGGCCGACGGACTTCAACGAGAACGACGTCTGGCTGCGCACGGCGGTCAGCGTCGAGCGCGAGGGCTGGGCGGACTTCGGCTACGTCCGGATGCCGGACTACCGGTGGGGCATCTTCCTCACGCCGAACGAGAAGGACCGCATCGTCGGCTTCGGCGACCACCTGGGCGATCCCGCCTGGCAGGAGGTGCCGGGCGAGTACCGCAACATGCTGCGGCGCATCATCGTGACGCAGGCCGACACGGAGCCGGCGTCGGTCGAGCAGCAGCGCAAGCTCGGCCACACCGCACCGTCGCTCTACGACCTGCGCAACCTGTTCCAGGTCAACGTCGAGGAAGGCCGGCACCTGTGGGCCATGGTCTACCTGCTGCACGGCTTCTTCGGCCGCGACGGGCGCGAGGAGGCGGACGAGCTGTTGCAGCGGCGCTCGGGCAACCCCGACCACCCGCGCATCCTCGGCACCTTCAACGAGCCCTGCGAGGACTGGCTCTCCTTCTTCTGCTTCACGACCTACACCGACCGCGACGGCAAGTTCCAGCTCCTCAGCCTGGCGGAGAGCGGCTTCGACCCGCTCGCGCGCACCTGCCGTTTCATGCTGACCGAGGAAGCGCACCACATGTTCGTCGGGCAGACCGGGCTCGGCCGCGTGATCGAGCGTTCCTGCCAGCTCCTGGCGCAGCACGACGGCCGCGACCTGAGGGAGCTGGGCGCGATCCCGCTCGAGCTGATCCAGCGCTACATCAACTACTGGAACAGCTCCTCGAACGACCTCTTCGGCGGGGAGATCTCATCGAACGCGTCGAACTTCTTCGCCTCGGGCATCAAGGGCCGCGCCTACGAGGAGAAGCTCGACCGGGATCACGGCGCGACGAAGGACTTCTACCACATGGACGTGCTCGAGAACGGCCGCCTGGTCAAGCAGGACGTGCCGCTGCGCAACGCGATGAACGAGGTGCTGCGCGACGAGTACGTCAGTGACAACGAGAAGGGCATCGTCTACTTCAACAAGATCGTCGAGAAGAGCGGCGTCGACTTCCGCTTCGTGCTCCCCCACCGCCGCTTCCACCGCAGGGTCGGCATCTACGCCGACGGGTTCTTCGACCTCGCCGGCAAGCCGGTGTCCGAGGCCGAGTGGCGCGCGAAGGCCGCCGACTGGCTCCCGACGCCGGAGGACCGCGCCTACGTCAAGTCGCTCATGAAGGCCTGCTACGAGCCCGGCAAGTTCGCCGGCTGGATCGCGCCGCCGGCGAAGGGGATCGACGGGAAGCCGGATGACTTCGCGTACGTGAAGCTGTAGGCCTCAGCGCCAGGTCGCGTCGAAGGCGCTCGGGTCCAGGGCGAGGGACAGCCCGAGCCTCAGAGAGCGACCTCCCGGCGCGCGAACGGCCAGGGTCAAGAGGAGCAGGTCGCGGCTCGGCCCGTCCTCGAAGCGGACTGCCCCGAGCAACTGCGGATCGACGTGCTCGAACTCGGGGCCGGCCGTGGGAACGAGCTCCGCCCTCGAGGCACCGCCGGCGTCGAGCAGGACGACGCGCTCCGAGCCGGAGGAAGCCGCCCCCAGACCGACGACGTACATGCCGGCCTCGAGCTCGGGATCCAGCGAGCGCCGGTGGAGCGCGAGCACGCCGAGCTGCACCACGCCCCGCCGCAGGCAATCTTGCCGCAGCTCGTCGGGGGTCGACGCCGGGATCGAGTCCGTGGGCAGGAAGAAGGTGCGCTCGAAGCCCTCGATCACGGCGTAGGAGTCGACGCGAACCGTCCCGGGCGAGTACACCCAGCGCGCGAGGACGGTGGGGGTGGAAGCGTCGAAGGAGAGCTGGTTCGCGCCTCGGGTCCTGCGCGCCGTCGGGCCGAGCCACTCCTCGACCTCGTCGCGGATCCCCGCCCACGCGGTGGCGCCCCCCGCCGCGCAGCGGAAGCCGACCGCTTCCGTCCGCTGCCGGCGCTCCGCCGGCATGCGGGAGGAGATGCGAGAGGCGAAGGCGTAGTTCACGAACGAGCCACCGGCGAGGACGCGCATTGTCGGGTCGAAGCCCGCCAAACCTTCGTGGGTCGCGCCGTCGACCTCGAGTTTGAGCGGCCGATAGCCCTCGAACTTCGTGTACTTCGAGTCCGTCCACTCCCAGACGTTCCCCACGAGATCGTGGATCCCCTGGCACGCTCCTGCGGGGAGAGTGCCCGCAGGCCGAACGCCCGAACCCGCGGAGTCGAGCGCGTTGCAGAGCGAGGAATCCCAGGTGTCCCCCCATGGGTACCGCCTCTCCGTGTCGCGGCGACAGGCTCGCTGGAACTCGAGCTCGGTCATCAACCGCAGGCCGGCCCAACGTGCGTAGGTCCTGGCGTCCTCGAAGCTCACGTCGGTCACGGGATCCCTGCGGATCTCCTCGGGCACGCTCCAGGGGCTCTCCTGCCAGTGCTCGTCCCACCAGGCGACGGGGTCCCATTCCCTGGTCGTCCAGGGCATGCCGGCGGCGAGAGCGGCGCCGCGCTCGCGCGCCTCGTCCTCCTCGAACCGCGAGCGCCCCCGCTCGATCGCCTGGGCCCCCCAGGTGTGCGGCGGTCGGTGGTCCGTCGCGCGCACGAAGGCCTCGTACTGCTCGTTCGTCACCTCCGTGGGCATCAGGTAGAAGTCCGCGACCTCACGCTCGTGTCGCGGCGTCTCGCCGGCGAAGGTGTTGGCGAACTGTGGGCGCTCGCGCACGAACTCCAAGACTTCTTCCACCGTCGTGCCGATCACCGTCGGGCCGCCCTCGACCAGGCGCAACCCGGGCGGCGGGCCCGTGGAAGCGAGCAGGGATCCGCGGTCCTCGGGCTCCTCGGAGTCCTCCACCTCCGCGGCGAGCGCTGGGGAGACCTCGGGGACGAACCGCGCCTCGCCGGTGGTCGCCTCCGGATCCACGTGGGGCCTGCGTGCTTCCGTCGGGAGCTCGAGCCCCGCGAGCGAGCGATCCACCTCGGGCGCTCCCAACGCCCGGCGATCCTCCAAGCCGGCGCCCGAGTCCGAGGTCAAGCTCCGCACCGTCACGAACGTCGCGCCGACGGCCGCGATGGAGGCGATCGCGACCGCGGCGGCCGGCACGACGGAGACTCCGACGTAGCGGCGCGTCGCAGCCCACGCGAGCAGCGCGCCGCACCACAGGGAAGCCGATCCGTGGCGCGCCGTCAGCTTCCTGCGGATCCGCTCGCGCCCGCGCAGGAGCCAGGCGTCGACGGTCGTCGTCTTCGCGCCCATCTCGCGCGCGATCGCGCGCGGCGGCATGTCCTCGAAGTAGCGGTAGAGCAGCGCCGTCCGGTACGGCTCGTCGAGCCCGAGCACCAGGTCGGTCATCTCACGCTGCAGGCGCGCGCCCTCGGCGACTTCCTCGGGCGACGGCGCGAAGCCCGGGCGCGCCGCGCGTCCCTCGCGATGTCTGCGACGCGCGTCCTCGCGCGCCAGCTTGTGGGCCACGTTGCGCGCGATGCCGGCCAGCCAGCCGAGCGGGTTCGAGCGCGCTCGCTGCTCCTGGCGCAGGACGACCAGCCACGTCTCCTGGACCACGTCGTCGGCGCTCGCTTCGTCCTCGACCAGCCGCAGGGCCAGCCGGCGCAGCGAGCCGGCCTGCCGGGCGAGCTCCTCGGGCAGAGTGGTATCCATGGCGTCCTCCCCTTGTCCCCGCCGAGCTCGAATCCTCGACGGGGATTCCGGCTTTTGGTGACGTACGGCGTCAGTCACTTTCCTCCACCTTCGTCTTCGTCGTGGGCATCCCGCCCCCTC
>Ga0302046_10004165_pt1 | contig 12883 bp, 8 predicted proteins | sample RVTome_11_FD_200261 | JGI IMG/M metagenome (GOLD analysis project Ga0302046, IMG submission 200261) | Soil microbial communities from uranium-contaminated site in the Upper Colorado River Basin, Wyoming, United States - RVT147D111 (version 2) ...
CGAGACGGCGCGCCGGCGCGGCATCCAGGCGGGGCACTTCTCGTTCAACCTCGACCGCGGACGCTGCCCCGAGTGCGAGGGCACCGGGGTGATCGAGGTCGACATGCAGTTCATGGCGCCGGTCACGGTGACCTGCGACACCTGCCAGGGCCGTCGCTTCAAGCCCGAGGTGCTGGCGGTCGTCTTCCGCGGACGCAACGTCTACGAGACGTTGGAGCTCACGGTGGACGCGGCTCTCGACGTCTTCGCCGACCAGACACGCCTGTGCCGCCGCCTGCGGGCCCTGGCGGACGTCGGCCTCGGCTACCTGCGACTGGGGCAGCCCACGTCGACGCTCTCGGGCGGCGAGGCCCAGCGGCTCAAGCTGGCGAGCTTCCTCGACCGGCGGACGGCCGAGCAGCCGCGCCTCTTCGTCTTCGACGAGCCCACCACTGGCCTCCACCTCGCCGACGTCGACCTGCTCTACAAGACGCTGCGGCGCCTGGTGCGGCGCGGCCACGGCGTGATCGTGGTGGAGCACAACCTCGACCTGATCGCCCGCGCCGACTGGATCGTCGACCTCGGCCCGGGCGGCGGCGAGCACGGCGGCGAGCTGCTCTACTCGGGTCCGCTCGAGGCGTTCCTCGACGGCGTCGACAGCCCTACGGCCGAGGAGCTGCGGCGTCACACGCGGTGGCGCCGGCGGTGAGCGCGTCAGATGCCGCGTGGATAAGGGAATTGCTCGGCGGCGTGCGCGTCCTGGTCGAAGTGGCTCCGGATGGCCCGCTCGGCCATCCCGTAGCCGAAGTTGACGAGCCGCTCCTGCAGCTCGTCCGGCAATCCCTTCAGCCGGGTCGCGACGCCGGCGAGCTCGCCGGCCTTTTCCCTGGGCAGCGTCAGCCGGCTCTGCGCGGGGTACTTGTCCGGATCGGTCCGCATCCCCCAGTAGGCCCCGCTGCGCAGGCCGCTCTTGAACGCCGAGACGATCTGCCGCTTGCGCAGGCTGCGCACCTGGTTGTCGATGAGCGAGTTGATGCGCAGGCTGTGGGAGGCCCAGTTGACGGCGGGCTCCTCGTCCGGGTCCATCTTTCCCCCGGCGTCGCTGACCAGGATCGTCTTGCAGCGCTTCCACGCGGTCTCGAGCCCCAGGTTGTCGTAGACGCCGCCGTCGGTGAGCACCGCCCGGGTGTACGGGGGTCCGAAAAGGGGTTTGAGGTCTTCGGAGAAGTCGCTGGCGGCGAAGCGCAGGACCACCGGCGAGAGCACCGGCGGGAACGCCGAGGAGGCGGCCACCGCCTCGGCGACGCTCGTCCTCGGGTTCGGGTAACGGCCGACCTGCCAGTCGGCGACGTAGGGCTTGGAGAACCGGAACAGCGAGCCGGTCTGGACGCTGGTGGCGTTGATCACGAAGCGCGGGTGGTCCGGGAGGTCCTGGAGCGTCCGGTCGCCGAAGAGGAGCTCCCGGTAACGCTTGACGATCCGGTCGCTCACCGTGCCGAACCACAGGACGCCGCCCAGCACCGACTGGGCGTCGATCGTGGTGCCGGCCATGCGCCGCAATGGAGAGACCACGTGCTGTCGGAACGCCGTGGATGGGTCGTCCGCTCCGAGCTCGGACCAGCGGGTCCCGAGGACTCCGGCCGTGATCGAGCCGCCCGACACGCTGGAGATGCGCGAGAGTCTTCGGAGATAGCCGGCGTCGTGGAGGTACCACAGCACGCCGAGGTGGAAGAGCATCGCCCGGTACCCTCCGCCCGACAGGCACAGGGCGATTCCGTCTTCGAGCTTCTCCTCCTGGGTGCCCGAGATCAGCGGGAACTCGTCCGACTGCGCCTGGTCCGACATGACAGCCCTGCGCCGGCCATCGGCGTACGAGAACCGGCCCGGCGCTTCAACTCACTCCGACCTGAGTTTGAAGAGACTACTACCTGGACGGGAGCGTGTCAACGTGGCGACGAAGGCCCTCTTTGGCGACGCCGGACCTGTGGTCACCGTCCGCGCGCGTGCTAAGCTTCCTCAGATGAAGCCGCTCCCCGACTCCCGCGGCCCCTTCCGTGCCGAGCAGCTTCGCTCAGGCGACCCCTACGAGCTCTCCAACGGCCACGCCGTCTATTGCTCCCCTACCGGCGCCCGCGGCTCGAAAGCCGAAGGCGCCGGCTACAAGGTGCTCGCGACCGACCCGGCCAGCGAGGACGTGGGGATCGACACCGGATTCTCGCCGGAGCCTGGCACTCTGCGGGCCCCGGATCTCTCTTACGGACGGATCCCCGACGAGCCCGGCTGGGTCGAGGGCGTCCCGCGTCTGGCGGTGGAGTACGCCGACACGGGCCAGGACGAGGACGAGCTCACCGCCAAGATCGGGGAGCTCCTCACCGCCGGCACCGAGCTCATCTGGGTCGTTCGTCTCCAGGGGCCACGGCGAGTCGAGGTCTACCGCCCCGGGCAGCGGATGCGGATCGTCAATCCTGGCGAGACGCTCGAGGCCCCGGGCATCCTCAAGAACGTCGTGCCGGTTGAAGCGCTCTACGACGCCGATGCCGCCAACGACGTGGCACTGCGAAATCTCTTGCAGCGCCAGGGTTATGCCGATCTTGAGGCAGTCCTGGACAAGGGCGCGCTTCGAGCCTTGCGAGACGACCTTCTGGCCGTGCTCGAAGCGCGTCAGGTCGAGCTTGACGACGAGCAACGAGCGGTCGTCGCCGCGTGCGCCGAGACCGCCGTGCTGCGGCGCTGGCTCGTGGCAGCCGCCACGGCCTCAGCGGCGGAAGACGTCTTCTCGTAGCCGCGTCCCAGGACGCAGACGCTCCACCAGCAGGTAGAGACACGGCAACACCGTCAGCGACCCCACCGTCGACGCCAGGAGGCCGCCGATGATGGTCAGCGCCATCGGGCTGCGCAGGGCCGCGGCCTCGCCGGTGCCGACCGCCAGCGGCAGCAGCGCCAGGACGGTGGTCAGCGTCGTCATCACGATCGGCCGCAGCCGGATCCCGGCGGCCCGCGCCAGGGCGCGGCGACGTTCCACGCCCTCCGCGATCAGGCGGCGCGCGGCGGCGGCGAGCAGGATGGCGTCGTTGACCGCCACGCCGGCGAGCACGATGAGGCCCAGCATCGCCATCACCCCCACCGGACGCCCCCCGGGCACCAGGGCCGCGGCCACGCCCACCAGCGCCAGCGGCACCGCCGAGAGCACCGTCAACGGGTGGAGCAGCGACTCGAAGGTGCCGGCCAATACCATCAGCACCAGGAGCAAGGCCAGGCCGCCGGCAAAAGCGAGCTCACGGACCGTCTGCTGCCGTTCCACTTCCTCGCCGGCCAGCCGGGCGCGCAGTCCGGGCGGCAGCGCGGCCTGCGCCACCGCGGCCTCGGCGGCGGCGAGGGCCGCGGGGTAGTCGTAGCCGTCGCGGATCAGGGCCGTCACCTGCGCCACCCGGCGCTGGTCGCGGCGGAAGATCTCGCGCGCGCCCTCCGCCGGCTCGAAGCGGGCCACCTGGCCAATGGACAGCCGCGCCCCGGCGTCGCTGGTGAAGCCGATCGACGAGAGCTCCTCGCGCCGCGGCGAGGGCAGCCGCAGGACCACGTCGCGCTCCTCGTCGCCGAGGGTCAGCCGCGTCACCTGGCGGCCGTCGAGCGCCGCCTCGAGCACCCGCGCCACCGTCTCGAGGTCGACGCCGAGGCCGTCGGCCACCGTGCGGTCGAGGATCACCCGCAGCTCCGGCGGCCCGCCCTCGAAGGACGAGCGCACGTTCCACAGCTCCGGCCGCGCGGCCAGACGCGCGCGCAGCGTCTCCGCGCCCGAGCGCAGGTCGGGCAGCGAGCGGCCGGCGATCTCCACCACGATCGGCGGCCCCGAGGTGCCGAGGGCGCGGGCGAGGGCCGAGGACCCGGTCTCCCAGGAGATCTCGATGCCCGGCAGCTCGGAGAGGGCCGGGGCCGCCGCCCGCACCACCTGGCCGCCGGTCCTGCCGCCCGCGGCGAGCAACGCGAAGACCCGCGCCGTCGACTCCTCCGTCTGCTCGGCGGTGATCAGCCGGTCGTCCTCGGGCAGGCGGCCGACCTCGGACTGGAGGGCGACGAGGTCGTCGCCGGCCGCCTGCCGCAGCACCTCCTCGACCGCCGCCACCGTCCGCGCCGTCGACTCGACGCGTTGCCCGGGCGGCCCCACGACCCGCAGCGAGAACTGCCGCGGGTCGGCCGGCGGCAGCAGCTCGGTGCCCAGGCGCTGGAGGGACCAGACGGCGCCGGCGGCGAGCAGGGCGGCGACGAGAACGACGAGGGCGGGACGACGCAGCAGACGTTCGACGAGGCGCTCGACGCGTTCCGAGTAGGGCAGGCTGTGCCTGCCGATTCGCGATCTCTGATCACGGGAATCGTCAGGCGGAGCCTGACCTACTCCGTCGCGGGCGGGCATCAACCACCGCGCCAGGGCCGGGATCAGCAGCACCGCGACCCCCAGCGAAGCCAGCAGCGACACCACCACGGTGAAGGCGATGCCCTCGACCAGGCGCGCCGCCAGGCCGCGCACGAAGAGCACCGGCAGGAAGACGACGCAGGTCGTCAGCGTGCTGGCGGCGATCGCCCCGGCGACCTCGCCGGTGCCGCGGGCCGCCGCGTCGTCGCGGTCCTCGCCGGCGGCGAAGCGGCGGTGGATCGCCTCCACCACGACGATCGCGTTGTCGACCAGCATGCCGGCGCCGAGGGCCAGGCCGGCGAGCGTCATCAGGTTCAGGCTGTGACCGCCGAAGCGCATGAGGAAGACGGCGGCCAGGAGCGAGACCGGCACCGCCGACGCCACGATCACCGTGGCGCCCGCCGAGCGCAGGAAGAGGGCCAGCACCGCCACCGCGAGCACCACGCCGACGGCGGCCGCGGTCTCGACGTCGGCGATCGCGTCCTCCACCAGCGCCGCCTCGTCGCCCACCACCGTCACCTCGACGCTCGGCAGGTCGGCGGCGAGGCCGGCGAGGGCGTCGCGCACTCGCCGCGACACGCGCACCGTGTTCGAGTCCGCCTCCTTGTAGATCGAGAGCCCCACGCCCTCCCGGCCCCCGACGCGCACGAGATGGTCGATCTCGGCGTCGGCGACGGTCACGTCGGCGACGTCGGAGAGGCGCACCGGACGCGACCCGTCGTCCCCCGTGCCCGTGCTGAGGACCACGCGTTCCACGTCCTCCGTGCGCTGGAAGCGCGACAGGCCGCGCACCAGGAGGACCTTGTCGCCCTCCTCGATGGTGCCGGCGTCGACGTCGACGTTGGCGGCCCGCAGACGCGACTCGACCGTCGCCAGGGTGAGGCCGTAGGCCTCGAGACGGTAGCGGTCGACCTCGACGCGGATCTCCTTGTCGCGGCCGCCCAGCACCCGCACCTCGGCGACGCCGGCGAGCTGCTCGAGGGCCGGCGCCACCTGCCGCCGGGCGATGCGCCGCAGCTCGGCGAGGTCGGGCTGGCCGCCGGGCGCGCGCAAGCCCAGGGTGAGGACCGGCATCTGCCGCGGGTCGAAGCGCCGCACCAGCACCTCGTCGACCTCGGGGTCGGCCGCCACCGGCCCGACGGCCTTCTGGACGTCGACGAGCGCGAGGTCCATGTCGGCGTCCCAGTCGAAGACCACGCTGGCGATCAGGCGGCCGGTGCGCGCCACCTGGCTGACCTCGCGGATGCCGCGCACGGTGAACAGGCGCTGCTCGACCTGCTCGCCGTAGAGGCGCTCCATCTCGACCGGCGGCCGGTCGCCGGAGCGCACCGAGACGACCACCGTGGGGCTGCGCACGTCGGGCAGCAGGTCGAGGCTCAGGCGTCCCCAGGCGATCCAGCCCAGCAGCGCCACGGCCACGGCGAGGACGGTGACCGCCACCGGACGGCGGGTCGCGAGACGGGCGAGGGCTTCCATGTCCGCCGCGGCCCCTCAGCCCTGGGAGACCCGCACGCGGGTCCCGTCGCTCAACGTCTCGAGGCCGCGGACGACCACGCGCTCCTGGGGCTCGAGGCCCTGGCGGATCTCGACGACCTCGTCGTCGCCGAGGCCGGTGACCACCTCGCGGCGCGTCACCCGCTGGCCGCTCAAGACGAAGACCACGCGCGCGCCGCCGCGCTCGGCCACCGCCTCGCGCGGCACCACCGGCACGCCTTCGCGGCGATCGGCCACCAGCGTGACCTCGACGAACATGCCGGGGCGCAGCCGGCCGTCGGCGTTGTCGACCTCGATCTCGGCCTTGACCGTGCGGGTGACCGGGTCGATCGACGGCGCCAGGCGCACCAGCCGCCCGCGGAAGCGCTCGCCTTCCCAGGCGTAGTGGCGCAGGCGCGCCTCGAGACCGATCTCGGCGCGGGCGAGGTCGGGGCCGACCAGGTCGACGTCGGCGATCAGGGTCGCGGTGGGGGCGATGCGGGCGATCACGAAGCCGCGCTCCAGGCGCTGGCCGTCGGCCACCGGCAGCCCCGAGTCGTCGCGCGCCAGGCTCAGGATCATGCCCGAGATGGGCGCGGTGAGCTGGGTGCGGTCCTCGGTGAGCTGGCTGCGATCGAGCTCGAGGCGCGCCTCCTCGACCTGGGTCTCGGCCTCGCGGACCTCCTCTTCGGGCACCAGGCCCTCCGCGAAGAGCTTCCGGCGCGCCTCGAGCACGCGCTGGGCCGACTCGTAGCGCTTGCGGGTGGCGGCCAGGCGCGACTCCAGGGCCACGTCCCTGCCGGTGACCTCGGCGATCACCTGCCCGGCGCGCACCCGGTCGCCCTCGGCGAGCCGGCCGGCGGCGCCGCGCGCGACGGTCAGGAAGCCGGTGGTCTCCACCCGCACCTGGGCGCTCTCCAGGGCCCGCAGGGTGCCGGTGGCGACGATCAGGTCCTCGACCGTGCCCAGCGTCACGTCCTGCACGGTCACCGGCACCCGGAACTCGACCGCTTCGGTGTCGGTCCGGGTGTCGCAGGAAACGAGGAAAAGGAGAAGGAAAAGGTGTAGGGGCGCACGGCGGTGCGCCCGCGCTCTCCTAGTCGCCATCCGTCCCCTCCTTCGCCTCAGCCGACGCGTCCTCGGAAGCCGCCGCCGTCCCCAGCGGACGCCAGCGGATCGCGTCGGCGAGCACCACCCGGCCGTCGCTCTCGTCGGACACCGTGACCCGCGCCTCGCCCGCCGGCATCTCGAGCTCGCCCAGCAGGTTCCAGCCCTCCTCGGCCCCGTCGGCCGCGAAGCGGAGCTCGTGGCTGTCGGCGCCGTCGTGAACGGTCACGTTGAAGGTGCCGAGCTTCCACCGGCGGCGGGCGCTCTCCGGCGGCATGTGGAGCTCCAGGCGCCACGGGCCCGGCCGCGGCAGCTCGGCGGCGAACACGGCGCGCTGGTTTCCCGTGCCGGCGCGCACGAAGGCCAGGGTGTGGCGATACTTGCCCCACGCCTCGCTGAGGCCGAGGCGCGACCACTCGCGGGGCGGCTGGAAGAGGTTGCCCACCGGCAACCCGCCGTCGAGGGTCGCCTCCGCGCCGCGGGCGCCGAGACGCAGGCCGGTGCGCGCCTCGTCCTGCTCCACGGCGAAGCCCGGGTCGAGGTCGTCGACCACGATCGCCGCGGCGTCCGCCGCCTGCCAGTCGCTCGGGCGCACGCCGGTGAAGGGCTCGACGTCGACGGTCTTCTGCTCGTCGAGGGCCGGCAACGGCACCGTGAACTCGCCGCGGTTGAGCGCCAGGTAGGGGGCCACCCGCAGCTCCTTCACCGGCTTCGACAGCACCAGGCCGATCTCCACCGCCTCGCCGGGCCCGACTCGCAGCGGCTCGCTCTCCTGCCAGCGGCTGCGGTTGCGAGGCCCGCCGGCTTCCTCCTCGCCGGCCGGCACGTAGCGCAGCCGCGCCAGGCCGGGAGCGGCCTCGTCGTTGCGCAGGGTGAGCGCGAGCTGGTAGCGCGGCGTCCCGTCGGCGGCCTCGGGGAGACGGTAGAGCCGCGGCTGCGAGGCCACGAAGCCCGGCAGCTCGGTGGCGTCGATCCAGTCGCCCACCACCCCGCCGAGGTCGATCTCGAGCGCCGCGGCCACGCCCACGAGGTCGTCGCGGGTGAAGGTGCGGCCGGCGGTTCGCTGGCGCAGCGCCGCCAGGAGCGCGCCGGCCCTCTCGCGGCCGAGACCGTCGAGGAGCGAGCGCGACATGGCGCCGCCCTTGAGCAGCAGCACGTTCACCGTCCGTCCCGGGTCCTCCCACGGGTCCATGTCCGCCAGGGCGACGCCGAGGGCCTGCTCCCACACCTTGGGCTGCTCGGTCAGGGCGGTCTGCATGGCCTCGTTGAAGGAGCCGCCCGGCTCGGAAAAGAAGCGGGTGAAGGCGTTGCCGATCGCCTGGTTGAGGTCGCCGCTGGTGCCGAACAGGTGGGCGGAGAAAAACCCCTGCTGGCCCGTCACCAGGCGGTTGGTCAGGTCGTGGCAGACGAAATCGAGCGCCAGCGCCCCCGGCCCCTGGGCCGAGGTCTGGTGGAGGAAGAAATTGCGCGCCGCGCCGAGGAAGACGTTGCCGCCGTTGAAGTCGTTCTCGAAGAAGGTGGTCAGGACCTCGACCTTGGCCCGGACGATGCCGCCTTCCTGGTCCTCGAAGTCCTTCGGATCGCGGAAGCGCACGTCGAAACGCGCCGTCGGCAGGCTCGACTCGCGCAGCAACAGGACGCCCGGCGGCGCCATCACCGTGTCCATGCGCCAGCCGCCGCCGAAGCCTCGCAGCGTGGCCGGCACCTCGACCATGGTCAGGCCGTCGTAGGGGTAAGGCAAGCCGAGCTCGGCGGCCTCGCGCAGGCGCTCTTCGATCCAGGAGCGGATCTCTTCGCCCGCCTCGGCGAAGACCTCGAGGTTGCCCGCGTGGCCGCCGGCCAGGAGGAGCTCGAGCTCGACGCCCGCGATCTCGACCGCCCGCCGCTCGTAGGGCGCGGCGACGAGCACGGTCTCGGGCAGCGGCGCTCCGGGAGCGAACCGGTAGCGCGCGCGGCCGGCGGCAGCGCCTGACGCCTCGCGGCGGCGGCCGGGCGCGGCCACGAGCCAGCCCTCGGGCACGTCGACGGTGAGGTCGAGCTCGTAGAAGTCCGTCGGCCGCCGCGGGTCGTCGCGCCCGACGTTGGCGCCCGCGGCGGGCAGCCAGCGCACGTCCGGCATCAGCGCCACGAAGCGCCGGTCGAAGATCGCCGAGTCGTAGCCGAGGATCGCCACGTTGCCCTCCATCAGGCTCAGGTCCGACCACTGCCGAGAGCCGTCGAGGTAGGCGAAGCCGGCGTCGGGAACGCCGCTCGCGCGGACCTTCAGGGTCGCGCGCGAGCCGCCGGCGAGCGCCAGGGCCACCGCCAGCAGACCGTCGCGGTGGGTGAAGGCGACGTCCCTGCCGGCGCCGTCGGTCACGCTGGCGACCGCGAGGCCGGGGTTGAGGCTGAAGAGCGCCTGGTCGAGCGCCGTTCCCGCCGGCGGCTCGAGGTCGAGCTCGAGGTCGAGATCGAGGGAGCGGCCCGGCTCGATCCTCACCTCGCCGCGGACCGCGGTCACGTCGGGCGCCGGCGCGTCGCGAACCGCCTCATGGGCCGCGCGCCAGGCGCCCTGGCGGTGCCGGACCTCCAGGATCTGTCGGGCCACCAGCCCCGCCGTGACGAGCCCCGCCAGCAGCAGCACGCTCCCGGCCGCGGCCCAGGTCCGACGCTGCCCGCCGTCGGGCCGCGGGTGGACCGCCGCCGCCAGCAGCAGCAGACCCAGGCCCGCGACCAGCACCGCCGCCCGTTGCACCAGCCCCCGGCCGGTGAACACCGAGACCAGCTCCGAAGCGAAGTTGAGCGTGTAGGCGCCGGTGACGTCGTAGGCCGACGCCACGTCGATCGGGATCCTGGTGAGGAAGACCCAGAAGTAGGCCACGAGGACGACGATGAGGGCCAGGGCGGTGACCAGCCGGTTGCGCGCCAGCAGCGAGACCAGGAAGACCAGGGCCAGGGTGAACGTGAAGGCGGGAATCGCCATGGTCACCAGGAAGCCGACGATGGACCAGGGCTCGAGGGGCTCGCCGATCGGCCACTCCAGCGCTCGTCCCAAGAGCCCGATCACTTCCACCACCACGATCGCGGCCGCCATCGGCAGCCAGCCCATCAACAGGATGCCGAGGAAGCGCCCGGCCACCAGCTCGAGGTTGGTGCAGGGCTGGCTGTCGAGCACCTCGACGATGCGCTCGCGCTCGTCGCGGGCCCGCACGTCGAAGCCGAGGAAGAGCAGGCCGAGCATGAAGATCATCACGCCCCAGGAGCCGAAGGCGGCGACGAGATAGCGCGGGTTGATCGCGCCCACCGACGCCGAGTACGACGAGAAGAGCCCGTGGAGCAAGGCGTAGTAGAGGTAGGCCACCACGATCAGCAGCACGGCGAGGACGCCGAACACCCAGTAACGGGCCAGGCGCCGGGTCAGGCGCGCCTCGGCGCGGGCGAGACCCCAGACGACGTCCCAGCTCATGGCGCGGCCTCCTCTCGGCGCGCGGCGTGGGCCCGTCCGCGGCGGGCCATGAACGCCAGGTAGGCTTCCTCGAGGGTCGGCGCCGCGGCCGGCGTCGACCCGGCGGGCAGGGCGCCGTCCGGCGCCACGCCGCGGATCCTGACGCCCACGCCGTCTTGCGCGCGCGACACGATCTCGACGCCCTCGCCGAGGCTCTCCTCGCCGCCGTGGGCCGCCACCGTGGTCTCGAAGACCTGTCCCACGGCGGCCTCCAGCAGGGCGGCCGGCGAGCCGCGGTAGACGACCTCGCCGGCGTCGAGGAGCGCCAGGTCCTGGCAGCCGGAGCCGAGGTCGGCGACGATGTGGGTCGAGAGCACGATCGTCCGTTCTTGCCCGAGGCGGGCCATGAGCTGGCGGAAGCGCAGCCGCTCCTCGGGGTCGAGGCCCACGGTGGGCTCGTCGACGACCAGGATCCGCGGCTCGTGGATCAGGGCCTGGGCCACCCCCAGGCGGCGCACCATGCCGCCGGAGAGCTGCTTGACCTTGCGGTCGCCCACCTCGTCGAGCCCTACCGACTCGAGCACCTCGCGGATCCGCTCGCGGCGCCGCGGCCGGTCGCGCAGCCCGGAGAGGATGGCCAGGGTGTCGAGCACTTCTTCGACGCGCTGCAGCCGCCAGGCGCCGAACTCCTGCGGCAGGTAGCCGAAGAGCTTGCGCACCGCGAGCCGCTCCTTGACGACGTCGTGGCCGAGCACCCTCACGCGTCCGGCGCTGGGCTCGAGCAGGGTGCAGACGATCCGCATCAGGGTGCTCTTGCCGGCCCCGTTCGGGCCCAGGAGGCCGAAGAGGCCGGTGCCGATGGACAGGTCCACGCCGGCGAGCGCGGTCACGCTCCGGCGCTGGCTCTTGAAGACCTTGCGGACCCCCTCGGCGACGATCACGGCGCCGTCGCCCCCGAGGGGTCCCGCGGTCGGGAATGGCGAGCTCATCCGTTCTCCTTCTTGTCTCTCGGGGAGTGTATCGAGTCGTCCTCCGTATAGATACCGCGCTGGGCGGCGTTTATTCGGACCAGCGCCGGCGTCCTGACGCCGGCTCGAGCCGTCGAGATCCCGATCCACGGACTCGTGGCCGACGAAGAGGGCAACGCCGGGCCTGGCCTGGGCGACCCCCTCCTACGACCGTGCGAAGAGCTCGCGGAGGCGGCCGAGGGAGACGTCGGCGAGCGAGGGCACCACGTGGTCGGCGGCCGCGAGCTCGTCGGCGGCGTAGGTGTGGGCCACGCCGAGGGTCATGAGGCCGGCGGCGGCGGCGGAGCGCAGGCCGGCCGGGGTGTCCTCGACGGCCAGCACCTCGTGGGGGTGGAGCAGGCGGCGGGGCAGGGGGGGCAGGGCGTTCAAGAGCTCGAGGCCGCGGCGATAGGGCTCCGGGTCGGGCTTGGTCTCGCGCACGTCCTCGATGGTGACCAGGGCCTTGAAGCGGCCGGTCGCGGCGAGCTGCTCGAGGGCCCCTTCCACCTCCTCGCGCAGGGCGGCGCTGACCACGCCGAGCATGAGGCCGGCCTCGGCCGCGGCGGCGATGAGCTCGGCGGCGCCGGGGAAGATCGGATAGCCTTGCTGGCGGATGCGGAGCTGGTAGTAGGCGGCCTTGCGGGCGATGAGCCGCGAGAGGGTCTCGGGCGAGGCCGTGCGGCCGGTCGAGTCGAGGACCTTGGTGAAGCAGGCGCGGTCGTCGAGGCCGACGTACTTGGCGCGGTAGTACTCCTCGGAGGTGAGCACGAGGCCCTCTTCCGCGAGGACTTTCTGCAGCAGCTCGAGGTGGATGGGCTCGTCGTCGACGAGGACGCCGTTGAAATCGAAGAGGATGGCGCGCAGCACGGCGTCCATCTTAACCGCGGTTGGCGGTGGGCGGTTGGCTGTGGGCTCCGAGTATTTGACTCCGGGAATATCTCTTCGTATCCTGGAGGTTGATCTGGACGGGAGGAGCCTTCGCTCGCCCCCGGAACAGGAGGAGCTCCGAACATGACCCAAACCGAAGCGGCGACGCCCACGACCGCCGGCGACTACCCGGTGACGATCACCAAGAAGGCGGTCGACATGGTCAAGATCACCCGCGAGCAGGAGGGGATCGAGGCCACCTTCGGCCTGCGGATCGCGGTGCGCGGCGGCGGCTGCAGCGGCTTCGAGTACGCCATCGACTTCGAGAACGAAGCGCGGGACAACGACCTCGTCTACTTCCAGGGCGACCTCAAGGTGATCGTCGACCCGATCAGCGCCCGCTACCTCAAGGGCACGGAGATCGACTACCAGCTCGGCATGAGCGGCGCCGGCTTCAAGTTCAGCAACCCCAACGCCGTGGGCACCTGCGGCTGCGGCTCGTCGTTCACGGTGTAGCCGGAGAATCCCCCCTCGGTGATCTGGGGGTGCATTCCACGGGGCAGCGGCTCACGCAGACCGGTCAAAGGGTTCGGCGCCGATATGACGCCATCGTCGTCT
>Ga0302046_10004167_pt1 | contig 12882 bp, 11 predicted proteins | sample RVTome_11_FD_200261 | JGI IMG/M metagenome (GOLD analysis project Ga0302046, IMG submission 200261) | Soil microbial communities from uranium-contaminated site in the Upper Colorado River Basin, Wyoming, United States - RVT147D111 (version 2) ...
ACGTCAGGGTGCGGGCCGTCGCGGTGATGGGGGCGTGGCCGGACAAGGAAGAGATCGCGTCGTCACTCGCCGCGATCGCGGTCTCCGATCCCTCACAGATGGTTCGCTACCAGGCGGAGCGAACGCTCTACCAGCTGGGCCAGTCGCCGCCCAGGCGGTGATGCTGGGAGCGATTCAGGTTCCGCTGCGCAGCAGCATGTAGATGCCCGTTCCGGCGAACAGCAGATTGGGTGACCAGGCCGCCAGGAACGGGGGCATCAATCCGATCCCTCCCAGGGCATTGGTGGTCGAAAAGACCAGCAGAAAGAGGGCGATCAGGGCGATGGCGACGCCGACGCCATACAGTGAGCCCCGCTTGCCGACCTGGAAGCAGAACGGCAGAGCGACGATCACCATGGTCAGCGGCAGGAGAGGAAACGCCGTCTTGCCGTAGAGATCGACGGTGAGCTCCTGCGCATCGTATCCACGCTGCCGGAGGTTCTGGGCGAAGCGGCGCAACTCGTTGAAACTCATCTGATCCGGAGTCTTCCATTCACGAATGAAGTAGCTGGGCCCCTCGGCGAAATCGAACTCCTTCGCGGCGAAGGTCTCGAACGATTCCGCGCCGCTGGAGAATCTCCGCTCCCATCCGTCCCGCAGCACCCACCGATCCCCGGTGTAGCTCGCCTCGCGTCCGTAAACCCGTCCGAGCAGCGTGAAGGTGGCTGGGTCGAGGTAATAGACGGAAAATCCCTGGAAGGTCCCGGTATTGGCGGCGGGGAGGACAGGGATAGGCGGCTGCAGGTAGTTCTTGAAGTTATAGAGCCGCCCCTGATCCCCGAAGACCCAGCGCTCCTGGCGGGACTGGTAGCTGCGTGGACTTCGACCGCGAATCACGTCCTTGATCTGGACGGCCTTGCGATTGGAGTAGGGGAGAAGCGAATCATGATTGACGTAGGCGAGTGTGCATAGGGCCAGAGTCACCAGCAGGACCGGCGTCGCCAGTCGATAGATGCTGATCCCGCTCGCCTTGGTTGCAATCACCTCGTTGAACCGGCTCATGACTCCGAATGCCAGCATCGTAGCCACCAGACATGAGATCGGCAGTATCTGGGCGAGGATCCAGGGTGAGCGGAACTCGAGGTAGCTCAACGCCATCGTAATCGGAAGATCGCGCTCCACCAGATCGTCGATCAGATTGACGAATTCATAGACCGCGAACAGAGTGAAGAACGAGATCGCGCACCCGATCAGGGTCGTGGTGAAGCGCCCCAGCACGTACCGGTCAAGGGTGGTGCTGAGGACAAGAATGAGCCCCAGAAAGGCGAGCGCCACCAGGATGAATGGGTTGACCTTCATAAACCCGAGACCGGCTCCTGCGGCTCCGATCAAGATGATCAGCAGCCAATGCCACCTTACGGAATACGAGGTGCCGGGACGCTGCTCCCCGGCGGCCTCTTCGTCGGACACGAGTGCGGCAGCCGTGCGGGGCAAGGCCGGCGGTCGATCATCGTCTCTTATCGAAGTGACGCCCGGCGGGAGCGAAGCGTCGCTCAGTCCCGGGACGCTTGCCGAAAAGCGGCGACGCCTGAGCCTGCGAACAAGACGGTTCGGGATCAGGTACGACAGATGAATACCCTCGAACCGCTCCCGCATGAAAAACAGTGAGATGCCGATCGCCGCCAGCAGAACGTTCCCCATCCATAGTCCGATATAGGGGGACAGCCTGCCCTGGCTGACAAGGTTTTCTCCCACCGACAGCAGAATCCAGTAGACGATCGCAATCCCGATGCTCAACGTGAACCCGGACGCTTTGCCGCCACGCCGGTTGAGGATGCCGAGGGGTACCCCGACGATGGCGAAGGCGAAACAGGCAAAAGGCAGGGCGAAGCGTTCGTGCATGAAGAACAGGATGCGCCCTACGACCCGTGCCCGGGTCTCGGCATGAGGTATCACCTGGGCCTTACGTATTGACTGCACCAGCTCATCGAGGCTCTGCTCGCCGAAGTTCCTCTGGGCCGGACGGCTCAGCAGGGTGCTTTTCATCTTGTATTGCTCTCCCGGCGGCTTCACCAGCTTCTGGCGGACGAAACGGCTGATCTGATAGCTGTGGGAGTCTTCCGGGGTGGTGCTGTGGGTCGTGCCCGATTCGAGGTAGATCTCGGCAACCCCATCCTCAGGGTCGTAGTCGACCTGGGCCCGGCGTGCCAGAGTGACGATCTCCTCGCCGTCCTCGGCCTGCTGGTGGATGAAGACCCGATCGAGGAAATCACCCGACTGATGGACCTCGTCAGCGTACAGAAGGATGTCGGGAAGCTCCTCGAAAAACACGCGCGGCTTGATTTCGCGCCGCAGATCGGCGGTGTAGAGAAGCTCGGTGGTGATGCGGTGCCGGCGGTAATTGGCGTCCGGCTCGATCTTGAGGGTCAGAACGCTCCCCAACGTCCAACCGAGCAGCCCGATGAACAGAACCGGGGCGAGGATCTTCCAGTAGCTGACCCCCGAGGCCCGGAGGGCGATGACCTCGCTGTCGGTCGAAAGTCGACCGATGCCGACGAGGCTGCCCAGAAGGATCGCCATCGGCAGGCTTAGTACAAGGACGCGGGGAAGGAAGAAGTAAAGAATCTTAAGGACGGTTGCGAGCGGCAGGTCCTTCTTGATGGCGAGCTCGGCGAGCTCGAACAGGGCGTTCATGAGGAAAACCAGGACGTACAGTGTCAGCCCGAGCATGGTCGGGCCGATGACCTCCTTGAAAACGTAACGCCAGATCAGGGTGATGCCCCGTATCCGCATGGCGAGCGATGGTATGGCGCGCGGGGACGGAAAGCAACCGAAAGCTGCAGTCCCGGGGGGTGTTTGAGGCCCACTATCAACGTCCGATAAGATATCTTATGTAAACCTGAGACGGCGAGGCCGAATTGCACGGACGCCGTGCGCGGCAATCGCTTCGGGAGATCAAAGAAGCTCCGCGCCGCATCTGACGGGGTTGGCGGCAGTGACCCTGTGCGACTAGCGGGTCGAGATGGAGCTCAGGCCGAGTCTGGACTCCCTTTGAAGCTCAGGGCGCGCCGCGGGATTCCTGCGGATCTATTCGCAACAAGGTCGCCGTGATTGAACGAGGCAGAGTCGAAATTCGTCAAGGCAGCGGGAGATTCGTCTCGAATGCCAGCGGGTGCTGGTGCTGCGCTCCGGCAACATCCCGATTCACTGGAACCGAGGCATTCGCCTCAAAAAGGCCGGGTGGCAGGCATTGGGATCCAACAATAATCCCCTGCCTTGGCGAACAAATCGCCCAATGTCGGCGCGCCGACATCGACCCGATACGGCCTGTCGGAACGCGAAGCGCTCCAGGAAGAGAGGGCTGATGAGAGGTGGTTAAGACTGCGAGAGCTGCTCGATCAAGTCCTTCAGGGTCGCAATGATCTCGCTCTTTGAAACCTCGGAACGTCGAAAGCGGATGTTCAGGTGAAACTTGTTATCGGAAGGCTTGAATCGAAAAACGAACCCCTTTGCGTGCTTGACCTGCTTCTTGTCGTCTCTTTTCAGATTGCGCACATCATCTCGCGTGAGCCCTGACTTTCGGATCGCGTCGATCATGCTGGCCATTTCGTCCGGTCCTGGTTGCCGCGCGATTTGCAGTAATGTGGAGCGGGCGTTGATCCCGGCTTCAGTACAGATATCGCGAAGCTCCACTGGAATGCTATTCAGTGTGAGGGTTTCGGTGATCGAGCTCCTTGATTTGCTAAGCTTGCGGGCGATCTCCTCGTGGGTATACAGGAACTTGTCACACAACTTCTGCAGGCCGTCAGCCTCTTCGAACGGACTCAAATCACGACGCTGCAGGTTCTCGATCAGGCTTATCTCCAGGACCCCCCGGTCGTCGACGTCGATTTCGATGCAGGGTACTTGGGAGAGCCCGGCTTCGACTGAAGCTCGATACCTGCGTTCCCCGGCGATGATCTGAAACTTGTCGCCTGTCGGCCTGACCAGGAGAGGCTCGAGGATTCCCTTTTCCTTGATCGATGAAACGAGATCGATGATATCGCCAAAAACTCTGCGGGGCTGATCTGGATTCGGTACCAGGAGATCGGTAGGGATCATTCGACCGACCGCGGTTCCGGGGCCGGTGGAGAGATTATCGACGAAGTGGTAATCGTGCCGCATTCTGCGGTGATCCGGTAGCCCTCGTTGCTTAGACACGTCCGATGACCTCTTCTGATAGCTTGTAGTATTGGAGCGCCCCGGTTGAATGTGGGGCGAAGCTGAAGATCGGCTCTTTATAGGCGGGGCTCTCTTCCAGACGAACGCTTCTCGAAATGATGGTTCGGAAGACCTTGGGGCCGAAGACCTGTTTGATATGGTTCTTGATGTCTCTGCCGAGAATGGTTCTCTTGTCGTGGATGGTAATGACGACGCCGAGAAACTCGAGATTGGGATTGGGACGTGCCTTTATCTTTTCGACCGTCTCGAGAAGATCGTCTGTTCCCTCCAAGGCAAAGTAGGATGATTGAATGGGCACGAGGAGATGACTCGAGGCGACGAGCGCATTGACGGTGAGCAGTCCGAGCGTGGGTGGTGTGTCGATGACGATGTACTTATATCGTGCTACAACGGGCTTCAGGCGGTCCTTCATCCGAAAGTGACTGTCTATGTCGCCGAGCATCTTGCTTTCAAACTTGGCCAGGCTGATGCGAGCCGGCACCAGGTCGAGTTTGGCTACGTTCGTCGTGTGAACCGCGTCGGCGATGGTTTTGCCGTCGTCGATCAGCGCTTCATATATCGAGGAGGTAATCTGCTCTGGATCAAGGAACGAAAGGGTCGCATTCCCCTGCGGGTCGAGGTCGATCAGAAGTGTCGGGAACCCCTTCTGGGCCAGTGCCGCCGATAGATTGATCGCGGTCGTCGTCTTGCCGACCCCGCCCTTTTGGTTGGAGATGGCGAGAATCAATGATCCGTCCTCCGGCGGAAAGCGAGGGATGAAGCGCGTCAGTAAGGCTTACGCTCAAAGGCCGACATTGGCATAGCTCTCAATGTGGCGGTTTATAACAGGAGTCAGGGCGGTCTGTCAAGCAGGGCGCGGCTGCCGGAGGATTCGAGGAATACTATATAAGTCTTTTAGAATCATTAGTTTATGTCTGTCATCCTTACATCTCGTACTTGCCCATCTCATCAGGATCAAGGTTCTCGAGCCACTTGCGGATACGCTCCGATTCTCCAGCGTCCTTGGTGAGATCGGTGTTCTTGGCTCGTTCGATCACCTCGGTGTCGACGAAGATCGGGGAACCAGTGCGCAGCGCAAGGGCGATCGCATCGCTCGGCCTTGAATCGATCGGCAGGACGACCCCTTCCCTGTTGAGATAGATTTGTGCGTAGAAGGTGTTCTCCTTGAGGTCGGTGATGACCACCTTCTCGACCTTCGCCTGCAAGCCGTTGATCATGCTCTTGAGAAGGTCGTGTGTCATCGGCCTCGGCGTGACGATCTTTTCGATCTGGAGAGCGATGGCGTTCGCTTCAAAGATTCCGACCCATATGGGCAGGACGGCCGAGCTGGTCGGATCGCGAAGAATGATGATCGGCATGTTGGTGATCGGGTCGATCATCAGTCCCTTGATCTTCATCTCCAGTTCCACGGGAACTCTCCTTCTAGCGGCGCGAGGTGCTCACCGTCTCCCCTTTATAGCCCGGGGTTCGGTCGGAGTCAAGGCGAGGGACGGGGACTATTCCCTCGGCAGTCAGCGAGTTGGTGTGTGCTTTGATGATCCGGGCATGAACTATGCCGCCGGGTGCCAGTTCACCCCCCCGCACATGCACGATACGGTTGCAGGCGGTCCTCCCTCTGGCAACGGCCTGGTCGAGCCGGCTCGTGCCGTCGATCAGCACCTCGAATACCCTGCCTACCAGGCGCTGGTTGTGGCGGATCTGGATTGACTCCTGCAGGGCGATCAAGCGCTGCAGGCGCTCCGATTTTTCCTCCCGGGGGACGTCATCGTCGGTGTCCCAGGCGGGAGTCCCGGGGCGGGGTGAATAGCCGAACGAGTAGACCTGTTGGAACTCGACCTCTTTGAGCAGCTCGAGAGATGCTTCGAAATCCGCCACGGTTTCTCCGGGGAACCCGACGATGATATCGGTGGCAAAGGTCATGTCGGGAATCTGGTTCTTAAGATACTCGATCTTCTGCATGTACCTGGCGCGCGAGTAGCCCCGCTGCATTCGCTTCAGCACCTGATCGGAGCCGGACTGCGCCGGCAGATGAAGATGATTGCATACCGTCGGCAGATCCCGCATCGCGTCCATGATGCGCTTCTTGAGGTGCCCGGGATGTGAGGTCGTGAATCGGGTGCGAAGGATACCCGGGATGCGATCCGCCATATGGAGCAGGGAAGCGAGGTCATCCTCTCCGTGATGGTAGGCGTTGACGTTCTGCCCGAGGAATTCGATCTCCCGGTAGCCGCGGCCCGCCAGATCGGCCGACTCCGCGGCGATCTCCGCCGCCGGCCGGTAGACTTCCCTCCCCCGCGTATACGGGACGATGCAGTAGGTGCAGGACTTGTTGCAACCCTCCATCACCGTCACATAGGCGCGCGGGCCTGTTGAGCGGGCCGTGGTACCGCTCGGAAAGTCGATCGGGTCATCATCGCGGGCGAGGCTGATGGAACGACCGTCGCGCCGCGCCTGCTCCAGCAGCATTCCGAGTTGCGCGATGTTGCGGGGGCCCATCACCAGATCGACGTGCGGGGCGCGCCGGAAGATCTCCTCCCCTTCCTGCTGCGCGACGCAGCCGGTCACGCCGATCAGCAGCTGCGGGTTCGTGCGCTTCAGCGAGCGCAGCATGCCGAGTCGCGTGAACACCTTGCGGGCCGCTTTCTCCCGGACGCTGCAGGTGTTGAGCAGAATCAGGTCGGCCTGCCCGACATCGACCGCGGGGACGTATCCATGCCTGCCGAGGAGACCGGCCATCTTCTCGGAGTCGTGAACGTTCATCTGACATCCCCAGGTCTCGATGAAAAAGCGCCTCATCGCGCGCTCCTCGACCTGACGCTGCGGCGACCGATTGCCGCTTCGGTCTTCTTCGCAGGTTGCCGGAACATCGGTCGTAACCGCCGGTAGCTCACGCGCAGCGCCTCGGGGATGACCCGCGTGCCACCGATGGTGGTCATGAAGTTGGTATCACCGTCCCAGCGCGGCACGATGTGCAGATGGTAGTGCTCCTCGATCCCGGCGCCCGCGCTCCGTCCCAGGTTCATCCCCAGGTTGATGCCGGTCGGGCGATAGATGCGCCGGAGAATGGCCTCACAGCGTGCGGCGAGGAGGGTCATCTCGACGAGAGCCTCGTCCCGGGTATCCTGCAGCGAGCGGACGTGGGCGTACGGCACGATCATCAGATGCCCGTTGTTGTATGGGAACTTATTGAGAATGACGAAGTTATACGCGCCACGAAAGAGAACGAGCCGGGCGCGGTCATTGCGGCCCCGAAACGCCGTACAGAAGACACATCCCTCCTCGTTCCTCCGCCCGGAGGAGACGTAGCGGAGGCGCCAGGGGCTCATCAGCCGTTCCATGCGATGCCTGGATTGAATTCCGGAACGATCCGACCGTCGGGGCGACTACGATTCGGTTGCCGACTGGGGCACGGACCTCCCGGGCACGGCCGCCTGGCTGGGAGCGGAGGAGTTGATCAACTCCTTCAGCTCCTTGCCCGGCTTGAAGTACGGGATGCGCTTCGCGGGCACATCGACCTTGTCGCCGGTTTTGGGATTCCTCCCCTGGCGAGAGCGACGCTGACGGATGCGGAAGCTGCCGAACCCGCGCAATTCGATCTTCTCGTCCTTCTGAAGCGCCTCCACGATCGAATCGAAGACGGTGTTCACGATCGATTCCGAGTGCTTCTTGGTGAGATCGGAAACCCTGGCCACTTCTTCGACCAACTCGGCTTTTGTCATGAACGAGCCCTCGATGCTTCCGGTCGACGTCCGCGGCGTCGGATCCCGGATTGATTGCTAATCGTTCTCGCTTTCCTCGTAGCCATCCTGATCCGAGCGACGCCGCTTCTGTTCGCGCGCCCGACGGCCGCCCGAGTGGCCGGCGACTTCACCGAGATTGATGGCGCTGTCACCCTGCGAGCTCATATAGGAGCGGAGATCCTCGCGGTGCTGCTCCTGGGCGGCGGCCTTGATCGACAGGCCGATCTTCTGCTCGGTGATGTCCATCTTGATGATCTTCGCCATGATCGACTGATCGTCCTCGAGCTTGTCGGCGGGTTTGTCTACGCGCTCGTCGGCGATCTCGGAGACGTGAATCAGCCCTTCGATCCCTTCCTGGAGCTCGACGAATGCGCCGAAATCGGTCAGACGAACCACACGGCCGGTGACCAGGTCGCCGACCGCATGGTTCTTAAAGAACTCTTCCCAGACGTTGGGCTGGAGCTGTTTGATACCGAGCGACAGCCGCTGGTTTTCGGAGTCGATCTTGAGGATCACCGCCTCGACTTCGTCGGCCTTCTTCAGCATCTCCGAGGGGTGCTTCAGGCGCTTGGTCCACGACATGTCGGAGATATGAACCAGGCCGTCGATTCCTTCCTCCACCTCGATGAATGCGCCGAAATCGGTGAGGTTGCGGACGGTGCCGGTGATCCGATCCCCTTCATGGTATTTCTCGCCGATGGCGTGCCACGGGTTCGGCTCGGTCTGACGCAGCCCGAGGGAGAGCCTGCGGGCCGTACGATCGACGTCGAGCACGACCGCTTCGACCATGTCGCCGACGGCGAGCACCTTCGAGGGATGCTTGACCCGCTTGGTCCAGGACATCTCGGAGATGTGGATCAGCCCCTCGACCCCCGGCTCGAGCTCGATGAAGGCGCCATAGTCGGTCAGGCTGACGACCTTGCCCCGCACGCGGGATTCCCGCGGGAACTTGTCCTCGACGTTCTCCCATGGATCGGCGGTCCGCTGCTTGTGGCCGAGCGAGACCCGCTCTTTCTCCGCGTCGAACTTCAGGACGACAACCTCGACCTCGTCGCCGACCACGAACATCTCGGAAGGGTGGTTGACCCGGCCCCACGACATGTCGGTCTTGTGCAGGAGCCCGTCGATCCCGCCCAGATCGATGAACGCTCCATATTCGGTGATATTCTTCACGATCCCACGGGCGATCTTCCCTTCGGAGAGACCTTCGAGCGTCTTCTTCTTTTTCGAGCTGTTCTCTTCTTCCAGAACCGCTTTTCGCGACAGGACGATATTGCCGCGCTTGCGGTTCACCTTGATGACCCGCATCTGCAGCTCTTTGCCCTTCATGGAGTCGAGGTTGCGCACCGGCCGCATGTCGACGAGAGAGCCGGGCAGGAACGCCCGTACCCCGATGTCGACCGCCAGGCCGCCCTTGATGCGCTCCTTGACGACTCCGGTCACCGGGCGTCCGTCGGCATAGGCTTGCTCGACCTCTTCCCAGATCTTCATTTTCTCGGCTTTTTCTTTCGACAGGACAACGTAACCGTCCCGGTTCTCGGTCTTTTCCAGGAGAACGTCGATCTCGTCACCGACGGCTACGTGCGGCTTCCCATCCGGACCGATGAATTCGTCGACATCGATGATCCCCTCGGACTTGTAGCCGACGTCGACGATGACCTCGCTGCTGCTGATACGAAGCACACGCCCGCGCACGACTTCTCCCTCCGCCAGGGTGCGGAGCGATTGGTCGTACATATCCAGCAGTTCCTGGTATTGGGCGTCGCCCGGTTCGAGATCGTCCCCTTCCATCGGGGTGAGTGGTTCAACGTGCTTGGATCTCTGGGAGCGTGACAACTGGGGGGATGGGTCCATCTGACCCGAATCCGGGTCATCATAGTTCTTCTGCAAATCCATTCAGTCAGGTACCTCCTTCGGTGTATTTTCTTTTTCTGCCGGGGTCGTTCAGTCGACGCCCGCGGTCAGTCCTTCCCGCGTCGATCTCCACGGCCCGTAGACGCGGCCTCGATCGGCACCCGCCCTCGAATCCGCCACTGCTCCGACCGGCGACAAACCGCCGCCGGGCTGGATCGAGCCGGGTCTCTGCCGACCCCCCACGCTTGGCCGGGATTTGGCAATGATACGGACCGCCCACTCCCCTGTCAAGAGGAAAAACTTTATTTTCATGAGATTACGTCGTCAAGCGGGAGGAGGCTGCGCCTCCGGCAGGAGTGAGGGATTGGTCCAATGCGTCCAGAAAGCGGCGATTTTCGGCCTCCGTACCGATCGAGACTCGCACCCCGTCAGGGTAGCCATAGGCCCCCATCGGGCGGACGATCACTCCCCTGGCCAGGAGCGTCCGGTAGAGGTCGGCGGCTGGCAGAGCGGTCCGGATCAGGATGAAGTTGGCCACGGTGGGGAGGAAGCTTATCCCCCGGCGGGCCATCTCTCCCTGGAGGTATTTCACCCCCCGGGCATTCTCACGGCGCGATCGCTCGACGTGCGCTGTGTCTTCCAGGGCGGCGAGAGCGGCCTTCTGGGCGACGTCCGACGTATTGAACGGAGAGCGCACCGCCTCCAGGGCCCGCGTGACCTCCGGAGAGGTGACGCCGTAACCGATGCGCAGACCGGCCAGGCCGTGGATCTTGGAAAAGGTCCTCAGGACGACGACGCTCCTGCCCGCCCTCAGATAGTCGAGGCAGTCGGGGTAATCGGGAACCTCGACGTACTCGAAGTACGCCTGATCGATAATCGTCAGCACGTGCTTCGGGACACGCTCGAAATAGGCATCGAAGGCGGCCCGGCCGACGTAGGTGCCGGTCGGATTGTTCGGATTGGCGATGAAGACGAGGGCGGTCCCGGCGTCACACGCCTCGGCCATGGCGGGCAGGTCGTGGTGGTCGTCCTTCTGCGGGACCGAGCGGAGCGGCGCCGCCATGGCCCGAACCGCGATGCTGTACATGATGAAGGCTTGTTCCGATACGACGGCTCCCTTGCCGGTGGCCAGATAGGCCTTGGCGAGGATTTCGACCAGCTCGGTGGAGCCGTTGCCCAGCACGATCTGCTCCGGACGCATCCCGTGTCGCGCGGCGAGGGCGTGGCGAAGATAGTGGCCGCTGCCATCGGGGTAGCGGTTGACTCCGGCGCAGGCGTCGTGCAGGGCGGCGACCGCCTTCGGCGACGGGCCCAGCGGGTTCTCATTGCTCGCCAGCTTGACGAACGTAATCGCGAGCTCCCGTTCCGCCTCCTCGAGAGGTTTGCCCGGCACGTAGGGCGTAATGGCGCGGAGGTGTTCCGGTGTCTCGATCGTCACGATGGTGTCCCCTTGAGACGATGGATCTCACCCGCGGTCAGGGGGCGGAAGGAACCGGGCTTGAGATCGGGATCGGAGAGCGCTCCGATGGCGACCCGCTTGAGCTTCAGCACCGGGTGTCCCATCTGTTCGAAGGTCCGCCGAATCTGGTTCTTCTGCCCCTCGTACAGCGTGATCTCCAGCCAGCTGTTGGTCCGGCTGGTGATGCGGCGGACCCGCGCCGGAAGACTCCTGCGGCCATTCAGGTAGAGTCCCTTCCGCACGGCCTGCAGGGCCGCATCCGGAACGAGACCCTTCACCTTGACGCGGTAGACCTTGGCGATGTGATTGGAGGGATGGGTCAGCTGATAGGCCAGATCGCCGTCGTTGGTCAGGATCAGCAGCCCTTCGCTATGCCAGTCGAGCCGGCCGACGGGATAGACCCGCTCTTTCACCCCATGCAGCAGATCGAGGACTGTCGGTCGGCCCTCCGGGTCACGCGAGGTGGTGATGTAGCCTTTCGGTTTGTGCAGCAGGTAGTAGACGCGGCGCTCCTCGCTCTGCAACCGGCGGCCGTCGAGACGTACGACATCCCTGCCCGGATCGACGCGGGTTCCCAGGGTGAGGACGACCCTCCCGTTGACGGCCACCCGGCCTGCTTGAATGAGGCGCTCACCCTCCCGGCGGGAGGCGACCCCCGCCGCGGCGAGAAATTTCTGCAGCCGAACGGCGCTCCCCGGATCAGGAGTGATCGCCGTCGTCCTTGCGTTCGATCTCGTCATCATCCACGCGGTCCTCGTGGCCCCCGTTGCCGGCGGCGCCATCGTCGTCCGCGGCGTGCTCCTCGAATGGCAGGCCGGTCGCGGGCGTCGCGGCCGAGCCCGCCTGGAGAGCGCTCGCCATGTCCCCGAACTCTTCGAGACTGGGAAGATCTGCGACGGAGTTCAGCCCGAAGTGAGAGAGGAAATCACGGGTTGTGCCGTACAGCACCGGCCGGCCGACCACCTTCTTGCGTCCCACCACCCGCACCAGTTTCTTCTCCAGCAGGTTCTGCAGAACGCCCCCCGGATCGGTGCCGCGCAGGGCGTGGATTTCCGGGGTGGTGATCGGCTGGCGATAGGCGACGATCGCCAGCGTCTCCAGCGCCGCGCCCGACAGCCTCCGCCGGTTGCGCGAGCGGAACAGGGCGCGGACCCACTCGCCGAACTCGGATCGGGTGGCGATGCGGTACCCGCCGGCCACCTGCTGAATCTGCAGGCCGCGCGCTTCCGTATCGTAGGCCCGGGTGAGGGAGTCGAGTGCCTCGGTCAGTGCATCCGCTTCGACGTCGGGGAACAGGTCACGCAGATCGGCCACCGTCAGCGGCTCCTCGGCGGCGAACACCAGCGCCTCGATGACGGCCTTCAGGCGCTGCGCATCATCCGGAGCATGCGGCGTGGTATTACGCATCGGCGCTCCCCTCCTGCTCTTCGGCAGCCGGCGGGGCGACCGTGTCCTCGACCAGAATGATCAGGATGTCCTCCTGATGGTGGCTCTCGTAGGCGCGTACCAGGCGAAGTCGCATCACCTCGAGCAGGGCGAGAAAGGTCAGGATGCACGACATACGGTCCGCGATGTCGTCGAACAGGTCGCGAAACCCGATCCGCTGCTCGCGATTGAGGCGCTCCAGAA
>Ga0302046_10004168_pt1 | contig 12881 bp, 13 predicted proteins | sample RVTome_11_FD_200261 | JGI IMG/M metagenome (GOLD analysis project Ga0302046, IMG submission 200261) | Soil microbial communities from uranium-contaminated site in the Upper Colorado River Basin, Wyoming, United States - RVT147D111 (version 2) ...
GTTCGTATTCTCCGAGCCCGATGGCACCCGCCTGGCGGAGGCGGGCCGGCTCGACCGTCACTTGCAGAAATGTTTCAGCGGGAACATTTCAACAGACGAGCCGGCGACGTTACCGCTCTTCCGCATCAACCGCGAGCACGGCCTTGAGATCGACCGAAACACGGCGATGAGCCGCTGGATCGGCGACCGGATGGATTACGGTTGGACGACGGAGATACTTTGTCGTGACGACAGTGCCGGGCCCCGCGCGGCCGGCGAGGAGCGACCACCGGGGCGTTGATCCGGCTCGCGAGCGGTAGTACGTCAAGGCTGAACGGTCTCGCGCATCGCCGGCGGCGCGCTGATCGCGTGGGGCGTGGCCTGTGTGGGCAGTTCCGGCGTAACTATCGTTGCTGTCGCGCATACGAAGAGGCGGCCCGGATATTGGCGTGACCGTATCTAGCCTGTTGTTCAATCCCCGTCGTGGGTCGCGGGATCGTACGCCTCGACGACCTCCGGATCCGGCCGCCGCACGCAGCCGGTGCAGTTCTTCCCGCTGTACTCGAGCGCCGTGAGCACGTGGCGGATGCTCTCCAGCCGCGCCTTGGGCTTGTCGTTGGAGTTCACGATCGTCCAGGGGATCTCGGCGGCGTGGGTCTTGGCGAACATCGCCGCAATGTAGCGGGTGTAGACGTCCCATCGGTTCTGCGCCTCGTCGTCGACGGGGCTCAGCTTCCACTGCTTGAGCGGGTCCTGGGCGCGGACCTTGAAACGCTTCCGCTGCTCCTTGCGCGAGATCTTGAACCAGAGCTTGACGAGCTCGATGCCGTCGTCGACGAGCATCCGCTCGAACTCGGGCACCTGCTTCATGAACAGATCGTATTGCGTCTCGGTGCAGTAGCCCATGACGGGCTCGACGACGGCGCGGTTGTACCAGCTGCGATCGAACAGCACGAGCTCGCCGCGATCCGGAAGCTGGCGGGCGTAGCGCTGGAAGTACCATTGCCCTTGCTCGAGCTCGCTCGGCTTGGGCAGCGCGACGACGCGCGCGCTGCGCGGGCTCAGGTTCTCGATGAAGCGCGCGATGGCACCGCTCTTGCCCGCGGCATCGCGGCCCTCGAAGATCAGCGCCACGCGGCGGCCGGCGGCGTGGACAGCCTGTTGCAGGTAGACGAGCTCGATCTGCAAGCGCTCGAGCTCGCGCTCGTAATGCAGGTTCGCGATCGTCGCGGAGACGTCGATGTCCTTGCTCGCGAGGAGCGCGAGCAGCTCGTGCTGCTCGTCGAGGCCTTCGAGCTCCTCGTCCTTGAGCTCGAGCTTGATCTCGAGCGTGTGGGAGAAGGTGCTGCGGTAGTCGGGGTTGCTCATCGCGAGACCAAGTCTCGCATGAACGGGGGCTCGAGGGGACTCTTAGTCGCAGCCGGGGAATTCGACGACGCGCCAGTAGCGCTCGACCATCTCGATCGCGCGGATGAAGCTCGTGCCCATGTCGGACTTGAGCATGTAGCCGGCGACGTTGAGGTTGTAGGCCTCGAACTTGTCCTTCTCGTCGGTGGACGTGGTCAAGATGAAGACGATCGAGTCATGAAACTTTCTGTCGGCGCGGATCTTTTTCAGAAGCTCGATGCCGTTCAGACGCGGCATGTTGATGTCGAGAATGAGCAGAAACGGCCGCGGCAGGCGCTGCAACGCCTCCCAGCCCTCGATGCCGTCCTTGGCGACGCTCACCGGGTTGGCGATCTTGAGCTTCTTGAACGCTTTGAGCAGCGCCTTGGCGTCGATGTCGTCGTCTTCGACGACGAGTATGCTTACTTCTCGGCTAGTCGGCATGCCGTCGCCTCCGTTATCGATGTGAGCCCGCTTTCGGGCGCGGATTTTCTCCACTGGAAGTAGAACACGGTGCCGCGGTCGCCCGGGCCCGGGACGAACCATACCCGGCCGCCCTGCCATTCGACAATACGGCTGACGATGGCAAGCCCCATGCCGCTGCCCTCGACCTCGTCGCGCGGCTTCAAGGTCTGGAACATCTGGAACACGCGCTCGGCGTATTCCTGCGGAATGCCGGCGCCGTCGTCGGCGATCGAGAACTGGTAGAGCTCGTCGGTCTCCTCGCAGGCGACGATGATCTTGCCGGTCGGTCCCGGGTGGTGCTTGATCGCGTTGCCGATCAAGTTGCGGAACACCTGCTCGAGCGGCGTCACGTAGGTCGTGAACGTCGGCAAGGATCTCGAGACCTCGACGCCCATGCCTTCGGGCACGACCATGAGCTCGGTCAGATCTCGGACCAGCGCGGCGCAGTCGACCTCGGCGATGCTGCCGACCTTGCGGCCGACGCGCGAGTACTCGAGCAGGTCGTCGAGCAGCCGGCCGAGCCGGCGCGTGCGCTGCTCGAGCAAGCCTAAGTTCTCCTGCACGTCGCCGTCTTCGTAAGCCTTCAGGTCTTCGCGCAGCCACTGCACCAGCACCTCGATGGCGCGCAAGGGCGCTTTCAAGTCGTGCGAGGCGACATAGGCGAACTGCTCGAGGTCCTGGTTGGAGCGCACGAGCTCCTGCTGCTTCTCCTCGAGCTTGAGCTCGATCTCGTGGCGGTCGCTGATGTCGGTGGCGGTGGCGAAGATGCCGAGCACGTTGCCGTGCGCATCGAAGTTCGGCTTGAACTCGTGATGGAAGAAACCCATGCCGTCGCCCTTGCGGCCCATCGCCTCGTAGGAGACGGTCTCGCCGCGCAGCGCCCTGTCGATGTATTGGGTGCGCGAGTTGTAGAGCTTGGCCCCGTGAATCTCGGACAGGTGCTTGCCGCGCACGTCCTTGCCCACCCAGTTGGTGTTTCGCAGGAAAATCTCGTTGGCGAAGACGATGTGCTGGTCCTTGTCCATGTACATGAAGCTCTGCGGCACGCCGTTGACGAGCGTCTGTAGCCAGTTCTCGCGTTGGCGGAGGTCCTGCTGCAAGAGCTGGTGCTCGGTGTCGTCCATGACCGTGCCGATGAGCTGGCCGGCGCTGCCGTCGGGGTTCGGCAGCCATCTCGCGCGTGCGGTCAGAAACCGGATCTCGCCGGGAGCGCGCAGCAGAAACACGATCGTGCGCGTCTCGGTGCCGTCCTCCTCGCCGCTGAAGTACCGGCGGACGTTGTCGGCCGATTCCGGGTGCACGCTTTCGAGCAGCGTTGCGAGGCCGCAGGGCTCGGACGCCTGCTCGAGCCGCAACAGATGCCGTGCGAGATCGTCGCCGCGGAAAACGTCGCGGTCGATGTCGTAGCGCCAGGTGCCGATGCCGGCGGCGTACATGATGAGCTGCTGCTCGACTTGCACGCGGCTCGTGGTTTCGCTCATCGGAGCCTCCTCATGCCGGCAGTCGCGGCGGTGACGTCGGGCAGAAGATCGGGGGCGGCTGCCGGTCGCCCGTCGCGGAGCTTCTCGGCGAGGTCCTCGGGCCGGGCGGGCATGCTGAAATAGCGGCCCTGCACGAGGTTGCAGCCGCGCTTTTTCAGATACGCGAGCTGGTTCTCGTTCTCGACGCCCTCGGCGACGACCTCGAGCCCCAGGGAATGGCCGATCGACAGCACCAGACCGCAGATCGCGGTGCCGTCGTCGCGCTCGCCGAGATCGGCGACGAAGCTGCGGTCGATCTTGAGCACGTCGATCGGAAACTGACGCAGATAGCTCAGACAGGAATGACCGGTGCCGAAGTCGTCGATCGCGAGCCGCACGCCGGTGTGCTTGAGCTTCTTGAGCGCGTCCTGCACGCTTTCAGTGTTGTGTATCAACGAGCGCTCGGTGAGCTCGAGCTCGATGAGGCCGGGGTCGATGCCGTATTTGGCGAGCATGGACTCGACCTGGCGGTGGAAATCCGCCTGGTGGAAGCTCGCGGCGGCGACGTTGACCGATACCCGCACCGGCGTCAGGCCCGACGCCCGCCACTCGCTGATCTGCCGGCAGGCGCGCTCGAGCACCCACAGCCCCATGGGCACGATGTAGCCGCTCTCCTCGGCGACCGAGATGAACTCGCTCGGCAGCATGAAGCCGCGCTCGGGATGGTTCCAGCGCAGCAGCGCCTCCAACGCGTGAATCCTGCCGTCCGCGAGGCTTACCTGCGGCTGATACATCAGGGTGAACTCGTCGTGCTTGAGCGCGCGGCGCAGATCGTTCTCGAGCGTATGGTATTTGATGATTTCCTCGTGCATGTGCTGCGCGAAGAAGGTGAAGTTGTTGCGGCCGCGGTCCTTGGCCCGATACATCGCGATGTCGGCGTTGTTGAGCAGCGCCATCGGGTCGTTGCTGTCGTTGGGGAAAATCGTGATGCCGACGCTGGTCGTGATCGACACCTGGTGCGGGCCGACATCGAAAGGTTTCTCGAGCGCGCTCAAGATATTCTGCGCGGCGGTCTCGAGCGCCAACGGCCCGTCGATGTCCTCGAGCATGACGGCGAACTCGTCGCCGCCGAGGCGCGCGAGCAGATCGCCGTTGCGCACGCAGCCTTTGAGCCGGTCGACGACGAGCTTGAGCAACGCGTCGCCCGCGTGGTGCCCCAAGGTGTCGTTGACGGCCTTGAAACGGTCGAGATCAAAGAACAGCACGCCGATCTTCTTGCGGCCGCGGCGGGCGCGGGTCGAGGCGCGCGCGAGCTGATCCTGAAAATAGCGCCGGTTGGGGATCTCGGTCAGCGGGTCGTATTGCGCCAGGAAGCTCAAGCGTTCCTCGGAGCGTTTGCGCTCGATCGCATAACGGATGGCTCGCAGGATCGTGCGGCCCTCGCCTTCCCACTTGACGATGTAGTCCTGCACGCCGCGGTTGAGAATCTCGATGGCGAAGTCTTCGTTGCCTTCGCCGCTCAGGACGACGATGGGCAGCTTGGAATCGGCGGTCTTGATCTTGTGGACGGACTCCTGGCCGGTGGAGTCGGGGAGATTCAAGTCGAGCAGCACGACGTCGAAATCGTCTTGCGCGATGGTGTCGACGGCCTCGCGCATCGACGCGACGCGCACCAGCTCGACCGAATTGGCGTTCTGCCGGCGCAGGCAGGCTTTGAGAAACTCCGCGTCGCCGTGATCGTCTTCGACCAGGAGGATCTTCATCCGCCCGCCGTTCGACCCGCCTTCAGGCATTCGCTCCATGGATCCGGCAGCCTCCCCGTTGCAAATCCGCTTAGCAATCAGGATCTTATTGAACAACTCGACCGAAAACGCTGCGGCCCGTCACAATTCGGTCAAAGTCGCGGGCCCGCAGGGATCTCATGGCCAAGATCAAAACGCGTGCAAAAACAAGCCTTTCGAGCGGCTTTCCGCCGGTCGCGCGCGGTGACGCGCGGCTCTTGATCCTCGGCAGCCTGCCGGGCGTGCGCTCGATCGAGGCGCAGCAGTATTACGCTCAGCCGCAAAACGCGTTCTGGCGGATCATGGGGGAGCTCGTCGGCGCGGGGCCCGAGCTCGGTTACCCGCAGCGGTTGCGGCAGCTAAAGAGAAGCGCGATCGCGCTGTGGGACGTCGCGGCCGCGGCCGAGCGGCTCGGCAGCCTCGATACCTCGATCGTGCATGCGAGCGTCGCGCCCAACGACTTCGGCGGATTCTTCGAGGCCCACCGCCGCATCGGCCTGATCTGCTTCAACGGCGCCAAGGCCGCGGAGCTCTACCGGCGGCTCGTGCTGCCCGGCCTGGATCCGCGCTTTGCAAGAATTCCGACGCAGCGCCTGCCGTCGACGAGCCCCGCGCACGCGGGCATGACGTATGCGCGGAAGCTCGAGGCCTGGTCGTCGATCGGGGAGCACTTAGGCCGATGAAAACCGGCGGCATTTTGTTAACTGACTCACAGTTAGCGCCGCCGCGTCTGTGAGCCTGCGTCGTTGAACGTATACTCCGAGCATTGGTTACCCGAGGGAGTCGTTCATGAAATGTGTTGACGGCTTGATACGCTCGGGCGCGGTCATCTGCCTGCTCACGGCAGCCGCGTGCACGACGACGGGCGACAGATCCGGCTTTTCGAGAAACCTCGCGACCATCGAGTGTCCCAGCAACGCCGTGCTGATGTGTGAGAACAGCCACCGCGGCCGCGAATGCGGCTGCGTCGAGCACTCGCTCATCTGGAAGCGGCCGGGATTCGCCGAGCTCTAGTCGGCGCTCGCGACGCCTACAGCGGTCGCAGCTTGATGTTGCGGAAGCGTACCGTGCCGGCGCCCCATTGGAACGCGATCGGGCCGCGCGCAAACGACGCGTCGTTGCTGTCGACCATGAGCGTGTCGTTCATTCTCACGACGAGGTGGTCGCCTTCCATGACGATGTCGAAGGTGCTCCACTGGTCCGCCGCGTCCATCTGCGCCATCGGCTCGGCGAAGTTGACGATGCCGCCGGTGCGATAGGTCTGATCCTCGCGCTGATCGAAGATGTTGACCTCGTAGCAGGTCGCCGCGGCGATGTTGGCGCCGTCCTGACAGCGCATGAAGATGCCGCTGTTGGCCTCTGGGCTCGCCCAGATCTCGGCCTGCACTTGCACGTCGCCGTAGCTGCCGCGCGTGACCAGGAAGCCGTTCTCGGTGCCCTCGGTCGCCTCGACGTAGTCGTCGACGATGCTCCAGCTCGAGCCGCCGACCTCGGTGAAGCTCGAGAGATCGTGGCCGGCGAACAGATTCACCCAGGTCACCTCATTAATTAATGAGTAGGTGTTGGTGTCCATCGGCATGGCTGCGGGTGCAGCCGGGGCCGGCATGGGCGCGGCGGCCGGCATCGGCGCGGCGGCGGGCGCCTCGGCGGTCTCGCCGCCCATGTCGTTCTGGCAAGCCGCGAGCGCAATGCCGGCGAACGTTCCTAGCAATAAAGTCGATCGTTTCATCGTATTCCCCCTCAATCTGGTTCAACCCGTCGCAAGTGATAGTTGAACGGTGTGCCTAAAGTGTTCGCGTTCCCCCAGAGCAGATACATGCCTTCGACGATGCGCGCGTAGCGCACCGGCCCCAGGTCGATGGGCTCGAGCCCCATGCCCTCGATGAGGCCGGCGACGACGGCCTTGGCGGCGGCGTCGTTGCCGACCATCGGCACGCTGACGGGGCCGCCGGTCGCTTGCGGATCCAGCATCGTGCGCCAGTTCATCGTGTTGAGCGCCTTGACGACGCGCGCCCGCGGCGCCATCGCCTGGACGAGCTCGGCGTTGGACGTCGGCACGGCGAAATCGCGCAGGCCGTCGCTGCCGACGATGCGCGGGTTGGTCGGATCGAGCACGATCTTGCCCGAGAGATCGCCGAGGTTCTCGACCACGGCTTCGACGACGTTCCAAGGCACGGCGATCACGACGATGTCGCTGCGCGCGGCGGCTTCCGCCTGACCGGCCGCCGAGGCGCCGTTGCCGGTGCGCGCGACCAGCGCTTGCACGTCCTCGCGGTCCGGGTCGCGCGAGCCGTAGACGATGGTGTGCCCCTGCGCGGCGAAGGCCGGACCCAGGGCATTGGCCACCTCGCCGGTGCCGATGATGCCGATGGTTGCGGCGAGCGCCGCGGCCCCGGGCGCGAGGACCGCGAGCCCTGCAAGGGCGGCGGCGGCGATAAGGCGGCGTGCGGTTTTCACGGGCTGGCCTCCATGAGCTGTTCGAGGGTCGTTATGCGCGAAGGCTGGCAGTCATTCTAGCGCATTTAAAGCAAGCGCTTCCTCTCGAGTGTTTGCTCCAGCGCGGCGAGCCAGTGCTCGTAATAGCCCGGCGCGCCGGGGATATCGGCGGTTGTGTCCGCCGCCGCGATGCGCGCGACGAGACGCTCGCGAAACTCGTCCCAGCTGAAAAGCCCGCGCTCGCTCAAGGTCACCGCGAGCGCGAACGCACGCCGCTCCCAGTCGGCGTGAAACACCAGCTCGCCGGAGCGGCGCGGCAGCGCCTCGAGGCCCGGCATGAGCGCGATCCCGGGGTCCGCCTGTGGCGCTTCGCTCATGTCATCAGGTCTATCTGCCCGGGCCCGGCGCGGCCGCGCGTGCTACGCCGATCATCGAATCGCGAGTCACGAGCGCGGCGAGCTCGCTTTCGCTCAAGTGCCCGGAGCCGGTGGGACGCTCGGGGATCACCAGATAGCGGATCTCGGCGCTCGAGTCCCAGACGCGCACTTCGATGTCGTCGGGCAAGTCCAGCCCGAGCTCCGCGAGCACGCCGCGCGGGTCGATGACGATGCGCGAGCGGTAGGCCGGGCTCTTGTACCAGGTCGGCGGCAAGCCGAGCACCGGCCAGGGATAGCACGAGCACAACGTGCAGACGACGACGTTGTGCACGTCGCGGGTGTTCTCCAGCGCAATCATGTGCTCGCCCTGGAGCCCGCTGAAGCCGAGCTCGGCGATCGCCGCGGTGGCGTTGGCGAGCAGCCGCCCCCTGTATTCGTCGTCGACCCAGGCGCGCGCGACGACCCTGGCGCCGTTCATCGGCCCGATATCGTGCTCGTAGACCTCGACGACGTGATCGAGCGTCGCCTTGTCGACCAGGCCCTTGTCCGTCAGGAGCTTCTCGAGCTTGGCGACGCGCTCGGCGAGCGCGCGAGTCTCCTCCGGCGACCGCCGCGCCGTCAGATAGGGATTCGGCGGCGCGTCGTGCGCATGATCATCCACGGCGGGTCTCCCGTCTTGCAGGCTCGAGATGGTCTTCCCAGAGATCGATATAGAGGCGATCCCTGGGGCTGGCCGTGGGCCCCCAGAGCTCGTTGGCGGCGAACTCGACGCTGTAGAGCGGCTGCGGATCCTCGCCCAGGCCGTGGGCGTTGGCATCCGGGAACACGTGCGTGCCGCGCAGCGCGGCGATGCTGCCGAAGCAGCCGCGCACGTAGCGCGGCAGCCGCGTATGCCCGCGCGGCTGAAGATTGCGCGCGCGGACTCTGTCGCCGAGCGTGAAGCGCGCCGCTCGCGCACGCGGCTCGCGCGCCGACGCGCGGCCTTCGCGGATCACGGTGTTCATCGCATCGATGCCGGGCGCGGCCGCCTCGGCGCGGCCGTTCGCTTCGCCGCTCGCAAGCTCGATGTCGCTCACCAGCCCGGTGTCGAGCGCGAGCAGCTCGAAGCGCGCGAGCCAGTTCTCGTAGTAGCTCGAAGTCAGATACTCGATCGGCGTCAGCCGCTCGATGCCGTGGCGGCGGTAATCGAGGGAGCCCAGGGCGCCGCCCGCGGCGACGTTGATCGCGAACACGCGCCGTTCCCAGTCCTCATGAAACACGGGCTCTTCGGGCTCGATCTGGACCGGGCCGAAGCAGGTCATGCCGCCCAGGTCGTGAATGCCGTTCATGCAACGCGAGTCGCGCGAAGCTCTAGAGGCTCGTGGTATTCAGGATTGCCTGCTCGGAAACGAGCTGCCAGCCGCGCGCGTGCTGCATGAAGTCCCGGTACGAGGTCCAGACGCGCGCGACCAGCGGATCCCTGGCGGCGAGCTCCTCGACGACCTCATAAGTCAGACGCTTGAGCCCGGCGAGCACGTCCTCGGGGAATGCCCGCACGTCGGTGCCGCTGGCGCGGATCTGCTCCAGCGAATTGGCGTTGCGCGCCATGAACTCCGAGATCATGTCGAGGGTGGTCGCCTGACAGGCGATGCGCACCATCGCTTGCAAGTCCTCGGGCAGCGAGTTCCAGGCGTCGAGGTTGACCATGCACTCGAGCGTCGGGCCGGGCTCCTGCCAGCCCGGGTAGTAGTAGTACTGAGCGGCGTTGTGCAGGCCCAGCGCGAGATCGTTGTACGGGCCGACCCACTCGGTCGCATCGATGCTGCCGGTCTGAAGCGCGGTGAAGATTTCCGACAGCGGCAGATTCACGGGCGTGCCGCCGGCGCGCCGCAGGACCTCGCCGCCGATGCCGGGGATGCGCATCTTCAAGCCGCGCAAGTCGGCGAGGCTGTTGATCTGCCGCTTGAACCAGCCGCCCATCTGCACGCCGGTGTTGCCGGCAGGAAACGGCATCAGATTGAAGCGCCCGTAAACTTCGCGCCACAGCTCGAGCCCGCCGCCGTAGTAGAGCCAGGCATTCATCTCGTGGGCGTTCATGCCGAAAGGGATGCAGGCGAAGAACTGCGTCGCTTCGCTCTTGCCGCGCCAGTAGTACGCCGCGCCGTGACCCATCTCGGCCGAGCCTTGCGAGACGGCGTCGAACACCTCGAACGCCGGAATGAGCTCGCCGGCGCCGTAGATCGTGATCCGCATGCGGCCGCCGCTGAGCTCCTCGAGATAGCGCGCGAGCGTGTTGACGCCCGTGCCCAGGCCCGGAAAGTTCGGCAGCCAGGTCGTGACCATGCGCCAGTTGAAGGATTCGGTCGACGCCGTGCTCTGCTGTTGCCCGGGCGTGCACGCGGCCAACGCGGCGCCGCTGCCCAAGCCCGTGATGAATTCACGACGTTTCATTAGACGGTCCTTGTGTTTTCCTTATCTCAAGGAGTGTAGCGTGCTTTGCGCTCAGCCCACCAGGCCAGGCGCTCCGCGATGGTCTTCTCGAAGCCCTGGCCGCTCGGCGTGTACCACTTGGCGCCCTCGAGCGACTCGGGCAGATAGCGCTGGCCGGCTGCGAAGCCCCCTTCGGCGTGGTCGTAGCGGTAGCCTTCGCCGTAGCTCAAGCTCTTCATCAGCTCGGTGGGCGCGTTGCGAATGTGCAGCGGCACGGGCTCGGCCGGGTGCTCGCGCGCGGCGGCCTGCGCGAGTCCCCAGGCTTCGTAGATGCGATTCGATTTCGGCGCCGAGGCGAGATAGATCACGGCCTCGACGAGCGCGAGCTCGCCTTCCGGCGAGCCGAGGAAGTGATAGGCGTCCCTGGCCGCGAGCGTGATGCTGAGCGCACGCGGATCGGCGAGGCCGACATCCTCGACCGCCATGCGCACGATGCGCCGCGCCAGATACATCGGATCCTCGCCGCCGTCGATCATCCGCGCGAGCCAATAGAGCGCGCCCTCGACGTCGCTGCCGCGCACGGCTTTGTGCAGCGCCGAGATCAGATTGAAATGCTCCTCGCCGGCTTTGTCGTAGCGTGCCAGGCGCTTCTCGAGCACCGCGGCGACGAGCTCGGCGTCGACAGGCCTGTCGCTCGGCAGCTCGGCCGCGACGATGTGCTCCCAGACCGCTTCCGTGGCGTTCAGCGCCCGGCGCGCGTCGCCGTCGGCGTGACGCGCGAGCAGTGCCAGCGCCTCGTCGTTGAACGCGGGCGCCCGAGCGCCCGGCTTCGAGTCCGCACGCAAGGTCGCAAGCGCCTGCGCGACGATCGTGACGATATGTTCGGCGGCCAGCGGCTCGAGCACGAACACGCGCAGCCGCGAGAGCAGAGCGGCGTTGAGCTCGAACGACGGATTCTCCGTGGTCGCGCCGATCAAGGTGATCACGCCTTCCTCGACCGAAGGAAGAAATGCGTCCTGCTGGCCTTTGTTGAAACGATGGATCTCGTCGCAGAACAGGATCGTCGCGCGGCCTTGGACGTCGCGGCGTTGCCGTGCATCCCTGATGATCTCGCGCACGCGCGGCACGCCTTCGGTGACGGCGCTGAACGATACGAACTCGCCGTCGGCGTAGTTGGCGATCAGGCGCGCCAGCGTGGTCTTGCCCGATCCCGGCGGCCCCCAGAACACCATGCTGCCGGCGGCGCCGCGCTCGATCGCCTCGCGCAGCGGTTTCCCAGGACCGAGCAACTGCTGCTGGCCGAGGAAGTCCTCGAGCCGGCGCGGCCGCATGCGGTGCGCAAGCGGCGCTTTCGGGCCGGCCTCGGCGGGGAACAATGAAGGTTCGGCGGGCATGGCAACCCGGCCAGTGTACTCAAAAAGCGCGTATAATCCGTCTAGAATACATCCAAAGGCCCTCGCCGGGCCCCATCGTCCGGAGTTAGCTCATGTATCAGTCGACACGCATTTTGTTCTCGGCGGCCGTCATCGGCTTCGGCCTCCCGCTGGTTGCGCAGGCGCAGCCCGAATTGCCTGAAGGCGAAGGCAAGGCATTGGTCGAAGGCATCTGCGTGGCCTGTCACCAGACGGATTTGATCACGGACTCGGTCGGCTATACGCACGACGAGTGGAGCTATCTTTTCGGTCAGATGATCGCTCTGCCGGATCCGATCGCATCGGATATCTCGGGTTATCTCGCGGAGCACTTCCCGCCGAGCGGCGAGCGCCCCGCCGTCATCGTTCCCGGCGAGGTCGAGATCACGTTCCAGGAATGGACCACGCCGACGCTCGGCCAGCGGCCTCGCGATCCTTTCATGCACTCCGACGGCAGCATCTGGTGGGCGGGTATGTACGGCAGCCTCGCCGGCCGGCTGGATCCTGCGACCGGTGAGATGTCCGAGATCAGGCTCGATCCGACTGCCCGGCCGCACACCGTGCTCGAGGGCCCGGACGGCGACATCTGGTACACCGGCAACAGCAACGGCACGATGGGCCGGATCGACCACGACACGCACGAGATCACGGTTTATCCGCTGGGGAATCCCGATGCGCGCGACCCGCACACCGCGGCGTTCGCCGACGACGGCTCGCTGTGGTTCACGGTGCAGAACAGCAACATGCTCGGGCGCCTGGACCCGGCGAGCGGTGAGGTCTGGCTCCGCGACATGCCGACCGAGCGCGCGCAGCCTTACGGCATCCGCAAAGATTCCGAGGGCATGCTTTGGATCGCCTATCGCGGCGCTTACAAGATCGCGCGAGTGAATCCGGCAACCAAGGAGCTCACCGAGTTCGAGACGCCGAAGCACGGCCAGTTCCCGGACATGGGGCACTACGTGCGCCGGCTCGCGATCGATAGCGAAGACAACGTCTGGTACGTGGATTCCGGGCGCGGGGGGATCGGCCGGTTCAATCCCAAGACCGGCGAGTTCAAGGAGTGGGCTTCGCCCGGCGGTGTCGACTCGCACCCGTACGCCATCGAGGTCGTCGACGACGTCGTCTGGTACAACGAGTCCGACATGCGTCCCGACACGCTGGTGCGCTTCGATCCCG
>Ga0302046_10004169_pt1 | contig 12881 bp, 7 predicted proteins | sample RVTome_11_FD_200261 | JGI IMG/M metagenome (GOLD analysis project Ga0302046, IMG submission 200261) | Soil microbial communities from uranium-contaminated site in the Upper Colorado River Basin, Wyoming, United States - RVT147D111 (version 2) ...
CGATTTTGGGGCTAGATTCCCGTTCACTTTCGTACCGGCCTGCCGTCTCCCTGTTTACGCTTCGTACTGCCCCTGACCGGCTCACCACCCAGGACTCGGCACACGGCCGCCAAATAGAGATTGGCGCGATCGCCATCGCAGGCGACGTATCTCTACAACAATGGATTGCTCCCGAGCTGGCTACGACACGATCCGCCATGACCGTTTCACCTGGACAGGTGCTTTACGGCAGCTGAGAACCAGGCGGTTCACGCTTTGCCGACGACTCGGGTCTTCGGCGTGTCCCACCGATTACGTCCACCGTTTGGATAGCATGCAGTCTGTCGCCGTCGGATCACGCCAGCGGCACGGACCGCAAATGAGGCAGGTTTCCCTCCGCCACGTACTGACGTAAACGAGCGGCACTTGGAACTTTCGCGGCCGACGCATTACGCCATTCTTGGACGACTGCGGCCCAGTCCAGCTTGGACTTCATGACAATATCACCGATTGACTGTGATTTTTTCCCCGTGCCACCCACGAGACCCATCTTACTGTGGGGCGCATCACAGCGCGCCGCCCCCCTGCGTATTCCAATGGCTTCCGGTTCCAGCGGCAGCTCGCTCTGGCGTTATCTCCGCTGACAGGCGCTCACCGAAGAGTCGCTGTTTCCAAAGTGAAACACCGGAAGCAAAGCGCCGAGCCTGGAACGCCAGGCCGGGGCCAGAGATCGATGTAGATTGGAGGAGATATCAGTGGCGAATCGCCCCGGTACGCAGCCGCATGCACCGCATAGCGCTTACCCAGTGTGGCCATCGCGTCGCAGGCTCGTCGCCCAGTTTGGCGCAGCGACCGCTCGCTGGATGATCGTCGCCGGCGGTGCGCTGGTCGTGGCGGCCTGCGCCAATTTGGCCGGCCCCGACTACGCCACCCCGGATCTGCCGGAGAAGAGCACCTGGTCCGCCGCTCAGGCGGAGGATGCGAAAGAGCTGATCCAGCTCGATTGGTGGACCGGCTTTGGCGACCCGTATCTGAACCAGCTGATCGAGCAGGCCATCGCCGACAACGTGGATCTGCACATCCTCGCGGAGCGCATCTATCTCGCTGGCCTGGGTGTCGAGCGGGAGCGCGTGTCGAAGCTCCCCAGGCTGGGTATCTCCAGCTCCACCGAACGGACCCGGACACCCGAGGGCGACTCCAAACAGCACGCGGTCAATCTCTCGGGTCTCAGCTGGGAGATCGACGTCTGGGGTAAGACCCGCAAGGCCGTCAACGCGCAGAAGGCCGAGTATCTGGCGTCCGAGGCGGACTGGCGAGCCGGGTACCTCACTCTGGTTTCCGACGTCGCTACCGGTTACTTCCTGATCCGGCTGCTGGACGAGCAGATCGCCCAGCAAGAACGGGCCTTGCTGCGGAGCGAGCAGATCCTCGAGATCCTCCGGGACCAGCATCGGGAGGGTCTGGCTGCCTATTCCAAGGTCCTTCAGCAAACGGCGGAAATCCGCAGCCTGACGAATCAGCTGCTGGATCTGCAGCGTCAGCGCACAGTCGCCGAGAACCGAGTCGCGACCCTGCTCGGCGTGCCGGCCGGCTCGCTGCAGATTCCCACCGCCTACCTGAGTGACTCGGTTCGCCTGTTGGGCGTCCCCCAGGGACTGCCCTCGGATCTCCTGGCGCGGCGGCCGGATGTGATCGCCGCCGAGTACCGGGTGCTCAGGGCCCACGAGCTGGTGGGCAACGCCCGGCTGGCCCGCCTGCCCACCTTCAGTCTGACCGCATCCGGCGGGCTAGCCAGCGCCACCCTGGCGTCGCTGCTGAGCGGCTGGTCGATGGGGCTGGCGGCGGCCGTGAGCATGCCGATCTTCGACCCGACCCTGGGCCTCGACATCAAGGCCAACGAAGGCCAGCAGCGCATCGCAGCCGAGCAATACCGGAAGACGGTCTTCACCGCCTTCGAGGAAGTTGAAAACAGCTTGACCAATGTTGCGGCGCGTAAACAGCAGCGGGCAGAGCTCGAGAGTGGCCTGGCAGACCTGAGGATCGTCAATCAGGGAATCCAGGCACAGCTGCGGGAGGGCATCGCCTCCCAGCTCGAGGTGTTCGAGAACGAGCGCTCGCTGCTCTCCGTCCAGCAGGAAATCCTGGCCCTGCACCAGGCCATCCTGGAAGACACCGTCACCCTCTACAAGGCCATGGGCGGGGGCTGGCCCCGGACCGTCGTCGCCGGCAGCCAGCTCTGAAACCCCGAGACAGCAGCTAAGGGACACACCCATGGTCGCATCGCTGAAGTTGATGACTCCCCAGCAATCGCTCGGTCTTCCGGGCCCGAACGGCCGGGTCGAGGCCACCGATCGGACCCAGTTGCTGCTGACCGCCGAAAGCCGGCGGCTGGTGCTGCGCCCAGCATGGCCGGGGGCCACGTCCGAGCTCATGGTGGTGACACAGTTCCCTTACCTGGTGGGCCGGGACTCCCGGACGGCCGCTGACGCCCCGCTCCAGTTCTTGTCGCGGCAGCACGCCTGTCTGGTCCTCCGCGGCGGCCAGCCCCACGTGATCGATCTAGCCAGCACCAACGGGACCTGGGTGGACGGGGAGAAGCTCCTCGCCCACCAGCAGCATCTGCTGCGAGACGGCGTCGCCGTGGCCTTCGGCAACCGTGAGCTGGCTTTCACGGTGCACTTGGAGCAAGGCTTCGCCCCGGCCCGGCCTGCCACCGAGCTCACCAGTAGCGCACCGGAACAGCAGCCGGCTCCGGCGGCCGAGCCAGCCCAATCCCCGGGCACCATGTACATCCAGGCTGGGCGCCCGTTCCTGGACGCCCTCTGCGAGCACAAGCACGGGGACAGCCCAGAGGGCGCCGGCCCATCCGGTGACCGGCTCCAGACCTCCGGCCAGACCGGTTCTAGCGGCGGAAGCTCGGCACCAATCCCGGCAGGCCGGCTACGCCGCTGGCGGAAGGCCGGCATATGGGTCTCGGAGCTGAAGGAGGCGCTGAGCGACGACGGGGCACCCCGCAGCCGTCGCGTGTGGCTGGTGCCCGGCCTCCTCGGCCTGATTCTGGCCGTCGCGCTCGGCAGCTATTTGCACCAGGCCCCGGAGCGGGAAATTCGGGCGCTGATCGCGGCCGGCAACCATCTAGAAAGCCTCCATCGGGCCAATACCTACCTCCAGAGCCACCCCGACGACACCGGTGCCGCGGCGCTGGCAACGGAGGCGCTGGCTCGGCATCTGGTCCCTGCCTGGCAGGGCCATTTGGAGCAGGGGCGCTACTCCGCCGCCCGTGCCGAAGTGGCAGCAGCCCCCGAGCCGTCCCGGAGCCACGCCCAGGGCGCTCGGCTCATGAGGCTTCTGGAGTGGATCGCGGACCTGGATGAGCTGGTGTCGCGCCAGGGTGGTCCCCAGGCCCCCATCGCGCTGTTCGACCACGACATCGCCATGGGGGCGCTGCTGCAGCGCTGGGACCAGGACGCCGGCGCGTACCAGCACCTGCTGGTGTGGACTCAGAACCACGTTCCCAGCTTCGAAAGCGCCCACACCCAAACCATGAGCCACCTGCGGGTGCTCCAGAACGAGCGCTCGGTGCATCTGGATGCCATCGCCAAGCTGAAGTTCACGATCGACGAAAAGCTTGCCCGAGACCAGACGAGCGAGCTCGGGCACATCGTGCAGACCTTCGGCCTCACCTACCCTCGCATCCGCGGTCTGGAACGACTCCAGTCCGACCTGGACGCGCTGCTGGCGATCCGCCGGGCCCTGGCCGAGAAGGACCTTGCGGAGCTCTCGGGCGCCCACGACTACCCGTTCCAGACGCCGCTCTTCGCCGAGCACGGTCGCACCTGGTTGGCAGCCCACCTGCCGCCCCGGGAGCTGCTCGACGCCTACGATCAGGCCCGGCAACACTGGCTGGCGGGGCGCGCCGATCAGGCCATCGAGCTCCTGGCTGGCAGCCAAGACCCACTCTGGCGCGGATTCACGGACGACCAGCTGGCGCGTTTTCGGGCCGTGGCCGACGCCTACGACGCACTTCGCTCCGGCGACCCCGAGGCCCATTCCCGGGACCGGGTCCTCGGCTTCCACCGTTCCCTGGATCCGAAGGAGGACGGCTACTTCCTGCAGTCCGTTCAGGACCAGGTCGAGGGGCACCGCAACGGCGCTGTGGCCGAGGCCCGGCAGCTATTCGAGCAGGCGCGGGAGATCTGGGGGAGCTACCGCAGTGCCGGCGGCATTAGCGGACTGATGCGTCTCGAGCCGGCCCTCTCCAAGACCTTCCAGGAAAGGAGCCAGCAGATCTCCGAGGCCCTCGGCTTCGCCGACCAGGCCGGCCGCCTGTACGTGCTGCTCGACCTGGAGCCCTCCGCCGGCGACCAGGCCCTGTACCTGGAGGTCGTCACCGAGGCCTCCCGGCAGCACCAGTGGCTGCTGGATCTGCATCTCGTGCTGGACCCCTCGCTGCTCGAGCAGAAGCTGCAGCTTCTGCCCCCCATTCAGGAGCGCACCTCGTGAGCCGCAAGAACACCTCCCCGAAGAGCCTGCAGACCGCCCTCTACGATCACAGCCTGGAGGGCATCGTCATCCTGTCCTCGGAAGCCTCCCGGCTCACCCGCGGCACCATCTACCTGCTGTTCGGAGTGCTGGTGGCCGGGGTGCTTTGGTCTTTCTTCGGCACCGCCGACGTCCTGGTGAACGCCGAGGGCCGGCTGGGTCCGGAGTCGAACGAGCGCTACGTGTATGCGCCCATCGACGGTCAGTTGGTCGACCTCTACGTGGCCGAGGGCTCGCCGGTGGCCAAGGGCGACGTCCTAGCCCGGGTCAACGCCCTCGGCGCCGTCCAAGTGGCGACGGCCGCTCTCAGCTCCCAGCTCAAGCTCGAAGCCGCCGAGGAGGCCTTGGCCATCTACCCGTCCCAGCGCCTGGCGCTGGAGAAGCAGGTGGAAACCATCGAATTCCAAATCGACTCGGCGGAGCAAACCCACGAGCTGCGGGTTGCGGAGGGACTCAACAAGCTCGCCGAGGAGCAGAAGCTCAAGCTCGCCAAGGCCCAAGTCAAGCTGGAGGAGTCCCGCGAGGCCGACGACTACGCCAAAGGGGCCTGGGACAAATACGAGCGACTGTCCAAGCGCCCCGGGGGCGGCGGCGTGTCCCGTTCCCAGGTCGAAGAAAAGCGCAACGACTATTACAGCAAGCGGGCCGAGCTCGAGCTCGCCAAAACAGCCCTGGGCGAATTCGAAGTAGAGCTGGCAAAGGAGTCCACCAAGAAGCGGCTCGAAATCCAGGCCAAGTCCGAGGAGCTGATGAATCTCTACGCCCAGCGCGAGGAGAAGCTAGCGATGATCGCCAACTCCAGGAGCCAGGTGGAATCGAATCTACAGATCGCCCGCGCCGAGGCGACCGGCGCCAACCGGATCACTTTCAGCGACATCGACGAGGACAACTTTCTCCTGATCAGGGCACCCGTGTCGGGGGTCGTCACCTACGTCGCCCACACCCAGCCCGGCGCCCAGGTGGAGCCCAAGGCGCCGCTCGCGGGCATCGCGCCGGAAGGGGTGCGCCCGGTCGTGCACGTGGAGATTCAGGACCGAGACCGTGCCTTCTTGAAGGAAGGCATGCCGGTGAAGCTGAAATTCAGCGCCTTCCCCTATCAGCGCTTCGGCTTCCTCGGCGGCACCCTGGACTATCTCTCCCCGTCGGCCTCGCCGTCGGTGAAGAGCAATGCCCAGAATCAGATTCTGGTCTACAAGGGCCGCATAACCCTCGACCAGGATTATTACAGCACGGAGGGCGGCGCGACCCGCGTGCCCCTTCGCTTCGGCATGGCGGCAGTCGCCGAAGTCGTCGTGCGCAAGCGCCGGCTGATCGACCTGGCACTAGATCCATTCCGAAATGCTATTTCCTGATCCCTTCCCGAGTGAATACCACCACACCGTTGGAGCCAGCGACATGCTGAACATCGCACGCATCAATGACGAATACGTCAGCGCCGAACATTTCGTCAAGCTACTGAAATTGGACAACAAGTTCCAGCACTTGGCGGAACAGTTGGTGCTCGACAAGCTCATGGTACACGCCGCCAAGAAACAGGGCATTGCCGTCAGCACCGCAGAGGTGCAGGAAAAAGTGGACCAATTCCGCCGCGTCGAGGGCCTGCACCGGGCGGCGGACACCATGCGCTTTCTGGAGGACCTGGGCATCACCCTGGACGAATTCGAGGCCTACATGAGCGAAACGCTCTATCAAGAAAAGATGCTGGCCCAGATCACTTCCCCGGAGTCGATCCAGGAATACTTCCGTCTGCATTCGCCGCGATTCGACAGCGTCGAAATCAGCCACGTCGTCGTCAGCTCCGAAGGCAAGGCCAGGGAAATGCTGGCCTACCTGGCGGAGGAGCCCGCCGCCTTTGCAGAAATGGCCCGGGAGCACTCGCTGGCCTCGGACAGCCGGGACAGCGGCGGTCACATTGGCCGCATGACCCGCGGCTCGATGCCGGACGAGATGGAGGCGAAGGTTTTCAACGCCCGCCCCGGGGCGCTATTGGGACCGTTCACTGCAGACGAAGGCCTGACCTACGAGGTGGTGCGGGTCGATGCGCTGCACCCCGCCCGGCTGGATGAGGCGACGACTCGGGACGTACGCAAACGGCTGATCGAGGAATGGCTCCGTGCCAGGGCTCAGGAGCACGTCGTTGAAGTGCTCTGACCAGCCCGTTTCCGCCTGACACCCTTTCCAAGCCCGCTACGGAGCGTTTCCATGAGCGATCGAGCCCTCTCGGAATACCTGGCCACCGTCGAGTTCTTTTCTGCCTTCGACCGCGCCGAGGTCGAGGCCCTGGCCGGGCAGGCCGAGATCCAAACCTTTGGATTCGGCGACGCCATATTCAACGCCGGCGAGCCCGGGTCTGGACTGTACGTGATCCGCAAGGGGATGGTGCGCATCTTTACCGAGGAAAGCGGTAAGGAAATCAGCATGGGCGTGCTCCGGGTGGGGGACGTCTTCGCCGAGATCACGGCGCTGCGCGACTACCGGCACGAATCCGCGGCCAGGGCCTCGGCGCCCACGGAACTGGTGTTCATTCCCCGGGCGGCCTTCGCCCCGGTCCTGGAACGCAACCGCAAGGCCGCCGATCTAGTGGCCCGTTCCGCCGCCATCAGCACCGCCGGCGGACTCATCAGCCGCCTGTTCGACCTGCGGGGCAAGATCGAGCCCGGCGAGCGAGAAGAGCTCATCGGGAGTGTCGGCCTGAAGCGGGTCGAGGACGGCCAACGGGTCGTGAATCAGGGCGATCGTGAGGACCGGCGGCTCTACGTGGTGCGCCGGGGCAAGATCAACCTCCAGCACTCCCGGGACGGCGTCGACGTCACCCTGATGAGCTTGGGCCACGGCGACGCCTTCGGCGAGCGCTCCTGCCTCACCAGCCAGGAGCAACCGGTATCCGCCGTCGCCGACGGCGAGGTGACGCTGCTGGTGATTCCGGAGCAGACCGTGCGCTTTCTGCTGGAGCGCAACCCGAAGCTCCGGGACGTCCTGGAAAAGCGCAGCGCCTTCCTGGATCAGGAGATCGAGCGCCACCGCAAGCTGGCCGAGCGGGAGCGCAAGCCGCTGCTCTTGGATCTAGGCTCCAGACCGCGCCTTGGGGAGCGGGTCATTCGCCGCTTCCCGTTGGTGGAGCAGGCGGAGGAAATGGACTGCGGGGCCGCCTGCCTCGCCATGATTTGCAAGCACTATGGCCTCCCGCTGACCGTCGGAAAGCTCCGGGAAATGGCCAATGTCACCACCGCCGGGGCCACCCTCGACAGCCTCGCCCGGGTGGGCGAATCCCTCGGCTTCACCACCCGCGGCGTGAAGTGCACCTTCGAGGCCCTGCGGGGCTTCGAGCTGCCGCTCATCGTCCACTGGAAGGGCTACCACTTCACCGTGGTCTACGGCGTGTCGAAGCGCCACGTGTGGCTGGCCGACCCGGCCTTGGGCTTCCGGAAGATGCCGCTGGAGGAGTTCGAGCGGGGCTGGACCGGCACTTGTCTGCTGTTTACACCCGGCGCCAACATGGTGGAACAGGCGACCTCGCGCTCGCCCTGGGTGCGCTTCGTCCGCTTTCTGAAGCCCCACACCCCCGTGCTCGGACACATGGTGCTGGCGACCCTGATCATCGAAGCCCTCGGCGTGGCGCCGCCCATCATCATCCAGAACATCCTGGACCGGGTGGTGGTGCACCAAAGCCTCGATCTGCTGCAGCTCCTGATCATCGGCCTGATTCTGGCCAGCGTCTTCACCCAGCTGACCATCCTGCTACGGACCTTCCTCGCGAACTTCATGGTGCGCAATCTGGACTTCGCGATGATGTCCCAATTCTTCAAGCACACCCTGTCGTTACCGATCTCTTTCTTTGCCCGGCGCCGAACCGGCGACGTTTTCGCCCGGTTTCAGGAAAACACCACCATCCGCCAGTTCCTGACCGAGTCGACGGTCAGCACCTTCCTGAACGTATTGATGGTCTTCGTCTACTTCATCGTGCTGTTCATGTACAGCGTCAAGATGACCGCGCTGCTGATTGCCATGGTGGTGCCTCTGGCGGTGTTGACCGTGGTGGTGACGCCCAAGATCAAAGACTACGCGCGCCGGAACTTCGAAGCCTCCACCGACGCCGAGGCCGTGCTGATCGAAACCATCGCCGCGGCGGAGACGGTCAAGGCAACCGGGGTCGAGCGCGACATGCGCCTGAAGTGGGAGAAAAAGTACGCCCATGCCTTGAACGTGCTGTACCGCTCCCAACGCTTCGAAGCCTTTGTGACGATGGCCAGCCAGTTCTTGAATTCGGCCACCACGGTCGTGATTCTTTGGACCGGTGCCAACCTGGTGCTCAACCAGCAGCTCACCATCGGGCAGCTCATCGCCTTCAACATGCTCATGGGCAGCGTGATGGCGCCCCTGATGGGCCTGATCGGGCTTTGGGACGAGCTGCACGGGGCCGGTGTCGCCATGGAACGGCTGGGCGACGTGCTCGACATGGCGCCCGAGCAGAAGCCCGAGGACCTGCCGACCCGGATCGTGCTGCCAGAGGCGCGGGGTGACGTGCGCTTCGAGGGCGTCTACTTCCGCTACGGCGGCAAGGAGACCCCCTACGTGCTGGAGAACGTGAGCTTCGAGCTCAAGGCGGGGGAGACCGTGGCCATCGTCGGCCACAGCGGCTCCGGCAAGACCACCCTGGCGCGGCTGCTGGTGGGTTTTCATGAGCCCGACGAGGGTCGCATCCTGATCGACGGCTACGACTTGAGCCAGCTGGACAAGGAGTCGTACCGGCGCCAGATCGGCTACGTGATGCAAAACAACGTCGTCTTCTCCGGCACCGTGGCCGAGAACATCGCCCTGGGAGACGAGAATCCCGACCGCAAGCGCATCATCGATGCGGCCAAGGCGGCGGACGCCCATGGCTTTATCAGCAAGCTGCCTCTGGGCTACCAGCAGACCGTCGGCGAGCGCGGCGTCGGCCTCTCCGGCGGCCAGATTCAACGGCTGTGCATCGCTCGGGCGCTATACCGGGATCCCAGGATCGTCATCTTCGACGAAGCCACCTCGGCCCTGGATACCCAGTCCGAGGCCAACATCCTCAGGAACATGGAAAATATTCTTCACGGTCGCACCGCGGTGATCATCGCCCACCGACTGAGCACGGTGATGGATGCGGACAAGATTCTGGTGCTCTACGACGGCAACGTGGTGGAACAGGGCGTCCACCAGGAGTTGATCGACCGCAAGGGCATGTACTACCAGCTGGTGCAGAAGCAGATCGCGAGGGCCTCATGAAGCCATTCGTCTTCGGGTCCTCCGGGACAGCCTCGGTCGGAGGGCTGCTGGAGCGGATCGAGATCCTCCGCGCCTCGCTGCGCTGGTCCACACGCCTAGACCGAGCCGAGATCCAAAGCGTGCTCGGCCAGTGCAACGTCCTGCGTGACGAGGTGATGCGTTTCTCGCGCAGCACGCGCTTCGCGGACGCCCGAGCCCTCGAGCCTCTGGGCCCTGTCCCGGAGCAGCCGGCCGTCTCCCGCCGGCAGGCCCTGCTCGATCGCAACTTCGTCTTCGAAGGCGTCTTCGGAGACAACCCCAAGCTGTTGGAAAGTCTAGAGATCGCCGAGCGCGCCGCGCCTTCTGACCTACCCGTCCTGATCCGCGGTGAGAGCGGTACCGGCAAGGAGCTGATGGCACGGGTGGTCCATAGCAACGGCAAACGGGCGGACGGCCCCTTCATCTCCGTGAACTGCGGCGCCATCCCGCACGAGCTCCTCGAGTCGGAGCTCTTCGGCCACCGCAAGGGCGCTTTCACCGGCGCCAGCGCCGATCGCAAGGGCAAGTTCGAAAGCGCCGACGGCGGCACCATTTTTCTAGACGAGATCGGTGAGCTGCCGCTCCATGGCCAGGTCAAGCTCCTGCGCGTGCTGCAATCCCAGGAGATTCAGCGGGTGGGCTCCGACGCGCCAATCCGGGTCGATGCCAGAATCGTGGCGGCCACCAACCGCGATTTGCTGCAGATGGTCCGCGAAGGCCGCTTCCGGGAGGACCTCTACTATCGGCTCTGCGTCATCGAAGTAAACGTGCCGCCGCTACGGGAGCGCCGCGACGAGCTGCCGCTCCTCATCGACTTCTTCTGCGTAGAGGCCGCCGAGAAGCTCGAGCGCAACCCCCTGGCCCTGACGGCTCGCTTGCAGGCATTCCTGCTGAGCTATTTCTACCCGGGCAACATCCGCGAGCTGCGCAATGTCATCTACCGGATGTCCTGCCTCGCCAACGCCACCGCCGATCTCGAGCACCTGCCCTCCCAGCTGCGTGCCGACGCGGAAAGCCATTGCCAGGAAAGCGAGGGTGCGGAGGCCACCACGGGGTGGTCTCTCAGCGAAGTCCGCAAGGCCGCCAGCGAAACCGCGGAAAAGCGTTTCCTGGTGGAGGGTCTGCGTAACGTGGACGGCCGGGTCATGGAATTGGCCAAGCGCAGCGGCATGAACCGCTCCCACCTGCAGACCCTCCTGAAGAAGCATGGTCTTCGCAGCCGGGATTTCCGGGGCGGCGCATCCACCCGGGCTTGATCGTCGCCAGAAGCTGACAACACTCCCTGGGGCCGCCTGCAGAATAGGCCTGGGCAAGCAGTTGCCCCACCCTCTCTCTGCGCTACTTGCCACATAGCGTGAATTTAGTCGCGGTAGCGTGGGCAACTCGTTGCCCACGCGCTGATTTTGCATGCTTTCAGAGGTGCCGCTGGCGGAGCCCAGACTCGAGATGCTCGAACTTGCAGGGGCTGGCGTAGGAAGAATTTCGCTGACCAGATGTGGTTCAGGATTGACATGCGCTGCTGGTAGCCAAATAGAACGCGTGGGCAACGAGTTGCCCACCCTACTCGCTACTCGCTGGATGTTAAACCTGGGCTAACAAGTCTCCGACACCTGCGGCGCCGAAAAAGAAGGTGGGAGCCTTTCGGCCCCCACCTTGAAAACCTACGCGCCGGTGGTTTTTTAGGCGAAGAGGCTGCGATACCGGTCGTAGTAATCGCTGCGGTAGTTCACCTGGCGATAGGTCATGCGGACGCGGAACTTCCGCTTGAAGAACCCGTCGTGCCAGGCGATACCCAGGAAGGTGCTGGACTCGCTGATCTTGTTCCAGCTGCCCCAGCTGTAGCTGCTGCCAAGGTAATGCCACTCGCTACCGCCGATCAGGGACATCATGGCATTGCGGTCCAGGTCCTGCCCGGTGTTCAGGTCGTTGATGGCAATCGCGCTCATGTCGTTTCTCCTCATTGAATGTTTGATCGTTTGATCAAGTCTTGTTACGCGGACCTTTCGTCGCACGTACCTAATACATATCAGGAGGCGTGCCAGAGACCTGCCGACGCCCATTGGATTGTCGCAAGTTATTGTTTAAAAACACACAACCAGCCACTGCTCGGCGGCACGGAAGGCAATGACGCGGCCTTGGAGTAGCGAAAGTGTTGGCAACGACCCAACACATCGATGAATTCTGCCGGGTTGTATCCAACAATCGCATAGGATTAGCCCCGCGAAGCGTTCCGGCTGCGCCAATCCGGTAATAGCTCACAACGGAGCGTATAGCGGCCATTAGGCGCGGTGCTCACACCGACTCGCGGAAGCCTCCAGCACCACGAAACCGGCGGCAAGATCCCAACCAAGGTCCTGCAAAGAAACAACGTCCCGATAAGCCTGGCTCCGCCGGCCGGCTGAAGCCGGCCCTAGGCAATGCAGACGTCGGCTATGAGAGCCTCTACCCCACTGTTCGGTGGCGCGCTGTGGCGCAGCTAACAGGGAGGACTCCAAAAGCGCCCATGGGCGCGGTAGGAGTGCCTCCGGCCGCGATGCGGCGCCGCGAAAGGCCTTCGCGGCGGCACGCGCTCCTTCATTTCACGACTTGCGCACCGCCCGATGAGCTAAGCGGGACGCTGTTGGTTAACAGCTCCTTAGCGAATCCACCGGGGTGCGGCGCCCGCCGGCGGGCGACCGTGTGCCTTTGGACCGCCGTCGCGCAGATCGCAGTCGAAGAGCAGATCCTGGCCCATGCGGTACAGCCGGTGCGACGGCCGCAGGCAGTCGGCCAAAGGCTCGACCACCGGCAGGCGAATCCCCGGCCGGCCACGGCCGATCAGCAGAGGGGCGATCGTGAGCTGCAGGCGGTCCAACAAGCCTGCCTCCAGGAATCGTGACACGGTCACCCCGCCGCCCTCGATGAACACCGCATGCAAGCCTCGCTGGTGCAGGGCCTCTAGCACCTGCTGTAGATCCAGCCGGCGGTCGCGGGCCGGTACACCGATCACCTCCGCCAGTCCGACGCGTGCCGCGCCCCCTCGCACCTGCTCGCTGGCACAGAACAGCAGCGTGGCGGCGGCGCCGTCGCTGAACACGCCGAGAGAGGGG
>Ga0302046_10004170_pt1 | contig 12873 bp, 10 predicted proteins | sample RVTome_11_FD_200261 | JGI IMG/M metagenome (GOLD analysis project Ga0302046, IMG submission 200261) | Soil microbial communities from uranium-contaminated site in the Upper Colorado River Basin, Wyoming, United States - RVT147D111 (version 2) ...
GGAAACGCGGAGGGTCACAGCCGCGACGCAGGGCACGGCGGGAAGGACGACGTCGCTGAACCGTGCTACGACCTCGTCGATGCCCGCAATGTCGACCGAGCCCTCGTCGAGCGCGAAACGTAGCTCGCCCTCTTCGCGGGCGCGAAGCGTGAGCCGCTCGAAGCGGTCCGCCGTTTGCTCGGGGTGCTCCGAGCAAACCGTGATCCCCGCGAGAGTCTGGACGCCGTTTGGATGGTCGAGCAGGCTCTTCTGCCAGAGGACGTCCGGGGTGGCGTGCTCGATGAAGAAAAGCTCGGCCTCGGGAAAAAGCTCCGCCTCCGTCCGGACGATGCGAAAGAGGCCCGGCTTCGTCTGGTCCCCCTCGAGCCCCACCGGAACGTCCCGCCCGATCTCGACCGGCGGCTTCAGCCCCTGAACCCGGTCCTTCCGCGATCGGTACAGCTCTTCCGCACGCTCGCACCCGAGCGCGATGAGCCCCACACCGTGGAACCGCTCGGCGAGCGCGCGGAAACGATCGTGGGGCAGATTTTCGTTCACGACCCCCAGGATCTCGAAGTATCCCTGGCGGAACATGGCGCACCGGTTTCCGGAACCCCAGGGCTCCACCGGCCCTTCCGGCGTGAGCTTCCCCCGATGAGCGCTCTCGCGGGTCAGCCGAAACCCGAGCCTCTCGTAATCCTCTTTCGAGGCGTTCAGATCGGGCGTCACCAGCGCCACGTGGTCGAGAGTGAGGGAGCCCTCTCCGCCCATAGGTTCCTCCGCGGTCATTCTAGCGTTTCGCCGATCGATTTTCATCGAGAGGCGGAAAACTCTCAGTTGAAGAGGATGTTCGGGTCGCATACATTACACTTCTCCCGAGGAGGCCCCCCCATGGAAGTCGACGTAACCCTTCACGGCGACGTCGCCAGGGTCCGCATCAAGGGCCGGATCGTCGACGGCGAGGCCGCCGACGAGCTGAAACGAACGCTTTCGAAGCTGGTCGAAGACGGCAAGCTCAACACCATCTTCGATCTCTGGGAGGTCACCTGGTTCGACAGCCTGGGCATCGGCATTCTCGTCGGCCACTACATCACCGTCGCCGGCCGAGGAGGCAAGGTCATGCTCCTCGGTGCGAACAAGAAGATCCGCCAGATCGTGGAGATGGTCCGGGTGGCCGACCGTTTCGGCTGGACCTGGGATCTCGACGAAGCGCTTGCCTGGTTCCGATGAAAACCCCGGCTCTTCCCGCGAACGAGGTCGAAAGGCTCGAGGCGCTCTCGCGCTACAAGATCCTCGACACGCCCCCGGAGCAGGCCTTCGACGATTTGACGATGCTCGCCTCGCACATCCTCGAAGTGCCCATCGCCGTGGTCAGTCTCGTCGACGAGGCCCGCCAGTGGTTCAAATCCACCGTGGGCATCGACGCGAGGGAAACGCCGCGGGAGTACGCTTTTTGCGCCCACGCCATCCTGGGAACGGACGTGATGGTGGTCGGAGACGCGCTCCACGATGAGCGCTTCCACGACAACCCTCTCGTGACCTCCCCTCCCGGTTTCCGCTTCTACGCCGGAGCCCCCCTGCTGACGGAGGACGGCTTCGCTCTGGGAACGCTCTGTCTCGTCGACCGCAGGCCGCGCGAGCTCTCGCCGGAGCAGCTCGAGCTCCTGCGGGCGCTCGCGCGCCAGGTCGTGAGTCGTCTCGAGGAGCGGCGGAAGGTCGCGGCCCTGGTTCGGACGATGAGCGAGCGCGATCAGGCGCAGCAGGAGCTCGATCGCTTCTTCGATCTATCGCTCGAGATGATGTGCGTCGCCGACTTCGATCACAACTTCACCCGGGTGAACCCCGCCTGCACCCGCACCCTGGGCTACAGCCAGGAGGAGCTCCTGCAGAGGCCGTATCTGGAGTTCATCCATCCCGAGGATCGAATCTCCAGCATGAAAACCGCGGCGAGCGTGGGCAGCGGCTCCCAGGTCCACGCGTTCGAGAACCGCTACCGATGCAAGGACGGATCCTACAAGTGGCTCTCCTGGACCGCCACGGCGTCGCTCGCGGAGAAGCGGATCTACGCCGCCGCCCGCGACATCACCGACAGGAAGCAAGCCGAGGAGGCCCTGAGACGCTACGCGCGCGAGCTGGAGCAGGCGAAGCGGGCGGAAGAGGAGAACGCCGACCGGTTGACGCAGCTGGTGGAGGAGCTCGATCTCGCGAAACGCCAGGCGGAGGAAGCGACCCGGGCGAAGAGCGAGTTCCTGGCGAACATGAGCCACGAGATCCGCACTCCGATGAACGCCGTCATCGGAATGACCGAGCTGGTCCTCGCCTCCGAGCTCGACGGAACCCAGCGCGATCACTTGACCCGCGCCAAGCAGGCGGCGGAGGAGCTCCTGGAGCTACTGAACGACATCCTCGACATCTCCAAGATCGAAGCGCGCAAGCTGGACGTCGACTCCAATCCCTTCTCTCTCAGGCGGTGCGTGAGCGCCACCGTCAAGATCCTCGAGATGCGGGCCCACGAGAAGGGACTCGGCCTTTCAGCCCACATCCGGGAGGACGTTCCCGATTCGCTCGTGGGAGATCCGAAGCGCCTCCGCCAGATACTGCTGAACCTCATGGGAAACGCGGTGAAGTTCACCGAACGGGGCGACGTGCTCCTCGAGGTGGAGCCGGAATCGGTCGGCGAGGCCAGCGCCTCGCTTCATTTTTCGGTCGCCGACTCGGGCATCGGCATCGCCGAGGACAAGCGCGAGACCATCTTCGAGGCCTTCTCCCAGGGCGCGCCTTCGACCGCCCAGAAGTACGGAGGGACCGGCCTCGGCCTCGCCATCTCCTCCCAGCTGGTCTCGATGATGAACGGGCGGATCTGGCTCGAGAGCGCGCCCGGCCAGGGCAGCACCTTCCACTTCACCGCGAGCTTCGCGCGAACCACCCCCGACAAGATCGAGCCGCTTCCCGAGTCGGCTCCGGTCTATGCCCCCAGACGCCGTCACGGCGGCTTCCACGTGCTCCTGGCCGAGGACAACCCCGTCAACCGCGAGCTGGTGCGGCATTTCCTCGCCAAGGCCGGACACCACGTCGAAATGGCGGCGAGCGGCCGTGAGGCTCTCGCTCATCTCGAGAACCCCGGTCGTTTCGACCTCGTCCTCATGGACGTGAGGATGCCCGACGTGAGTGGAATCGAGGCAGCCGAAGCGGTTCGCGCGAAAGAGAAGGCCACGGGCGCGCACATTCCGATCATCGCTCTCACTGCCTACGCGATGAGGGAAGACCGCGAACGGTGCCTGCGCGCGGGGATGGACGACTACGTCTCGAAGCCGGTCCGGGCGGAGGAGCTCCTCGCGACCATCGAGAAGGTCGCTTCCCGTTTCTCCGTCGAGCCGCGGCCGGAGCCTCTGTCCGACTCCCCGGCCCCGATCGTCGACGAGGATGCCCTGATGGCGGGGGTACGGGGAGACGAGAAGCTTCTCCACGAGCTCATCGACCTGTTCCTGGAGGATTCGAGCACCATGCTCGCCCACATGAAGGACGCCATCGAGCGCGAGGACCCCTCCGAGCTCGCCTCCTCGGCGCACGCGTTCATCGGCTCTCTCGGAAATTTCGCGTCGCGCCGCGCGTTCAACAAGGCGAAAGAGCTCGAGCGGAAGGCCCGGGAGGGCGACCTCGATGCCGCGACCGAACTTTTCGCCGATCTCGTCCGGGAGACGGCGCGTTTGGAGGAGGCGCTCCTTCAGATACTCGAGAAGCGCCGAGCGAGGAAGCGGTGAGCGAGATTCTTCTGGTCGAGGACGAGCGCGTCACCCGACACCGAATCCAGAAGGTGATGGAGGACGCGGGACATCGGGTCACGGCCGTGGCGACCGCGGCGGCGGCCCTCAAAAAGCTCGACCGCGAGCGAGTCGATCTCCTGCTCCTGGACGTGTGGCTGCCGGAGATGAGCGGCCTCGAGCTCCTCGCGAAAATGAAGGAATCCGACCTTCATCCTCCCGTGGTGATCATCACCGCCGACGACACTCCGACCACGCTCCTCGAGGCGGTGCGCGCCCAGGCGTACGCGTTTCTGACCAAGCCCATCGATCCCGACGACCTGGTGGCCACGATCGAGCGGGCGCTGACCGGCTCGAGAGCCTTCCGGCCTATCCGCGTCCTCTCGGCCAAGCCCAACTGGATCGAGCTCGCGCTCCCCTGCGACCGTGAATCGGCGGAGCGCATCCAGGGCTTTCTCGCCCGGCTCGACGCCGACCTCGACCCGGCGGTCCGCGACGCCATCGGCCGGGTCTTTCGGGAGATGCTCTTGAACGCGGTCGAGTGGGGGGGAAAGCTCGACCCCAACCGCGAGGTCCGGGTGACATACCTGCGGGCGCGGAAGATGATTCTCTACCGAATCGCCGATCCCGGCGAAGGGTTCCGCCTCGCCGAGATCGATCACGCCGCGGTCACGAACACCGAAGACGCCCCGATGGCGCACGTCTTCGCGCGCGAGAAGAAGGGCCTGCGTCCCGGCGGCTTCGGGATTCTGATGTCTCAGTCGCTGGCCGACGAGCTCCTGTACAACGAGGCCCAGAACGAAGTCGTCTTCGTGAAGTACCTCGACGGGACCTGACCGACGCTCACTCCGTCGCGCTTTGGAGCTCTCGGGCGACGCGCTCCACCTCGCGCCACACTCGAAGGAGATTCCCGCTCCAGAGCTTCGCGATCTGCTCTTCGGTATAGCCGCGCCGCACGAGCTCGTGGGTGACGTTGAAGGTCTCGGCGGCATTGTTCCAACCCTCGATGCCGCCGCCGCCGTCGAAATCCGAGCTGATGCCCACGTGGTCGATCCCCATGACCTCGACGGCGTGGTCGATGTGGTCCACGAAGTCCGACACCGTCGCCGCGGGAAACCGGGCGTCGATCTCCTTGCGCTTCTCGTCGAAAGCCGCCCGGTTCGCTTCGGAGAGGCTCGAGAGCTCTCCCATTCCCGAGATCCCGAACTCCTCGAAGAGCCGCTTCATCGCCTCTTGCTTCTCCGGAGGGTTCTTCACGAAAGCGCCGAGCGCCACCGTCTGCATCACCCCGCCCTTCGCCGCGAGCGCCTGGAGCTGCTCGTCGTCCATGTTGCGGGCAACGTCCGCGAGGGCCCGGGTCGAGGAGTGAGAGCCGATGACCGGCGCTTTCGAGGCTTCGACCGCCTGGAGCATCGACTTTTTCGAGATATGGGACACGTCGACCATGATCCCGAGCCGGTTCATCTCCGCCACGACTTCACGGCCGAAAGCGCTCAGCCCGCCGTGCTCTTCCTCGGCGTCCCCGAGACCTTTCTGGGGAGTCGAGGAGTCGGCGATGTCGTTGTGGCCGCCGTGGGCGAGCGTGATGTAGCGGGCGCCGAGCTCGTGGTACTTCGCGAGGAGGCTCAGGTCCTTCCCAATGACGTAGCCGTTCTCGATCCCGATCGCGGCCACGAGCTTTCCGCTTTCATGGATGCGGACGACGTCGTCCGCGGAACGGGCAAGCCCGATACGATCGGGATACATCTCCGTCATCCGCTGGATGGCGTCGAACTTGGTCATGGCGTCCGCCTTGGCCTTCTCGTAGTTCGCCTCGGTCCTCGCGGTCTGACCGACGTAGACGATGAAGAACGCCGCGTCGAGCCCGCCCTCTTCCATCTTCGGGAGATCCACCTGGGACTCCCCGCGCTTTCCCGGGTCGACTTCCTCGGTGGCATAGTTGAAAGGGATGTCCACGTGGGTGTCGAGGGTCAGCACCTCGTCGTGGATGCCGCGCGCCGTCTCCTGGACCTCTTGCTCGGTAGGCGCCGGAGAGGCCGAGGGCGCGGGGCTGTCCGCCGGGGCGCACCCGGCGAGGGTAAGAACGAGAACCGAAAGTAGAAGAATTAAGGTGGGCATCCAGCGCTCCTGTTTCGAAAGAAACGGGCGCTAGTCTATGGCAGCGGAGGGGCTCGAGGCTACAGGACGTCCTTGAGCGAGAGCCCCTCGTCCCTCAGAAAAGCCATGAGGCCCTTCTTGTCGATGGTCCGAATGGCTCGGGTGGTCATGCGGATTCGAACCGTGTGGCCGAGCTCGGGGACGAAAACCCGCTTCCACTGGAGGTTCGGAAGCTGGAACCTCCTGGTCTTGTTGTGAGCGTGGGAAATGAGGTTGCCCGAGAGAGGGCCTTTACCGGTGAGCTTGCACTTGCGGGCCATTCGTTACTCCTGCCTTTTGACAAACCATTAGTTTATACATTCTTACGGGATGGGCGCAAGTCGGGCGGGAATTGTACCGGTTCCACGAGTCGAAGTTCGACCGGTCGGCACTGGCGACTTCATAACTGAGGGCCGGCCCGTTCTTCGAACTCACCGGTCGCCTTGTTCTTGTGCACGCGGTCCCAGGTGAAGAACCGGCCGTTCATCGCCACGTAGACTCCGAAGGCAAGAGCCTGAGCGAAGGCGAGAGCGCTCCCGAGATTGAAGAGGCCGTCGGAGCTTCCGAACTTGAAGGGGATCATCGCCCCGGTGAGCACGATGGTCTTCTCCGGGATCGCCGCCTCGCCGAGGGCCCTTGCGGTGACCTCCATAGTGTCGGTACCGTGGGTCACGACGATGCGGCTCTCCTTCGCCTTGCGGCACTGCTCCACGATGAGATTCCGGTCGTCCTCGGTCATCTCGAGCGAATCGATCATCATCAGGGTTCTCACCTCGACCCGGAGCCTGGAGCGGCCGAGCGTGAGCATCTCCGGAAGGTGCGTGTCCTTGAAGAAGAGCTCGCCCCGGATCTCGTCGTACTCCTTGTCGAACGTACCCCCGGTGACGAAGAGACGGATGGCGCCCTCCGGCGGAAGCGCGTCGTCCGATCGCAGGCTCACGGCCCGCCCGGGAGAATCACCGGTGGAATCCCCTTCTCGCGCACCAACGCGTTGAACGCGTCGAGCTCGGTCCCGAGGAGCGAGTCGAGCGCGGCCTTCTTCTCGCTCCACAGGGCCATGAGGTCGGCCTGCCGATCCCTTGCCCCTTCGATCACCCCCTCCTCCGAGCCGTCGACCGCCCCGTGAAGAATGATGAAGTGGTGGTTGAGCTGGACTTCGAAGTTGATTACCGTCTGCCCGTCGACCGTTCGCTTCTGAATGAGCTCGTCCTCCATCGCGTCGAGCTTCTCGACGAGCTTCTTTCCCGCATCCTGGACGGCGGCGGCGTTCTCCCTCTCCTTCGTCCGATCGAGCAAGGCCTGCACCTGCTCCCGCGCACCCCGGAGCCCGATCACGCCCTGGTGGATCGCCGCGATCTCGTTCGCCACGTCCTTCAGGAAGGCGTCCTGCTCGAGATACGCGCTCATCGGGGTGTCGAGCCTCGGGTCTTTCTTCACTTCGAGGGTCTGGGTGCGCGTTTCGCCCCCTGCCGTGAGACGAACCTGGTAGGTCCCGGGCACCACCTTCCGTCCCTGAAGGCCGCCGAAGGAGAATAGTCCGGGCACTCGCTTCGGACTTTCATGGCGGAGATCCCAGCTCACGCGGTTCATTCCTGCCTTGGGCTTCCAGGGGTTTCGTTCCGCGGCGGGTCCCTCGAGAGGCTGCTCCGGCGGGTAGCGGCGGACGACGGCTCCGGAGGAATCGAGGACCTCGAGAGAGATCTCTTTGTCCTCCGAGACTTCGTCGACGATGAAGTCGACGATGGCGCCGGCCGGAGGGTTCTTCCCCACCGCCGCGGCGCCGCCGAAGCTGAACCCGCGCTCCACCCGGTGTGCGGGGCGGGGAGCGAAGAGGTGGAGCTTCGCGCTCTTCACGGAGTCGTCGACCTGCTGGAGCGGCGAGAGATCGTCGAGGATCCAGAACGAGCGGCCCGCGGTCGCCGCGACCAGGTCGTTCGCCTGCTCCTGTACCATCAGGTCGGTCACCGGCGTCACCGGAAGCTTGAGCTGCAGCGAGTCCCAGCTCTCGCCGTCGTCGAAGGAGACGAAGATCCCGAGCTCTGTTCCCATGTAGAGAAGGCCGCGCCGCCTGGGATCCTCCCGCACCACGCGGACCCAGGCCTCCTCGGGAATGCCCTTGGTGATGGGCTTCCAGCTCTTCCCGTAGTCGTTCGTCTTGAACGCGAGCGGAGTGAAGTCGTTGAACTTGTATCGGGTCACCGCGACGTAGGCGGTCGCCGGGTCGTGCGGGGAGACGTCGATGGCGTTGATCATCGCTTCGCCGACGGAGGGGGGCGTCACCTTCTCCCAGCGCGCGCCCGAATCCCTGGTCAGGTGGAGGAGGCCATCGTCGCTTCCCACCCAGAGAGTCCCGGGATCGTGGCGTGATTCGGCCACGTAATAGATCGTGCCGTAGATTTCCCCACCCGCGCCCTCGTTGGTGATGGGACTTCCGCCTGGTCCCTGCTTCTCGTCGTCGTCCTTGGTGAGATCGGGACTCGCCTCTTTCCAGCTCACGCCCCGGTCGGTCGAGCGGAGGAGAACGTTCGCCGCGTGGTAGACGACTTTCGGATCGTGGCGCGAGGCGAGGATGGGCGCGTTCCAGTTGAAGCGGTATTTCATGTCGCGCGCCGCCATGGCGGCGGGAAGCATGGGGTAGGCCATGACGTTCCGCTCTTGCTCGGTGCGGGCGTCCCACTCGCTGATGAGCCCCATGAAACAGCCGGCGTAGATCCGGACGGGATTGTCGGGGTCGAAGGCGACGTACGCGCTCTCGCACCCGCCGACCGGATGCCAGTCTTTCCAGGTAATCCCGGATTCGAACGTCTGGCTCGCGATGGCGACGGAGGTGTTGTCCTGCTGCCCGCCGTATACCCAGTACGGAAACCGGTTGTCGGTATTGACCCGGTAGAACTGCGCCGTGGGCTGGTTCCGCTGCGTCGACCAGGTCTTTCCGCCGTTGTAGGAGACGTTCGCCCCGCCGTCGTTGGAGTTGATGATGATGTCGGGGTTCTCGGGATGGATCCAGAGGTGGTGGTTGTCGCCGTGGGGCACGCGAACGTTCTCGAACGTCTTTCCCCCGTCGATCGATTTCAGGAGACTCGCGTTCGTGACCCAGACGACGTCCGGGTTCTTGGGATCGGCGAAGACCTTGATGTAGTACCAGGCCCGCGTGCGGATGCCCCAGGTCTCGTTCACCACCTTCCAGGTCTTCCCCGCGTCTTCCGACCGATAGAGGCCGCCCTTGGGATCCGCCTCGACGAGCGCGTAGAGCCTCTCGGGATTCGCGGATACCGAAACGCTGAGCTTCCCTCTCGGCTCCGGAAGACCTTCATCGATCTCGACCCAGCTCTCGCCGCCGTCCGTCGACTTGTGGAGGCCGCTCCCCGGCCCGCCGCTTCTCACCTCCCACGGCGTCCTCCGGTGATCCCAGAACGCGGCGTAAAGGATGCGCGGGTTCGAGTGGTCCATGGCCAGATCCGACGGGCCCGCATCCGGGGAGACGTAGAGAACCTTGGTCCAGGTCGCACCGCCGTCCTTCGAGCGGTAGACACCGCGGTCCTCGCTGGGTCCGTACGGCGCCCCCTGGGCCGCTGCGTAGACGAGGTCGGGGTCGGTGGGATGGACGTGAATCCTCGAGATGGCGCGGGAGCGAGGAAGGCCCACGTGCTTCCAGGTCTTCCCCGCATCCGTAGACTTGTAGACCCCGTCCCCGTGCGACGTCATCACGCCGCGTATCGCGTGCTCGCCCATCCCCACGTAGAGAACGTTGGGGTCGGAGGGCGCCATGGCGATCGCCCCGACCGACGAGGTCTTGAGCTGACCGTCGGTGACGTTGACCCAGGTTTCGCCTCCGTCCGTCGTCTTCCAGACGCCTCCGCCCACCCCGCCGAAGTAGAACGTCTGCGTGTCCTGGATGACTCCGATGGAGGCGTTCGACCGACCGCCGCGGAACGGGCCTATCCCCCGCCACTCCATCGACTGGAAGAGCTTGGGATCGACGTCGCTGGCGGCCCCGGCGACCGGGGTGAGCAGGACGAAAAGCGCGGCAAAAACTCGCATCGTGACTCCTTTTGGGGGGCGGACGAGCACCGAGGCGAATTCTACAACAGACGCTCGGCATCGAACCGCGCCGCGAGCTCTAGCGTCTTCGGAAGAGATTCCAGTTCATTTCTTCGAGAGGCTCCGCGCGGAGCTGCGGCTCTTACTTCCGAGCTCTCTCGCAGTCAAGTCACCTACGCCATGAGTCGGATATCTCTACAAGGCGATGGACTCCGTCCAACTTACCCCTCATCTCCCATTGCCACCCTACAGAGTCGTCCAGAGGCGTCCGATTACCTTGTGGATCCAAGGTAACTGGAGCCCAGCCACGAGCCGCAAAAACACCCCAAGGTAAGGGGTTTTCGGAGGACGATTAAGGAAGGAAGGGCTCGGCGCTAGTCCGGCTTGAAGCGGACGATCGGATAGTCGGGGTCGAACGGCTGGTCTTTGGCAGCGAGCTCCTCGAACTTCCGGACGAGATCGCCGATGGTCATGCGTTTATAGTGCGCCCGAGGCCAGGTGATCATTCCTTTGAAACGGCGGCCTTCTTCTACCCATCGATGGGCGACAACTGCCGCTGGCTGATCGTTCGTCACGAAAACGCGGCCGAGCTCGACGGCTTTCTCGAAGTGCTTGGGATCTAGAGTATCCTCCGGAAGAGTATCGACCCCTCGAACAAGGTCCCAGCCGGCCCGTCGGAGAGCTTTCACAAGCTCTCCACGGACGTCGTTGTCGGTGTAAAGATGGAAACGCCCAGCCACGCCAGCGTTAGCGCGAGGTCGATGCTCGGCGTTTGCTCAGAAACTCGGCCTTGTCGCGCTCGTACCTCTCGTCCGAGGTTTCGTCCTCCGCGATATACGCGTCGATTTCTTCCGGGTTGTCGTTGTAGTAGGTGAGCGCCGCGTGGACCTGTGCCAGGTTCAGGTCCGGGTACTGCGCGAGCATTTGCTCAGGGGTACAACCCTCTTTTTGGAGGAAGACGATGTCGAGGACGCGAACCCTTGTCCCGTCGATGCACGGCCGTCCAGCGCATATACCCTCGACCTTCCGGATGTGCGGATACACGTAGCCCCGGTCCTTGGCCCAGCTCTCCATCGTCTTCGCCATGGCTTCATTCATTTTACCTCGACCTTCCTCTTCCTCGCTTGACGCCGCTTTCGCCCGTGGGTGGGCCCGAGTGAAAACCTCCTTCAGGTCTCGAACATCGACCTTGAGGTACTGTGCCGTGGTCTGGATGTGATTGTGGCCGAGGAGCTCCTGGATGTAGCGAATGTCGACTCGCCTCTCGAGAAGGTGGGTCGCGCAGGCGTGTCTCAGGGCATGAGGATGGAGGTCTGGGATCCCCACCGCGAGACCCATGTCGCGGATTCGGGTCTCGAGAAGGGCTCGGCTAATGCGCTTTCCTTCTCGGGAAAGAAAGAACGCTGGCTCTTTCGGGTCGTGGACCAGATACGGCCGAGACTCGCAGGCATACCGGCTCATCGCCTCGAGCGTTTGCCGAGGAATCGGAAGGCGCCGGTCTTTCTTTCCCTTTCCGTCCCGGACCAGGAGCTCGCCGCTTTGAAGGTCGATATCCCAAACGTCGAGCCGGATGCATTCACTCGCGCGGATTCCCGTTCCGTAGAGAAACTAGACGAGCGCCCGGTCTCGCTGCCCGAGGGTCGTCGTGGACGAAGGCACTCTCAGGAGTCGCTCGACCTGCGATGGGTTGAGCCTCGTCCGCGGAAGAGGTTTTGCACGGCGCACTCTCAGAGTCAGGGAAGGATTCCTGAGGATGAGCCCGCGGCGCTCGAGGAAAGCAAAGAAGCGGCGCAGGCTCGAGAGGTACGCCGATATCGTGGAGTCGGAGAGAAGACTACCTCGCAAAGTCCGGGAGCTCTTCAGGGACCGAGCAAAAGCGACCAGGTGCTCCTCAGAGATCTCGCGGACATCCTCGATGTTCCCCTCTCGAAGGAAACGGAACAGACGCCCAAGGGCGAGCCGGGCGTGCTGTTGAAAGCAATCGGAGTATAGGACTGAACACCAACACAACCATGCAAGCGCGGTGACGGCCGCGGCTCCGTCCTCGCGTCAGGGTCGAACGGGTGGTCTTTCGCGGCCAGCTCCTCGAACTTTCGGAGGAGATCGCCGATGGTCATGCGTTTATAGTGATCCCGGGGCCAGGTGAGCAGCCCCTTGAAACGACGGCCTCCTTCTAACCACTGATGAGCGATGTGTACAAGAGGCTGGTCGTTCGTCACGAGAACGCGGCCGAGTTCTGCAGCTTTCTCGAAGTGCTTGGGATCCAGAGTGCGCTTGGGGAAGGTATCGATGCCTCGAATAACGTCCCAGCCGGCTCGTCGGAGAGCTTTTACGAGATCCCCGTGGACGTCGTTGTCGGTGTAAAGAGGAAAGCGGCCAGCCACGCTAACGGGAGGTCGACGATCGGCGTTTGCTCAGAAACTCGGCCTTGTCTCGCTCGTACCTCTCGTCCCAGGCTTTGTCCTCCGCGATGTAGGCGTCGATCTCGTCTGGGTGATCGTAGTAATAGGCGAGGGCCGCGTAGACCTGAGCCAGATTCAAGTCAGGATACTTCTCCAGCATCTGCTCCGGCGAGTAGCCCTGTTTGTGGAGGTAGACGATATTGAGGACCCGCACACGCGTGTCATCGATAGACGGGCGGCCTCCGCACACACCTGGGACCTTCGTGATGTGGGAGTACACGTACCCCGCAGGTAGCTCGACCTTCGGCTCCGTCTGAGTCGCCATGGCTTCCTTCATTTTACCGCGACCTTGCCTTTCTTCGCTTGGCGACACTTTTGCCGGGGATGGGCCCGTGTGAACACTTCCTTGAGGTCACGGACGTCGACCTTGACGTACTGCGCCGTAGTCTGGATATGGTTGTGGCCGAGGAGCTCCTGGATATAGCGGATGTTGACGCGTCTCTCGAGAAGGTGCGTCTCGCCTCCGATGAGCTTCCGGGCTTCTCCCGTTGTGA
>Ga0302046_10004171_pt1 | contig 12872 bp, 10 predicted proteins | sample RVTome_11_FD_200261 | JGI IMG/M metagenome (GOLD analysis project Ga0302046, IMG submission 200261) | Soil microbial communities from uranium-contaminated site in the Upper Colorado River Basin, Wyoming, United States - RVT147D111 (version 2) ...
TGACCAACAGAGTCCGGGAGCTCTCGGCCGAGAGTCCCTGACCAAGCCCTTCGAAGGGTGTGCGTGCTCAAAAAAAAGGGGGAGCGCCGGCTCGCCTTATGGCGGCCGGGCTCCCACGCTCTTTAGATTGTCTTCTTCGTCGGTCCGTGCTCGTTAGCGGTCCGACGATGCCGGTCCGCGAACCTCTTGTCCGATGACCTTCGCGGGGTCGGCGTTGGGCTTCGGAACGAACTTCTGAATGCGGCCGTTTTGAACTTCAGCCACATAGAAGTTCAGGTCCTGATCCACCGACATCTGGTGCGGACCCCAGAATTGCCCGGGCTGCCCGCCCGACTGACCCCAGCCGTACAGGAAGTTCCCGTTCAGATCGTACTTCGTGATCCGCTGGGTCCCGCCGTCGCCCATCCAGATGTACTGGTCGTCGGTGATGAGATGATAGTACGGCTGAGACCGAACGCCGGTCGGCCAATGGTCCTCGCGAGTCAGGAACATGTCGAGGAACTTGCCGTTCTCGTCGAAGACCTGAAACCGCTCGTGACCGCGATCGGCCACGAAGACCCGACGATCCTTGCTGATGGCAATGCTATGGACCGTGTTGAACTCGTTGGGACCCGGGTTGTCCGCGTTCACCGGCTCTTGTCCCCAATCCATCAGGAAGTTGCCGTTCGGATCGTACTTGGCGACCCGCTTACCGTGGTAGCCGTCGCTGATGAAGAACGTGCCATCCGGGAGCCAGGCGATGTCCGTCGGACGGGCGAAGGTGTTCGGGCCGCGGCCCTCCACGCCCAATTGGCCAAGCGTCATGACCAACTTGCCGTCATAGGTGAACTTGTGGATCTGATGGAGGTTGTCGTCGATGACCCAGACGTGCTTCTCGGGGTCATGCGGGCTGATCTTGATCTTGTGCGGTCCCCGTGCGGGAATCGGCGCGTCCGGATGATCGAAGAGATGATCGTGCTGCGGCCAGTTCTGCACCATCTTGCCGTTGCGGTCCACGACGAAGATGACGTGCTTGAATTGCATGTTGCGGGGTCCGGTGGCGGATCCCGGCGAGGGAATGATCTGCGCATAAGGCGTCCACGGCTTGGCGCCCTCCGGCAAGGGCAACTCGCCCCGTTGCGCGATCCAGATTCGGTCCGGGCTCTCGGCATACACCGCTGCTTGCGACCCAAAGGTATACCCGTCGTGGGAATGGTCGCTAGCATCGGGGAACGGCTGCAACCAGTTCTCGATGACCTGGTAGGGGCCGTACATATCCTGCCCGCCCTTCTGCATCTGAGCGGTGGCCGAGACTGGACCAGAGCTCGCCATGAAGACGACCGAGGCCAGCAAAGCTGCCACGGCCGCCAGACTCAAGAGTGATAAAGTTCGTAAGCGCATCCTAAGACTCCTTTCGCGATACGATATCGTTAAATTGCTCACATGCCCTTGGGGGCGCTAGCCCTCCCCACCCCCTGTACGCAAAAGGGCCGATAGGAATAAGAGCCCGGCGTCTGGTTGTCCATCCGGCCGACTGCTGGGCGGAGGGTCTCCGTCGCTGTCGGGATTCTATCACCATTGCCGGCACGTTTTCGACCCCCCAGAGCTACCTGCGCCATGGACCCCGCGCTATCATAAGTAAGACTCCCTTGACCTCGGTACACGCCATGGGTTATTCTTACCGACCGGTCGGTAGGGGGAGTCGACAAACAAGACATGGAAAGAACCGGCGCACAGATAATCTGGGAAGTGCTTTCCCAACAAGGAATTAACGTCATCTTCGGCTATCCAGGCGGGGCTATCCTGCCCGCCTACGACGCCCTCCCCGACTACGCCGCGGTCAAGCACGTCTTGGTCCGGCACGAGCAGGGAGCGGCGCATATGGCAGACGGCTACGCGCGCGCCTCGGGCCGCATCGGCGCCTGCATGGCGACCTCGGGTCCCGGGGCAACGAACCTGGTGACCGGAATCGCCACCGCGATGATGGACTCGTCTCCCGTCCTCTGCATCACCGGGCAAGTACCGAGCCACGCCATCGGCACGGACGCGTTCCAAGAGACCGACGTCACCGGCGTCATGCTCCCCATCACCAAACACAGCTATCTGGTCACGAAGACCGACGAGATTGCCGCGACGCTCAAAGAGGCGATCTACATCGCCCAGTCCGGGCGCCCCGGTCCCGTTCTCGTGGACATCGCCAAGGACGCGCAACAGGGCTCGTGCGACTACGAGTGGGACGACTCGCCGGTGATTCTGCCGGGTTATCGGCCGGACTTACGCGCGTTGCCGGAGGAGTTCGAGCGGGCGGTGACGCTCATCAATGCCGCGAAGAAGCCCGTCATCCTTGCCGGCCACGGAGTCTTGATGTCGGGCGCGACGCAGGCCCTATTGGATTTCGTGGAGAAGACCGACATTCCCGTGGCGATGACGCTCCTCGGCCTGAGCGGTTTTCCGGCCAGTCACCCTCTGAACATGGGCATGATGGGGATGCACGGAGAGTCGTGGGTCAACACCGCCATCCAGGAGTCCGATCTGCTGCTGGCTTTCGGGATGCGATTCGACGACCGCGTGATCGGCAACCCCAAGACCTACGCTCTGAACGCGAAGAAGATACACGTCGAGATCGATCCCTCCGAAATCAACAAGAACATTCCCGTGGATGTGGGCATCGTGGGCGATCTGCGCGAGACGTTGAACGTATTGCTACCGGGTGTGGAAGAACGCGACCGCAGCGAGTGGCACGAGCATGTCAAAGAGCTCAAGGGCGACTCCGCCGTCCGGGACATCTTGCATCTTCCCGACAGCGGACACCTCTATGCCGCGCACGTCATCAACGATCTCTGGTGCTACACCGAGGGGAAAGCCTTGGTGGTCACCGACGTCGGTCAGCATCAGATGTGGGAGACGCAGTACTACAAGCACGACTACCCGCGCCGCCTCATTACTTCGGGAGGATTGGGAACGATGGGTTTTGCGCTTCCCGCGGCGATCGGCGCGAAGATGGCCGTGCCGGAAGAAGAAGTCTGGGTGATCGCGGGCGACGGGGGATTCCAGATGACCGCCGCCGAGCTTTCCACCTGCGTGCAGGAGAACATCAAGATCAACATCGCCATCATCAACAACGGCTATCTCGGTCTCGTCCGCCAGTGGCAGGAATTCTTCTACGGCGGCCGATACAGCGCGTCCCCCATGCAGAACCCAGATTTCGTGAAGCTCGCCGAGGCGCACGGAATCACCGGGCTACGGGTGGAGCGCCGCGACCAGATCCGGGAGACCGTGCAGCGTGTACGGGAGGCATCGGGTACCGTCGTGGTCGATTTCCGTGTCGAAAAGGAAGACACGGTCTATCCCATGGTGCCGGCGGGCGCCGATCTCCATGCGATGATCCGCCGACCGAAGACCGTCAAGGCGCCTGTCAAGACTGTCAAGACTGTCAAGACGTGAGAGACTCGTGACGAAGACACTGCACACGTTCGTGGTCTATGTCGAGGACAGGCCCGGCGTATTGAACCGCGTCGTTTCCCTGTTCCGCCGACGAGGTTTCAATATCGAGTCCCTGTCGGTGGGCCACACCGATCTGAGCGGCGTTTCCCGCATGACCATCGTGATGGAGGCCGACGAGGCCGACGCGCGGCTGGTGGAAGCCAATCTCTACAAGCTCGTGAACGTTCTGCGGGTCGAGGGACTCAGTGAAGGCGATGCCGTGCTGCGGGACCTGGCTCTCATCAAGGTGCGCGCCACCACCGAGCAGCGTGCCCAAGTGCTCCAGATCGTCAACGTCTTTCGCGCTCGAGTCGTGGACGTGGTGACCGAAGCCATGGTTGTGGAAATCACCGGCAGCGAGGACAAGATCGAAGGCCTGGTGGACGTGCTGCGACCATTCGGCATCATCGAAATGGCACGCACCGGAACCATCGCCATGCGGCGAGGCGCCGAGCATACAGCCGCACTTCGTGCACGCCGTGGTACCCGATCTCAACAAGGGCGTCTGACAAGGTCGAGTTGCAAGATCCCGTATATCGACGCCAGAAGGACAAAGGAGTAGCGAACTCATGGCAACCATCTTCTACGACAAAGACGCCGACCTTTCGATCATCAAAACCAAGAAGGTCGGAATCATCGGCTACGGCTCGCAAGGTCATGCGCACGCCCTCAACCTGCGTGACAGCGGTGTCCAGGTACAGGTGGGTCTCCACCCGGGGAGCAAGAGCAAGGCCAAGGCCGAAGCCGCGGGCCTCAAGGTCGGGAAGAACTCGGACGTCGCCGCCTGGGCGGACGTGATCATGATCCTGGCGCCGGATACGACACAGCCGAAGCTATACAAGGACGAGATCGAGCCGCACCTGAAGGCCGGCAAGACGCTCATGTTCTCTCATGGTTTCAACATTCGTTTCGGGACCATCAAGCCGCCGGCGGACGTGGACGTCAGCATGATCGCACCCAAATCTCCCGGACATCGGGTGCGGGAGACGTATCAAGCCGGACAGGGCACGCCGGCTCTGCTGGCCGTGCACCAGGACGCGAGCGGCCGCGCTCAGGACCTGGCGCTCTCCTATGCGAAGGCGCTCGGTGCCACTCGCGCCGGTGTCATTCTCACCACCTTCGCGGAAGAGACGGAGACGGATCTCTTCGGCGAGCAGACGGTTCTGTGCGGCGGCGTCTCCGAGCTGGTCAAGTCCGGGTTCAATACGCTCGTCAAGGCCGGCTATCAGCCGGAGATCGCCTACTTCGAATGCCTTCACGAGCTGAAGCTGATCGTCGATCTGATGTACCAGGGCGGGTTGAACTACATGCGTTACTCGGTGAGCGACACCGCCGAGCACGGCGACTACACCGGCGGGCCTCGCATCATCACCGACGAGACGCGCGCCGAAATGGAAAAGATGTTGCGCGAGATCCAAAACGGCACTTACGCCAAGGGTTGGATCGAGGAGAACGAGAAGGGGCGCCCCTGGTTCAACAAAGTGCGTGCCCAGGAGCAAGAGCAGCTCATCGAGCGGGTTGGTGCCGAGCTGCGCGAGATGATGCCGTTCTTGAACCCCGTGCGCGTGAAGCCAGGGGAATAGCTAAACCCCAGCTTCCTTCAAGGCTTTCGTTGCAATGCGCGTGATGTAGATCGTGACCACGGCGGTTGCGATCAATCCCGCGATCTGAAGCACGAACCGCAGCGTCTGGACTTGCTCTCCTCCGGCGGCTGCTTCCAAACCGCTTCGTCCCACCGTTCCCAGGTAGACGTAGAGGAACGTTCCCGGGATGATCCCGATCGCCGAGGACAAGGCGTAATGCCAGAAGGGAATCCGCGTCAATCCGTAAGCGTAGTTCTGGAAATTGAACGGGAAGATCGGCGAGAGCCGAGTCAGGAAGACGATCTTCCATCCCTCCTTGGCGACGGCGCGATCGACGGCCGAAAAGCGGGGCTTGGACCGGATCCATTCCTCGACGCGGCGGCGGGCCAGGTGGCGGGATACCAAAAACGATAGCCCGGCTCCCATCGAAGCACCCACCAGAACCGAAGCGAAGCCCGGAAGTAGACCGAAGGCGGCGCCCGCGGCGAGAGTAAGCAGCGATCCGGGAAGCAACAAGACCGTGGCCAGCGCATAGACGAGCGCGTAGATCAGGAGGCCCGCCGGTCCGAGCTGCTGGATCCTCGCGTTGAAAACGGCTAGCCAATCCGCGAGCGGTAAGGATCGCAGCCACAGCAACAGAGCCACGACGGCGAGAGCCCCGCCGATCTTTACCCAGGTGCGTGCTTTCATCATCGTCTCCGGGTGCGATAGAGCCAGCGAAAGATCTTGGCAACGGTGGGAGTCAGGCGCTTCTTCTGGTAGAGGTCGCCGACTCGCTGCACGCCCTGGGAAAGAGTGGGATACGCGTGAATGGTGGAGGACAGCTGCGCGAGCCCGATTCCGTACTTGCCCGCGATGAGTAGCTCGTGGAGCACATTGCCGGCTTGGCTTCCGACGACGGTGGCTCCCAGGATCCGATCCTTGCCGTCCGCGGCCACGACCTTGATGAATCCGGTCGTGTCGCCGTCGGTGACGGCTCGATCGTTGTCGCTCCATTCGAACCGATGGACATCGTGTGGGATGCCTCGCTTCCTTGCCTGCTCCGCGCTGAGCCCGGCGTGGGCTAGCTCGGGGTCGGTATACGTAACCCAGGGGACCCAGGTGTAGTCGGCTTTCGCCTTGAACCAGGGGAGCAGGATGTTCCGCACCACGATGCGCGCCTGGTAGTCGGCGGTGTGGGTGAAACGATGAGGCCCGGCGATGTCGCCACAGGCGAAGATGTGCGGCTGCGACGTCGTTAGGCTCGCGTCCACATCGACACCCTTCTTCCCGTGTTTCACGCCCGCGGCTTCCAGGTTCAGGCCCTCCGTGTTGGGAGTCCTGCCGGCTGCCAGGAGAACGGCTTCGACCAGGATCGTTTCGACTCCCCGCGGTGACTCGATGGTTGCAGCGGTCTGGCCGCCCTTTTTCTCGAGCTTGATCACGCGAGATCCAGTGAGAATGCGGACTCCCTCTTCGTGAAGGCGCCTTTGGATGATCTCCGCAGCGTCGGCGTCGTCACGCGGAAGAAGTCGGGAAGAGTGCTGTACCAGCGTCACCTCGACTCCCAGGCGATTCATGACCTGACCGAGCTCGCAACCGATAGGGCCTCCGCCGACGACCAACAGAGAGGCGGGGGCGGCGGGCAGCTCGTCGAAAATCGTTTCGTTGGTGTGATACGAGATGCCGCTCAGTCCGGGGATATCGGGGACCGCCGCCTTGGTCCCGGTAGCGATGACGAAGTTACGGGCGTGGAGTCGGGTGCCATTGACTTCGACCTCGTGAGGCGTAACGAAGCGAGCGCGGCCCAAGAAGACGTCCACCCCCAATCCCTCGAAGCGCTCGGCGGAATCGTTGGGCTCGATGATGGCGCGGCGTTCTCTCATGCTGGCGAACACTTCCTGGAACTCGAACTCGGGCTCCATCTTTCTGAGACCGAGTGTCTCTCCGTGCCGGATGTGCTGGATGAGCTTGGCGGATGCGATCAGTCCCTTCGAAGGCACACAGCCGAAATTGAGGCAGTCGCCACCCATCTTGTGGGCTTCGACCAGTGCGACCCTGCCGCCCAGCCCGGCGGTGCCGGCCGCGGTCACCAAGCCCGCGGTGCCGGCTCCGATCACGACGACGTTGTATTTCCCGTCGCCCTTGTCGTTCCTGGTGGACATGTCGCCCCCCTCGACGGTTAGATGCTGATCCTGCCCCCGCGATTTCTTCGTTGCAACCGCGGGCGCGGATCGGACAACATGACGCCCGATGATCCTCGGCATCGACGAAGCCGGTCGAGGTCCCGTGCTGGGGCCGATGGTCGTGGCCGGGGTCATCCTTCACCCTCCCCGGGCCGCCGCGCTCACGCGCCGCGGTGTTTGCGATTCCAAAGAGTTTGGTGCCGGCCCTGAGGCCAGGAAGAGGCGTGCCGAGCTCGCGGGGCACATCCGCCGGCTCGCCGAGGATGTGCGGGTGCAAGTCTTCGATCACCGCATGGTGGATGATTTCGCCTCGCGGGGTCTCTTGAACGAGCTGGAGCGAAGGGCGGCGCGACAGATCATCGGTGCCGGGTCTCGGGTCCGCCGCATCGTCGCCGACGGGCATCGGGTATTTGGCACGCTGACGTGGGAGTATCCCCACCTCGAGGCGCACGATTTCGGGGAGACGGTGCACGTCGCGGTGGCGGCGGCCTCGATCATCGCCAAGGATCTTCGCGATCGGCTTTTCGACGAGATCGCGGTGCGCTATCGTGACGAGTTCGGCGAGGTGCGCGGGGGAGGGTACGTCAACGCGGCCACGGCCGATTTCCTGCGCCGGTACCACGAACGCTACGGAGCGCTACCCCCAGAGACGCGACGGAGTTGGCGTTGGAAGCTGCTGAACGAGCTCGATCCGCCGCCCTTGCCGCTCTTCGATTCGCCGGCCGTTTGACGGCAGATCGAGCGAGTCGCGTCCCCCGGCCTTTGGACGAGGGCCCCGGGGGATGCCTATAATGCCGGTATGTTTACTCGTCGCCCCAGCCGGTACGGAGTGATTCCATGAGACGGTTGAAGAAGAGGTACTTGTTGCTCGGGGTGGCTACCCTGGCCATCCTTGCCGAGGTCAGCTCCACGCGAGGGGTGGGCTCCTCCTCCGCCCCGTCCGCGGTCGAGTCGTTGAGCGGCAACTCCGCCCTCGAGCACATTCGTTTCCTTTCTTCCGATGAGCTCGGTGGACGTGGAAACGGCAGCGACGGGCTCGCGCACGCCAGGGACTACATCGCCGCGCAGTTCTCGAAGTTTGGCCTCGCGCCCGCGGGAGAGGACGGAACGTACTTCCAACCTTTTTCCGTCACCATAGGCGGAGAGCTTGGCGAGGAGAACACGCTCGAGCTCGGAACCGAGGAGAGCATGGAGAAGCTCCGTCTCCATGGGGACTTCGAGCCGATGACCTTCACGGGGTCGGGCGAGCTGGAAGCTTCTCCCATCGTCTTTGTGGGTTACGGGATTACTGCGCTCGAGCACGACTACGATGACTACGCGGGCGTGGACGTTCGCGGCAAAACGGTTTTGTTGTTCCGCCACATCCCGCGTGAAGGTCGCAGCGACGGTCCTTTCGACGAGAGGCGCGGTCACGCGACCTTCGTAACCAAGGTCGTGAATGCCAAAGGCCACGGGGCGGCTGCGGTGCTGCTGGTGACCGATCCGGTCAACCACCAGGGCGAGCCGGACGAGCTCGTGGCGTTCGGGCAGGATCTCGGCGCGGACGATCTGTCCATTCCCGCCATCCATCTGAAGCGGTTCGTCGTACAGAGGCTCTTCGAGAGATTGGGAAAAGACCTTGCCGCGGTTCAGGAAGACATCGACGAGAATCTCGCGCCCCGCTCCTTCGAGCTCGAGGGCGCCCGGGTGAGCCTCAACCTCGACGTCGAGCGCAGGGAAAGCATCGTTCAGAACGTCCTCGGTTATCTACCTCCGCCGGGAGCGTCGGGTGACGAAGAGGTCCTGGTCATCGGCGCCCACTACGATCACCTGGGTATCGGCGGGGGCCGGCATTCGCGCGCGCGTGACGGGCAGGACGACATCCACAACGGCGCGGACGACAACGCGTCGGGCACCGCCGGCATGATGGAGCTCGCCCGCGTTCTTTCCGAGGAACGAGCCAGTCTCAAGCGTGGCATCCTGTTCGCCGCTTTCGCTGGTGAGGAGCTCGGTCTCTTGGGCTCTCGCCACTACACGGAGGAGCCGTCGTTTCCTTTGGAGCAGACGGTCGCCATGATCAATCTGGACATGATCGGTCGTCTGCGGGAAGGGAAGCTCTTCATCGGCGGCGTGGGAAGCTCCCCCGTGTTCCAGCCCAAGCTCGAAGAGCTCGTAGCGGGACAAGAGCTCACGCTCGATTTCAGCTTTTCGGGCTACGGCTCGAGCGACCATGCCTCGTTCGTGAGGGTGGGCATTCCATGTTTGTTCTTCTTCACCGGGCTTCACCGCGACTACCACCGGCCGTCCGACGACTGGGATCAGATCAACCCCGCCGGGGAAGAACAGGTGTTGCGTCTTGCATACCAGATGGCCGATTACATCCAGGCGCTGCCGGAGCGGCCGCCGTTCGTTCGGGAATCGCAGCAGGCCCCTCGCGGCGATCGGGGCGGCGGTTACGGTGCCTACTTCGGCTCGGTCCCGGATTTCAGCCACCAGGGGGACGGTGTGCGATTCGACGACATCCAGGAGGGAAGCCCCGCCCACAAGGCCGGACTGCAAGCGGGGGATGTTCTCATCTACTTCAATGGCCGCAAGATCGACACGCTCCAAGACTTCACGGATGCGCTCCGGCGGCACGAGCCCGGCGATGAGGTTCCCGTCGTTGTGATGCGGGATGGTAGGAACATCGAAGTGCGTGTCGAGCTCGCCCGACGTCCTTGACAGATTCGACCGGCCGCAAAGGGTAGACCGGGTCTGAGCTTGGCCTCAGCGGCTAGCTCTCAGTTCGCTACTCTCCGCTGGGGTGTTCCCATCTTCACCAACAGGCCCTGCTGATCTAGATACCGTCGCAGCGTCTTGGCGTGCTGCCACATGGCAGGCTTCAACTTGGCGTTGTAGAGCAACGCCGCCGGGTGGTAGAGCACCATGAATTGCGTGCCGGGGAAATCGGTGAGCGTGAAAAACTTACCTGCCTCGTCCGACATCTGAAAATTGGACTTCGACTTGTCGAAGTGTTTCAGCGCGGTGGCGCCCAGAAGGAGGATGACGCGCGGGGCCACGAGCTCGATCTGTCGCTTGAGAAACGGGAGGCAGGCGGCGGCCTCGTCGGCGTGGGGCGAGCGGTTGTCGGGAGGGCGACACTTGACCACGTTGGCGATGAACATGTCGTGGTTGGTGTCGATGCCCACGGCGTTCATGATCTGGTCGAACATTTGTCCGGCCCGGCCGACGAACGCGAGACCCTGTTGATCTTCCTTCTCTCCCGGGCCCTCTCCCACAACCATGACCGGCGCGGCGGGATTTCCGCGATCGACGACGATTTGAGTGCGCCCGGCGTGGAGCCCGCACTTTGTGCAGTTGCTCGCGATGAGCTGATCCTTGAACTCCTGGTAGGTGGGAGCGCCCAAGATCGTATTGGAGCCTGAGTCAAAGAGATCGAATTGCATGCCTATCTCCTGAGCCGTTGCAATCCAATACGACAAGCCGCTTCATGAAAGAGAATTGATCAGCGAGGCCCGAGTCTAACATATCTTTCCGTTCTCGAGAGATCAAAATGTGCCTGCGGATTAGCTTCACGCTATGAAAAACAGATGCACCTACGAATCGGGGCCGGCGGCGAGATGACACGCCGCGAAATGTGCTGTGCCGATCTCCGTAAGCCGCGGCTCTTCGCTACGGCAGCGTTCGACGGCAACGGGACACCGTGGCTGAAATCGACAACCGCGCGGTGGATCCAGAGGGGACGAATGTCTGTTTCCCGGTAACGTCTTCGACGAGAGTGGCTTCTTGGTTTGGGGATCCGGCTCGGGAACGGAGGCCAGGAGAGCTTGGGTGTACGGGTGAAGGGGATTCTGATAGAGGAGAGCGGTGGGGGCGACCTCCACGATCTTCCCGAGGTACATGACCGCAACCCGATCGGATAGGTGCTTTACGACGCGCAAGTCATGAGCGATGAAGAGATACGATAGGCGCATCTTCTCTTGCAGCTCGACGAAGAGATTCAGGATCTGCGCCTGCACGGAAACGTCGAGCGAGCTGACGGGCTCGTCGGCGACGAGGAAGGTTGGGTCGAGAGCCAGGGCCCGTGCGATGCCAATCCTTTGTCGCTGGCCGCCGCTGAATTCATGGGGGTATCGGGACGCTGCCTTCGGATCGATGCCGACCATCTGCAGCAGCAGCTCCATTTTCTCGGTTCGTTCTTGCCGGGTGCCCAGGTCATGGATCTCGAGGGGCTCGATGACGATCGCCCCGACCGTCATGCGCGGGTTCAACGCGCCAGATGAATCCTGGAAGACGATTTGGGCCTTGCGGCGCAACTTGCGGAGGGAGGGACCGTCGAGAGCGAGCACATCGCGACCTTCGAAGCGTATCTCACCTGAGGTTGGCTCGACGAGTCTCAAGATGCAGCGGCCGGTGGTCGTTTTGCCAGAGCCAGATTCACCCACGAGCGACAGGGTCTCACCGGCGCGGACCGAGAAGGTCACGCCGTCGACCGCATGGACCTCGGCGACGGTCCTCCGGAGGAGGCCCCGTCGAACCGGGAACCGTTTCACGAGATCCCGGGCCTCGAGAATGGGCTCGGCCGCGCTATCGGGAACCGTGACCGCCCGGCTCATGCCCCGCTCATGCCCCGCTAATGAATGCCGAGAACTTCCCCCGCTTCGATCGCTGCAACCACCTCCGGATACGCGTAACAGGCGGCGAGGTGATCCGCGGACACGGTGAGAAGGGGAGGCACGGCGCGCCCACACAACTCGAGCTCTATGGGGCACCGTGGGGCGAAGGCGCACCCAGGGGGGAGCGCCGCGAGATCGGGCATGGTTCCGGGAATCGCCGGGAGCTTCTTCTTGCCTGAAGCCCCGGAGCCGCGGGTGAGCGAGCTCAGGAGCCCTCTCGTATACGGGTGCTTGGGATCGTGGAAGATGGCGCCGACCCGTGCCTCCTCGACGATCCGACCCGCATACATCACGACGACCCGATCGGCGTGCTGGGCGACGACGCCCAGGTCGTGGCTCACCAGGAGGATGGCGAGGTGGAGCTCCTCCTTCAGCCGCTCTAGAAGGTCGAGAATCTGCGCCTGGACGGTGACGTCGAGCGCGCTCGTCGGCTCATCGGCAATGAGGAGATCGGGCGAGCAGGCAATGGCCATCGCGATCGATACCCGTTGCTTCATGCCACCGCTCATTTGATGTGGATAATCTCTCGCGCGCACCGCGGGATCGGAAATACCCACCGCTCCGAGCAGCTCGACGGCCTCTTGCCACGCTTGTCGACGGCTCATGCGCCGGTGGACTCGAAGGGGCTCGGCGACATGGGTGCCGATGGTGAGAACGGGATTCAGTGCGGCCGATGGATCTTGGAAGATCATCGCGATCTCCTTTCCCCGCACGCGTCGCATTGCGTCGTCGGGCAGACGAAGGAGATCCCGGCCCTTCCAGAGGACTTCCCCTTCTACGATCCGTCCGGGCGGTGGCACTAACCGAAGCAGGCTGTGGGCCAGCGTGGTCTTACCGCAGCCGGACTCTCCGACGAGGCCCAAGGTCTCGCCAGCGGCGATCTGGAGATGGACATCGTCGAGGGCGCGCACCTGCCGTCGAGGATCTCTCGAGTCGTCGAATCGAGCCGAGAGCCCTCGGACCTCGAGCAGTGCTCCGTTCAAAGCGGCCAACCCTACCGGCGACTT
>Ga0302046_10004172_pt1 | contig 12870 bp, 12 predicted proteins | sample RVTome_11_FD_200261 | JGI IMG/M metagenome (GOLD analysis project Ga0302046, IMG submission 200261) | Soil microbial communities from uranium-contaminated site in the Upper Colorado River Basin, Wyoming, United States - RVT147D111 (version 2) ...
AAAAGCCCGTTTATCCCGAAACCCTCGAGATCGCCATCAACCACGCGCTCGAGGTCACGAGGCTTCGGACAGAGAACGACCGCTTCCGCCATGAACTTTCCACCCTTCGGTCGCGTCGCGAGATTGTCGGTGAAAGCGACACGCTCCGAAAGGCGCTCGAGGTCGTTGCCACCGTGGCGCCCACCAAGGCAACGGTCTTGCTGGAGGGTGAATCGGGCACCGGCAAGGAACTCTTTGCACGGGCAATTCATGACCAGAGTCGGCGCCACGAGAAGCCATTTATCACGTTGAACTGCGCCGCCATGCCGGAGGGCCTGGTCGAGAGCGAACTGTTCGGACATGAGCGTGGAGCGTTCACCGGCGCGTTGAGCCGCAAGCAGGGCGCATTCGAACGCGCCAACCATGGGACACTGTTGCTCGACGAAATCTCGGAGATGCGCCTGGACCTGCAATCCAAGCTTCTCCGCGTGGTTCAGGAGGGTGAATTCGAACGGGTTGGCGGACAACAACTGATCAAGGTCGACGTTCGACTCGTCGCCACGACGAACCGGGACCTCAAGAAGGAAGTGTCAAATGGGCGGTTTCGGGAAGACTTGTTCTATCGCCTGAACGTCGTCCCCATCAACCCGCCTCCCCTGCGCGAGCGACTCGATGACATCCCGTTGCTTGTCAGGTACTTCGTCAACCGGTTCGCCAAGGATCACGGTGTGCCCGGGAGCCCGGTGGATCCGGAGACGATCGATCAGCTGCAGAGTCACCACTGGCCCGGGAACGTCCGGGAGCTTGCCAACGCCGTCGAACGCGCGGTGGTCCTTTCGGGTGGCAAGCCGCTGACGCCAAGAATGTTCAAGGGTGTTATCGACCCCAGCGTTTCTCAGATCAGGAAGAATACGGCGGAGACCAGTGCGAATGGTGGCGGAACGCAAGGGACGTTCGACACACTGAACCTGGCGGAAATCGAACGGCACATCATCAAGGCGGCTCTGGAACGGACGAGCGGAAATCGGACACAAGCGGCCAAGCTGCTGGGGATCAGCGACCGAACCTTACGCAATAAGTTGAATACGCAACGTATACTCGAGAACGAAGACAACTAGTCGAGCACAGCAGGTGCTGAAAAAGGGCTCCCTCCGCGCGCCGCGGTTCGCGGCCCACTACTACACCCCATTTTCCATAGGCCGCGACCCGACGCGCGCCTCCGGGAACCCTTTTCTAGCATCCCTGCCAGCAGTTATCGGCGACCCATTGCACGTAGCACTCCCCAGACACCCGCAACAAAACCCCCTACCGGCATGATGTGCCGGTAACTTCTACCGACTCGGAGAAAACTCGAGGGTCGATGTTGCCGGGTTGAAGTGCGACGCAGTTCGATGCCTCATCCTCTAAGTTGTTGATCTACAATCTCTTATCAGCTCACGTCGTGAGTTCGTCGACCCGCCGTTCACTCGGGTACGCCCCTTGCCTTTCCGAGTGATCGAAGACGCCCAGCGAGGAATGATGATCAGAGGGCTGTTTGGTGCGGGAAGTGTTTATCACACCATTCGTCAAGGACTGGATGACGACATGCTCACGGCCAGGCGAACCGCCGACCGAGTGGCGAACGCGGCGAACGGTGATGCCGCCATCGCGACCGAGGGCGGATTGCAGAACGATGCCGGCGGCGAGACGGTCAACCTCGAGGAAGAACTCGTGCGGATGGTCGATACCACGTTCCGGTACGACGCCGAGACCAGGCTGCTTCGCGAGGCATACACACGACTTCGAACGGCGATAGGCGCCCGTGGCTGACCTTCCCGCGATTGGTAGCCGCCCATTTGGCGGTATCAAGAATCTGCTTCGTCCGCTGGCGATTCCGCTCAGTGGACTGACGGCGTATCGCCAGCGTATGGAAACCATTGCGAACAACATGGCGAATATGGACACCATGATGGGACCCAATGGGGAGCCGACACCCTACCGGCGACAGGTTGCCATTCTCGAGCAGCAACTCGATGGTGGCGTTCGCGTGGCCGGCATTCAGGACGACAACTCCGAGTTTATCACGGAGTACGATCCCGGGCATCCGATGGCGGATGAGTTGGGGTATGTCAGGCGGCCCAACGTCGACATTCATGTTGAAGTCACTGATATGATGATCTCGCGGCGCATGTTCGAAGCGAATGCAACCGTATTTGACGCGGCGAAGGCGATGCTGCGTCGCGCGCTGGACATCTGAGGAGGAGCTGATTCGTGAGTATTGAGGGGCTGGGACCAGTCATACCGCCGATGTCGGGGCAGCCGGTTGAACGGGCTGCCGCGCCACCGCAACCGGAGGCCGTATCAGGTGATGCACAGGCTATAGCGCCCCCAAAGGGGGTCGACGCCGATCTCTGGGGACTGCTGACACCCGATGAGCAGTCGTTTTTCGCACAGCAGACGCTGCTGGGTCCATTGACATACGGACCGGAGTCGAATGCCGATACGACCGGGACGCCACCGCGCGGCCAACGCATCGACGTGAGGGCGTGATGACGGCACCAATCGGTGGGGTGGGGCCAGGTCGATTTCAGGGCGGGGATTCGGGGGGAATACCTCTCGGACCGGAACGTACGGGCGGACGGTCCTTTGCCGAGACCATGGCTGACGCGCTCAGTGATGTTTCACAGACCCAGGATGAAGCCCGATCAACGATCGAGGCGTTTGTTCGTGGGGACCGCGAGGTCACGATCCACGAGCTGATGGCGGCCAGTGAGGAGGCGTCACTCTCCCTCGAGCTGCTCGTGGAAATGCGCAACAAGCTGACCGAGGCGTATCGGTCCATCATGAACATGCAGACCTGATCAAATCCAAACTGACTATCTAGATGACGAGCATCGTACCTAACAACATCGTCGATACGGTCCGCAGAATGGACGGTACAAATCGTTTTGTCGCTCTCGCTTCCGTTGTTGGGGCTGGTGCGGTCATCTGGGCCATCGTTTCGTGGGCCACCAAGGCGACCTTCGTATCGTTGTATCCCGGCCAGGACCTCACCCTCTCGGAGGCCGGCGCCATCACGGATCGCCTCGATGCGGAAGGTGTTCCGTATCAGCTCAACGGGACGATCGTGAAGGTGCCGGTTTCCAACGCGTCACAGATCCGCATGGATCTCGCCGCGGAGGACCTCGGCATTGGCGCCTGCGGAAGCAACACACAATTCTCGATTGGCGCGGGTGCGCTCGAGCGCAAGTTAAAAGAGCTTCAAACGATACGGTCTCAGCTCGAGTGCACGATTGGTGAGATGCATGCCATCGAGAAGGTGCGTGTAGCGCTGACAATCCCGGAAGGCTCCGCGTTCATCAACCGTAAACCGCCAAAAGCAGCCGTTGCCGTGTGGCCGCGTCGCGGCGTTCCTCTTGCCCCGCAGACTGTTGCGAGCATCACGTATCTGGTCAGCGGTGCCGTGCAGGATCTGGCGGCGGAACAGGTGGCCGTGTTGGATGGCGTTACCGGTCGTCCCCTCAACGTACCGGGCGACGGCACGTCGTCTCCGGTTGCACGAAGCAGACGCGAGCTCGAGGCGCGTATCGAAGTCGAGGAGCATCTGACGTCAAAGGTCAGAGAGATGCTCGTTCCCATCCTTCCGCCGAGCGAGTTCCAGGTGCAGGTGTCAGCTGAGCTCGACTGGACGGCCCTGCAACGCACCAGCGAGCAGTTCGACCCCAACGCACAGGCGATACTCCGTGAGGAGTCGAGCGAGGTTCCCCCTGGTGCGGTGGGACCAGGATCTCCGGCCTATAATTCAGCTGAAAGCGAATCGCGTTACTCGCGTACTGTCGAAAGCATTACCAACTCCCCGGGGAGTATCGCACGACTGAGCGTGGCCGTGTTCGTCAACGAACGCGCACCGTTGTTCGGTGGAGGTCCGGATACACCGCCAAACCCCGCCCTGCTGGCACAGCAGACCAGTCGAATCGAAGCGATTGTGCGGAGCGCGGTTGCACTCGATCCGGTGCGAGGCGACCAGATCGTCGTCAATGCCAGCCCTTTCTGGAGTGGCGAACAGGTTGACGTCGTCAGCACCGAAGCCGCTCCACGACTGGACATCCTGAACCTGGTAGAGCGGTTCATTCGCCCGGCTATCGGCCTCCTCGGTATCGCCGTCGTGCTCCTCGTTGGCCTGAAGGCGGTCAAGGTGCAGGCGGGGCGACCACGCGCGCTGGGGTCGGGCGGGAGATCGCGTTCGCAGCCGGCCCTCGGTCCGGCCTCCGGGGCCCAGGAATTCGACGAGCCAAACGTGCGCAGCCCCCTCGTAGATGCCTCCCTGCGGCTCCAGAAGCAGGTGGCGCGTGAGGCGGAAGGGAATCCGGATACAACCGCTCGGGTCATCCAGGCCTGGTTGAGTGAGCCGGCCACGTGAGTGTTACCACGAACAACCTCACGGCCAGGGACGAACTGTCCGGCGCACAAAAGAGTGCAGTGCTGTGCATGGCGCTCGGCTCCCAAGCCTCAGCGAAGGTATTTCAAAAGCTTTCGGAAACGGAGGTCGAACAGATCACGCTGGAGATTGCATCACTCCAAAAGGTCGAATTCGAGGCGGCTGACGCCGTTCTCCGCGAATACCGTGAAGTGGCCCACGCGGCGCAGCAGCTTGCGGCGGGGGGTGTCGACTATGCGCGTTCGATTCTCACCGATGCGCTTGGCGATGATCGGTCTGCGAGGATCCTGAAGCGGATTCAAGAACAGCTCGTCAATAGTGGACTGAGGCGGTTGCGGAAGGCACCACCGGAGCTGCTGCACAGCATATTCAGAGGCGAGCATCCACAAACCGTCGCGTTGATTCTCTCTCATCTGGACCCGGCTCAAGCAGCCACGGTCATTGCATCAATGAATACCGAACTGGCAGGAGACGTCCTCCACCGCGTGGCGCGCATGGACAAAGTGTCACCGGAGATGATCCAGATCGTTGAGGCCGCGCTGAGTGGCAAGGCGGACCTGTCACTCACCCAGATGATGCAGTCTGGCGGACCGGAGTCCGTCGCGAATGTACTGAACTATTCGACAGCATCGATGGAAAGAGCGCTGCTCGATGCGATTGGTGAGCACAATCAGGATCTTGCCGAAGAGATCAAGAATCTGATGTTCGTGTTTGAGGACATTGTGAATCTCGACAAAAAGGCCATCCAACGCGTGCTGCGCGAGGTGGATGGTCGTGACCTGGCAATGGCCCTGAAAGCCGCCAGCGACGAGGTGAAAAACTACATCATCAAGAATATGTCGGAGCGAGCATCCGCAGCCCTGCTCGAGGAGATTGAGTTCATGGGTGCCGTGCGCGTCAAGGACGTCGAGGAGGCGCAGGCCAAGATTATTGCAACCATTCGAAACCTGGAAGAGTCCGGCGAAATCATGCTGGCAGATCGAAGCGGTGACGATTTCATCGCGTGAGGCCCCGCCCAGCGGTAAGACCCGTTTCGCGCTGTGGCCGTTACCGGACCTGCGTCTCAACGCCGACGGCGCTATTGCGCTGAATGACGCGTCGGATGGAGAGGCGGGACCGTCGGACTACGACCGCGGATATGCCGACGGCGCTATGGGTGCTCAACGCCAGGTCGATGCGCGGATCGGAGACGCCCTCCGCGCGCTCACGGCGGCGCTGCACAAACTCGAAGAGACGCAGCGGCAGCATGAGGGGCACAACGAGCGTACAATTCACGCGCTGGCTGTCGCCGTGGCGGAACAGATCATCCAGCGTGAAATCGCGACAAACGAAGCAGTTGTTCGTGATCTCGTGCAGAAAGCGATACAAGACGTTAGGGAGGATGGTCCAATCGCTGTTCGCGTCAATCCCGACGATCTGGACGTCATGGTCCGGGATCCGGAATGGGAGTCAACCGATTCACCGGCGCTTCAGTGGATTGCTGATCCAAACATCACACGCGGCGGATGCATCGTGGAATCCGAAGAGCGTCTGGTTGACGGGCGAATCGAGGCGGCCTTGAAAGAACTCTTTCAGCGACTGAATGATGTCTGACATCCAACATACACGGGTGGCGGCGGCGGTGGCACGCATCAAGGACGGACCGCGTTTCTCCGTGAGCGGCAAAGTGACCCGCATCGTCGGCTCGATCATCGAAGCGTCCGCGCTCGAAGTCGCGATCGGCGAGTTGTGTCGTGTAGCCTGCAAAGACGGCGATACCATCGCCGAAGTGGTCGGTTTTCATGAGCGGGGAGTGGTTCTGATGCCGTTCGGAGATGTCTCGGGCATCGCACCGGGAGCACCCGTCGGAGCGCTGGGCCGCAAACCGGCCGTGGCGGTGAGCCAGGGACTCGTGGGCCGGATCCTGGACGGCCTTGGCAAGCCGATGGATGGAGGCCCGTCCGTAACCGCCGGTGACCGTTACCCGCTGGACGCACATCCTCCCAATCCGCTCGAGCGGGAGCGAATCACAGCGCCCCTGGCCACAGGCGTGCGGGTGATCGACGGACTGTTGACGTTGGGGCGCGGACAACGGATCGGTGTGTTCGCGGGGAGCGGTGTGGGTAAGAGTGTGTTGATGGGTATGATCGCCAGACATGCTGAGGCGGATGTCAACGTGATAGCATTGTTAGGCGAACGAGGGCGGGAAGTCCGTGAGTTTCTGGAGCGCGATCTCGGTGAAGAGGGCTTACGTCGATCCGTAGTCGTTGTCGCAACAAGCGATCAACCAGCACTGGTCCGTGCCAACGGCGCGTTGGTCGCCACGGCAATATCAGAATTCTTCCGAGATCAGGGCAAGCACGTTCTCCTGATGATGGACTCCGTAACGCGTGTGGCCATGGCATTGCGAGAAGTGGGCCTCTCTGTTGGCGAACCACCCACCACCAAGGGATATCCGCCTTCGGTCTTTGCCTCGCTGGCGAAGCTGCTCGAGCGTACCGGGACGGGCCGTCGTGGAAGCATCAGTGCCCTCTATACGGTGCTGGTCGAGGGTGACGACTTCAACGAGCCAATCGCTGACGCGGCGCGCGGTGTCCTGGACGGTCACATCGTGCTGAGCCGCAAGCTGGCGTCCGCGGGGCACTTCCCGGCCATCGACATTCTGGACAGCGTCAGTCGCGTCCGGGATTCGGTTATCGAAATCCGCCATCTGGATGTGGCACGCATGTTCCTCGCATCGTCCGCAGCGTATCGTGACGCCGAGGACCTGCTGGCCGTTGGCGCGTATCAAAAGGGGGCCGACAAGCTCGTCGACCGCGCCATTGAGATGCGGCGCGAAGTGCTGGCCTATCTGCGGCAGACACCAGATCAAAAGAGTTCGTTCGATGAAGCGCGGGACCGGCTGTTGGGGCTTGGCGTCAAGTTGCATTCCGACGCGGTGGCGGTCGTATGAAGAAGTTCAGCTTTCGTCTGGAGCGACTCCTGCATCTCAAACAGGGTGCTGAAGATCAGCAGGCAAAGAAGTTGGTAAACTCCATGCAGTCTGCCGAGGAGGTACGGGCGCGCGCAGAGAACAGTGCCGGGCGAAAGGAAGAGGCGGAGAAACAGATGGGTGACATCCGGACAGGAGGGATCCCGGCTGGAGTTCTGCATGCGGCGGAGCTTGCGCTGCGGGCCGTCCGCGGCAAATCCGATAGCGATGCGCGTGACTACCGCACCGCAAAAGCCAACGTTGTGGGCGAAGAAGCACGCTTTCATGAAGCTCGTAAGGAACGCCGATCGCTCGAGCGTCTTCGCGAAAAGCATCACCACGCCTGGTCGTCGGAGCTCAAGCGCTACGAGCAGGCCGAAACAGATGCAATCGCCGCACGGACGAAGCCTCGATTGGACGGAGGGAAAACGTGAAGTCTGCACTGATGTCAGTGGGCGCGTTCGCCGTAGCGATGGCCCTCACGACGGTAATCAGCGTGAGCCGTGCACCCTTACCGGAGCTGCCGGTCGACGCGCTCGCACTTGCCGATTCCCTCCTGGCTGACTCGTTGTGGCGGGATTCGGTGACGTCGCGAGGCGAGGACGAAACGCCGATGACCCCAACCCGTCTAACCACCTTTTTACCGTTCGCTGGAAACCCGGAGATGTCCCCCAACCCCGCCGGCCAGGAAGTCGGCGCGGCCATCACTGTGGATACAACGGATGGCGATGAAGCCCTGCAGACCCTGGCTCAGGTCTTTGCACGCATGACTCCCCAAGCCGCGGCGCAGATCATGCAGCACATGTCCGATGCCGAAGTCGAGGGCGTTGTTCGAAATCTCGGCAGCCGACAGGCAGCGTCCGTGCTTTCCAATCTTCCAGAACAACGCGCAGCCGTCCTTGCTCGTCGCCTGATGGAAGGTCGTGGGGAGAACAACTGATGTTACCACCGATTCTCCTCGTGCGCATCGAGAAGATCGCCATGGATCCCCGGACCGCTAGCCAGTCGGTCGATGCTGCGTCGTTCGAACAGGCATTGCGCATTGCGCTGGCCGGTCAGAACGCGCAGGCGCAGACAAGTCAACCGCGCCGACGGCCGATAAGCTCTGACGACAATGCCAGGAGCGGTCAACTGCCTGCTGCGGTTGAAGGGGGCCAGAGCGATACCGAAACGGTCCTTCGGGGTGCCCTGGATACGACAGGCTCCAATGGAGTGCCGAAGTACGATGCATCGCCGGAGTCGGGTGGCGTGACAATGCAGGATGTCCCGAACCGATCCGTCGAGGAGATTGAAGGGCAGACTGATCATTCTTTCGACGACGTGCCACCCGGGGCGCTCCTGACCACGGTCCTACCGGATGAAACGCGCGGCATGGTTCCCGTTGTCCCGGATCGGAAACCGCTCAGCGCGGAGGCGTCTGACGAGCTGCTCTCCAGGACCATCTTTAGTTCTCCGGTGGGAGAGACAGGCACGGATCAGGGCGATGCAATCCAGTCAGAGCGGGCAGATTCCGGCGGTGATGGAAGGGTTTCCGCCCGGGTCGCGCACGCGACGGTCGACGGGACCGTGGAGCAGAACCGTCAGGCTGTCGGTGCACGACCTGTTCTTCACACCGTCCGTCCTCTGGAGGGCGAGGTAGCGGAGCTGGCTCGAGCACGCGTTGTGCCGGGCGAGGCAGCGCGGTCCGATCGGCCGGTCCGCATGGCTGCCGAGTCGATGTCTGGTCGTCCCCTCTCGAGGACGGACCCGGGCCGCTTGGCGTTTTCTATGACGCAGGAGTCTTCCCGAGCTGATGTTCGCCATCCGGTCGGTCCATCCGTTTCGTCTGTGAAGACAGCCGTGACAACGCGTGACATTCTGGTTGATGGTGACGAGCCGATTGCTCGACTGTCCGTCGTCCGGCCGGCAATGAATGACGACGCTCCCGATCAGATCACGCCTCGAGCCGTGGTTGCCAACGTCGTCACGGGCTCATCCCGTCCAGTAGCTGGCCACGCGCTCGCCGCTGGCAGCCAGCCGATTGAAGGCCCGGAGAAGCGGCCGGACATCACGGACCGCACCATTATCCCGGCCACGTCGGATTCGAATGCTCGGAGTGAGAGCTCACGGAGAGGGTCGAGCGCAGTCTCCGCGTCTCATGAGGTTCCCGGTGGGCTGCGCGAGACTGACCATGAAATGCCACCGCGTGTTGCGGAGGGACCAGCTCGGTTGAAACCGATCAGCGATGAAATGACCGTTCAGTCGCCGATTCCAAACACGGAACGATCGAGGCCGATCGGTAGTGAGCCGTCGTCGGCGCCGAAGATCTCATCGACTCTCCTCGTACACCCCGAGGTACCGGGTGGAGCGCAAGAATGGCACGGATCGAACACGGGCGGGGCGGCTGGTGAGGTGGTCGCTACAGTTCAAAAGGAATCCGCCGCTCCGAGCGTTAAGTCAGAGAGAGCGGATTCTCGACAGGCATCCAGCCCGGATAGTCCCGACGACCAGCCATGGAACGCGGCCGCTACGAGGACATTGTCACGGGCGGATGCACGAGTGCCTGACGGGTCTGAGACGCTGGCACGCCACTCGGGTGAAGAGTCGCGTGCGCACGCGCCGAGGCAGGCAAGCGACACCACCAAACCGGCCACTGACGCCGGCGTGAAACGAACACCGCAGACGGATGCCTGGGACAGTCATCCGATCCGTGGGGCGGATGTTTCCCTGTCGGTGGATCTCTCAACCACCAAGAAGGCGGCACCTATCCAGGGTGCGGATTCCCGGACTCGGAGCACGCAGACATCACAGTCTGCCCATTTGGGGGAATCGTCCCGCCGCGCAGATCGAAATCAGGATCGGGCTGCACACAGAATGCGGATTGTTCCTGAGAACGAATCACGCCTTGTGCAACCGCTCACAGAGCTCGGTGATCGTGCGGGGGTGGGCGGTGACGGGGTGGTTCGTTCGATGACGGCGGTGGACCAGAAGGGCCCTGCGGGGAGATCGACGGAGAGTTCCACGCCCCGTGAGCCCGTGGAACCGGCTATCCCAAAGCCGTTGGGTGACACGGCGACGATGCGGATTGAAGACGCAAACGGGAAGTCTGCTCACATTCGGGTCACGGTACGCGGCGACCAGGTTCATACACGAATCGTTCATGAGAATCGGGATGTCGTGAGTCATTTGACAGCCAGATCAGATGAACTACACGAGGCCCTGACCAATCAAGGGTTCAAGGATCCGGGACTTTCGATCCGCGCCCCACGATCTGTGCCAGAGAGTGGCGTTGCTCACGCGTCTGTGCGACCGGGCGGCCCGGTTGAGTCGGTCGAAACGGCGGATGTCCGTGAGGACCGGCAGCACGATCAGCGACACGAGCGACGCGAAGACCACAAACAGGATCGCCGAGACGACACACGCGATCCGCGTTCCCGGCGTCACGGACGTTCGCGCGACGACACGCGCAACGCTCAGCGCTAGGAGAAGGAGTTGATATGACGACCCCAATTTCACCGATTGGTTCGACGAACTCGCTGGTTGCCGCCAACCCAGGCGGAGCCCTCGACAAGGAGGATTTTCTCCAACTGCTGGTCACGCAGCTGCGTCATCAGGATCCACTCAATCCGATGGATGGAACGCAGTTCGCATCGCAACTCGCCGAGTTCTCCGCGTTGGAGCAGCTGATTCAAGTCAACAAGGGGTTGTCCGACCAGATGGCTGGCGACGCGATGACGCAGCTGGCGCTGCGAACCAACCTCGCGGCCTCGCTGATCGGCCACGACGTAATGGGGTTTGGTGGTCAGATCGCGATTACAGGATCAGGATCGCACAGTGTGACCGTGGACGTAGGTGGGTCTGGGGGAATCGCGAACATCGAGATCATCGATGAGCTCGGTAACACCGTTGCCTCCAGGAGCCTTGGAGTGGTTCACGCGGGTGCACAACAGGAATTGCGGTTCGCGTTGGATGGCGTACCGCCAGGGAAGTATCGATACCAAGTTACGGTACTCGATGAGGCGGGAAGTCTGGTCCCAGTCGAACAGTTCACCGTTGGCAAGGTGGCCGGAATCTTCTTTGATGAGCAGGGAATAGGTTTGAGACTCGAAAGCGGTCTCCGTGTAAACCTCGATGATCTGGCGGAGATCGAGCCGGCAGGGACGAACGGCGAATGACAGCCGCAGGAAACGGCATAATCCAAAACAAGGGGTATTAGTACCATGATGCGAGCACTCTTTGCCGGTGTTTCTGGTTTGCGTAATCACCAGACCAGGCTAGATGTCATCGGTAACAACATCGCGAATGTAAACACCGTGGCCTTCAAGGCATCGCGCGTAACATTCGAGGAGGCGTTCACCCAGATGTTGCGCGGGGCGTCTCGGCCACCCGGAGATCTGGGTGGTATCAACCCGATTCAAATCGGGTTGGGCATGAACATTGGAAGTGTCGATCAGAAATTCACCCAGGGGAATCTGGAGTCGACCGGTATCGCAACCGACCTTGCCATTCAAGGCGACGCATTTTTCGTCACCAGCGATGGACAGGGAAGGTACTATACGCGCTCCGGGAATTTCCAGCTCGATGCTGACGGCCGGCTCGTTGCGCCGACGAATGGCTTTGCGGTCCAGGGTGTTCTGGCGGACAGCAATGGCGTGCTGCCGACTGGTACTGCCCTGACGGACATCATCCTGCCGTTGGGCCAGAAGTCTCCGGCACGGGCTACGACCGAAGTGACGGTCACCGGTAATCTGGACACGCGCGCACAACCCCTCGGGACCGTGCTGGAAACGGTCGATCGTGTGTACGCCATCGAGCGTGCGTCTAGTAACGGTGGTGCGGGCTCGGACATCAACGGGCTCTTTGCGAGTGGTTCTGCCAACAATCAGATCATCGGGATGAGTGCGGACCGAACTACCGTCTCCGTAAGTGACGGTACGACGACCATAACCTACACGTACGTCGCGCAGGATACCGGGGTCGGCAATGCCGCGTTCAATTCGTTGAACGACTTGATCGCTGAAATCAACGCCGATTTTACCGGACAGTTGACGGCCGCGTTGAACACCGCGACGGGTGCTGTCGACATCACGGCCAATGCCGCCGGAGTGACACTGGCGTTGTCCAGCTCCAGCGCACTGCTGCAGTCTGCTCTGACCTCGGCGAACGGAGCGTTGGCCAACGGTGCGACCACATCAACTGACGAGTTCAGTCACGTTGCCACGGGAAGTGACCTGCTCGTGGACTTGCGGAACGGATCGGGTATCGGCTTGGACGTCGTGGACGGTGCCAGCATAACCCTTGACGGCACGGTTGGCGGTACAGCCGTCACGCAGGGGAGCCTGGCCGTTACGGGTGCCTCTACGACGTACGCTGACTTCCTGAACGCGATCAACGGGACCCTTGGCATCGCGAACAACCAGGGTGCTCAGCTCACGAGCACAGGGGCTACGCGCGTCGTAGGCGACGGCGGGTTGGTCAACGAGCTGTCCGGTTTGAACATCCAGGTGCAAGGTGGCGCAGCTCCCGAGTTCGATGGGATCTTGGG
>Ga0302046_10004173_pt1 | contig 12870 bp, 12 predicted proteins | sample RVTome_11_FD_200261 | JGI IMG/M metagenome (GOLD analysis project Ga0302046, IMG submission 200261) | Soil microbial communities from uranium-contaminated site in the Upper Colorado River Basin, Wyoming, United States - RVT147D111 (version 2) ...
CGTGACGTCCAGCGGCGCGATTGGGAGCCCGGCACGCGTGATCGACTCCCTGACCGTACTGGCCCCGCTCGCCGTAGAGCTGAGTCTGTCAGCCGGATCGGACTCGGCGTTCTTCGCGGACACCGATGTGCACCTCGACTCGGTGACGGTCATACCAACCGGCGTTGGTTCCGAATCGGCGGCATGGACCGCTATCGGTGGCGGGGCGTGGCTGAGTGTGACTACAACGTCCGGAGTCGGACAGGGCGTGCTTGGATGGCAAGTTGATCCACGAGGCCTGACCGCCGGAACGTACGTCGATACCATCGTCGTCGCGATCGACGGTGCATCCACCCAACCGGCCATGTTCATTCATACTCTGCGCGTCATGGAAGTGCCGATCACCGTTGAAGCGGCCGTCGCAGCCTTCCTCGCGGCGAGTGGTGTTACTCCAGCACAGGAGGCATACCTCGATTCACGCGGGAACGACGATGGCGTGCTCAATCTCGGCGACCTGCTGGCGCTGCTGGATCGTTTGGACGCAGCCGGCGTCACGGTGTCAATTCCCACCGGGGCGCCTTTCAGCGCCGCAACACAGAGGCGGCCGTGATCCGTACGGACTTCCACCGGGGAGGCGTGCGGCGGATCTTCTGTGCGCTCGTTGTGCCGTCTACCGGAGCGTGCGGTGGCAACGGAACAGAACCCACCGGTACGACAGATCCCGGGTTTGTGCGCGTTGCCGTCACAGGACCCCTGTCGCCGGACGTGGCGTTCAAGTTTCGCATCACCGGGACGCAGGTGGATTCCGTCCGCGCAGCCACGGGTACCATGTACTTCGAGGAACTCGGCCCCGGACTGCATCGAGTGATCGTCGTAGATGTGGCCGACCGGGATCGACTGGTGGAGTTCTGGGTACCCGATCGCAATGGGCTCGCGGAGTACGGAGTCAACCTGGAAGAGGTTGCGGCGACGGGGACGTATGAGAACTTGTCCGTGGCCGGGTATGTGATTTCCCTGGGACAATGAGGACCAGGTCATACGCCTGTTGAAGACGTAGACATCCCGGCCAAGCACCGGCAGGGTGCTGAAAAAGGGTTCCCGGAAGCGCAGCGTTGGGTCGCGGCCTCTTCATGATGGAGCGGTAGAGGAGGGGGGCGCGAACCGCGGCGCGCGGAGGGAGCCCTTTTTCAGCACGCTGCTAACCTAGGAGTGGTATGCAACACCCCCCCGGGCTTGGTTGAGGTCCTACCGCACCTTCCCGCTCACGAGCACAAACTCCAGCGGCTGTCCTACTATGGCCATCTTCACCAGATCACGGGCTCCGTCCTTCCGGATCCAGTATTTGAGCGGAGCGGCGGTGCCGGTAAGATCGATTTCCAGCGTTTCAAAGGAACCGGCCGGGACGGTGACCGAGCCGCCTTCCCGGGCAGTGAGTGTCACGAGCGACACCTTGCCTTCATTCCCGTCGTACGCGGCCGCGGTCAGGTTTGAGCCAGCCGTTAGTGCCAGTGCTCCGACGAAGGCCTGTAGCATGTTATCGTCGACAACGTGATCGCCAACCGTTGTGTCGATGGTGGCCTCCCGTTGAGAACCGGACGGGTCCGGCACGTTGACTTCACCGGTAATGTGCCCCGCATTGTACGTGAGGTGTACTTCTGACGACATACCCTGGAGCTGCCCGGTCTGGTCGAACGAGAGCGGCTGCATGGATTCGAGGTCCACAACGAGCGTTGACATTTGGCTGCCGATCGGGCCGAGTGAAAGGGATGACACCACGGTCATGACCGAGCGACCGTCCTGATCGCCGGCCTCAAAGGTTCGTGTCAGATACCCGAACTCTTGTCCCTGCACACGAACGGCGAACGAGTCACTCCCCGCCACGATGTTGTCCGCGTTGAATTCGAGAGCCGTGATTTCCGGATTCAGGTCGGCGGGAGTGAGAGGGTTCCCGCTTACATCGACGATACGGGTCGGGGCGATCGCTGCGAGCTTGTCGTAGATCGCCTGGCCATCACCAACCACAACGATGACCGCCGAATCAGGCCGCATCAGATCCTGCGAGACATCGAGCACGTCATCGGCCGTTATGGCTGACAGGCGTGAACGATAGGTCCGAAGGTAGTCATCATCGAGGTTGAGGAGTCGTGTCGTGCGGACCTGAGATGCAATCTGTTGTGGTGTTTCGATCTGTCGAGGGAAGCTCCCGACCAGGAACCCCTTCGCGGCTGTGAGTTCATGTTCGGTCACGGACTCGGTGCGCATCCGCTCGATCTGTGCCAACAGTTCGACCAGGGCACTGTCCGTGACCGGAGTGCGTACTTCAGCCGTTGCCTGAAACCGTCCCACGCCGACTGGTCGATTCAGACTGGAGTACGCGCCGTACGTCCAACCCTTCTCCTCCCGCAGGATGAGGAAGAGCCGGGCATCACTGCCGCCGCCGAGTACGTGGTTGGCCAGGACGGAGGCATAGTAGTCAGGATCCCCTGGTCTCATTGCGAGATTGCCCACGAGGATGTTGGCCTGTTCCGATCCCGGACGGTTGACCAGCAGAATCTCGGTCGATTCTACTGGTGGTAAACCGACTTCCGGCCGGTCCGGACCGGTGCCCGACCATTCGCCAAAATACCGCTCGGCTATCCGGGATCCGTCCGACGGCGAAATGTCACCGGCCAGAACGAGCACGGCTCCGCGGGGTCTGAGATGGCCGGCGACGAACTGCACAATATCGTTTCTCGTTATGGCGCCGACCGTTGCGGTGGAAGCCGCGCGGCCGTACGGGTGTTCGCCGTACATGGCCGCGTTGAAGAACTTGTCCGCCAGGAAGTCCGGTTGGGCTTCCTGCGCCTGGAGCGCGGAGAGCATTCTGGTCCGGGTGAGTTCAACTTCCTCCTCGGGGAACGTCGAGTTCCCGACCACGTCGGCAACGAGTTGGAACGCAAGGTCCACGTGTTCCGTCAGTACCGTGGCTGAAACGTTGAAGAAGTCGGAACCGGCATTCACGTTGAGCGAGGACCCCACGCCTTCGATTTCGTCGGCGATCTGTTCAGCCGTCCTGTTGCTGGTTCCCCGGAGGAGAAGGTCGGACGCCATCGATGTCAGACCCTCCTGGCCGGCCGGGTCGTACGCTGAACCCGCCGGGAAAGTCAACCAGACGGTGACCACCGGGAGTTCATGATTCTCGACCAGGACGATCCGTAGCCCGTTGGCGAGCGAAGACTCCTCGAACGGCGGGAGCTGGAGTTCCCGCAACGGGCCTGCGGGCGGGGGCGAGGTCGGGTACTGGGCGGACAGGTCAACGCCAATACCGGGGATCAGGATCAACGCGGCGCAAAATACGCGGAGTCGAAGGACGACTGGCGACATCATGGTCCTCTCTTTATAACGTGTCAGGTACGGGCGCGTCCGTGGTGCCTTTGGTGACAACGGTAATAGTGAGCGAGTTCTCCGGGATCAGATACGTTTGCGCGGCACGAAGGACATCGTCTGTTGTGATCGACATGTACTCGTCGAGATCGGTGTGCATCTCATCGAGCGACTCGTGATAGTGAACGTAGTGCTGAACGCGTTGTGCAACCGCATGCGTTGTTTGAAGTCCCAGGATGTTGGAACTGCGGAATGAATTCTTTGCACGTTCCAGCTCTTCCTCTGTGATGCCGTTCTCTCTTACGTCTGCGATTGATTCCTGGATTTGCGTCACGAGGATGACGGGGTCTATACCCTGATTGGCAATGGCCACTGCCGCCAGCGGTGAGCCATGTCGGTTGCTCGCATATTGGGTCGCGGCAACCGCTGCGGTCCGTTCGTCTCGTACCATCCGCCTGTTGAGCCGTGAAGTCTCTCCGGAGCCTAGAATGAGATTCAACATCTGAAGCGCGCGCGCCTCCCGGCTGGCGTGGCCCGGCGTGCGATACGCGATGATGACAGCGGGAAGGTTGGCGAGGGCGTCCTCCCAGACCATCGTCATCGGTTGAGTCCCAACAGACCATTCACACATGGCCGCCGCCGGCTGTTCCCGGCTCGGAATGTCGCCAAAATACTGCTGGATCAAATCACGAGTGTTGTCAGGATCGAAATCTCCAACGAGGGTGAGGGTTGCGTTGGCTGGAGAGTAGTACTGCGCAAAGAAATCCTGCACGTCAGTCAGATCGGCAGCGTCCAGATCTTCCATTGACCCGATGACGGTGTGTGCGTACGCGAAACAGTCGGTCGAGTCATAGAGCATGGTGGACGACTCGAGAAACGCGGGGGCGTACGGCTGATTGTCGACACGTAGGCGCCTCTCCTCCTGGACCGCATTGCGTTGGTTGTCCAGGTTCTCCTGGGTGACGGCAAGGGATCGCATCCGATCCGCTTCGAGCCACAAGCCAAGGTTCAGTCGATTTGCCGGGAGCGTCTGGAAATAGTCGGTTCGGTCTTCGTTGGTTGTCCCATTCACCGTTCCGCCGGCACGCTGCACGAGCTGAATGTGTTCGGCCTTGCCCACGTTGGCCGAACCCTGGAACATCATGTGCTCGAAAAGATGAGCAAATCCGGAGCGTCCCGGCCGTTCGTTGGCACTTCCAACGTTGTACCAGATGTCCACGGTGACGATCGGCACGGAATGGTCTTCCACGAGAATGACGTGCAGACCGTTTTCGAGATGATAGTCTTCGTACTCCAATCGCTGCTGGGCGACGAGCGTCGCCGGCAGTAGCGCTGCGATTGTGAGCGCGGCGATACGATGCATCGTGGGACCTCGATCTTTGAGACTGAAGTTGAAGGCTAAGGGGGGACCCGGGGCCCGTCAATCCGATTTCCGGGCAGTCGCCAGCCAGGCATCGATGTGCTCGGCCCCCGGCGGCGTGGTCAGCTTCGAGACGACAATGAGGGTCACGATATTGATGGTGAGTCCGATGAGCCCCTCATGGATGCCGTATGGTCGCCATGACGGCTGTAGTACCAATAGGCCGGTCACCGATGTTCCCGCCAATAAACCTGCGATGATCCCGCGGGCCGTGGCACCGCGCCACAGAAAGGCGCCATAGACGGACGGCGCCAGTTGCACAACCGTGCCGTAGGCAACAAGGAGCAGTCCTACGAGGGATCGTTCACTCACGATGGCCACGATGTAGCCAACAATGCCGACGGCCAGGGCGAGGAACCGTATCAATCGCCGCTGTTGGAGCTGATCCAGCGAACGTTTCGTTACGCCCACATACACGTCTTCCACAGCGATCGACGCGGCACCGTGCACCAGGGCGTCGCCGGTTGACATGGAGGCGGCGAGCCCGCCGGCGCAGAAGAGTCCCACCACAACCGCCGGCAGTCCGGATGTCAGCACGATATGCGGCATGATAGCGTCCGCACTGTCCGGGGCCGAACTGTACAGCACACCGGCAAAGCCTACCAGGAAGAGGGGGATCAGGAACAACTGAAAAGTGGGAAAGAGCAGGATCGTTCGCCGGATTGTGGCGTCGTCCTTTGCGGCAAATGCTTTCATGAAGAGGTGCGGCCACATCATGAATCCCAGCGCGGAAACCAGAATCGCCGATGTGAATGCACCGGGTGCCCAGATTGCACCCGAGGCGTCCAGACCCGGTGGCATCAACATTTCGGGGCGTGCCGCTTCGATAGCCGCAAACATCTCACCCACACCGCCGTAGAGCCGATAGGGCAGATACAACCCCAAGGTCCACGCGAGGACGAGCATGAACACACCCTGGAACACGTTGGTCCACCCGACGCCCATGACGCCGCTTCGCCACACATAAATGAGAACGACACCGTAGGCGATCGCCGCGCCGAGGGCTCGGGGGATCCGTCCGTCCGTCACGTGCTCCAGAATGATCCCCGCACCCTGCATCTGCAGGGCAACGTACGGAATCATCGCAATGACACTGACAACACCGGCAACTACCGCCACGTTCCGATTCTCGAAGCGGTGCGCCAGCATCGATGCCTGGGTGACGTACCCGTGGCGCCGCCCCAGTCGAGCTGCCCATTGTCCCAGGGCCCAATACGGGGCGATTCCCAGAACACCGTACACCATAATGTAGAACGCGGCCGCCCCACGGCTGTACGCCCAACCGGGCCCGCCCAGAAACGCAAAGGCGGAGTAGATGCTTGCACCCGTGACGAAATACATCACCAGGGTGCCAAACCCTCGATCGCCGGCAACGTAGCCCGCCACCGTGTCTGTTGATCGCGAACCCGCCCTGAGTCCGACGATGAGATTTATTATGAGGTAGACAGCAACGACGCCGACGACGACGCGCCAGTCAGTCATCGACGATCAGCCTGATACAGGAGCCCGAACACTGCCATTGCGCCAAGGATCCACGCCGCGAACCAGACCATCATGAATGGTAGACCGAGTACAAAAGGGCGCACTCGATTCACGATGCCCAGGAAGGGGAACGTGCACCCTATGGTCATGGCGATGAAGTACGCGAACGCGACGATCGTCGCCGGTCGTTTCATTGCGCCGCTCCCCGCTCTTTGCGTGTTTTCCGCATCGTCTTCAGTTCGCGTTTGATCTTGCGAACCTTGGCCAGGAAATAACCGAACGGTGCCAGGGCCAACACCCCGACACTCCCGGCCAGGATCGTGACAGCAGGATCGTATGTGATTGGGCCGGCGAGGGTCCACGCCACAGTCATCCCGGCTCCCACGACCACGGCTCCAAAACCGTCCCGCAGTCCGATCATGTCGTTCCTGAAGCGGGTCGTGCGCAACTCCACCTCAGTCTCCGCGGCACCGGCGGCGACCAGCGAACCGTTCTCGTCGTATAACGAGCCGCACGTCGTACAGAGGCGCAGCGGCTGAGAAAAGAGACTCGAAGCACCCTTCAGCCAATGCCGGCTCCAGCGCAATCGCTTGAGGGGCTCACGCAGAATCTCGAGTTCCGTACCGCAGGAGGCGCAAAACGGCGGACCATCGGACAGTGCCTGGCTGGAACCGGGAACTGGAGCCCGTCCGGGTCCGGCGGGTGGTGGAGTCACTACCGGGTAGACGGGACCGGCGGTTGATCGACGGAAGCCGGTTTGGTGAGACCGGCGAACAGGGCTCCCAGGCGTTGCGTGACGGGGCCGGGTTGTCCGCGTCCCACAACGTGCGTGCCCACCTGCGTGATCGGCATGATTTCGACGGTGGTACCAGCGAGGAACAGCTCGTCGGCCAGTGGGAGTTCGTGTTCGAAAATGACACGTTCGGCGACCGGGATTTCAGCCTCGCGACAGAGTTGGAGTGCCACCTGTCTCGTTATGCCGGGCAGAATTTGATTGGTGAGAGGCGCCGTGCGCACATGACCGTCAAAGACACCAAACAGACTGGCCGCCGCCCCCTCCAGCGCGACACCATCCTTGATCAGGATGGCATCCGTGCCGCCCTCGTCTCGCGCGCGTTGCATGGCGAGACAGTTGGCGAGAATGTTGAGGCTCTTGATATCGCAGCGGGCCCACCGCATGTCCGGCACCGGGATCGCCGTGATACCCTCTCCCGCATCGCCTCGCTTGATGATTCGTGCAGCCGCTGCATACGTCGTGGGTGGGGTGGTGAGATCGGGAAACCAATGTCGGCGTGGGGCAACACCCCGCGTCACCTGAATGTAGACGGTTGCGTCGGCATTGGAGAGTGCATTGGCTGCGAGCAGCTTGACGGCCACGTCACGAAACGACTCGGCATTGACGCCGCTGATGCTCAATTGGCGCAACCCGTAGCTCAAACGTGCAAGGTGCTCGTCGAGGGCAAACAGGTGACCGCCGTAGCTGCGGATGACTTCGTACACGCCGTCACCGAACACGAACCCCCTGTCATCGACCGAAACGTGCGCTTCGGAACGATCGATGTATTGCCCGTTGAAGAAAACGGTGGTCACTCCCGCCCCCCACGCCGCACCAGGTTCAGATAGCGGTCAAGCACGCCCCCCGACCGACGGGGACCGCGCGGCCGGACGAGGTTGTCGCGGTACGCGGCGACGCCCGGTGGCTGCAGCCCGGTGAGGTTTACCGTGTTGAACCCTGATTCAGGGATCACGTCAAGCAGGTTTCCGTTCTCGCCGATGGTAAACGCAATGCCGGTGTAGTCGAACAGTCCATCGTCGCCGTTTGCGCTGAGGAACGCCGTGTGATGGAATCCCCAGAACCGGCCACAGATCCCGATGGTGAACGTCTCCACAATGTCGAACTCCAACGCCGACGTCAGGATACCGACGTATGAGCTGTCGCCGAGTTCGGGAACTCGTTCCACTCCGATGAACCAATCGGCGCCGATTCCGGATTCGAGTTCCGGGAACGTGGTAAAGATGGTGTCTTTCAGCGTCGTGAATCCGGTCTGTGAGTTCTGATCGGCATCGATCTCGAGGTACAAGATGGAATTGTCGTCGCCGTCATCCCCGAATGTCCGTTCGTTGGTGAACTCGACCAACGTGTACATGGTCGAATCCAAACGCGAAAACCGAATTCGGCTCATATCCGTTCGCGTCAGATTGGCTTCGGGCATACCCTGCACCCAGGAGCCATCTCCCACGTCCTGCTCCAGCTGCGTCACGAGGCTCCCGATCTGCGTGAGGAAACATGCCTGCGTATCCACCGAAACGGGATTGCCGGTTTTGTCCGTGAAACCCGAGAACGCCAGTTGATAGACGGAAGCAGGGTCCAACGCGCCGGTTGGCGTGAACGAAACGCGCAACGAATCATTTGAGATCGAAACGACACCGGGAACGGTACCGCCGTTATGAAGTAGCTGTACGCTGGCGCCGGTTTGTCCGAGCAGCGGTTCGGCAAACTCGACTTCTATTGGCACATCGAGCGCGACGTTTTCCGCGCGCGATGGCGGACTCATCTGCGCGATCTGTGGACCGACGTTGTCGTGAAGAATGGAAACGACCACAGCCTCACTGACCGAGCCCTGCGCGTCGGAGGCCGTGATGGCAAGCTGCGACTCCTGGTTGGCGAGTAGCGTCACGTCGATGGAGAAGGCGCCGGGACTCGACAGGCTGTCCTGTACCGTGTTCGACCCGCCAGCGATCGAAACCACCGTAACGGTCTCCTTGGTGGGACTTCGCGAGACCGTCCCCTGTACCGTGATTGTCTGTTCGCGGGTCAACTCAGGCAACGCCTGCAGCTGGATGGTGAGGGTTGCAGATGGTTCGCCGCACGCGAGCGTGAGACCGCCGGCGAACAGGGCACACGCCGCCACACCACGTCTGCCGGCACCTCGACCTGGTCGAGTCCGGCCTCTACTCAGGATCGAACGACACCCCATATGAGACTCCCCCATCCGGCGAGAAGCGCGACACCCCCGAAAGGTGTCACAGCCCCCCACCACCTGGCTCCAGTGAACGTCAGCGCATACAAGCTACCGGAAAAGATGGCGGTTCCGAGTATGAACAGCCAGCCGGCGGCGACGAGTTGCGGCGCGGAAAATCTCCCGGTCAGCAGACCCACTCCACCCAACGCCAATGCGTGATACATCTGATAGCGGACACCTGTTTCAAACGTTGCCAGCATGTCCGGACCGAGACGTGCACGGAGCGCGTGCGCACCGAACGCGCCCGCGGCCACCGCAAGGAAACCGAGGACCCCGGCAATACCGAGAAAGACGCGCTCAACCGTCATTGATCTCTATCATCCCGGCATCGGACAGGATCTGCCTGGCCTCCGCCTCGAGTTTGCCGGGTACGTAGATCGTGGCGCCCGGTGCAATGGGCCCGTGAAGCATTCCTTCCGTTGACTGGATGCGGTACGGAATGCGCTCGCGGTCCAGCAGCCCGGCCGCAATCTCGGCGTCCAGCTTCGTCCTGAAGTTTCCTACTGCGACGCTCTTTGTCATGGGCTACGTGTCCTCTCGTTTGTTCCGAGTCCGGTGGAGGGACGGTAGGAGTGGAATGAGAGCGCTCCCGTCCCTGCCGCTCCTCACCCCCTCAGAACCATCACCACCAAAGTAATAACGAACACGGCAATGACATTCAGCCGGGCGCCCGCTCGCGCCATGTCGGCGGATTTGAGCAGGCCGGACCCGAACACGATGGCGTTCGGCGGGGTGGCGACGGGCAGCATGAAGGCCATGGAGGCTGCGAGCGTGGCCGCGATCATGAGCGGAAGGGCGGGTAGTCCCAACCCACTCGCCACGCCCACCATCAGGGGCATGCCCAGGGCCGTCGTGGCTGCGTTGCTGGTCATCTCCGTCAGGAGAACGAACAGGATCACCGTCGTGAGGATTATGACGGGCATGGGTGCGCCCGAGAGTTTTTGCAGCGACCCGCCGATCCATTGCGTGAGACCGCTACTGGCAAACGCGCTTGCCAGCGCCAACCCGCCCCCGAACAAGAGAAGGATGCCCCACGGGATTCGACTTGCAGTCCTCCAGTCCAGGGCCACCGAAAAACGGGAGTTGCCCAGGGGAACAGAGAGCAGAATCAGGGCGGCCCCGATGGCAATAGCCGAATCCGACATGCCGGGCATGAGATCCGTCAGACCGGGGATACGCACCCCGCCGATGATCTTGGGTGCGCGGAGTATCCACGCGGCAGCCGTTACCGCCAGAACCCCCAGAATGAACCGCTCCGCACCTTGCATCCTTCCAAGTTCCTTCCCGTGTTCCCGGACAATGGCGGCCAGTCCGGGAAGGTCGCCGCGCACTCTGAAAAGCCGTATGAGAACCAGCCAGCACAGGAAGAACATCGGCACGGAAACGCTGGCGCCAATGACCATCCACTCGCCGAACCCGATCTCGACCCCCACGAGTTCGCGCGCGGAAGCGGCAAAGATTGCATTCGGCGGCGTTCCGATGAGTGTGGTCAGCCCACCAATGGAGCATGCATAGGCAACGCTCAGCAGTAGGGCGGTGGAAAACGATTCGCGCGCATCAGCGTCATCGTGTTCGAGTCCTGCCGTGACCGCCTTGGCGATGGGCAACATCATGACGGCGGTTGCCGTGTTGGAGATCCACATGCTGAGTCCCGCTGACGCGACCATAAAGGCGAGAATCACGCGTGGTCCCGATACACCGGCGATCCTGACGGTACCGAGGGCAAAGCGCTTGTGGAGATCCCATCGCTCGAGGGTGGCCGCCATCAGGAAGCCGCCGAGGAAGAGAAAGATGATGGGATCCGCGTATGGCGCGGTCGCCTCCCCGATCGACCCCACGCCCACAAGGGGAAAGAGCAGGATGGGGAGCAGGGCAGTGGCCTCGAGCGGGATCACTCCACTCAACCACCAGACGGCCATCCAGGCGGCCACCCCTGCCACGTGCCAGGCTTCCACCGAAAGTCCACCAGGCGGTGGAGCGATGAGCGTGATGAGCAGTGCAACGGGGCCGCCAACCAAGAAGACATTTTTCATCGGGGCGGTATCAACGTCATGGGGTTCGTGCGCGTGATCATGTCCTTCACTGCCGAGTCCAGGGGTAACGCCAGGAAGTCGTTGAGGTTTTGCCCCATGTCTTTCACGCCGGGGCTGGGCCAATCGGTGCCCCAAACGACCCGCTCACCCACGTCCGCCAGACGCGGGAAATAGTCGAGCAACTTCTTTGGCGGGATCCCTGAAAGCTCCAGGTACATGTTCTTGTGGCGGCGCATCAGAAAAAACGCTTCGTCCATCCACAACGGGCGCCCGCCGTGTGCCATGACGATGGTCAGGTCGGGAAAATCGATTGCCACGTCGTCGAGTTCCATCGGATGTCCGTATTTGCACCGGGCGCCGGGGAAGATGCTGGTTCCGGTGTGCACCAGAACCGGCATGCCGCGTTCCTCGCAACGCCGGTAGATCCGACCGAGCGACTCGAGCCCCATGGTGTACGCGTTGGCGGGCATGAGTTGATGCGGGGGATGGATCTTGAGGCAGCGGATTCCCATATCGAGGAGCGCCTCCACCTGCCCCTCCGGGTCCGTCGTAAAGCGGGGATGCACGCCGCCAAACGGAATCAGACGATCGGGTGCGGCGCTGGCGTATCGCGCGGCGAATTCGTTCGTTTCATCCGTAAAGCCCATCAGATCCTGACTGGGGTAGTTGATCAACCCGACACGCCAGATGTCCGCAGCGTCCATGACCTCGAGCAGCACCGCGGGATCTTCCATGAGCTGGAGGAGCCATTCGTAATGCTCCTCCTTGCCCTGTCTCATCACACGGGCCACGTCAGGCTTCATCTGATTCCACGGCTGGATGTGAATGTGCAAATCGCTTACGCCAACCAGGGAACCTCCGCCCAAGTCGTGCGGTTGTTCCGAAGGAGCCCTCGCAGCCATCAGGGAACCCCTGCACAAGTCGGGTGGTGGTCCCTCCGGCCGCTGCAGTTCGCGGAAAAGGCCAGTGAGTACGAGGGGTCGCCGCTCACTGACGCGTCCTTCGGGACCACCACGCGACTTGTGCAGCGCATCCCTGATGATTGATTTGGAGCCATGGAAGGTCGCCGGTGCGATCGGTTGGAGGAAGCGGACGGGCAAATAGGAATGCGTGAGGTGCGCGAACGCGCGGAGCGCGCACCCCGGTTTACTTCCCGACGAAGTTCGGTGGGCGTTTGTTCAGGAACGCATCGACGCCTTCTTGTTTGTCCGCGGATGAAAACACAAGGCCAAACAGTGTGATTTCATGCCGCAGTCCTTCATCGAGAGGTGTGCGAAGGCTGGCACGCACGGCCTCCTTGATGAGTCGTAGCGCAACTGGACTCTTGCTGGCAATCGCACCGGCGAGTTCGTTGGCCCTGGCCATGAGTTGATCGGCTGGAACGACTTCGTCCACCAGGCCGATGCGCAGCGCTTCGTCGGCCTTGATGAGGTCCCCCGTGTAGAGGAGTTTGTAAGCCTTCCCCAACCCAACGAGGCGTGGCAGACGCTGCGTGCCGCCACCACCCGGAATCAGGCCGAGGTTGATCTCCGGTTGCCCCATGCGTGCGGTGTCCGCCGCGAGCCGGATG
>Ga0302046_10004174_pt1 | contig 12869 bp, 14 predicted proteins | sample RVTome_11_FD_200261 | JGI IMG/M metagenome (GOLD analysis project Ga0302046, IMG submission 200261) | Soil microbial communities from uranium-contaminated site in the Upper Colorado River Basin, Wyoming, United States - RVT147D111 (version 2) ...
CAGTTCGCGGGATCCATCTGGTAGGTCTTCTTGTCGCCCTGGCGGGGGGCGGAATCGAGAGCGCCTCGAAAGGGACCGTAGAAGCAGGAGGCGTATTTGGCCGAGTACGACAGGATTCCGACGTGGCTGAACCCCCCCTCGTCGAGAGCGTCGCGGATTCTCCCCACCCGGCCGTCCATCATGTCCGAGGGCGCGACCCAGTCGCAGCCCGCATCGGCATGGACCAGAGCCATCTTGCACAGAACTTCGTTGGTTTCGTCGTTCGCCACCTCGCCGTCGATGACCAGGCCGTCGTGGCCGTGGATGGAGTAGGGGTCGAGGGCGACGTCGGTCTGGACGCAGAGCTCGGGTAGCGCGTCTTTCAACGCCCGGACTGCGCGGGGCACGATCCCCTCCGGGTTGAGGGCTTCGGTTGCCTCTTCGTCCTTCGTCGTCGAGTAGCCGAAGAGGTTCACGGCGCGAACTCCGACGCTCCAGAGCTCTTTCGCCTCCCTCACCGCTTCATCCGGAGACAGTCGGCACTGTCCCGGCATGGTGTCGATGGGCTCTCGGAGCCCGCGGCCTTCCTTTATGAAAAGCGGCGCGATTAGCTCTCCCGGATGAAGGTCGGTCTCCCGCACCAGCGTGCGGATGGGCTCGGAGCGCCTCAAGCGGCGCGGGCGGTGTCGGATGTCCATGAACGTGGTTGTACCAAATGAGCTATGCTCCGCGCCATGGCGACGATGCCCTACCAGGATCGGTTCATCGATCTGCTCGCGGAGAACGACGTCATTCGCTTCGGCGAGTTCACGTTGAAGTCCGGGAGGAAGTCTCCGTACTTCATCAACGCCGGGCAGCTTCGGACCGGCCGGGCCGTCGCGGGCGTCGGACGCGCGTACGCCGCGCGGATCCGGGAGGCCGGACTCTCGCCCGACGTCATCTTCGGCCCCGCGTACAAGGGCGTGCCGCTCGCCGTGGCGACGGCGATCGCGGTTTCGGAAGAGGGCCGTGACGTGGGGTTCTGCTTCGATCGAAAAGAAGCGAAGGACCACGGTGAAGGAGGCGTCTTCGTGGGGACAGAGCCGTCGCCGGGGCAGAGCCTGGTGCTGGTCGATGACGTCATCACTTCGGGAATCTCCATCGAGCGCTCGGTGGCGCTTCTGCGGGAGGCCGCCGACGTGAAGATCCTGGGTATCGTCGTGGCCGTCGACCGGCAGGAACGAGGGCGAGAGCGGTCGACGCTTTGCGAGCTCGAGACCGCTCTGGGGGCGCCGGTGCTGCCGGTCACGAACGTGCGGCAGATCGTGGAATACCTGTCTTCGGCAAAAAGGCTCGGTGCCGAGCAGAAGGCCGCCATCGAGGAGTATCTCGGTCTCTACGGCGCGTCCTGATATCATCCAGGTTCATGACCGCGGAAGTGCGCGAAGTCCTCGAAGCCAACGAGCGGTTCTATAGGGCCCTGAACGCTCTCGATCTGGGAAGCATGGAACGGCTCTGGTCGCACGGGAGCTTCGTGCGCTGCGTCCATCCCGGCTGGGAGCTCATCGTGGGCTGGGACGCGGTTCGCGCGAGCTGGGAGGGGATCTTCCGCGCTAGCTCCGGCGGTCCGGCCCACTCGGTCGAAACCGCGGACGTGGCGGTCCGCGTCGTCTCCGACTTCGGTTGGGTGAGCTGCATCGAGCGCATCACGCTCCCCGTTCGTTCCGCCGGAGTCTCGAGCTCGACCAGCCTCGCGGTCGCGACCAACCTCTTTCAGCGATCTCCCGAGGAAGGCACGCGCTGGGAGATGATCCTCCACCACGCTTCGCTTCTCCCCCTCGTCGTCGCCGAGACCATGGATTCTCCGGAAGTCATCCACTGATCCCCATGTCCGATCGGATCCTGGTCGTCGGTGGAAACGCCGCCGGAATGACCGCGGCCTCGCGGGCGAAGCGCCTCGACCCCTCGCTCTCGGTCGCGATTCTCGAGGCGGGACCCCGCATCGCCTACAGCATCTGCGGGCTTCCGTTCGCCGTCGCCGGACGGGTGAGCTTCGAGGATCTCGTGCTCTTCACTCCGGAGACCCTTCGGAACGAGCGCGGAATCGAAGCCCGGGTGAACCGCGAGGCGGTCGAGATCCTTCCGTCGCGAAAGTCGGTGGTGGCCTTGAACCGCGCGACCGGCGAGCGCGAGTCCCATCCCTACGACAAGCTCCTCCTCGCGACCGGGTACCGCCCGCTTTCGCCCGGAATCGAGGGGACGGATCTGAAGGGGGTCTTCACCGCGAGCCGGCTCGAGGATGGCGAAGCGATCCTCTCCTGGATCTCGGAGGCTTCCGCGCGCCGCGCCGTCATCCTCGGAGGCGGCTACGTGGGCCTGGAAATCTCGGAGGCGCTCGTCGAGCGCGGTCTCGAAGTCACGGTGGTCGAGCGCTCGCCTTCGCTCCTTTCGTCTCTCGACCCCGACATGGCGAGCCTCGTGGAAGATGAGCTCGAGCGAAGGGGAGCGCGGGTCCTGACGGGACGGGTGGCGAAGCGCATCGCCGGAACCTCGGCCGGCCGCGTCGAGGCCGTCGAGCTGGCTACCGGCTCTCTCCGGCTTCCCGCGGACCTGGTGTTCGTGGACGTCGGCGTGGCACCCCGGGTCGAGCTCGCGGAAAAGGCAGGAATCCGCCTGGGCCCGAGCGGGGCCATCGCGGTGAGCGAAGAGCTCGAGACGAGCATTCCCTCGATCTACGCCGCCGGCAACTGCGCCGAGTGCACGCACCTCGTGACCGGCCGGCCGATGACGATTCCCCTCGGGACGGTGGCCGCGAAACAGGGAAGGATCGCAGGGGAGAACCTCGCCGGACGCCGCAGTCGGTTCGCCGGCGCTCTGGGGACGAGCCTGGTGAAGGTCCTGGGAGTGACCGCGGCTTCGACCGGACTCTCGTCCGAGGCGGCGGAGCGCGCGGGATTTCGATCGGTCGCCGCCGCCATCGAGGGCCGCTTTCAGGCGCGCTACTTCGACTCCGGCGCGTCCGCGAAAGTGAAGGTGATTGCGGAGCGCGGGAGCGGGCGCCTTCTGGGAGCCCAGATCGTGGGAAGCGCCGAGGGCGCTTTGCGCATCGACGTTCTCGCGGCGGTTATCACCGCGCGGATGACCATTCGCGAGGCGGCTCAGCTCGACCTCGCCTATGCGCCGCCCTCGGGAGCGCTCTGGAACCCGATCCTGGTGGCGATGAACGCGCTCGCGCGGGAGCTCTAGCGAGGCTCCGCCTCAGAGAGCGAGCCCGGAGTCCCGGTCCAAGGGGGGATTGGCCACAGAGTCACAGAGACACAGAGTTTCGACCGATGCAATGCCGTCTGGAATTCTCTGTGCCTCCGTGTCTCTGTGGCCAATCTTCCCGACCCCAAACTTGACTCACCTGTGAAGATCCACCCGATTCAAGGATTCTAGCGGGCGAACGACGCGGGCTTCGACTCCGCCGGAAACTCCCGCACGTCGTCCTCGTGGGGAAGCGTGTGGCGGCTGATGGGCGAGGAAAGAATCACCGACGCTTTGGTCGAGACCGTTCCCGGAGTGCTCTTGATTCTCTGCAGCACCTTTTCCAGGGTCTTCGGCGATCGGGTGAGGATGAAGGCGACGTAGGTCTCCTCACCGGCGACGCTGAAACATTTCTGGATTTCCGAGATCTCGGAAAGATGCTTTTCGTACTCCGCCGAGGCGACCCGGGCATCGGTCACGATGTGCACCAGCGCCGTGATCTCGTAGCCGAGAGACGCGGGATTGATGATGGCGGTGTAGCCCTCGATGATTCCGCTGCGCTCGAGCTTCTTCACGCGATCGTGCACCGTGGGCGCGGTGAGGCCCACCTGCGCCGCGAGCTCGGCGAACGTGCTCCGCCCCTTCGAGAGGAGCGCCGACAGGATCTTCCGGTCGGTGAAATCGATCGTTCCGTTCAGGAGACTCACGGGGTACCAATCGCCGTTAGAGGGGGGCGATCCTAGCCCCTCGGAAAAGAGAAAGCAACCTGGGCGGTCCACCGCCTACGTCGTCCCCGCCCCCCTCGCGGTTGTCAGCGCTCGGGTTTTGTGATTTGACGTGAAGCTTCGGAGGAACCAATTGACCAAGCCGTGGATTCTGGGTCTCGCGCTCGCTGCGACGTCTCCGATTCCAGCGCGAAGCGACGAGCCTTCGATCCTCGTGGTCTTCGACTCGCGGACGGGGCATACCGAGAAGCTCGCGCGCGCCGTCGCCGAAGGAGTAAACCAGGTCGAAGGAGCGGTCGCGGTCCTTCGACGACGAGAGGAAGTCGAGGATGAAGAGATTCTTTCCTCTTCGGGAATTCTTCTGGGCTCGCCCGTCCACTGGGCGAGCCTCTCGGCCGGGAGCAAGGAATTTCTCGAGCGCGTCGGCCAGGTGCTGGTCGAGGCCAAAGAGCTCGGTCCGGGAACGACCGCCAGGGCTCGCACCGCCGGCGCCTTCGTGACCGGGGGCGCGGTCTCCTCGGGAAAAGAGCTCGCGCGACTTTCGATCCTCGCCGCGTTTCTCAACATGCGGTTCGTGGTCATCGGAGGAGAGGAGGCCGACGGCTTCGGCACCCTCGGCGCCCAGGCGACGACCGCGGGGAGCGATCCCGGTCTCGGCGAAGCGGAGCTCGAGGAGGCGCGCCGGTTCGGAAAGCGCTTTGCTACGATAACGCTCGCACTCGTACGGTAGGGCTATGACCAGCACTCGTGAGTACCTCGATTTCGCGACCGACATCGCCTTTCGCGCCGGCCGTCAAGCGCTCTCCCATTTTCAGACCGGAGTCGAAGCGGATCGAAAGGCCGACCTCTCCCCGGTGACCATCGCCGACCGCAACGGCGAGGAGCTCCTTCGGCGGCTCATTCGAGAGCGCTTCCCCCGACACGCCGTCGTGGGCGAGGAGATGGGCGCCTCCGGCGACTCGGGTCATCGCTGGATCCTCGACCCCATCGACGGCACCCGGTCCTTCGTTCGCGGAGTGCCGCTCTTCGGAGTGCTCGTCGCCCTCGAGATCGAGGGCGTGCCCGTCGTCGGCGTCTGCTACCTTCCCGCGCTCGACGAGATGGTCGCCGCGGGAAGCGGCGAAGGCTGCCGCTGGAACGGGCGGCCGGCGCGCGTGAGCTCGGTCGCGTCGCTCGAAGATGCGCTCGTGAGCCTCACCGAGCCCGCGAGTCTTTCGGAGATGCACCCGGCGTTCTGGGAAAGGCTGAAGAAGAAGGCGGGCACGATTCGGGGATACAGCGACTGCTACGGGCACGTTCTCGTCGCCACCGGCCGGGCGGAGGTCATGCTCGATCCGGTGATGAACCTCTGGGACAACGCGGCGCTTCTTCCGATCCTCGAGGAGGCGGGCGGGAGCTTCACCGACTGGAGCGGGCGCCGCACCATCGACGGCGGAAGCGCCATCAGCACGAATGGCGCTCTACTGGATGCCGTTCTCGCGCTTCAGGGCTCGAAAACGTCTCGATAAATCTCGTCTGCCTCGAGATGGCAATCGATGGACTGGAGCGTCACTCGCTCCCCGGCGCGCCCTTCCTGGTACGTCCAGGAGTCGCCCTGTCGGCGCCAGACTTCGATCCGCGGCTCTTTCTGAGACACGAGCACGTATTCCTGGAAAGTGGGGATCCGCTTGTAGTGCTCGAACTTCTCGCCTCGATCGTAGCGCTCCGTCCCGTCACTCAAAACCTCGACGAGCATTGTTGGGTTCAAGACGGTCTCCTGACTCTCGGGATCTCGCTCGAGGGGACCGCAGACCACGGAAACGTCAGGATACGTGGTGAGGCCCGTTTCGACGACGCGGACCCGAAGGTCGGAGCTGAAGACACGGCAACCTCTACCCTCGAGCTGCCTCACGAGCGATGATCCGACGACCATCGCGAGAGACGCATGCTCCGGCGTGCCACCGGCCATCGCGTAGATCTCGCCGTCCAGGTACTCGTGCTTCACGTTGCTGGCCTTTTCGTGGGCCAGGTAGTCGGCGTAGGTATACGCGTGGAGACGCGACTGCGGGTTCATTTCGACTCCATCATAGCGTATCCAGGACCGCCGCGGCTTCGTCGAGTAGTGAGCTCGCTCTTTCGAAGGCGGCGACGAGCTCTCTCTCGTAGCCCTCGATCTCGCCCCAGGCGCTTTCGTCGATCGCTTCCCAGATGCGGGGCAGCACCTCGTCCCGGTAGGTGGGCTGGGGCGCGTAGATCAGATGCTTGAAGAACGGACGGCTCTTGAGGCCCCGATCCTCGGTGAGGGCTCTTTCCACTTCCATCAGGAGAGCGTTGAGCCGCGCCCGATTCTCGGATGAGAGCGGCCGTTCAAACATCCGGGCTTCCAGCGAAAGAGCCTTCTCTTCCCAGAGCCGTGCTGCGTCGCGCGCCGCCGTAAGCCGGATCACCCGTGCCGGCGCCGCCTTCTTCTCCACTTCGTCGAGATGCGCGAGGACGGCGCGGGCGTAGGCGGAGTACCGCATGGGCAGAAGCTCCAGGTTCGCGCTCCGGTAGAGGAGCACCGCCAGGAACCGCGAAAGCGCGGCGTTTTGGAGAAAACCCGGATCGGCGATGCGGCTGAGCCAGAAATAATTGTCGTACTGCGAGTGGTACACGCCATAGGGACCATGGGAGGAGAGATCGATGACGCTCATCCCGATGTTCTCTTGAAAGGCGGTGTAGTCAGTCGCGCCAACGATGGTGCCCACCTCGGGCTCGCTCGAGGGAGTACGGGACCTCCAGGCGTCGTAGAACGTGGGGGCCGACGGGTGGGGGACGTAACGGCTCACGTCCCTCAAGTAATCCGCGAGCGCCGGCGTCGCGCCTCCGGAGAAATTCGGGCCCGAGGCGGCGCTGTCGAGGTTCACGTACAGCACTCCGTCGCGGCGGAGTTTCTCGCGAAAGTCGACGGCCCAGCTCGTCGAGCCTCCGAGGAGGTCCTCCTCGGCGTCCCAGTTGGCGAAGACGATCGTCCGCCGCGGACGGAGACCTTGCTTGGCCGCGGCTCCGAGGGTCCGCGCGGTCTCGAGAAGCGCCGCGGTGCCGCTCGAGGGATCGACGGCGCCGTGGGTCCAGGCGTCGCGGTGATTGCCGACGACGATCCACTTCTCGGGCTCCTCGGAGCCTTCGATCCTCCCGATGACGTTCCGCATGAGGCCGATCCGATCCTCGTTCTTCACCTGGAGCCTCACCGTCACCGGTCCCGGACCGACGTGATAGGTGAAAGGCAGAGCCCCCTGCCACTCCCGGGCAACGGCGGGTCCGGCGAGACGAGACAGGATCTCCGAAGCATCCTCGTGCGACATCGGAATCGAGGGGATGCGGGGGAGCTGCCGGTCCCTTTCGGGTCCTTCCACCCAGGATCCGTCGGGATTCTGCTTCCAGTGAAAAGTGAAGGGAATCGTCCCGTAGCCGAGCCAGTCGTAGACGATCGAGCCCCACTGGATGTGGCTCGGCGGGCCCCAGGGACCCTGAGGGTACGTCTCTCCCCGCGCGTATCCGTCATCGGCGGGGTCGGAGTAAATGATCGCCGCCGAAGCCCCACTGGTCTCGGCGAGATGCACCTTGTACCCCCGGTAGCTGTACGGATTCGAGTAGCGCATGAGCACGATCTTTCCCCGGAGATCGACGCCCATCTCCCGAAGCTTCGCGAAGTCCTCGGGACTTCCGCCGTTCGCGTAGACCACCTGGGCTTCGACCTCGCCCGATGCCGCGTACTCGTGATAGGGGACGAAGCCCGGCTCCGAGTAGAGGTAGCTATCCTTGTCCTCGGGATGAGGGGTTTCCTTCAGCTTCAGCGAGAGCTCGATGGGCGAGACGATGTCGACCGACGCCTCGCGCCCGTAGCTGTAGAGCGCGGGGGTGTCATGGAAGTGCACCTCTTCGAGGCCGTACTCGAGGAAGCGATCCCGAACGTAGTCCGCGAGCTCCATGTTTCGCTTCGATCCCGCGGGGTGCGGCTCCTCGGTCAAATAGAGGAGGTGGGCGCCGAACCCCTCGGGGGAGGGAACGGTCAAGAGAAAGCGCTCCGCTTCGAGCTCCTTCGCCGCACCCGCGGGGAAGAAGCCCAGGGGAACGCTCTCGGCGAGCACGACGAAGAGCGCGAGGTGAATCATCATCGATGCCCCAGGCTCTCGAGGATGCGTCCCGAAAGCTCCCGGGCTTTTGCCAGGACTTCCTCCTCGTCCACCGTCTCCATGCGGCGGTTTCGCACCACGATCCGCCCGTTCACCACCACCGTCGCCACGTTCCCGCCCTTCGCCGCGTAGACCAGGTGAGAGTAGACGTCGTATAGCGGTGTGAGCTCGGGAACGCGGGCATCGACCAGGACCACATCCGCGAGCTTTCCCGGGTCGAGCGAGCCCACGCGGTCGTCGATTCCGAGCGCTTTCGCTCCTCCGAGGGTCGCCATGTGAAAGACGGTCCTCGCCGGCATCGCGGTCGCGTCCTGGCGCACGAGCTTATGGAGCTTCGCCGCGGTATCCATCTCCTCGAACATGTCGAGGTTGTTGTTGCTCGCGGGACCGTCCGTCCCGAGCCCGACCGCGACTCCTGCGGCGAGGAGGTCGGGAACGGGGGACACCCCCGAAGCGGTCTTCATGTTGCTCTCGGGGTTGTGGGAAGTCGAGGCTCCATGGCGGGCGATGGTGCGAACGTCCTCTTCCGAGAGCCAGATTGCGTGGTGGAGGATGGTCCGCGGACCGAGAACGCCTGCCTCCGCGAGGGCGTCGATGGTGCGCTTTCCGATCTTTTCTATCATCTGATCGTTCTCTTCCGGCGGCTCGACGGCGTGAATCTGGAGGGGGACGCCGTATTCGCGCGCGAGATCCCGGGCCCTCTCGACTATCTCGAGAGGTGTCGTGTAGAGGGCATGGGGGGCGACCGAGGGAATGATCAGGGGATGGCCGCGGTAGCGCTCGATGAAGGCTTTCGCCCCCGCGAGGGCGTCTTCGGGAGTGCGATAGTCGGGCACGGGAAATCCGATGACGCTCTGGCCGAGGACCCCGCGGATCCCCGCGCGCTCCGTCGCCCGCGCCGCTTCCTCCTCGAACATGTACATGTCGGCGTAGGTGGTGGTCCCGCTCCGCGCCATCTCGACGCAGCCGAGCAGCGTCCCCCAATAGACGAACTCCGGCGAAACGTTCTTCGACTCCGCGGGGAAGATGTGACCCTCGAGCCACTCGAGGAGCTTGAGATCGTCGGCGATCCCGCGCAGGAGGGTCATCGCCGCGTGCCCGTGGGCGTTGACCAGGCCCGGGATGACGAGGTGTCCCGAAGCGTCGATAGTCTCGCGCGCGGTGGGAAGAGCGGCTCCCGATTCGAGAATCGAAACGATGCGGTCGCCGCGAATGGCGACCGCTCCTTCGGAAAGCACCCGGGCTCCGGCGTCCATGGTGACGACGGTGCCGCCGCGGATCAGCAGATCGACCTCGGGCTGAGCCTGGACGAGACTCAAGGCGACGAGAAGCAGCATCATCGAATCCACCCCTTGTAGCGATAGTACCGAAGGCCGACCTGCTCGTGGAGCAGGGCGCCGAAGGCCCGGACGCGATCGTCGCCGCGAGCGACGGCTCCGAGATTCTCGTAGTCGAACAGGGTCTCGACCGAGGGTACGGAGATGACGTCCACGCCTTCCGCCTCGAGCGCGAGAGAGGCTCGAAGCGTATGGCTGGGAGAGGTCACGACCAGGAGGCGCTCGAAGCCGAGCTCGCGAACGAGCTCGCCCACGGCGACCGCCTCGTCATGAGTATTGAGCACCGGCCCCACCACCAGAATCTCGTGCGACATGCCGAGAGAGTCCATGAGATCGCAGGCCGCGTCGCGATAGCGCGGGTAGGGGTGCGGAAGTTCGGAGAGAACGAGCCGCGGTGCCCAGCCCTCGCCCAGGAGACCCAGGCCCCCGAGGAGACGGCTCATGGCGGCGGTCGAAAGATCGCCGTCGGCTTGTAAGCCCGACGCGAGCACGAACACCGCATCGGCCTTTTGCAGAGGGTCCCTCCGCACCAGCGGCTCACCCATCCACCGGGTCAACGGGGTGAAAGCGACGACAAGCCAGAGCGAGATGCCGGCCGAGGCGGCCACGACCAGGAGCTTCCCGAGCCCCACGAGACCGAGAAGCGCTCCCATCGCGGCCGAAGACGAGACGACCAGAGCTCGATCCCCGTGGAAGGAGATCACGGTCGTGAGATCGAGCTCCTTCGCCACGAGCCCGAGGAGAAAACCGAGAGCGGCGCCGAAGAAGAGTCCCCGCATCCGCGAGCGCTTCGGGCGCGATTCACGCATTCGGGGAAGTCTAACCGATCCGGGACCCCGCGCCGCCGGGGCCATTGTGTTATCCTTTCGGCAAATCTCGAGGTCTTCCATGTCTGGCCGAGGAGATGAGTTCGGGAAGCTCAAGGGCTATCTGACGGGAGAGGACTCCAAGGTTCCGTACCGCGAGGTGGCCAAGGAGCTCGGAAGCTCGGAGCCAGCCGTGAGGACGTCGGTGCACCGGCTGCGCCGGCGTTTCGGGAAGCTCCTGCGGCAGGAGATCGCCGAGACGGTAGCGTCTCCGAACGAAGTGGACGACGAGATGCGGCACCTGCTTCGGGTGATCGCGTAACGTTTCCGCTTACCGGGTGGTAGTAGGCGCTTTCCCGGCTTGGCGATGCATCCTCCCTGGTGACCGTAAGACGGAGGCAGCTCCACTTTACTCATGAGTAAAGTGGACCATTTCGTGCGTATCCCTCGTTACCTGGAGGACCTAGTTCAGGCGGCCCTGAAGCCGAGGGGATAGCCCTTGCCCTCATCGACGACTCCCAGCGGCTTTGAGCTCCTTCAGCCTCCGCAGAACATAGGCTCGGACGCGCGGCTCGCCGATACGCTCCGCCCATTCGAACGCGACCCGGAAACGGAAGCTCCGCGGCAGCTCAAGCTCCGGCAGGAAGTCGAAGCGCTTGGCCTTCCTGCCGGAGACGTAGAGGGAGTCGACGACTGCCTTTTCCGGAGTTGCGATCAAGAACTGTCCGCTCGGGTGCCAGTCGAATCCAGCGAAGAGGCTCGGATGAAGCCGATGAAAGGAGTATGTGGCAACCGGGGTCCTGGTGACCCGGGTATGGGCGGTGGTCGCCGCATAGATCACCTGAGGGATCTGTTCGGTGAGGCCATGGAGGTGAAGCGCCGACAGGAACGAAACGTAGGCGCGGTGTGTCCCCGCAAGAAATGAGAGCAGCGCGAAGGGGGTGAATCGTGGGTCGGAGGGGACGCACCAGAGTCCTCTCGAGGCTCGGACCAGGACCTCCTCCCTCGCGAGCCGCGCGAGCGACTGAGTGGTCGAGGAAATCGAGGCACCCCGAATCCCGGCAATCTCCCGGGTGGTGAAAACGGGTCGCCCGATCGCGACCAGGGCCTGGGCGAGAGTGCGCGTCGGCCTCATTTCGCTTCGCCGACGTCGAGAAGATGGACTGCGCGGAGACGGACTTCGTCCCAAAGCTCCTTGGAGTCGTAAGTCGTCTGATCTTCCGAGGCAAGAAATGAAACGACGGTGTCGCGGAACTGTTCGTATTCGACGGAGAAGACGCGTTCGCGGGCGGAGACGAGCTCCGCCTTCGTGAAAGCCGTCGCCAACGATTCCGTAGACAACCGCGGACTCAGAATGAACAGGTCGAAGATGTCCCGCGCTTCCGTCCTTCGCCTTCCCAGAATCGCCTCGACCTTCTGCCTGGCGGCGGCCGCGGCCCCGTAGTGAGGAACGACCAGAGGAGGCATTCGATAGACCGAAAGAAACGGAGGGGGAATCGGCTCGGACTGAACGGGCTCGTCGAAGCCGCGGCGGGAGAACTCGACTTTGGTAGCCAGATCCTCGTTCGCTGACGTTTTGAGATGGACCTTGAACCGCTGCACCGTCTCCGTCTGCTTCGCGGAAGCGAGCCGCGGCGGGACCACCTGAACGACGCCGAAGGTCCTAAGGGTGTCGAGGAGTGCCGTCGAGGTGAGGATCCCCATTACCTTGTCCTGCAATAGGAACACGGGGATCTCCCGGGCATCGATGTCCATGTCCTCGGAATACCGCGGACTTCCGAAGAAGAAGCGGAGGTTCGCGCCTCCCTTGAGAACGAACGAAGATGGCTTCACGGAACGTGCGAGATCCCGCAGGAACACGAGGTGAAACAGCTCGCGGAGAGCCAGGTTGGCGGCGATCATGTTATGTATTTTAATTTATAAATAACTAAATTCAAAGACATAACTATCACCCGATAGGTCGCGTAACGTTTTCCTCGAATCCGTCATACTCCTTCCGTGACCTCTGTGTGTCCGGACTGCGGGAGCCCGCTTCCGAAGGACGCGGCCCTGATGGGGCTTTGTCCTCAGTGTCTCCTGAGCATGGCCCTCGAGGACGAGGAGCCCGAAACCCTTCATGCGGAGGGAGCCGGCCGGATTCTTGGCGAGCGATACCAGATCCGAGAGGTGCTCGGCCGCGGGGGGATGGGGGAAGTCTACCGGGCGTTCGATCTCAAGCTCCGGGGTGGACGTGGCCCTGAAATCCGTCCGACCCGAGCTCCTGTCGAGCGAGAAGGCGCGGGAGCTCCTGAGGCAGGAAGTGCGCTCGGCCCGGGAAGTGGTGTCTCCGAACGTATGCCGGATCTTCGACCTGGTGGTGGAGGAGGGTCGGGAGCTGGTGTCGATGGAGTACATCGACGGGACGACGCTCGCGGATACACTTCTGCAGCGCGGCCCTCTGGAGCTTCGGGAGGCGAGAGAGATCGCGGCGCAGTTCCTCTCGGGTTTGGAGGCGATCCACGAGGCGGGGCTGGTGCACGGGACTTCAAGCCGGAGAACGTGATGCTTACCCGTGCCGGGCGGGTGGTGGTGATGGATTTCGGCCTGGGCGGAAGCACCGCACCGAACGAGGCAGTCGCGATCGCGCGCACTCTCCGCATACAT
>Ga0302046_10004175_pt1 | contig 12863 bp, 10 predicted proteins | sample RVTome_11_FD_200261 | JGI IMG/M metagenome (GOLD analysis project Ga0302046, IMG submission 200261) | Soil microbial communities from uranium-contaminated site in the Upper Colorado River Basin, Wyoming, United States - RVT147D111 (version 2) ...
CACGACCTTACTGGGGTCGTGGACATGCAGGATCTCGCGCCACACCGAGTCCATCAGGTTGTTGTCGAACAGGATCGAGGTCTCGACCCGCACCGTCACTACGTCGCCCGGCCGGACCACCTTCAAGTCGCCGTTGCGGGCGAGGATCTTTTCGATCGCGGTCATTCCCATCGATGATCGCTCCCGGGCTATTCCGCCGCCCGCGCCGGCACCGCGGCGTAGCGCTCATCCATCGCCGTCAGCTCGTCGAAGCCGGTGAGCGCGTTCAGCTCCTCGAAGCTCACCATGAGATCGGGCCGGTCGATCGGCTCGCTGCCGGCCAGCATTCCCTTGAACGCATCCATCGCATTCATCATGCCGCGCATCGCTGCTGTCGACAGCAGGCGCGGATAGCTGACCGCCGCCACGCCCATGTCCTGCAGCTTCTTCGGATGGATCAGCGGCGTCGTCTTCCGCGAGCGGATGCCGAGGCCCATGTTCACCGTCAGCGGCTTCGGCACGCTGCGCGCAACCTTCTCGATGTCGGCGGCCGACAGCAGCGCATCCGCGAACAACAGGTCGGCCCCCGCTTCCGCATACATGTTCAGGCGGTCGATCGCGGCGTTGATGCCGAGCGGCCCGGCCGCGTCCGTGCGGGCGCGGATGCAGAAATCCGGGTCGCGGCGCGCCTCGGCCGCCGAGCGGACCTTCTGCACCATCTCCTCGGCCGGGATCACCTGCTTGCCGGCCATGTGGCCGCAGCGCTTCGGCCAGACCTGGTCCTCGATCATCACCCCGGCCATGCCGGCATCCTCGAAGGCGCGGGTGACGAAATGCACCGTCACTGCGTTGCCGTAGCCGGTGTCCGCATCGGCGATGAACAGCAGGTTGGAGAAGGATGCCATATCGCGGCAGGCCTCGAGATTGTCCTTGAACGACATCACCCCCTTGTCGGCCCAGCCGAGATGGGATTCGGAGATGCCGGCGCCGGAGGCCGACGCCACCTGGAAGCCCGCCGCCTCGACCAGCCGGGCGCTGTAGCCGTCATAGGCGCCGGGAACGATCACGATCTCCGGCCCTTCCATCAGTTGTTTCAGACGCTTGCCTTTACTCGCCATTGTCCATCCTTCCGCGAAGCTTTGGCCGCAAGGTACCGTTTCGTCGACAAAATGGGAAATCGGCCGGGGTCAGACGACGCCCTTGTCGCGCAGCGCCCGCAGCCGTTCCGCGTCGAGCCCCAGCAGGCGGCCGTAGACATCGTCGTTGTGCATGCCGAGGGTCGGTGCGCCGGACAGATCGGGCAGCGGACCGCTCGAGAACAGGACCGGGAAGCCGACGACGACATTGCCCTCGACGGTCGTGCCGAGCGCGCCGTGGCGCATCGGCTTGAGCGTGCCGCGGCGATAGAAATGATCGTCCGCAATCACCTCGTCCAGCTTCCGGATCGGCGCGACGGGGACGTCCGCCGCCTTGAGCCGCGCCACCGCTTCCGCGCAGGTGAGCTTGCCGATGCGCTCCTGGATCTGGCGGCGCAGCTCCGCCATGTGCCTGGCCCGATCGCCGCCGGGGGCGAAGCGCTCGTCGGCGAGCAGCTCCGGCGCGTCGAGCGCCTTGCACAGCCCGGCCCACTGTCCCGCGCCCGCCGCCGTCACAATGATGTCGGCGTCCTTCGTGCGGTAGAGCCCGGTCGGGCTGGTGCGGCTGTCGTTGCCAGCGCGGACCGGCTGGCCCTGGGCCAGCGCTTCCTCGAGCGGCTCCATGAACATCAGCGTCGCCAGCGTGTCCATCATCGAGGCGTCGAGATGTTGCCCTTCACCCGTCCGGTCGCGGTGGCGCAGCGCCGCCATGATCGAATAGGCGGCGTAGAGAGGCGTCACGAGGTCGCTGACAAAGATGCCGACCCGCGTCGGCGGCCCGTCCGGCTCGCCGTTGATGTCCATCATGCCGGCCATCGCCTGGATCTGGTGATCGTGCGCCGGGTCCATCGCGTAAGGACCGTCCTGGCCGTAGCCGGAGATCGAGCAGTAGACGATCTTCGGATTGACCGCCGCCACGTCGTCGTAGCCGAGGCCGAGCCGTTTCATGGAGCCGGGCGCGAGGTTCTCCACGACCACGTCGGACTGTTTTGCCAGCTCCAGAAACAGCCGCTTCCCTTCCGGGTCCTTGAGATTGAGCGTGATGCTCTTGACGCCCTGGGTGCGCTTGAGGAACTTGGTGGAGATGTCCTTGTCCGTCTGGGGCCGGGTATGCACGCCCTCCGGCCCCGCGAAGGGCCCGATGCCGCGCACGGAGTCGCCCACGCCGGGAATTTCGATCTTGATCACCTCGGCACCGAAGCGCGCCAGATTGGTGCTGAGGAATGGCCCGGCCAGGAACACGGTCACCGCCAGCACGCGGATGTCGTCGAGTGGTTGCATCGTCCCGTCCCTTGTTGCGCCGTCTGCCCGATGATACGGCCCGCAAGCCCGTGCCCCCAAATCGGCTGCCGTGATAAGGTAGAGGCCTACCTTGCTAGGCGGTTGCGCGATGGCATTGCACCGGCATCTGGAAACGCTGGCCCGATGTGAGGCCTTCGCGGCGCTGGAGGCGGCGGAGATCGACCGCCTGAACACGCAATGCATCTGGCGGCGGGTCGACGCCGGCGCGGAGATCCTCAGCCACCAGGACGATTCGACGGATGTCTATTTCATCCTGTCCGGCGCCGTCCGCGTCCACATCGCCTCGATCCAGGGCCGCAACACGATCTTCCGAGACATCGAGGCGGGCGGCTTCTTCGGCGAGATGGCAGCGATCGACGGGGGCGAGCGGTCGGCGAGCGTCATCGCGGTGACCAGCGCCACCATCGCCAAGATGCCGGCTACCGTCTTCCGCGACGCGGCGATGCGCCACGCTTCGGTCTGCTTCTACCTGCTGGAGCATGCGGTCCGCCAGATCCGCTATCTGTCCGAGCGGGTTAACGAATACCGGACCCTGGATGTCCGCCACCGGATATACGTCGAGCTCCTACGGCTGTCCCGGCCAGCGGCAGGGACCGACGAAGCCGTCATCTCGCCGCCGCCGATCCACCAGGAGATCGCCGATAGGGTCAATACGCGCCGTGAGGCGGTCGCCCGGGAGCTCAAGCAGCTCGAGCGCGACGGCCTCCTGACCCGCCGCCGGGGCGCCTTGGTCATCCCCCGGACCGCGGTCCTGAAAGAGAAAATAGAAGAGGCACGCCAAGGGCTTGACGACGGCGGCTGACGTCCTGCCGGCCGTCTTCCGGCCGCCCATTCCGCAGTGTGCGAAATCGCACGCCTGCCCTTCTCCGTTTCGCCGATATTCCGGGTGTTCGGAAGCCATCGGATCGAGAGAGAAGGAGAAACCAAATGTCCGCGACCCCCATCAGGAACCTGGTCCTCGCCGCCGTCCTCGTCGGGTTCAGCACGATGGCCCTCGGCAACGGCCAGTTCGACAACATCGTTTCCCGCACCGCGTCGAATTTCGCCGTCGCGAACACCGAAACCGGAACCGATGCGCCGGCTTACTCGCAGGACGCGCCCTACGGCATGTGGAGCTTCGAGTTCGAATGATCGCCGGCGCGGCTCAGATGCTCCCAGGTCTCCCCGACCGCCGTATAGACCGGCACCGGCGCGCTGAAGCCGCGCACGGGAAGCGCACCGATCGCGCGGAAGGGCGCGCCGTCGAGCAGCGCGACCGTTGGACCATCGACCAGCAATTCCGTCTTGTGCTCCTTGTTGAGCGCCTCCAGCCGCGCGGCGAGGTTCACCGTATCGCCGTAGACCGTATAGTTTTGCCGCCCGCCGCCGCCGACGCTGCCGGCGATCACCGGGCCGGTGCAGATTCCCACGCGGATTGACAGCCTTTCGCCGTTGAAGGTGCCGTTGCGCACGGCATCGGCAATGCCGAGCGCGGCGAGCAATGCATTCGCCGCATGGCGCGGATCCTCGACCGGCAGATTGAACATGGCCAGGATCGCATCGCCCTGAAACTGGGTGATGACGCCGTGCCGCTGCGAGATGATCCGGACCGCCTGGTCGAAGAACTCGTTGAGGACGCTGACGGTGCGCCGCGCCCCGGCGGCCTCCGACAGCTTCGTGAATCCGGCGATATCGACGAACATGATGGTCGCGGTCTTTTCCACCGGCTCCAGCAGGCCGCGGTCGGCGATCAGGGCATCGGCGATCACCTTGGGCACGTACTTGCCGAATACTTCCGAGATCTCGCGCCGCTCCTCCTCCAGCTCGAGCTGGCGGCGGACGATGCCGCGGGCGCGCCACATCACGGTGGCGATCAGCAGCGCGACGATGAAGAAGGCGATCGACTCTTGCGTCCGGCTGCCGGTGCCGATGAAGTTCGGGGTGAAGAAGAGCTGCGAGAAGGTCTCCGTGGTGGGCGACGCCCCCATGCTCCTCCAGTCGTAGCGTATCGGCATGTCGCGGATCGACCAGGCGAAGGCGCCGAGCCAGCCGCAGACGCCGGCGACGCCCGACCACAGAACGAGGCCCGGCGAGAAGCTGAACGCCGCGATGGCCAGGGCTACGAAGAAGAACGGAAATATCGGCAGGTGGAAGATCACCGCCTGCGGCAGGTCGACAGTCGGGAATACAGGTTGCGTCGCGACGAGGCCTGACAACACCGCGAAGTCGACGGTAACGAAAGCATACTTGATCCAGGGCCGGTCATAGCGCGACCCGATGAGCCAGTGGTGCAGCGCCCCCAATGCGCCGAACCCGATGACGGCGACACTGTAGGCAAGCGCCCGTTCCGGGTCCAGCGCGCGCGAAATGATGAAGTAGATGCCGAGCAGGGCAAGCGCCGCCAGCCGGCACTTGATCGCGATCCTGAGGCCGTTCTGCTCGGCCTCGGCGAACGCCTTCGCGATCCGCGGATGATCCCGGACCGACGCCAGGGAGAAGGGACCAAGCAAAAAATTGCGCATATCCGACTCTATGTCCGAATCCAGTGCCCGCGCCATCGGTCGTTTCGGTCCAGCGGCGCACCCTGTATCTGACCAAGGATCGGGCTCCCCGGTGCGGGCTTGCCCAGGAATGCGGCGTCTCCGTCGCTGCCGCCGCCGTCAATCCATCGTTTCCGCTCTGGCACATCGCTTGCAGTCCTTCGGAAACGTTGCCAAGCTCGCCGCAACGGAAACAGACAAGCAACAGGGGCGCGGATTTGGGTCGGGACAGGACTGTCCGGTTAGCGGTCGATATTGGCGGCACCTTTACAGACGTCGTGCTCGAACACGCCGGCGACAGGCTTACCCGCAAGGTCCTGACCACGCCGAGCCGGCCCGAGGAAGCGGTCCTGGACGGCATGCGCCTTGTCCTCGGCGACGCAGGGCTGCACTTTTCCGGCATCGGCGTCCTGGTGCACGGGACGACGCTCGCGACCAATGCGATCATCGAGCGGCGCGGCGCCAGGACGGCGCTGATCGCCACCGAAGGCTTTCGCGACGTCCTCGATATCGCCAACGAAAGCCGCTACGACCAATACGACCTGACAATCGAAAAGCCGAAGCCGCTGGTGGCGCGCGCGCTGCGGTTGACGGTTCCCGAGCGGGTCGATGCGCAAGGGCGGGTTCGGCTGCCGCTGGACGAGGCCGCGCTTCGCCGGCACGTCGGCTTTCTCCGTGACCAGGGGATCGAAAGCATCGCCGTCGCCTTCATGCATTCCTACGCCAATCCGGATCACGAGCGGCGAGCCGGCGCGCTCCTCGCCCAGGCGCTGCCGGACGTCCGCATCACGCTGTCCTGCGAGGTATGCCCGGAGATCCGCGAGTACGAACGGACATCGACCGCCGTCGCCAACGCCTATGTCCAGCCGCTGATGGACGGCTACCTGGCACGCATGGCGCGGGCGCTGCAGGCGGAGCAGTTCCGCGGCGTCATCTATCTTGTCACGTCCGGCGGCGGCCTGACCTCGATCGAGGCGGCGCGGCGCTTCCCGGTACGGCTCGTCGAATCGGGGCCGGCCGGCGGCGCGATCTTTGCTGCCCAGGTGGCCGCGCGCGCAGCCGAGCCCCGGGTGCTGTCCTTCGACATGGGCGGCACGACCGCTAAGATCTGCCTGATCGACGACTACGAGCCAAACACCTCGCGCGTCTTCGAGGTCGACCGCGCCGCCCGCTTCCTCAAGGGCAGCGGCCTGCCGATCCGCGTCCCGGTGATCGAGATGGTCGAGATCGGCGCCGGCGGCGGCTCGATCGCCAAGGTCGACGCGTTGAAGCGCGTCACCGTCGGCCCGGCAAGCGCATCCTCCGAGCCGGGTCCCGCCTGCTACGGCCGCGGCGGCACGCACCCGACGGTCACCGATTCCGACGTGGTGCTCGGCATGATCGACCCGGACGCGTTCGCCGGCGGCAGCATGCGGCTACAGCCCGACCTGTCGCGCGCGGCGCTGGCCGCGGAGGTCGGCGCGCCGCTCGGCCTCGATCCCGACATGGCCGCCTACGCCGTGCACGAGATGGTGTGCGAGAACATGGCGAGCGCGGCGCGCGTCCATGCGGTGGAGCGCGGCGCGGTGATCGCCCAGCGCACGCTGATCGCCTTCGGCGGCGCGGCGCCGCTGCATGCGGCCCGCGTGGCCGAGAAGATCGGGGTCGACCGGGTGATCGTGCCGTCGAATGCCGGCGTCGGCTCGGCGGTCGGCTTCCTCGCCGCACCGATCTCCTACGAGATGATCAAGAGCCGCCATATGCGGCTCGATGCGTTCGACGCGGCGGCGGCCTCCGCCCTGTTGAACGAGATGTCCGCGGAGGCGCGGGCGCTGGTCGAGCCCGGCGCCCAGGGCGCGCCGACCCAGGAGCGCCGCCTCGCCTTCATGCGCTATGTGCGGCAAGGACACGAGATCACCGTCGCGCTGCCCGGGCGCGACCTCGCCGATGCCGACGCCGCCGCGCTGCGCCAGGCATTCGAGACGGAATACGCCCGGCTCTTCAAGCGATTCATTCCGGGCGCGCCGATCGAGGTTTTGAGCTGGTCCGTGCTCGTGGCGACCGAGACGCGGCGGCCGGAGCCGGTCTTGCACGTAGCGGCGAAGCCGGCGCCCTCGCCGGACGGAAAGCGCCGTTTCTTCGACGGCCGTACCGGACGGGCCATCGAGGTGCCGCTCTATCGCCGGGAGCATATGGAGCAGGGCGCGGTGGTGCCCGGCCCGGCGGTAATCGCCGAGAGCGAGACGTCGACCTTCATCTCCGGCAGCTACGACGCCCGCATCGACGGCGCCGGCTGCATCGTCATGGAACGCCGGGCAAGCTAGGGAGTCATGCCATGAGCCGAACCGACGACATCGGGCTGATCGACCTGCAGATCATGTGGAACCGCTTGATCGCCGTGGTCGAGGAGCAGGCGCAGGTCCTCATGCGCACCGCCTTCAGCCCGATCGTGCGGGAATGCGGCGATTTGTCCGCCGGCGTCTTCGACCTGCAGGGCCGGATGCTGGCGCAGGCGGTTACCGGCACGCCGGGCCATGTCAACTCGATGGCGGAGTCGGTGAAGCACTTCCTCCGCTATTTCCCGATCGGGACGATGAAACCGGGCGACGCCTACATCACCAACGACCCCTGGATGGGCACCGGGCACCTGAACGATTTCGTGATCACAACGCCCTGCTTCCGCAACGGCAAAGCGGTCGGGCTGTTCTCGTGCACCAGCCATCTGATGGACATCGGCGGGCTCGGCTCCGGGCCGGACGCGACCGACGTGTTCATGGAAGGGCTCTACATCCCCATGCTCAAGCTCATCGACCAGGGCAAGGTCAACGAGACCCTGATGGCGATGATCCGTGCCAACACGCGGCTGCCGATCGATTCGGAGGGCGACGTCTATTCTCTGGCAGCCTGCAACGACGTCGGCTGCGAGCGGCTTGTCGCGATGATGGACGAGTTCGGCATCGAAGATCTCGAGACGCTGGGCGCGCACATCATCGACCATTCGCGCGCGGCGGTGCTGGCCGAAATCGCCAAGCTGCCGAAGGGGACCTGGCACAACAGCATGACGGTCGACGGCTACGAGGCGCCGATCACGCTCAAGGCGGCGCTGACAATCTGCGACAAAGGTATCCATGTCGACTTCAGCGGCACGTCGCCGGTTTCGCGCCGCGGCATCAACGTGCCGCACGCCTACACCACCGCCTATACATCCTTCGGCCTTGGCTGCGTCGTGGCGGCGCAGATCCCGAACAACACGGGCTCGCTCGAGCCGCTGGCGATCCATGCGCCGGAGGGGACGATCCTCAACGCGAAGAAGCCGGCGCCGGTCAGCTCGCGCCATGTCATTGGCCAGATGTTGCCCGACGTGGTGTTCGGCTGCCTGCGCCAGGTGGTCCCCGACCGCATCCCCGCCGAAGGGACATCCTGCCTCTGGAACATCACGGTGCGCGGCGACACGCAAAGCGAGACGGACGGGAATTTCGGCTTCAGCGCATCGCTGACGACGAACGGCGGCACCGGCGCTCGGCCGGACAAGGACGGGCTCTCCGCGACGGCCTACCCCAGCGGCGTCCGCGGAACGCCGGTCGAGATCGCCGAGACCCAGACGCCGCTGATCTTCTGGCGGAAGGAGCTCCGCCCCGACAGCGGCGGTCCCGGCGTCACCCGCGGCGGCCTTGGCCAGGCGATCGAGATCGAGAACGGCGCCGGCGAAATCTTCGGCATCCTCGCCATGTTCGACCGCATCGCCAATCCGCCGCGCGGCCGCGACGGCGGCCTCAACGGCGGCGCCGGTTATGTCGGACTCAAATCGGGCCGCACGCTGAACAGCAAGGGCTTCCAGGAAATCCCCGCCGGCGACCGGCTGATCGTCATGACGCCCGGCGGCGCGGGCATCGGCGATCCCAGGACGCGCGACCGCACGCGCGTGGCGCGCGATCTCGCCGATGAGCTGATCGGCAAGCCGGCCGCCGAAAGGATCTATGGCTATTCAGACACGGCGGCCGACTAGCGCGCCGCCGTACCGGATAACAATGGGAACACCGTACAAGAAACGACAGACACTCTAGGGAGGAAAGGAGAAAGAAACGAACCAGTAACCGAGGCACATCATGATCACCCGCCGTCATTTCCTTGCCGCTACCGCTGCAACCACGCTGCTGGCGCCGACGATTCGGCGCGCCGATGCGGCGACAACGCTGGACCTCTCCACGGTCTGGCCTGAAGCCAACTTCCACGTCCGCAACCTCAAGACCTATTCCGACGCCGTCGCCAAAGCCAGCGGCGGCGCCGTGAAGATAAACGTGCATGCCGGCGGCGCGCTCGGCTTCAAGGGACCGGAGCAGCTGCGCGCGGTGCGCGACGGCCTCGTTCCCATGGCCGACGTCCTGACCGGTCAGCAGGTCGGCGACGTGCCGATCATGGGGATGACCAACACCGCCTTCCTGATCACCTCGCCGGAAGAGCTCAAGACCTTGCTGAAACATTTCCGGCCCACGCTCGACAAGATCGCGGCCGACTACAATCAGAAGATCCTCTACATCGTGCCATGGCCGACCCAGTATCTTCATCTGAAGGTTAAGGTCGACAATGTCGCCGGCCTGAAGGGCATCAAGATCCGCGCGGCCACCAAGAGCGCCGCCGAAATGTGCGATGCCATCGGCATGGCCGCGGTGGTGATTCCGTGGGGCGACGTGGTGCCGGCGCTGGCGTCGGGCCGGATCGAGGGCGTGACGACCTCCGCAGTCTCCGGCGTCGACGGAAAGTTCTGGGAATTCCTGAAATACGTCTATCCGACCAACCATTCATGGTCGATCGACTTCGTCAGCATCAACCTCGACACCTGGAAGAAGATCGCGCCGAAGGATCAGGAGGCGATGGTCGATTTGGCCAGCGCATTCGAGCCCAAATTCTGGGACACCTCGATCGAGGAGGACAAGACGACGCTGAAAACCCTGACCGACCACGGCATGGAAGTCGTGAAGGTCCCGCCCGCGATGATGAAGGACATGCAGAAACGCACGGCGCCGCTGCTGGACGATTTCTACAAGCGCGCGCCGACGGCCAAGCCGATCGTCGAGAAATACCTCGCCGAAATCGGGCGCAGCTGAGATGGCCGCTGATACGAGCGTACAGACGATCCGGGACGCCGCGATACCGTCGCCCCGGATCCTCGCGCCGGTGCTGGCGGTCGCCGACAAGCTGGCGATCGTCGGCGGCTGGCTGGCGGCCGCTTGTCTCGGAATTTTGGTGGCGCTGATCGTGGCCGAGATCCTGGTCGCGTTCACGTCGAAATTCTTCCGAGACCTTCCCGGCGATATCCCGATCGCGTGGGAATACAGCGGCTATCTGTCCGGCACCGCCTTCCTCGCCGCGACGGCCATCGCGCTCCGCGCCGGCGGCCATATCCGGGTCGGCGTGCTGATCGCCAACGCCGGGCCGGCCCTGCGCCGCATTCTCGAGATCTTCTGCTCGGCGCTCGGCAGCGTGATGACGGTCTTCCTCGCCTGGACGCTGATCCGGTTCACGGTGCAGGCCGCGGTCGGCGGACAGGTTTCGATCGACAGCTATACGCCGATGTGGATCCCGAAGGCATTGCTCGCCGTGGGCGCGGTGCTGCTCGCGGTGCAAATGCTGGCCCGCCTGATCCGCAGCGTCGCCGGCATTCCGATGGAAGACGAAAGCCTCAAGGCAACCGGCCTGTCCGAATGACGGGGGCGGCCATCAGTTAAAGGAACCGAACGATATGGCGACGATTCTCGGAACGCTCCTGGGCGTCCTCTTCGGTACGCTCGCCAGCGGCCTGTGGGTAGGCATTACGCTCCTCGTCACATCGCTCGTCCTGCTGACGATATTCCGTGATATCCCGGTCGACAGGCTCGTCCCGGAATACGTCTTCAACACGATGACCAAGCCGGAGCTGGTCGCCCTGCCGCTGTTCATCGCGATGGGCGAGCTGCTGTTCCGCACGCGCCTGTCGCGCTCGCTGTTCAACGGCCTCGCGCCCTGGGCGGCGCTGCTGCCGGGGCGACTGTTCCATGTCAACGTCGTCGGCTGCTCCGTCTTCGCGGCGATTTCCGGCTCATCCGCCGTCACGACCCAGGTGGTCGGCCGCATCTCTCTCACCGAGCTGCGGCGGCGCGGCTACAGCGAGAATGTCGCCATCGGCTCGCTGGCAGGCGCCGGCACGCTCGGCTTCCTCATCCCGCCCAGCACGATCATGATCATCTACGGCGTGCTCGCGGACGAGTCCGTGCTCCGGCTGTTCACCGCCGGCTTCATTCCCGGCTTTGTTCTCGCCGGCTGTTTCATGCTCTGGGTCATGTTCCACACGACGATACAGCCGGATCTCATACCCGAGAGCGAGCGTATCCTGAAGAAAATGCCGCTGCGGGAGCGGATCGCCGCGCTCCGGGAGCTGACGCCCGCCGTCTTCCTTATCCTTTGCGTGCTCGGATCGATGTATGGCGGCATCGCGACACCGTCCGAGGCGGCGGCGCTCGGCGTAGTCGGCGCTCTCATCGTCTCCAAGGTGCAGGGCGCCCTGTCGATGGAGACGCTCCGCGAGGTCGCCCTCGGATCGGTTCAGACATGCGGCATGATCGGCCTGATCGTACTGGGCGCCTCGACTCTCGGCCACGCCGCCGCCTTTCTCGGCGTGCCCTCGATGGTCGCGGATTTCGTCGGCGGGCTCGGCCTTTCGACCTTCCAGCTGATCCTCGCCCTCGTATTGTTCTATATCCTGTTGGGCTGCTTCCTCGACGGATTCTCGATCATCGTCATGACCCTGCCCGTCGTCCTGCCGCTCGTGAACGCGGTAGGCTTCGACAAGCTGTGGTTCGGCATCTTTCTCGTCGTTGTCGTCGAGATGTCGCAAATCACGCCGCCGGTCGGCTTCAACCTGTTCGTGATCCAGGGGTTGACGGGCAAGCCGCTGGGCGAGATCGCCATCATGACGCTGCCCTATCTTCTCGTCATGGTGCTCTTCACATGCCTGCTCGCCCTGTACCCGGGCATGGTCACATTCCTGCCGGACCTTCTTCTCAAATAGGCGGGTACCCCCGCCGATTCCTCCGAGCTCTGGCCCAGAAATCCTCGATACCCGCATGGGTTATCGCACCCCGAGGGCTTCCTCTATTGCATGCAGCCTCATTAGGTTTATCAACCTATTGTAATTGAGCGGAAATTCCCGCCTGCGTTAGGAATGTCTTAATGCGAAACAGCTATTGACCAATTCAATATAAGGGCGAATGCGACACTCATGGCGTGTTCCGTTTCTCCCGTCACTGATTGTCACGATGCCCATCGAAACCAAAAGGGGATTGGCGATGAGCGATACAAGTATCGACGTGAGGTCCGGTCGCTCCGTGTTTCGCCAGCTCTAGAGCCTTGTCGGTAGCAAGCGCTCGGGAGCTGATCGAAGCATCTCCGGAGTCGCGCTGATCGTATCGTTTAGGGATGAATCGCCATGTCGCTTGGAGCCATGTTCAAGAAGCTGAAGCCTCGCAGGATGCCGTTTGCGGCGGCGTTTGCGAACTTTAGGATTCGGACGAAGGTTTCTACCGGATTCGGGCTCGTGTTGATCATGCTGGCCGTCGTCGGCGGCACGGTGGTGACGTCGATCGATGCCATCGGCACCGATTTCAACACCTTCCTCGATCGCGGCCGGGCCGTTCGAGCGGTCGACGAAATCGAGGCCGCCGTTCTGAAGATCCGCCGCCATACGGCGGAGTTCGCCTTTACCGGCGAAGCGGAGTCCGAGGCCAAGGCGCGGCAGGCGGCCAAGGAAGCGAACGAAGCGGCCGACGGTGCGCGCGGCTTCATCAAATCGCCCGAGCTGCGCAAGAAGGTCGAGGATATCGCGACCAGCCTGGCGAGCTATATGAAGGAATTCGACACGGTCGTGGATTTTCGCCTGAAGCAAAGCGCGCTGCTGAGCGATGTGCTCGACCCC
>Ga0302046_10004176_pt1 | contig 12863 bp, 8 predicted proteins | sample RVTome_11_FD_200261 | JGI IMG/M metagenome (GOLD analysis project Ga0302046, IMG submission 200261) | Soil microbial communities from uranium-contaminated site in the Upper Colorado River Basin, Wyoming, United States - RVT147D111 (version 2) ...
AGATCCTCGAAATGACGATTGAGCCGGCGCACCCGCAAGCGCTCGCGGGTCGGCGGCTCACCACGGCCGCGCCAGGACAGGGACGCGATCGCGCCCGCCACCAGCAGCACCGCGGCGACTACGGTGGTGGCCTTGGCCAGGAACAGCAGGTAGTCGGCGAGCGGCGTCACTAGCGGGCGGCGTGCTTCATCGCCAGTTCGGTCCAGATGCCGGAGCCGAGGAGATTCTGGCCGCCATCGGCCACCAGCAGAGTGCCGGTGACGTAGCCGGCAAGCGGCGAGGCTAGGAACGCCGCCACCTGGCCGATGTCTTCGGGAGTTCCGAATCGTCGTAGCGGGATGACCCGGGCAAGGCTTTCCCGAGCAGCCTCCGGAATCAGCCGCTGCACTCCCTCGGTGCCTTCGATGGGGCCAGGGGCGATGCTATTGCAGCGAATGCCGTAGCGGCCCCACTCCAGGGCGAGGTTGCGCATGAGCTGGTCGATCCCGGCCTTGGCGGCACCCACGTGGGCTTGCAGGGCGTAGGGCTGGAAGGATTGGCCGGCGGAAATGAACACGATGCTGCCGCGGGTCTCGCGGAGCTGGTCGAAGGCTGCGCGGGCGGCGTTGAAGGCGCCAAGCAGATCGATGTCGATCACCACCTTGAAGCCGTTGGGGCTCAGCTCCTCGGCAGGACAGGGAAAATTGCCGGCGGCCCCGGCCACCAGGGTGCCGATGGGTCCAAGCTGCTCGCGGCAGTGCTGCAGGACCCGCTGCAGTGCCGGGTAATCGCGCACGTCCGCCGCCTCGGCCAGCACCTGGGCACCCAGTGCCTGCAGCTCGGCGGCGGCACGGGCGGCCTTGCCGCCGTCGCGGCCGCAGATGCCGATGTTGGCCCCGAGGGCGGCAAAGCTCCGGGCTATCCCCAGGTTGATGCCGCTGCTGCCGCCGGTGATGAACACCGTGTGACCCTTGAACAAGTCTCTGGGCAGATAATCGCTGACCGACATCCCCCGTCCTTCCCTCTGGCCGTTGCGCGCTTTCACTATAGCCCCCGGCGTCACCGGGTTGCCACGCCGGGCCTTGTGGCCCGGTTGCCGGCTCCGCTAGACTCGCGGCCCCCTCGCTCGCACGCCGCCATGCTCATCAGCGCCGCCACCTCGTTTCGAATCGACTCCGGCTTCGCCGCCTCGCTGCGCGCCGATGACCTGGCCACCGCCGCCGCCAACCACGCCTTCCGACCCTGCGGCGCGCTGGAGCTGGTGAGCTTCGGCTGGAGCCCGCCCCTGGGCCGGGAAGCGAGCGATTTGGTCCACGCCGCCTCCGGGCGAGTGTTGCTGGCACTGCAGATGGAGGAGAAGCTGCTCCCGCCGGTGGTGATCCGCCAGGCCATGGAGGAGCGCATTGCCGCCGTCGCCGCCGAGCGCGGCCATGCCCCCGGGCGGCTGGAGCGGGCGGCGATCAAGGAAGCGGTGGTGGACGAGCTATTGCCCCGGGCCTTCAGCCGCCTGCGCACGGTCTACGGCTTCGTCGACCCGGCGCGCTGCCTGCTGGTGGTGGGCAGCAGCGCCGACAAGGCGGTGGAGCGCTTCACCGGCCACTTGCGCCGCAGCCTCGGCTCCCTGCCGGTGCACCCTATGACGACCCGCGAGCCGCCGCGGCGGGTGCTGACCCGCTGGCTGGCGGAGGCGACCTCGCTGCCCGCCGATCTCACCCTGTTGGACGAGTGCGTGCTGGAGCACGAAGGGGTGGTCCGGTGCCGCGCCCTCGATCTCTCCGGCGACGAGATCCGTCCGCACCTGGCTGCCGGACGCGAGGTCAGCAGCCTCGGACTGGCCTGGGACGACCGCCTCTCCTTCGTGCTCGACGAGCGACTGCGGGTGCGCCGGCTGAAGCCGCTGGATCGGCTGGAGCAAGCCCTCGGAGAGGTGGACGCCGACAGCCTGGCCGCCAGCCTGGATGCCGAGGCGACGCTGATCACCGCGGACCTGGCCGAGCTGCTGGAGCGGCTGGTGACGGCCTGCGGTGGCGAGGACTAGCCAGCCACCCGCCGCTGACCGTGGCGACCGCCATGCCGCCGCCGTCGGTGGGCTGCTGCTGCTCGGCACTGCCATGCTCGGCCTGTTGTTGCTGCTCGAGCTCGGCCCGCACTATGAAGCAGAGATCCGCCGCACCGCCTATGGGATTCCCCACATCCGCGCCGGCGACTGGGCCGGGCTCGGCTACGGTTACGGTTACGCCTATGCCGAGGACAACGCCTGCCTGCTGGCCGAGCGGTTGGTGACCGTGCGCGGCGAGCGCTCTCGCTACTTCGGCCCCGACCACGGCAACTTCGAGAGCGACGTCTACCACCGGGCGGTGCTCAGCGAAGACAGGCTGGAGCGCCTGCTGGCAGCGCAGCCGCGCCCGGTGCGGGCGCTGGTGCGCGGCTTCGCCACCGGCTTCGGCCGCGCCCTGCGCGACCCGACGCTGACCATTGCCAGCAGCTGTCGGGGCCAGTCGTGGCTGGGGCCGCCCACGGAGCGCGACCTGTATCGCCATCTGTGGGCGCTCGCGCTGACGCTCGGCAGCGAGCCCTACGCCGCCGCCATCGCCCGTGCCTCGCCGCCTGGCCCCGGGGAGATCGGCGCGGAAGGCGCCGCCACGCCTGCTGCCCAGCCCGGACAGCCGGGCAGCAACGCCTATGCCCTGGGGGCCCAGGCCACCGGCAACGGCCGCGGCCTGTTGCTGGCCAATCCGCACCTGGCGTGGTCGGGCGTGCAGCGCCTTTACCCGGTGCATTTGACCATTCCCGGCACCCTCGACGTCATGGGCGCATCCCTGCAGGGAGTGCCCGCGGTGCTAATCGGCTTCAACCGCCACTTGGCCTGGACCGGCACCGTTTCCACCGCCCACCGCGCCACGCTCTACCAGCTGCAGCTGGTGCCCGGCGATCCCACCGCCTATCGCTACCAGGGCGAGGTGCGGCGAATGCAGTCGCGGCGGCTGCAGATCCCGCTTCGGGACCCGGCCACCGGCACGCTGCACTCGCGCTGGCAGACGGTGTATTTCAGTCACCACGGTCCGGTGTTGCATTCCAGGGGAGCGCTCGGCTGGACCACCGAGCGCGCCTTCAGCATCCGCGACGCCAACCTGGACAACAGCCGTTTCCTGGTCCAGTTCCTGCACCTCGGCCAAGCCGGCGACTTGGATGCTTTTGCGACCAGCCTGCAGCAGGTGCAGGGGGTGCCGTGGAGCAACACCCTGGCAGTGGACGCAGCCGGCGAGGCGCTGTATGCCGACGTCGGTGTGGTACCGAACGTGCCGGACGAGCTGCTCCTAAGCTGCCGAACCGCCCTCGGACGCGAGCTCGCGGCCCACGGGCTACCGCTGTTGGACGGCTCCCGGGAGGAGTGCGAGTGGCGGGAAAGCCCGCGGGCCCGGCAGCCCGGCATCATGCCGGCCACCGAGCTACCGCTGGTGCGGGGCCGCGACTACTACGCCAACGCCAATGACAGCCCCTGGCTCAGCAATCCCGAGTCGCCATTGCTCGGCTACCCACAGGTGCTGGGCGAGGGCGCAACGCCGCGATCACTACGCACGCGACTGGCTCTGGACCAGATCCGGGCGCGGCTCGCCGGCAGCGATGGCAGGCCCGGCCGGGTGTTCGACCGCAAGAGCCTGGCAGCCACTTTCTTCGACAATCGCAGCCTGGGCGGGGAATTGCTGCTGGAGGACCTGTTGGCAGTCTGTGCCACCCTGAGCCAAGCCCCTGCCGAGGTCCTGTGCGCCGCCCTGGCGGCCTGGGACCGGCGGAACGACCTCGACAGTCGTGGCTCTCACGCCTTCAAGGAGGTGCTGCAGGCCGTGGGCCCCTTGGAGGGCCTTTGGCGGGTGCGCTTCGACCCGAGCTCGCCTCTCGACACGCCCCGCGGTCTGGCAGTGGAGCAGCCCCAGGTGGCAGCGGCGGTGGCCCGGGCGCTGGTGACTGCCGCTGGGCGACTGACCGCGGCCGGCGTGGACCCGGGCGCGCCGCTCGGCGATGTGCAGTATCGGAAGGTCGGCAGTCAGCGCATTCCCATCCACGGCGGCAGCCACCGGACGGGCGCCTTCAACGTGGTGGAGGCAGCGCTGACGCCAGCGGGCTACACCCCCATCGCCGGGGGTAGCAGCTTCATCCTGGTGGTCGGCTTCGAGGGCGATGGGCCGCGGGCCGAGGCGGGGCTCAGCCACTCGCTCTCCAGCGACCCGAGTTCCCCACACTACAGCGATCTCACTCGACTCTACTCGGAGAAGCGGCTGCTATCCCTGCCCTTCCGAGAGGCCGAGATCCGCGCCGACCCCGGCCTGCGCAGCAAGCGGCTGCGGGAATGATTCACTGGCGCCCCCGGCGCTCCGGCAAGCGTTGTACGGTAGGGAGTACATGAAACAGATCGGGCTCGACACCATGCTGCACACGGCAATCCACTCGCCCCGGCCCTCGCAGACGGCCCGGTCGGGCGTCGTCAGTTTGCTCCTGCTGCTGCTCCTGGCGCTGGCGTTGCCGGCCGCTGCCGCCAGCCGCCCCCACATCGTGCTGATCGTGCTGGACGACCTGGACTACTACGATGTCGGCGCCTACGGCAGCCCGGACATCCAGACCCCAACCCTGGACGCCCTGGCCGCATCGGGTATGCGCTTCGAGCACCACTACTCCAGCGGGCCCGTGTGCTCGCCCACCCGGGTGGCGTTGCTGACCGGCCGCCATCCTTCTTCTTTCGGGGTGCTGCGGGCGATACCGGACGAGTCCTCGCGGGGGATCCCAGCCAGTGTGCCGACCATGCCGCAGATTCTGCGCGATCAGGGCTATCGCACCATTCACGTGGGGAAATGGCACGTGGGCGCCAGCCGGCCCGAGTATCAACCGCCGGCCAAGGGCTTCGATCGCAGCTTCCGCTTCGAGGGCGGGGGTTACCTGAGCCCCAGGCTGGTGATCGACGAAGAGCGGGTAGAGACCTTAGGCAACGGCACCCATCTCAGCGCGTTGTTGACCGACATCTCCTTGCAAGAGTTGCAGGCGTCCCTCGACGCCGATCCCGAGCGCCCGGTGTTCCTGAACCTTTGGCACTTCGCGCCCCACGAGCCGGTGGAAGTGCCCGCGGACTTCGACAACAGCCAAACCCGCTACTGCTTGGATGGCGGCGGCGACTGCGACGCCGAGCGGGGGCGATTCGCCGCCCTGGTCACCGACGCCGACCGCCAGATCGCTCGCCTGTTGCAGGGGCTGCAGGAGCTCGGCATCGCCGACGACACGCTAGTGATCGTGGCCAGCGACAACGGCGGCACCGGCGGCAACCACCAGCCCCAGACGCTCCCCGGACGGCCGCTGCGAGGCACCAAGGGCTCCGTTTTCGACGGTGGCATCCGAGTGCCCATGATTGCCCGCTGGCCGGGCCAGATCCCGGAGGGGGTCGTCAGCCAGGCGCTGGTCACGAGCGTCGACTTTCTGCCGACCCTGGCCGAGGCCGCCGGTGCCTCGGTGGCCAGCCTGGCCCTGGACGGCGAGAGCTTCTTACCGCTGCTCCGTGGCGGCGCCACCCCCTCGCGCAACGACCCGCTGATCTGGGAGAACAAGCCAACCAATGACGGCGAGCTGGATTTCTCGCGCATCAGCAATACCTTCGCCGTGCGCTCAGGGCCCTGGAAGCTCATCTACACCCCTGCCCGCGGGGGCCCCAGCGCCGCCGACCAGTGGCTGCTGTTCAACCTCGATGATGATCCCGGCGAGAGGCAAGACTTGCTGGCCCGCAAGCCGGTCGCCAGCATCGACGGCTTCGGCCTGCTGAGCCTGCGGTTTCCACCGCTGGCAATCTATCGGGAAGGCGAGGTCAACCCTGAAGATACCTACCGGGTGCTGGCGAGCAACCTGGAGGCGTCCTATTGGGCATGGCGGCAGGAGCTCGCCAGCATACCCTTGCGGTCGGAAGGGCCTGGCCCACTGGCGGCGAGCGGCGCGCCGGCCCCAGTCAGCCTGGACGGGAGCCCACGCCGGCTCGACTCCGACGAGCGCTTAGATTTCAACGACGGGGACTTCAGCCTGCTGACTGCCATGCGTCCGCAGGTCCAGAGCCTGGCTGACAGCACCCTGGCCGAGCGCCCGGGAAGTTGGCGGCTGGGCTTCGAGGACGCCCGGCTGGCGCTGGAGCTGGCCGCACAGCCGCCGACGGCCGGTGGCAGCGCCGGGAGCATGCCGGCGACCCGGCTGTATACCCCAGCGCTAGAGGCCAACCGCTGGTATCACGTCGCCTTCACCGTCTATGGCTTTCGCGACGCTGCCAGCGTCGCCCGCCTCTACCTGGACGGCAGGGTGGTCGCCGAAAGCGGCGCCGATGGCGGGCTGGCCGCCGTGCAACCCGGTACGACGGCCGCCGAGCCACACCTCTTGCTCGGCAATGACGCCTCGGGCGCCAGCCCCTTCCGTGGCCAAGTGGCGCCGCCGCGAGCCTATGCCCGCAGCCTGTATGCCTCCGAAGTCATGGCCGACTACGCGGCCTGGGTAGCCGAGGACCGCGACGGTGCCGTAGCCAAGGCGCAGGTGGCGGCAGCGCCATAGGCGTCCCGACTCCACCGTTCGGTGCCGCGCCTGTCTCAACGGCTCCGAGGATCTGGCCGAGAGCTGGTCGACTGGTCATTGCCGATGGTTTAGCCAGCCGAGCAAACACGGGACGGTGGTGACGAGGAATTCGGCTCTCTGCCCTGGCCGCGTTGTCGCCTTCTCTGCCTGCCAGAAAGGTGTTGCGCTAACCAATAGAGGAGCCGCGTGATCGACCGTGAGCGGGTGGGCATGATTGCACCACCGTTCCGCTCACACGTTCTCCGCGACGAAGATATCGAACGGGAGCAAGGTCTCGGTGGGCCGGTCGCCGGCCTTGCCTTCCAGCGCACGCACCATCGTCGCCACCGCTGCCTGGGCCAGCGCCGCGCACGGATGCGCGATGACCATATCCACCACGCCGTCGATGAGCGCCGTGCGGGTGTACTCGGTCAAGTCCAGGCACACGGTAATAAGTTTGTTTCTCGGCGTGACCTCACCCTTCAGTGCTTCGATGACCCCCTCGATTCCGCCGCCGCCGACAAAGATGCCCACCAGATCGGGGTGGCGTTTCAGCAGATCGAGCGCTGCTGCCTGGGCCAGGCTGGGTTCCTCCAGACTCACCAAAGCCTCCAGGATCTGGAACTCCGGCGCGTTCTCCCGAAAGTAGGAACGGAAGCTGATCTCACACAGCTCTTGGCAGAGGTAGCGATGGCTGCCCATCAAGATGCCCACCTTTCCGGGACCCTTGCTCAAGCGGCCGATTGCCCAGGCAGCGGTTCGGCCTACTTTGCGATTGTCGAGGCCGACGTAGCCGACTCGCTGCGGCGTCGTCAGATCGGTCACCAGCGTGACGGTGGGGATGCCTTTGTCAGCAAGCTGCTCGATGGCCTGGCTCACGTGGGGATGATCCGCGGCGACCACCGCCAAGGCGTCCACCTTCGCGCCGACCTGGTACAGCCGCTCCACTACGGCCCGCGGCGTCAGCTCGTCCAAATACTCCACCACGGGACGGCTGTGGGCCGAGCCGGACGCTCGGGCAGCTTCAATGAGGGCGTCTCCTAGCAACCGATAGAAGGCCGTTGCGCGCTTCAACAGGATGAACCCGAGCCTGTGCTCCGCACTGGCCTCATTGACTCGCCGTCTGATGAGGCTGGCAGCCGGGAAGCCGATGGCCTCGGCCGCCTCCAGGACGCGCTGAGCTGTCTCGGGTTTCACCCGTGCACGGCGGTTGATCACGCGATCCACGGTGGCCACCCCGACCCCTGCCTGCCGCGCTACGTCATTCATGGTGGGGCGGGGCATACCGCTCTCCTGGTGTGGGTGTGGCTAGCCTCAAGATCAAACCGCTGGGCTAGCGCTGGGGTCAAGCGCTGCAGGGCACCGCTCCCACAGCGAGCGCGACCCTCGACCGGCGCCTGTTTCCTGCAGATACGACCCCAATCGAGCCGCCAACATCAGCGACGCTTCGGTCAAGTTACGAGGCAGTTCCGTTGCCGCCCCGAGGCTTGCTGCGACGTCGCAAGACTCCGCTGCGCAACAGAGCTTGACGCCTCCCGCGCAGCCCCTCGCAAGCGCCCGGAGCACCAGTTTCCGACTGGTGCTGCCCGTGGCGCGGTCCAGGGCTTCCGCAGCAGGCGCCCTAAATTGTTCACAACATATCATATTCTATCATATACAGTCCAGACAGAAATGATGGACATGATGCCAATTTCCTCCAAGATCTTTTCGTGAACCTCCCTTCGTTGCAGACTACACGCCGCCATCCAAGCCAGTATGGAGCATTCACACAATGATTAGAGCGACTGATAGCTATCATATACACTCAGGATTCTATGATCGTGTCTATCACACGAGAGGTTTCGCCTAGTCACCCGGCGAACCCAGCCCGTCCCAGCCGGCGGGGCACCCCGGAGCCACGGACTCTGCGCCTTGGCTCGGGAGCTTTGTACGACCACCTTCCCCGTCGATTGGGAAAGCACCATTTGCTCAGCCGCCCCGGGCCCGGGCGCCTAGAGGAGGAATTCAGTGAAGCCTTTTGCCATTGCACTCGCAGCTTCAACCTTCATAACGTCTACTGCCATGGCCCAATCCATAGGCGCGTCCATGGCCTATTTCGACGACCTATTTCTCACCAACCTGCGCGAGGCCATGGCTGCCGAAGCCAAAGATCTGGGCGTGAACATACACTTCGAGGACGCTCAAGGAGATATTGGCAAGCAGCTCGGCCAGATTCAAAACTTTATCGCTCTGGGAGTGGACGTGATCATCGTCAACCCGGTCGACACCGCTTCCACACCGAAAATCACGGCGTTGGCCACCGAGGGAGGTGTTCCTTTGGTGTATGTCAACCGCAAACCCCAGGAGGAGACGCTTCCGGAGGGCGTCTACTACGTAGGCTCCGACGAAAACGTATCCGGCCGGTTGCAGGGTGAGGAGGTTGCCCGGCAACTCAATAACAAAGGCAAGCTCGTCATCATGATGGGCGAGTTGGGCGACGCTGCCACTCGGCTTAGGACCATCGGTGTCAAAAACGTCGTCGCACAGCATCCGGACGTGGAAATCGTTGAAGAGCAACCGGCAAAGTTTCAGCGTACCGAAGCCATCAGTCTCATGAACAACTGGCTCGTATCCGGGGTGGAGATGGACGCTGTGGTCGCCAACAACGACGAGATGGCTATCGGAGCGATCCTGGCGCTGACCCAGGCCGGTATAGATCCGAAACCGTTGGTGATCGCAGGTATCGATGCAACGGCGGATGCGCTCTATGAAATGAAGCGCGGCAACCTGGATATCACCGTTTTTCAGGATGCCAAGGGACAAGGCAAAGGCGTGGTGGAGACCGCCGTCAAGATCACCAAAGGTGAAAAGCCCGAGCCGTTCGTGTGGATTCCCTTTCAATTGGTCACGCAGGACAACTACGAGCAGTTCCTTCAGTAAAAGCTAGTTCGAGCTAAAGGAGAGGTTAACTATGGCTGTAAAGTCTATTGGATGCGCCGTGATAGGCGCGGGTATGGCCGGTCGCGCCCATGCGGCAGGATATCGCACGGCGTCGTCGCTCTATGGAGAAGATCTTCCGGAAATTCGGCTGATGGCGATCGCTGACAGCAACGAAGAGTTTGCTCGTAATACGGCTCGCCGGTACGGCTACTCCAAGGTAGTCACCGATTGGCGCGAGCTGGCCAAGGACCCCGAAATCGACGTCGTATCGATTGTCGTGGCCAATATGTTCCACCGGGAAATGGCGGAGACCTTGCTCGCCGCGGGTAAACACGTGCTCTGCGAGAAACCGCTCGCGCCGTCGGTCGAAGACGGCGAGGCGATGGCCGACGCAGCGCGCCGTGCAGGGAAAATCGGTGCCACGGGTTTCACCTTCCGCCGCCAACCGGCCATCAATGCTGTCCGTGAGCGGGTTCAGGCCGGTCGTATCGGCCCCGTGAGCCACTTCAACGGGCACTACTGGTGCGACTACGGCGCGGATATCAAGGGTCCCATGAGCTGGCGCTACAAGGGTGGTTTGGGTTCCGGTGCATTGTCCGACATCGGTAGCCATCTAGTGGATCTCGCCCAGTTCATCGTGGGGCCCATCGAGTCCATCGCGGGTGCTCAATTGCCGACTCTCATCAAGGAACGAGCGCTGCCCGCCGGAGCAGCCGTGGGACACGCTGCAGCCGAGCTCTCCGACAAGCGTGAGCCGGTCGAGAATGAGGACTTGGCGACCTTTACCTGCGAATTCGAAGGCGGTGCCGCAGGAACCTTTTCCGTTTCCAGAGTCGCGTTTGGTCTTCCCAACTCGCTGGGGTTCGAAATCTTCGGCAACGACGGGTCTGCCGCATTCGATAATGCTCGGCCCAGCGAGTTCTTTTTCGCTGATCGCACGCCCGAGGCGGCATCCAATGGTCCACGCCAGGTTCTCATTGGTCCGGATCACCCGTATATCCACGGCGGGCTGCCCATGGATTTCCCTTCTGTTGGCTACGGCCAAAGCGATCTCTTCGCGTTTCAGGCGAGAGCGATGCTGGAGCAGATTGCGGGTATCGACGGGCTTCCCCCGTGTCCGGACTTTGATCACGGCGTGCGGAATCTCAAGATTCTCGCGGCGATTATTGAGTCGGCGCAGACTGGCGGCGCGGCCGTCAAGCTCTAAAGGAGAGCGACATGAAACTCGGTGCTTATACTGCCTGCTTGCACGACAAGCCACTACCCGAAGTGCTCCGCATTCTGAAAGACATGGGGCTGAACTCGGCGGAAATCAACTCGGGCGGGTTTTTGCCACCCGTCCACATCCCCATGGAAGACATCAAGAAAAGCGCAGCGGCTCGTCAGGACTACCTGGGAATTTTCGAAGACGCGGGGGTAGAGCTGACTGCGCTCAACTGTAATGGCAATCCCTTGCATCCCGATCCCGATGTCCATCACAACGTTCAGTTGAAGGAGTCCATCGAGGCTGCCGGTTTGCTGGGCATCAAGCGCGTGGTCACCATGTCCGGTACTCCGGGTACCGGCCCGGAAGCCAAGTTGCCGGCTTGGACCGTGATTCCTTGGGATAGCGCTTACCTGGATGCGCGCGACTACCAATGGAACGAGGTTGCCATTCCGTTCTGGAAGGACATCGAAGCACGCGCGCGTGACAACGACGTCTACGTTGCCATTGAGATGCATCCCCACAATGTGGTCTACAATCCGGCGACCATGATCCGTCTGGTCGAGGCCATCGATGCTAAGCATGTGGGTGCGGAAATGGATCCCAGCCACCTGATGTGGCAGGGTTGCGATATAATCGCCGCGACGAAGCACCTGGGCTCCGTCATCAAGTGCACAGCCGCAAAAGATGTACGCATCAATGAGGCGGCCAAGATCAATGGGGTGCTGGACGACCGCTTTACCCGTATGCCCAAAGGTACTCCGGGCTATCTCTCGCTTGGGGGCCGATACGAGCTCTGCAAATGGCCGGAGAATTCGAGCTGGGACTTCGTTGCCGTCGGTGTCGGCCATGACGTGGATTTCTGGGCGGAATTCATCAAGGCTGTGCAAGCTATCGACCCTGAGATCCCGATCAACATCGAGCACGAAGACCAGTCCATGACCACACTCGAAGGTCTTGGATTCGCGGCAAAGACGCTCCTGGAGGCGGCGGCGCGCTAGCACCTTCCGCCTGCTGACCGCGCGGCCGGATCCGTTCCTCGCGCGGTCAGTAGCGGCGCGAGCGATAGGGGCTCGCATGTGTCCCCGCATCCTTGAGCTATCGTCGCCCGCGACTCAGGCTGGGCGGGCACCTTGGGGCCCAAGGTGCCCTTTGAATTAGTGCGCCAAGCCAGGGAGTCCCCGTAAACCCCGTAAACCCCGAAAAGAAACGACAATGTGCGCTGAACTTGTGCCGACGCGCACAGCGTGCGGCCCGGGTTCTTGGTTGTGCGGGGCACAACCGGCCACGAGCGTGGTGCCCAGTTCGTTACACGGCTCCGATTGCAACGCTGAAACGTTCAAGCTCACCCAGATCCTCGACCTGCTACATGCCTGCGGCTGCCTCCGGGAGGCAGCCGACCTCTTTTACCTAGCCGGTAGCGCCGTCCCAACGCGACTGCCTTTGTCGCCGTCCCTTCGCGGCAGTCGGCACTCCTACCGCGCGCACCGGCGCCCTTTGAGGCAGGGGCAGGTTTAAAATCCGCCCCTGCCATTGCGCGAGAGCGCGCCACCGAACGGTGGGGTGGGGACTCTATACAGCTCAACCATGTGAGGCTCTAAAAAAACTCAATTTGCAAGGGTGGTCTTTGCGCTGAGTGCCGCAAAAAATATTGGGTGTGGGCAGCCATTTCCGGCATGTCGTTTCTGGGACTGCTGCCAGCACACCAGGCCCCACAAAGGAAGAGTAGCGCTCAAGGGCCAGCCGCTTGGCGGCGGCGAAAGCGATAGTGGTGCACCTGCCACTCGCGCCCGCCGGCGTAACCGAAGAGCTGGGCGCAGGCCATGAAGAAAAGCCGCCAACGCTGCAGCCAGCGCTCCGCTTCGGCCTCGCCGTAGATGCTCGCCAGCACCACCAGGGCGTCGTCGCGGCGGCGGTCCAGGTTGCTGAGCCATGCCTCGCAGGTGCGCTGGTAGTGGTGCCCCTCCACCTGCCAGCGCGACTCCAGGCATAGGTGCTCCTGGAAGTGGCTCAGGAGGTCGGCGCTCGGCATGAGGCCGCCGGTGAAGAAGTGGCGGCCCATCCAGTTGTCCTCGCCCTCACTCTCGAAGGGGTAGGCATAACGGCAATGGGTGAAGATGTGCACGAACAACCGGCCGTCAGGTTGCAGCCAGCCGTGAATTCGCCGCATCAGCGCCTGGTAGTTGCGCAG
>Ga0302046_10004177_pt1 | contig 12863 bp, 10 predicted proteins | sample RVTome_11_FD_200261 | JGI IMG/M metagenome (GOLD analysis project Ga0302046, IMG submission 200261) | Soil microbial communities from uranium-contaminated site in the Upper Colorado River Basin, Wyoming, United States - RVT147D111 (version 2) ...
TTTGCTCGCCGGGACCGTGCGGGAGGTCGATGTCGCCGCTGTTCTCGAAGAACGTGAAGCCGATGTCCCCCACGGTCGGCGAGTCGATCGTTCCGAGCGCACCCAGGAACTCGGGCGTCTCGATGCTCGCGTAGTCGTCCGTCAAGGCGAAGTTCAGCGAGAAACGGCCGAAGGGGTCGGCTTCGCTGGCGCTCTCCTCGAGGGACAGGGCGACGTAGATGAGAGAGTCCGGGATCTCCTCCTCGGGAATCCAGAGATGCACCGAGTGCGGTACCGAGTTGCTGGCGCGCTCGCTCTCGATCGTCCACAGCTCGATCTCGTCCGCCCCGCTGGCGGCGGATTGACCGGAGGAACTGCCGGCCGAGCTCTCGTTCTCGCCGGCCTCGCACTCCGTGACGTCGATCTGGGCGACGTAGGGACCCTCGTTGACGAGCTCCGTCGCCCCGGTCTTGCCCAGGAAGCAGAGGATCTCGTTGATCAGCCGGAGCGGTTCGACCGCCGGGTCGTAGACGTAGACGTCCTGCCCGTCGGTGTAGTACTGGGAACCGGCGGGGAAGCCCGGGTCCGTGGCCGAGGGCGCCACCGAGGAGGACGCGCCGCCCGCTCCGCTGGGGGCGACGATCGCGAGCTGTTCGGGAGGCGTGAGGCCGGTGACGGCCGTTCCGCCGCCTCCGGATCCGCTGCTGCAGGCGAAGAGGAACGTGGCCGCAGCGAGAACGGCCGGGGTGATTGCCTTGCGCATGATTTCGGTGGCTCCTGGGGAGGAGTCGTGGGGAGAGGGGAGGCCTTCTCCGCCTTGTCGGCCGTTCGCGGACCGGGATTGAGGACGGTCCCCGGGGAGCCGTCAGGCTCAATCCGCGAAACGGGCGTACCGACCCTCGGAGAGCTTCCGCTTCACCGCGCGCACGAGCTCGTCGGGCATGTTGCGGTGCGTCTCGCCTCCCGGCTCCTGGGGCGTCGACCGCAGGTTCCCGCCCTTCCAGGCGCCGACCGCCTCGGTCATCAACGTCCCGGACAGGCGCACGGTCTCCCAGCAGAGCTTCTCGTAGCTGTCCCCGCGCCGCACGGGGATCTCGCGACGGGACACGATCGGCCCGGTGTCGATCGTGCCGTCGATGAAGTGGCAAGTACACCCGACGGGCAGGTCGCGGTGGATGGACCAGGCGACCGAGGCGGAGCCGCGCACATGGGGCAAGAGGCCGGGGTGCGCGTTGAGGCAGCCGTCGCGGGCGGCCGCGATCACGAACGGCTTCAGGATGCGCGTTCCGCCCAGGACGATCAGGTCGGGCCGCTCCTGCGCGAGCAGCGCGCGACACGCCTCGCCGTTGTGGTGAGGTACGCGGAGGCGTCGGATCGATCGGCCGGCGAGGAGCTCGTCGAACGACGGGGCGATCTCGAAGCCGTGCATCCGTTCCAGGAACTTCTCGCGCTCGACCTCGGCCTCGTCGGAGTCCTCCTCCAACAGGAACGCGGGGACGTGGCCGGCGGCGAGGAGCTGCGCGAGCATCTCCCGGCCGTAGGGATGCTCCGCGAGCACGAGGAAACCGAAGCGCTTCGCCACGGTTGGTCCTTCGAAGGGCGCTAAGACTTGCGCCCCGACAGGATGCCCCACATCCAGTTGCGCCAGACGCAGTCGAGCTCGGTGAAGCCCACCGCCTCCATCCAGCGCAGTTGATCGACGGCGGTGACGTAGTGGTCGTGCAGCTCCGCGTGCTCCGTCAGGCTGTCGCGCTCCTCCTGGACGAGGTGACCTGGACGTTTCCAGAAGTCCGTCATGCGGCCCCAGTTGATCGCGTGATAGGCCTCCGCGCCTCCGCGCATCTGGTCGGCGAAGACGAAGTGCCCGCCCGGTGCGAGGTCGAGCTGCTCGGACCACGCCTGGACGCACTCGACCCTCCGCTCGGGACCGAGCCGGGCACGGGCGCCGAAGTACTCGGAAGCCGTCTTCTCCAAGGTGCTGTGGACGCCGTCCGGCGACGTCGGCGCGGCATTCTAGCCGCGTGCACCCGCTCGCGTCCGGTCGTGGCTAGGATGGTGTCGGTCCCGGCCGGGCGCGACCCGGCCCCATCCTCCGGCTTCGCCGCGAGCAAACACTGCATGCTCTCTCTTGCGGGTTTCCTCCTCTTGCCACTGCTCGCTCAGAGTGGCTCGAACGCGCCGCTCGGTTCGCGCTCCGTCCATCCGACTCGCCTGCTCGTCCGGACTCACGATGGGGTTTCGGAGAACGAGCGGCGGATGGCCTTCGAACGCGCCGGCGTGGTCGAGCTACGTTGCCTGGAGGGGATCGGCTGGTCGATCGTCGAGGTACCCGACGGCCGGCTGTGGAAGAAGAGGGGCGCGCTCGAGAGCGACCCCGCGGTCCAGGACGTTTGCCTCGACCGCGGGCGGCGCATCGCATACACGCCGAACGATCCGCTGTGGTCGAGCATGTGGCACATGATGACGATCCGGGCCGACGTGGCGTGGGACACGACGCGCGGTTCCGCGAGCGTGCGCGTGGCGATCATCGACACCGGCATCGAGACGTCCCACGGAGACCTGGCCGCGAACGTCTGGACGAATCCGGGCGAGACTCCGGGCAACCTCGTCGACGACGACTCGAACGGGTACGTGGACGACGTCAACGGGTACGACTTCGCCTACGACGATCCCGTCCCGGACGACGTGGCCTCGCACGGGACCTCGGTCGCGGGACTGGTCGCGGCGGTGCAGGACAACTCGCTGGGGGTCACCGGCGTCGCTCCCCTCTCGCAGCTCGTGGCCGTGAAGGCCGGGGACGACACGGGCTTCTTCTACGACTCCGCCATCGTTCCCGCGCTCGTCTACTGCGCGGACATGGGCTTCGACGTGGCGGTGATGAGCTTCAGCGGTGACGGCGTGACGCCGGCCGAGCGCGACGCCGTGCGCTATGCCTCGAACGCCGGGATGGTGCTCGTCGCTGCCGCGGGGAACTCGAACAGCGTGCTGCCGCAGTACCCGGCCGCCTACGACGAGGTCATCGCCGTCGCGGCCACGGAGAACTCGCTCGACAAGCGCGCGTTCTTCACGAACCACGGGTCCTGGACCGCGCTCTCCGCGCCGGGCAGGAGCCTGAGGACGACGGCGACCGCGAACGGGTTCACCTCGATCTTCCAGGGGACCTCGGGGAGCGCGCCGCACGTCGCAGGCCTCGCCGCGCTGCTCTTCGCGGTCAACCCGAGCGCATCGAACCTCGAGATCCGAGCCGCGATCGAGGACACGGCCGTTCCGCTAATCGACCCGGTCTTCGGCTTCTGGACGAACTACGGTCGAATCGACACGGCCGCCGCGGTCGACCGAATCCTCGAGCTGACGAGCGGATCGGTGCCCGTGCGCGCGCTCTTCGTCGCGCCCTGCGGCGGCTGGACCAGGCCCGGCGGCAGCGCCGGAGCGGGACCGGCGAAGGGCCCCGACCGGATCCATCCGATCGTGCTGTGGGGCGTGGGGCTCGAGCAACCCAACCAGGTCGACGCGCTGATCGGCAGCGAAGGACTCATCACGCGCGAGCAAGAGCGTGGCCGGGTCACCTTCTCCCCGACCAAGCTCCGCCAGGGGTCGGTCGTCCGGTTCCTCCGCAACGGCATCCCCTTCGACTCGATCGTCTGGGACCGGGCGGACGGGCTCGTGTTCGCGGCGGTCGACACCGGCTCCACGAACGGCGGCATCGTGAACGGTGGCTTCCAAGAGCTCTACCGCAACGACTCCGTCGAGTTCACCTGCACGCGCAACGCGGTGAGCGAGGTCTACGTCGAGTACCTCGTCCGCGGCCTGGGAGACGTGCCCTTCACACAGATGATCGTCGAGTACACGCGCTCGTACACGGACTGCGGCGGCGGGACCGAGACCTTCGAGATCTACGACTGGAGCTCCGGCAGCTACCCCTACGGGAACTGGGTCACGGTGGGCTCGACGACGATCCCGGCGACGCCGACGGTCGAGAACGCGGTCTTCGCCGTGCCGACTCCGCACGACTACGTGGACGAGGAAGGCATGGTGTACGTCCGCACGAGGGCGACCGGCGCGGGTCCGGCGGGGCTGGTTTCGGTCGACCGCCTGCGGCTTCGCCTGCGCTGACGCGCGTTGAGCTTCGGGACCTTCCGCTCTGCCCGTAGGCTGCCGGGCCCCGATCGAATCTCCCTCGAGGTGACCCATGCGCGCCGGACTATCGTTGCTGCTGCTTCCCGTCCTCCTCGCTCCGCTCGTCCTCCGCGCCGGACCGGTGCGCGCCGCGGCGGAAGTCGAACTCCACGTCGATCCGGAACGCGGCAAGGACGACGGCACGGGAACGAGCCGGCGACCCTTCGCGACGATCTCGGGCGCCCTCGCCGCCTTGCCCGAGCCGCTGGCCGAATCCGTCACGGTGCGACTCTCTGCCGGCTTCCACGAGCGAGCCGGAGCGCGGTCCCACGACGGCGCGCTCGTGCTCGCGCACCGGATGCGCCCCGGCGTCTCCGTCCGTCTCGTCGGCCCGGATGGGGAAACGCCCGCCGCGCTCGACTGGACGAGCGACCGATTGGTCGAAGCGAGCGAGGGGAGCTGGATCCTCGAGCGGCTCCGGCTCGGCACCTACGAGAAGCGCCAGAAGCGCGGCGTCCAGGTGCGCGGCCCGGCCCGCGTCGTGCTCGACGACGTCACGTTTCGCCTGCGCAGCGACTCGGACGTGGCGGTGCGCGCCGAGGACGGCGGGCGCGTCTCGTTGCGCGGCGCCATCCGCGTGAACGAGGACCTGGCGGACGAGGCTCCGGCCGGGAGCTACTCGGGCTTCCTCGCGGTCGACCACGGCATCATCGAGTTCGACGAGCGCGAGGGCGCGTCCCTCGAGATGGGGAACGGGAGCCTGCGCGCGCGCTTCTACGGCCGCATCCGGCTGGGCTGCGAGTCGGCACGGATCACTTGCTGGACGCAGTCGAACAACCTCTCGATCGCGAACAGCGGCCGCATCGACCTCGCGAACACGCCGACGACCCTGGTGGCCAAGCTCCCGAGCAACACGCCGATCGGTCTCGAGCACGACGGCCACGTCCTGGCGGAGGACACGCGCGTCGTCCTGGTCGGCCCGAACGAGAGCGCCATCGCGCTCCAGAAGGCGAGCACCTTCACCTGCAACGACCTGAAGCTGGTCGGCGAGTTCGGTACGGCGCTGTGGGCCTCCAGCGGCAGCATGTTCGTCGGCCGCTTCTTGAGCGACGTCCCGAGGCTCGAGGCCCGGACCGGCGCCTCGATCCTGGTCGAGAAGGTCGACGGAGAGGTCGGGGAGGTCGTGGTGGAGAGCGGCGGGCTGATCACGCTGCCCGGACGCGTGGTGCGCTCGGAGTAGGCGTCACCTGACGACAGGACTGCGCAGCGGCAAGGATCGAAGCTAGGAGCAGGGTCGCACGCACCGGCTCATCCCAGCTCGCGTAGCCTGCGCGCCAGGAACGAGCGCTCCGGGCCGCTGGCCGCCAGCTCGAGTGCACGCGCGTAGGCCGTCCGCGCTTCCTCGTTCCTGGCGAGACGACGAAGGAGGTCCGCCCGCGTCGCGTGGAAGTAGACGTAGGAGTCCAGGGCATCGCGCTCCTCGCCCGACGCAGCCCTCTCCAGCGCGGCCAGCCCGCGCTCCGGCCCGCGCGCCATCGCGACGGCCACGGCGCGGTTGAGCGCGACCACGATCGTCGGCAGGCGCCGGAACAGCTCGTCGTAGAGCCCGAGGATCTCCTCCCAGTCCGTTTCGCGCGCCGTTCGTGCCCCGGCGTGCACCGCCGCGATCGCGGCCTGGATCTGAAACGGACCGGGCATGGCGGACGCGAGCGCGCGCTCGAGCACGACCTTGCCCTCGGCGATCTCGGCTTCGTCCCACAGCGTGCGCTCCTGGTCCTCGAGCAGGACCAGCTCCCCCGTCGAGCTCAGGCGCGCGTCGCGGCGCGAGTCCTGCAGCAGCATGAGCGCGAGCAGGCCCAGGACCTCGGGCTCGCGCGGCAGGAGCTCGACCAGGATGCGCCCCAAGCGGATCGCCTCACGGGTCAGGTCGCGACGGACGAGGTCCGCTCCCGTGCTCGCCGCGTAGCCCTCGTTGAAGACGAGGTAGACGACGGAGAGCACCGCGTCGAGCCGCTCGCCGAGACGCGCGGCGGGAGGGATCTCGTAGGGAATCGCGGCGTCCCGGATCTTGCGCTTCGCGCGCACGAGGCGCTGGGCCAGCGTCTGGTCCTTGACCAGGAAGGCGCGTGCGATCTCGGGCACGGTCAGCCCGCACAGCGTGTTGAGCGTCAGCGCGACTTGCGCCTCGTGCGCCAGGGACGGGTGACAGCAGGTGAAGATCAGGCGCAACCGATCGTCCGGGTGCGGGAACTCGTGAGCCGGGGCGACCATCTCGTCCTCCTCCGTCTGCTCTCGAAGCCGGTCCAGGTGCTCGCCGGCGACTCTCCGGCGCCGCGCGGCGTCGATCAATCGATTGCGAGCGACGGTCGAGATCCAGGCCGCCGCGTTCCGCGGCGTGCCCTCCGACGGCCAGCGCTCGCAGGCGGTCGTGAGCGCGTCCTGGAGGGCCTCCTCGGCGACCTCGAAGTCCCCGGCGACGCGGATGAGCGAAGCCAGGATGCGACCGTGCTCCCGGCGGAACAGGGTCTCGATCTCGGGCCCCGGGTCGCTCACGTCGACCCGCCTACTGCGGCTCGTCCATCTCCCACACCGGACGCACTTCGACGGAGCCGTAGGTCGCCGTGGGGATCTTCGCCGCCCAGGCGATCGCCTCGTCCAGGCTGGGGACGTCGATGAGGTAGTAGCCGCCCATCGCCTCCTTCGTCTCGGCGAAGGGACCGTCGGTCGTCTGCGTCTTGCCGTTGCGGACGCGCACGGTGGTGGCCGTCGCGATGGGATGCAGGCGATGCGAGTCCCGGTACACGCCGGCCTCATGGACCTCCTCGTCGTACTTCCCGTAGGCCTCCATCAGGGCGCCCATGTCCGCCTCGGTCATCGTGGCGTAGCCGGACTCGTCGGAGCAGATCATCAGGAGATAGCGCATCGGGTTTCCTCGCGTGCTCGACGCCTTCTCGGAAGACGTCTCGGTTGTCGGGCGGACCGGGCCCAAGCGGCGTCGGTCCGCCCAGTCGACGCGGAAGAGGGCGAGAGATCGACAGGTCGGCCCGAAAAAAAGCCCCGCGGTCCCGGAGGACCGCGGGGCGATCGAGTAGCGCAGCGAGCTAGTTCCCGGATCCCCCGGAACCGTCCGTGCTGCCCGTGCCTCCCGTGGAACCCGCGGCACCCGCGGCACCCGCGGCATCAGCGCCGTCCGTCGATTCCGCCGGCGCGCTGGCCGCGCGGGCGGCGGAGCGCTCCTCGGGGGTGATCACCGGGATACCGCAGAACTTCACCAGGGCGGCCTGGTTGTCCAGGATCGCCTGTTGGAGCGCCGCGACCTCTTCCTTCGTGCTCCCGCCGCTCTTCAGCTTCGCCTTGAAGGTGCGGTGCGCCTCGGCCACCGGCTTGCAGCCGCCGTCGAGGAGGAAGGCGGTGAGGAGCCCGGTCTGCTGGATCAGACGACCCGAGTTGTCCAGGTCGTTCAGGTCGAGCGGGAGCGCGAAGATCTCCTCGATCGGATCGAGCTTGCCGTGTCCGGAGTTGCTGATCTGGCCCATGGCCCAGACCTGGATCTCCCAGGGGTCATCCGTCTCGCCCTTGACCTCGTAGAAGCGTTCGACGTAGGCGGCCGCCCCGTAGACGAGCCATTTCGGGATGCGCTTCTCCTCCCACATCTGGTCGGGAGAGACGCCGCCCCCGCCGCCGCCGGTGAGGAACTGGCTGATCGTGCCCCAGGCGCGGTCGATGCTCTCGACGAAGCTGAGCCCGGCCGCGTGGCGGACCGAGTACTGGCCCCAGTGCTTCATCGTTTCATCGTTGACGTCGAAGAAGCCGACGCCGCCGCCCAGGTACTCGGGGAGCTGGGGGTTCGAGAAGTCGAACCACACGTCGCCCAGGAACGCGAAGTAGCAGGAGGAGAAGCCGGTGGACTCGGTCTGGGGCCGTGTGGCCTGGTCGCCCGCGGCGAAGCTGTTGTACTGCTCCAGGGTGTTCAGGCAGGCGAAGACGGGCTTCTCCTCGGGGTGGACGCCGAAGAGGCGGACGAGGTCGTCGTAGGTGCCGTCCGCGTAGTAGCGCACCCAACCTGCCGTATCGACGTCACAGGTAGTGACGGCGACGAAGTGCTCGCCCTGGTGACGCCACGGGCTTTCGACCTTGGCGTGGTGCGCGTTCGCTTCGGCCTTCGTGACCCAGTCCTCGCCGACCTTGAAGAGCTGACTGCGCCACTTGTCGAAGTCCTCGGGAGCGATCCAGGTGGAATCCTCCGGGCGTAGCTCGTGCCCCATGGCGACGTGCTCCTCGCGCTCCTTACTGCGGGCCTCGATCGCGGGGTTGACGTACGTGTCGCCCACCTTCTCCCAGCCCATGCGGATGTAGGGCAGGTCGGCCTCCGGCACCCACTCGTCGTTGTGGCGGACGAGGCCGAACTCCTCCTTCATGCGCGTGGCTTCCTCTCGACGGTATTTGGAGAGGGAGGCGTAGCTGGTGAACCACTTGCCGTCGTACTCGTGGTGGCGGAGGGCCTTGTGGGCCGCCACGTGCGCGTCGTCGAGCTCGAGGATGCGCTCGTAGCAGGAGCGCGCGGACGCTTTGTCTTCGGCTGCCTCGTAGGAGGCCGCGAGCGCCTCGAGCTTCGCGACGTCTTCGCCGCAGGCGGCGATCTTCGCCGCCACCTCGTCCTCCTGCGGCCGGACGAGCGCGGACGTCGAGGTCGCGGGGAGCGCGGGGACCAGGGAGGGGACCAGGGACAAAAGGATGGTGGAGAACATGGCTTGCATGGATATGGGTGGCGGGGGATTCGAGCGGACTCCTGCGCGGACTCGTCCGTGCCATTCGCGTTGCCGTCGGGCGCGAAGCGCCGAGCCCCGCCGATTCGAGGTGTCGAGGTTACCGCCCGGAGAGTCGCAGGAGGGATGGACGCGTGAGAAAAACCGGGGGCGCGCCCCGTCGACTCTCGAGGGGCTCGTCGGGACGCGCCGCCCGTGGGAAGAGGAAGAGCGCCTTACATCGGCATGACGACGCTCTCCGACTCGTCCCCCTCTTGGCAGTACCGACCCGTCTTCTCGCCAAGCCGGGCCAGCTCCATCGTCCCGTTGGACCGCTCCAGACGGGTGGGTTCGTTTCCGACTGCTCTACAGTCCGAGGTTCCGGGGAAGGGATGCAGCGACTCGAGAAAAACGGGCGCTAGCGAGCGCGGACCGCGTCGATGCGTGCGCCGATCGCGTCCGGGTCGAAGGAACCCTGGAGCATGCCCTCGAGCGCGTATCCAGCGCTCACCAGCCCGCGGAGCGATGGCGGCGTGCGCTCCGCGCGGCGCTCGGTCATGAGCTCCAACAAGAGGACGACGCGCAGGGCCTCCTTCTCATCGGGAACGTCCAGCAGGGCTCGCGCGTGAGTCGCGAGGAACTCCACGGTCCGATCCCAGCGATCCGTCTCGCCCAGCCCCTCCAGCGCCAACGCCGCGACCACGTGGCGCAGGTCGGGCCATCCCGGCTCGACCTGCGACGACTCGGGAAGCGCCGCGAACTCCGTGAGCAACGCCCGGCCCGCGTCGTCGCCGCACAACGCGAGGAAAGCGGCGGGGAAAACGGGCGGCTCCTCCAGGCCCGAGGGATCCGAGCGGTACAGGTCGACCACCTGCTCGAGCTCGCGCACGAACTCGAACCCGCCGCGCTCGGCGAATCCGACCACGTGATCGATCTGGAAGCGGTCCGGCTCCTCGACCCAGATGTCGCTCGCGAGCGCCAGAGCCTCGGGATCTTCGTCTCGCTCGAGGAAGTCGAGGAGGATGCTCGTCAGCATCCGCGGAAGGTCGTGCGACTTGCGCATCTCGACCAGCCGCTCGCGGAACTCGACGCGTAGCGCGGGCTGCCGCTCGAGCAATCCCCTCAGGTCCTCCAGCGCGAGGGCGAGGTCGGGCGTCAGACCGGTCGACCAACGCGGGAAGTCAACCAGGCCGAAGAGGAGCTCGGTGGCCTTCGCGTAGCGCGCGAACTCCGTCTCGGGCACCACGGGAGCCCTCCGGCTCGGAATGCTGAGGCTCCCGCTGGAGGCGTCCAGCAGGCGCGTGACGTCGCGCGTCGAGACGGCGGCGTCGCCCGACGTCACCCGCAGCCGGAGCGTGCGCACCTCCGGGAAGTCCGCGAGCAGCGTCCGCGCGAGATCGACGTCGAGCCCTAGGTGCGGCGTCGCAGCGGGGTCGGAGCGGAACAGCTCGATCGACATGCTCGTCGATGGGCTGAGGGCGACCTCGGCGAAGTCCGTGCGCAGATGCGCCCGAAGGCCGGACGTCTGGAGGGTGAAGTCCCCCAGCGTGGCAGCGATCATCGGCTCTCCCTCCTTCTCGTCCACCACGAGCAACGAGGGAACCTGGGCGTGCAGCGTCGTCCCTGCCCCGAAGGCGAGCGCGACGGGCTTCTCGAGCACCAAGAGCGCGTCGCCTCGCTCGAGCTCGCGAGCGCGCACCTGCCGCCGCGCGGGCCCGCGCAGGACCAGGACCTCCGCCTCGGCAACGAGGAACGGAGGCACGACGACGTGCGACGGGGCGGGGCTCTCGTCCGCGGGCGAACGCAGGAAGCGCAGACCGAGGGCGCAGAGCACGGCTGCCGCAAGAGCCAGCGCCAAGATCCATGGGAGACGGCGAGTCTTTCGTTCCCCGACGGCCCGAGGCACGACGTCCGGACGTCCGCGACCCTCGACCAGCCGCGGACCCTCGACGTAGCTCCTGATCTCCTCGAGCTCCTCCTCGTCGAGGGCGCCGGAAGCGCCGCGTTCCCAGGCCTTCGCGACTCGCGCCGCGACGTCGACGGCCTCCTCGTCGCCGAAGTGACGATGAAGAGCGAACTCGAGGATCCGGTCCTCGTGGTTCATCGCAGCGCGAGCCTCCGCTCTATGCACTCGCGCAGCCGGCGCTTGGTGCGGACCAGGATGGACTTCACGCCCGACTCGGTGAGCCCGAGGCGCCGGGCGACGGTGGAGAGCCGAACGCTCTCCTCGAAGCGCAGCCGCAAGACCTCCGCGGGACGGCCGGCGATGCTTCGCAGGCAGTGCTCGAGCGCGGCCATGTAGCCCTGGCCCTGATCTTCCTGCTCGAACGCGACCCAGGCTCCCTCGGCACCGACCGGGTCCGCGAGCTGGACCTGCCGTCGCTCTCGCTGCATCGTCTTGAGGAAGAGGTTGCGCGCGATGCGCCGCAGGAACGCTCTGGTCGCGGCCTCTCCGCGGTCCTCGAAGCGCGCAGCCAGGAAGGAGAGGAAGACGTCCTGCACGACGTCGTCGAGCCGGTCCTCGGGACAGCCGAGGTACACGAGGAATCCACGCACCGGCCCCTGGTGCCGCCGGACGAACTCCTCGACCGCGCGACCCTCGCTCCTCGACAGCGGGTTCACGGCGACCACAGTCACCCGACCCCGTCGCCGGTGGCAGGAATCCGCCGAAAAGGACGGCCCACGCGGTCGAACCGCTCCCTCGAGTTGCCCGCCGTGAGCGTGCTGGTACGGTGTCCTTCCGCGTGACGAGTTCCTCCGAACCCGACGGCGCCCCCGAGCCCTCCGATCCCTTCGGCGGGGAGAGGCTCGACCTCGCCTTCCCCTGTCCGTGGACCTACACCGTGATCGGCGAGGACGAGCTCGAGCTCCGCGTCGCCGTCACCGAGATCGTGGGCAGCCTCGAGCACACCTTCAGCTTCTCCCATCGCAGCCGCGCTGGGAAGTACCGCTCCTTCCAGCTCGAAGTCAACGTTCCGAGCGACGAGGAGCGGCTGAGGATCTTCCGCGAGTTGCACGAGTCGGACTGGGTCGTCTACGTGTTCTAGGAGTCCGCTGGCCCCTGGTCGATTCCGGCGCCGACGAGCGCGACGTATGCTCGTGACGATGCGGCTCCGCAGCCTGGTCGTCCTGTGGATCACGGCGCAGGCGTCCCTCGGTGCCTGCCGCGGCCCGGAAGCGCTCCGCCTGGCGGGAGAGCCCGGCACCGGCCCGCGCATCCTGTGCGTCACGGCGCATCCCGACGACGAGATCGCCTTCGCGGGCACGCTCTACAAGACGGCGACCTTCCTCGGCGGTCGCTGCGACGTGGTCGTGATCACGAACGGCGAGGGCGGCTTCAAGTACGCCACGCTGGCGGAGGCGCTGTACGGGCTCGAGCTGACGGACGAGGCCGTCGGGCGCGCGCGACTCCCGGCCATCCGCAGGAGAGAGCTGCTCGCCGCGTGCAAGCTCCTGGGCGTCCACTCGGTCCGCTTCCTGGACGAACGCGACCACCGCTACACGCAGGACGTGCTCGAGGTGCTCGATCCCGAGGCGGACGTCTGGAACGTCGAGCACGTGCAGGAGACGCTCGTCGACGTCATGGAGCGGGGCGACTACGACTTCGTCTTCGTGCTCGCACCGACGGAGGAGACGCACGGGCACCACAAGGCCGCGGCGATCCTGGCACAGCGCGCCGTGCAACGCCTGCCGTCCGACCGCCGCCCAGCGATCCTGTGCGCGCGCACCGGTCCGGCGAACGAGCCCGCTCCGGCCTTCGTGACGTTGGACGGCTGGCCGGAGACCATGCCCGCGGCTGCGGCGCCCTTCAGCTTCGACCGCCGGCAGCGCTTCGGCTTCCGCGAGCAGCTCGACTACCGCATCGTCGTGAACTGGGCGATCGCCGAGCACCGCTCGCAGGGGACGCTGCAGCTCTTGATGAACGCCGACGACGTCGAACACTACTACCTGCTCGCCGCGAGCCCGCCCGGCGCGACGCAGGCAGCCCGCGAGCTGTTCGAGGCGCTGCGAGCGCCGCAGTTC
>Ga0302046_10004178_pt1 | contig 12856 bp, 10 predicted proteins | sample RVTome_11_FD_200261 | JGI IMG/M metagenome (GOLD analysis project Ga0302046, IMG submission 200261) | Soil microbial communities from uranium-contaminated site in the Upper Colorado River Basin, Wyoming, United States - RVT147D111 (version 2) ...
ATCTCCACGGCCGCGTCGAGGTCCTGCGCGGTGACCACGTCGCCGGCGGCGAGCTGCTCGACCCCGCGCGCGCGCGCGACGTCGAGCAGCACGCCGCGCGAGACCAAGGTCCGTACCTTGTCTATGCCGCACCGGCGCGCGCCGGTCGCGTCGACGCTGCTCGCTCCGTGATCGTTGTAGATGCGGCCGTCGTAGCTGACGTGTGCGAGCGCGTCCCAGTGGGTCGCGGCCTGCAGGGACATGAACACGACGTCCTCGCTCCAGCAGTACAGGCTCGGGTCCCCCAGCGCCGGCTCGTTGATCGCGGTCATCGTGCGTGTGGGGTTGACGCGGCCTGGGATGTTGCCGATCTGCGGGCTCCGGTCGCTCAAGCCGACCCCGAGCGGGAATCGCTTGCCGGTGCGGATCAGCGACGCGGCGTCGCGCACGATCTCATCGGTGACGAGGTTGAGGGTTCCGATCTCGTCGTCGTCCCCCCAACGGCCCCAGTTGTTGACCTCGCGCGCGAGCTGGTGGAACTCCTCGGGCAGCGGCACGCGCGGCTAGGCCTCCGACGATGCGCTCTCGGACGACTGGGCGTGCGCTGCCTTGAGCAGCTCGCCCAACGACTCCTGCACGTCGTCACCGAGCGACCACACGTCGGGGATGAGCTCCCGGCAGGTCATGAAGCCCCACAACATCGAGTCGATGTAGCTGAGAACCGTGATGTTGAGGCCGGCGCCGTGGAAGACCGGCCCCATCGGATACAGCGCAACCAGCTTCGCGCCCGAGAAGTACAGCGGGAACGGCGGCCCGGGGACGTTGGAGATCACCAGGTTGTGCACGACCGGGTGGCGTTTGGCGAGGCGCATGGCGGAGTAGAAGCGCGCGGCGAGTGAGAACGTGGTCGGCGCGGCGAACTCCATCCAGTCCTGGAGCATGTCGGCGCCGATCGCGTTGTGCTCGCGCTTGGCGTTCTTGTTCGCCTTCGCGATCGCGCGCAGCCGCTCGACCGGATCCTCGATGTTCGTGCCGAGGTTGGTGAAGATCGCCGAGACGCGATTGGTCCCGACCTTGTCCTTCTCTTCGTCCGAGCGCACCGAGACCGGCACCGTCGCGATCAGCGACTTGGACGGCAGATCGTCGTGGCGCTGCAGGAACCGGCGGAGCGCGCCGCCGGCGACGGCAAGCACCACGTCGTTGACGGTCGTGCCGAACGCGCGCTTGATCGTCTTGATGTCGTCCAGCGGTACGCGCGCGTAGGACATCAGGCGATGGGGTGTGATCGCGGAGTTGAACTTGGTGCGAGGCGCGGTCAGCGGCGCCGCCATGCCCGGGCCCTCGCGTCCGCGCAGCACGCCGACCAGCCCGGTCAGGTTCTTGACGGTGGTCGGGATCACCTTGAACAGTTGCAGCGGCCTCCGAACGCGGTGGATGATCGCGCGGCCGAGCAGCTCGACGTCGCTCGGCCGCCGCTCGGGCTTCCAATCGTCGACGCGCTCGCGCGGGGCCGGGTCGGGCTCGAGATCCAGCAGGTGCACCATCATGTTCGCGCCCGAGACGCCATCGACCGTGCAGTGGTGCATCTTGGCGACCGCGGCGACGTACCCGTGCTCGAGGCCCTCGACCATCCACCATTCCCACAGCGGGCGCGTGCGGTCGAGCTGGCGGCTCGCGATGTCGCCGGCGATCTCGGCGAGCTGCTCGTCGGTGCCGGGCTGTGGGCAGCCGATCCGGCGGACGTGGTAGTCCAGGTCGAAGTCGGCGTCCTCGACCCAGATGGGATGATCGAGATTGAACGGGACCTGGGCGAGGCGGCGGCGGAACGGCGGCAGCTCGTTGAGCCGCTCGGCGATCGTATCCTTCATCTTCTCGAAGCTGTAGCCGCCGGGCATCGTCGAGGGATCCAGCACGATCGTGGCGCAGACGTGCTGGTGCTGGGTCGGCGTCTCGAAGTACAGGAAGGTGGCATCGAGGCCGGTCAGGCGTTCCATCTCGCTCTCCCCTCGGACGGCCGCGAGTTGCGGCCGGGTCCCGCCGCGGCAACACTTCACCGCGTGGAAACGACGTTCCTGGCGGCTAGCATCGCCGGTCTGCTCCTGACCGTCAACGCGTGGGCGCGGCCGCACCGCGGCATCACGCTGACGATCCCGGTGTTCTTCGCCGGCTGGGTGACCGGCGAGCTGGCGCCCCTGCTGCTCGTCTTCCACGTGCTCGGTGTGACCTGGTTCGTCTCCGAGGGGGCGCTCGCCGGCTGGCAGGGTTGGGTCGCCTTGGGGTTGAGCGCCGGCACCTTCGTCGGGCTCGGCCTCATCGTTCGCGAGTCGCTGCGCGTCGCCGACGTGCTCGAAGAGGCGCTGCGATCCGGACTCGGGGCCGGCTATCGCTCGGTGCTGGAGCCGCGCGCGCCCTACCGCGAGCGGCTGCGCTGGGGGAGCCTGGCGATGCCGTTCTGGTTCCGGCATCGTCTGGTCAAGCGAGTGCGTGGTCTGCGGTACGGGCCGGCGCGGCTGCGCAACCGGCTCGACGTCTATCACCCGCGCGCCGGCACGTCGGGTGCGCCGGTGCTGTTCTACGTCCACGGCGGCGGCTGGTCGCCGGTGAGCAACAAGAATCATCAGGGCAAGCCGTTGATGTTGCACCTTGCGTCTCGTGGCTGGGTGTGTGTTTCGGCCAACTACCGTGTCAGCCCGCGGGTCGCGTTTCCCGAGCACCTGATGGACGTCAAGCGGGCCCTGGCTTGGGTCAGATCGAACGTCGCGACGTACGGTGGCGATCCGAGCTTCGTCGTTATCGCTGGGGGCTCCGCCGGCGGTCACCTCTCGGCGCTGATGGCTTTGACGCCGAACGACCCCGGGTTCCAACCGGGCTTCGAAGAGGCGGACACGTCGATCCAGGCATGCGTGCCCTCCTACGGCGTGTACGACTTCACGCCCGACTCGGGAACGAAGATGGCGACCGCGCGCCTGTGGTTCCTTGAGCGCTACGTGATCAAGAAGAGACTCGACGAGCATCGCCATGTGTTCGAGCAGGCATCGCCTCTGTTCCGCGTGCATGCCGAAGCGCCGCCGTTCTTCGTGATCCACGGCGAGCACGACTCGCTGGTCCCGGTCGAGGAGGCGCGCGCGTTCGTCTCCCGCCTGCGGGAGGTATCGTCGTCGCAGGTTGTGTACGCGGAATTGGCGCGCACACAGCACGCGTTCGACGTGTTCCACTCGATCAGAACACATCATGTCATCGGGGCCATCGAGCGGTTCTGCGACTGGGTGTACGCGCGCGAGCGGACCACTCCCGCAACCGGAGCTCCCGTATCGGCTGAAGATGCAGCCGCAACCCCTTCCTCGGGCGGCCGGGACGTGTAAGGGTCTCATGCTGGGGACTTGGTGGCCCCAGACATAGATGCGCTCGCGAAACGGGCGCGCGGCGGGATGGCGCGCGGCGGGATGGCGCGCGACGGGCGCGCGGATACAACGCCTCTGGCGAGGCGCTGCGCTATCTGATCCTGGTTCGGGCGCGCGGCGCGCGCACGGTGGCGAAGGGGGCTATTCACGTGGTGGTGGGCTGGTCCACATGCGTGCCCGCCATCGGAAAGTGATCTTGGCGTCGGGATCCATCGTGATCCGCCAGGCTCGATGGTGGACGCGTCGGTGGCAGCGCCGGCATAACAGGACCAGGTTGGTGATCTCGGCGGTACCGCCTTTGCTGCGCGGCAGAATGTGGTGGGCGTCGGCCCACGCGGCCGGCATCGAGCAGCCTGGGAAGCGGCAGCCTTGGTCGCGCGCGATCAACGCGGCTCGGACCTTGGCGGGGATGATCGAGCGTGTCTCGCCCACGCCGATCGGTTGGCCTCGGTCGAAGATGATGGGCGTGATCTCGGCATCGCATGCCCAGAGTTGGGTTGCAAGAGGTGTGATGCGCGCGCGCCGGCCGGCGACGCGCCACAGGACGCGCGCGCTCTCAGCCGCGCCGAGGTCGATCAGGTCGGCGAGGTCGACGGTGGCCAGCAGCCGCGGCGGCGGGCGCGTTGATGCTGTGTTGTGGCCGGCGAGGGACGCTTCGCAGATGCCTACCAGGGCGTTCATGCGCTCCCGCGCGCGAGATGCCGGCTCGCGATCGTCCGAGGTTGGTGTTGGGCAGGCGGCGTCGAGGGCTTCGGCGATGCTGGCGAACCCTTCGGTGTCGACCTCGCCGTAGATGCTGCCGCCATAGCCGTCGATGCGGGGCTGTAGGACCAGGAAGCTCGCGTCGATCGCGGCCTGCTCGCGACGCATCGCCAGATCCAAGCGAAGCCGGTCGATCTCCTCGTCGACCAAGTCCAGCAGCGCCTCGGGTTCGGAATCCGCGAGCCCGGCATCGTGTCGCCGGATCAACGCATCGATCCGCGCGCGGCCGGCGGCGTCCACGGTACGAACGGCGCGCACGATCGCGCGCGTCTGACTCCACGAGACCACGCCTTCCGAGAAGGCTGTTCGTAACATCGGCATGCCGGCCAGCGCGTCGGCTGCGGCCGAGAGGTCGCGAGCATCCCAGCGCGCGCGTCGCCCCTCGAGTCGCATCAGCATCTCCTCGGTGACGCCCGACAGACACCGGCGCCGCGATGCGAGCAGCTCGACGGCGCGCGCGGTCAAACGATCCGCCGCGCGCAACAAGACAGCCAGATCTTGATCCGATGACGCGTCCATCAGAGCGGAGAGCTGCTGCTGGAACGAAGAGGCGATCGGGAGCGCGGTCACCGTTGCTTCGTGCATGCATCGAATCTACTACGAGGGTGTGACAGCCTCCCCCGACTGAGTGACGTGGATGCGCGATGCTCGCGGAGGATCGCGTGGTGACGAACGACCCTGAGGGTCCGCCACGAGCGCATCGGGCCCGGCCGGCTAACGGCGTTCGTCGGGCGCGACGCTGAAGCCCATCGCCTCGAGGTCCCACGTCTCGGCCGTCACGCCCCGCGCGCGCAGCAGATGCTTCATCACCCTCATCGTCGCGTTCCGCGGCAGCTCGGGAACCACCTCCACGTACCGTGGGATCGCGAAATAGGGCAGCGACGTGCGGAAGAACTCGAACAGCTCAGCCGGTTCGACCGTCGCCCCGCCCACTAAGACGACGCATGTCTTGATGTCGTCCTCGGTCATCGGTGAGGGGATCGCGTGCACGGCCGCTTCGGCGATCGCGGGATGCCGCGTGATCGCGACCTCGAGCTCGATCGACGATACGTTCTCGCCGCGCCGTCGCAGCGCGTCCTTCTTGCGGTCCACGAACGTCAAGAACCCGTCTTCATCCGCGCGCGCGGTGTCGCCGGTGTGGTGCCACAGGTTCCGCCACGCTTCCAAGGTCGCCTCGGGCTTGCGCCAGTAGCCCTGATACATGCCGTGCGGCGCGCGCGGCCGCACGACGATCTCGCCCAGCTCGCCCACCGGCACCTCGACGTCGTCGTCGTTCACCAGGCGAACCTCGTAGAACGGCGACGGCTTCCCCAGCGTGCCGGGCTTGCGCTGCTCGTCCAGCGCGCAGTACGCGATCGCGCCGCACTCGGTCTGCCCGTACATCTGCGAGAGGACGGTGACGCCGAAGCGCTGCTCGAACGTGGCCTGGTCGGACGGGGTCATCGGCATCATCAACGTCGCGCGCAACCGGTGTGAGCGATCGGACGACGACGCGGGGAGGCCGAGCAGCGCCATCGCCATCATGCCGACGCCGGCGTACACGGTCGCCCCGGTCTCGGCCCAGCGCTGCACGACATCGGCGGTCGAGAACACGGGCTCGATCACGGCTTCCAGCCCGTTGTAGAGCGCACCCATCACCATGCCCTGCGCCCACGCGTGGAACAGTGGCAGGGCGGTGCACAGCACATCTCCGTCGGTGTAGCCCATCATGTGCTTGGAGGACGCGGGCGTGGTCAGGTACCAGCCGTGGGGGAGGATGCACCCCTTCGGCATGCCCGTCGTGCCCGACGTGTACATGATCGACATCAGGCTGGCCGGCTCCAGATCCACCGAAGGGGGTGCGCCCGTCGCAGCGCGCACGCGCGCGTACGGCACCACCTCGATGCCCGAGAGCCCCGGCGCGTCATCCAGCGCGACGATCCGCTTCAGCGACGGCAGGTCCTCCAGCACTTCGGCTGCGGTCTGCAACCCGGAAGCATCGGCGATCAGGGTCGAGGACTCCGAGTCGTCGAGCTGATAGCGGAGGAACTCGCCCTTGAGGAATACGTTGAGCGGCACGTTCACGGCTCCGATGCGTGCCAGCGCGAAGAACAGGTCGAGCATCTCGGTGCGGTTCGACGAGATCACGGCGACCCGGTCTCCCGGCCCGATGCCTGCCTCGGCCAGCCCCGCTGCGACCGAGGAGGCGCGCGCGTCTGCTTCCGCGTAGGTGAGCCGCTCGTTGCCGCACCACAGGAACGGGCGCTCGGGATGCAGGCGCGCACGCACGCGCAGCATCTCGCCGACGGACCGTGCCTGGATCATCGGAAACACCTCCCGGCTGGTACGATCGAGCGAATCTAACACACCGTCAGATTCCTGGGGATGCCCGTGAAACGAGACGTAACCGGCCGGCCGGTCGAGCAGCGCGCGCTGGATCTCGAGCCGTTGCTGCGGCCCAAGACCATCGCCGTCGTCGGTGCCTCCGACTCCCCAGGCAGCCAGAGCGCGTTCAACTGGCGGCTGCTCAAAGGCTGGTCCGAGCAGCAGGGCCGTCGCGTGATCCCGGTCAACCCGAACCGCGAGAGCGTCGACGGCGAGCGCTGCTATCCGAACCTGGCCGCGGTCCCCGACGAGGTCGACGTCGCGGTCGTGATCACCGCGCACGCCGCACCGGCGCTTCGAGACGCCATCGATGCCCGCATCGGATACGTGGTCATCTTCACGGCCGGCTTCGCCGAAACGGGCCCGGCGGGCGTCGCCAAACAGCACGAGCTCGAAGCATTGATCCGAGACAACGACGTGCACGTGCTCGGACCCAACACGCCGCTGAACACCTTCCAGCCCTTCGACGACCTACCCGGTCGCACGATCGCCCTGATCACGCAGAGCGGACATCAGGGCCGGCCGATCTATCAGGCACAGCAACAGGGGGTCGCGCTCGCAGGCTGGGCGCCGACCGGCAACGAGAGCGACCTGGAATCCGCCGACTTCATCGCCTCGTTCGCCGAGCAGCGCGACGTCGGCGCGATCGCCGCCTACATCGAAGGGTTCAAGGACGGCCGCACGTTCATGCTCGCAGCGGATCGAGCAGCGCAGCGCGGCGTCCCGATCACCATGATCAAGGTCGGTCGCAGCGCACTCGGCCGCTCGTGGGCGCAGAGCCACTCGGGTCACCTCGCCGGCTCCGACGCGATCACCGAGGCGGTCTTCCGGCAGGTCGGCGTGACGCGCGTGGACGGGTTGGACGAGCTGCTCGACACGTCGAAGATGTTCGCGCGCGCGGCACCGCCGGCCGGCGACGGCGTGGCGATCTACTCGATCTCGGGCGGCACCTGCTCGCACATGGCCGATTGGGCGGCCTCGATGGGCTTGCGCGTGCCCGAGTTGACCGAAGCGACGCAGGAGGCTCTGCGCGAGTGGATCCCCGAGTTCCTGCGCATCTCGAACCCGATCGACTCGGGCGGCATCGCAACCGGCGACGAGCGCGGTCCCAAGATCCTCGAGTCCATCCTGGCCGACCCGAACGTCGCCGTGTTGATCGCGCCGATCGCGGGCTCCTTCTCGCCGATCTCGGACAAGCTCGCGCAGGACCTCGTGGACGCCGCTGCTCGCACGGAGAAGCCTGTCTGCGTGATCTGGGGCTCACCCACCGCCGATGAGCCCGGCTACCAGCAGATCCTGATGCCCTCCGCGCTCCCGGTGTTCCGGTCGGCGCGCAACTGCCTTAACGCGGTCAAAGCCTGGCTCGACTATCACGCGTTCCGCGCGCGTTACCGCTCGCCGTTCGCCCGGGTGCCGATGCGGCCGCTGCCGGCGGCGAAGGGTGCGCGCGCGCTGCTCGCCCCGGGAACGAACAGCGAGCACGCGTCCAAGCAGATCCTCGCCGCGTACGGCATCCCGGTCACGCGCGAGCAGCACTGCGCGACCGCCGCCGAGGCGGTGCGCGCGGCGAAGTCGATCGGCTACCCCGTGGTCGTGAAGGCGTCCGGTGTTGCGCACAAGAGCGACCGCGGGCTCGTGCGCGTCGGGGTCGCGTCCGATCGCGACGTCCGAGCAGCGTTCACCGACCTCGCGCCCCACGGCAACGGCGTGCTCGTGTCGGAGATGGTGACCGGTGGCGTGGAGACGATCGTGGGCGTCGTGCAGGACGAGCTGTTCGGTCCGGCGGTGATGTTCGGGCTCGGCGGCATCGCGGTCGAGGTCTTCGCCGACGTGACGTTCCGGGTGCCGCCGTTCGACCGCGCCGAGGCGCGCCGGATGATCGAGGAGATCCGTGCGTTCCCGCTGTTGCGAGGCGCGCGCGGCGCGCCGAAGGCGAACCTGCGCGCGCTGGTGGACGTGATCATGAAGGTGCAACGCCTCGCGATGGACCTCTCCGATGATATCGCCGAGCTCGACATCAATCCGCTGCTCGTCACGCCCGAGCGCGCGGTCGCGCTCGACGCGCTGGTTGTGGTGCGGTCATGAGCGGGCTGTCACCACCGCCGCCGCTCGGCGCGAGCGCGCTCCCGCCCGGCACGTTCGCCGAGCAGCTCGTCGTCGTCACCGGGGGAGGGACGGGACTCGGGAAGGCGATCGCGGTCGAGTTCGCCCGCCTGGGCGCCGAGATCGCGATCGTTTCCCGCGACCCCTCGCATCATGATGCCGGCATCGCGGCGGTGGCCGACGTGGGCGCGCGCGCGACCGCGTTCGCCTGCGACATCCGCGATGCCGCGCAGGTCGACGCCGCGTTCGACGCGATGGAGCAGCTCCCCGACGTGCTCGTCAACAACGCCGCCGGCAACTTCCCCGTCCCCGCCGAGGATCTCAGTCCGAACGGGTGGCGCGCCGTCACCCAGATCGTCGCCGACGGCACGTTTTTCTGCGCACGCGAGTTCGGCCGCCGTCACATCGCCGCCGGCACACCGGGGAGCATCGTCAACATCGGCGCGTCGTACGCATGGACGGGCGGCCCGGGGTTCGTCCACTCCGCGGCCGCGAAGGCCGCAGTGAAGAACCTGACCGAGACGCTCGCGGTCGAGTGGGCGCCGTACGGCATCCGGCTGAACTACCTCGTTCCCGGGTTGATGCCACACGCCGACGAGACCGCGGACATCAAGGGAGTCCCAGAGCGTGGCCAAGCGGAGGATCGGCGCGCGCCCGCGCTGCGGGTCGGCGAACCGCGCGAGATCGGCTGGGCCGCAACGTACCTTGCTTCGCCATACGCTGCGTACATCACCGGCGCGACGCTCACCGTGGACGGCGCGAACTGGCAGCGGCGGGCGATGCTGCAACCCGAATTCCGACCCATCCGCGAGCAGCTCGGCAAAGACCCGTTCACACCGTGATCAGCGGTTCACCGGTCGTCTAGTTGAGACCAGACCTCAGAATCGATGTGTTCGAAATCCCGCATCACGTCGTCGTTATCTCGCATGAAATCAGGATCATCGGAGGCGCGCCGGAAGGCCTTCTCCAGCGCACGGCGGGCGACGTCCGACTCGCCGGCACCGTCCACCGGCCGGTCGCCGGACATCGGTCTGTCTGCCATAGCATGTCAACGCTACATCGGACAGGGGGCGGTGGCTACCTCGCGCGGAAGTTGGGCGCGCGCTGCTCGGCCCGGGCCTTCTTCAGCTCGGCGTAGTCCTCGCTGGCGAAGATCGCGGTTTGCGCGAGCTTCTCTTCGTGCAGCGTTCGCTCGACCGCCGGAACCCCAAGCCCTCGGATCACGTTCATCGCGAACCGCACGGCCAAGGGTGACCGCGAGGCGATCGCGCGCGCGACCTCCAGCGCTGCGTCGTCGAGCTGCTCGAGCGGGACGACGCGACTGACCACGCCATGCTGCAACGCTTCGGCGGCATCCATCACCCGGCCGGTCAGCGCCAGGTCGGCGGCGAGGCCGTGGCCGGCCATCTGGAAGATCCGCGCCGCGCCACCCGAGTCGGGGATCACGCCGTGCTGGGTCTCGGGTAACGCCATGCGCGCGTCCGCGGCTGCGATGCGCACGTCGCACAGCAGCGCGCGCTCGAACGACCCGCCGAGCGCCCAGCCTTTCAGCGCGACCACCACAGGCACGGGCATCGTGTAGAGGACGCGCGTGCGCGCGTGACCGCGCTCGATGTACTCGAGATCCGACTCGCCGCCGGCGCGGATGCCCAACTCGGCGGTGTCGCGGCCCGACGAGAACGACTTCCCCTCGCCGCGCCACACGACGCAGCGCACTTCGCCGGTGCTCGCGCGCGCGGCGCACTCGTCCATCAGGTCGAAGAACAGCGAGTCCATCGCGTCGGTGAAGGCGTTGTGCCGCTCGGGCCGGTTCAGGCTGACCACCGCCACCCGTTCATCGATCCGAAGCGTGACGGTTTCCATGCGCATCCCCTCCTGGCCCGCGAGCGACGGTTCGTTTTATCATCTGACGGACCGTCAGAACAGGGGGCGCGCGATGCTCGAAGCCGGGAGCCTGTGGGAGCTGATCACTGCGCGCGCCGACGCAACCCCCGACGCGCGCATGGCGGTCGACGAACGGGGCGAGCAGCTCACCTTCGGCGCCTACCGCGCGCGCGTCGAGCGGGTCGCCGCGGGTTTCGCGGCGCGCGGCCTGGTTCCGGGAGACGTGGTGTCGTGGCAGCTACCGTCGTGGCTCGAGTCGATGGTGCTCGTTGGCGCGCTGTCGCGGCTCGGCGTTGTGCAGAACCCGATCCTGCCGATCTACCGCGAGCGCGAGGTCGGGTTCATCGCGCGCCAGGCCCGCTCGAAGCTTCTGATCGTGCCGTCCCAGTTCCGCGGCTTCGGCTTCGAGGCGATGGCGCGCGGCATCGCCGCCGACGTGGACGGCCTCGAGGTGCTCGTCGCCGATCGCGTGCTCCCCGAGGGAGATCCGTCCACGCTGCCCCCGACACCCGCCGACGGCGACGCGGTGCGCTGGCTGTTCTACACCTCGGGCACGACCGCGGATCCGAAGGGCGCGCAACACACGGATCGCACGATCATGGCGACCGCGCGCGGCATGAATCAGCGCCTCGCGCTCACCGCCGGTGACCGGCATTCGCTCGTGTTCCCGTTCACCCACATCGGCGGGATCATCTGGCTGTTCTCCGGCTTGATGACCGGGCTGACCAACATCGTGGACGAAGCGTTCAACCCAGAGACGACGATCCCGCTGCTGCAGCGCGAGCGCGTCACGCTCGCCGGTTCGGGCACGTTCTTCCACATGGCCTATCTCGCGGCGCAGCGCGCGAACCCGGGCACGCCGCTGTTCCCCGGCGTGCGCGCCTGGCCGGGCGGCGGCGCGCCGAAGCCGCGGCAGTTGCACCACGACATCAAGAGCGAGTGCGGCGGGGCTGGGATCGTGAGCGGCTACGGGCTGACCGAAGCGCCGATCCTGACGATGGCGAGCCCCGACGATCCCGACGACGCGCTCGCGAACACCGAAGGCGCGGCGATGCCCGGCGTCGAGTTGAAGGTCATCACGCTTGAAGGCAAGATCGCCGGCGTCGGTGAGGAAGGCGAGATCCGCGCGAAGGCGCCGCAGACGATGAAGGGCTATCTCGACGCGCGCCTAGACATGGAGGCGTTCGATGAGGAGGGTTTCTTCCGCACCGGCGACCTCGGTCGCATCGACGCCGACGGGTTCGTCACCATCACCGGCCGCCTGAAGGACATCATCATCCGAAAGGGCGAGAACATCAGCGCGAAAGAGGTCGAGGACCTGCTGTTCGGCCACCCCAACGTCGCCGATGTCGCGGTGATCGGCCTGCCAGACGAGGCCAGCGGCGAGCGCGCGTGCGCGGTGGTGGTGCCGAAAGACGGCGAGCCGACGCTCGGGGATCTCACGACCTTCCTGATCGAGAGAGGCTTGCGCAAGCAGGCGCTGCCCGAGCAGCTCGAGCTGCTCGACGCGTTGCCGCGCAACCCCGCCGGAAAGATCCTCAAGCAGGACCTCAAGAAGCGCTTCGCCTAACGCCAGGTCGCGCGCGCGCGCTCGAGCAGCTCCACGTTCGCCGCCAGCGCGTCACGGTCCAGCGTCGCCTCCGAGGGGTCGTCCGGCCAGTCCCGCACTAGGCTGAGCGCCCAGGTTGCCCAATGTTCGACGAACAGCGTGAACTCCGAGATGAAACGGCCGGTGATCAGGACGTGGGCGACTCGCTGCTGGAACGGGTTGGTGCCGTCCAGGAACGAGCGTCCGGTTTCGATGTGGACCTCGATGTCCTCGCGCGCCCAGGTCTGCGCTGCTCGCAGGTTCGCGATCACATCGGCCTTGGTGCCGTGCTCGGCGAGGAAGACCTTGACGAGCTGCTCGTACTCGAGCTGCGGGGGAGCGCCCGGCTCGGCGAGCCACGCCGCGAGCGCGCGCCGTCCCTTCGCCGTGATCGAGTAGGTGGTGTGGCGTCGCCTGCCCGTCTTGCCCGTCGCCGCCTTCGCGTAGCCCAGCTCCACCAGGCGCTTTGGGCCTTCGTAGACCTTGCTGCGAACCCGCGGCCAGATGCGGCGGAGGGAGCGGTCGAACTGGCGCTCGAGTTCGTAGGTCGTGAACGGCCGGATGGCGAGCAGGCCGAGGATGGCCAGCAGCGTAGGATTCGCCGGAGATGTGCTTGACTTCATGGTCCCCTCTGGACTATAAGGATGGTCCACATGGGACTATAGCATCGTGGCCTGAAGCGGGGGAGATGGGCTGTGGCAAACGAGGAGCAGCGCAAGGCCTGGGACGGCCCCGAGGGCGACATCTGGACCGAGAACGAGTCCTTCTACTCACA